>Ga0326728_10002424_pt1 | contig 62135 bp, 57 predicted proteins | sample MB3enrmetagenome_FD_207602 | JGI IMG/M metagenome (GOLD analysis project Ga0326728, IMG submission 207602) | Lab enriched peat soil microbial communities from McLean, Ithaca, NY, United States - MB31MN | ecosystem: Environmental > Terrestrial > Soil > Wetlands > Peat | place: USA: New York... | reverse complement strand
CTCCAGTACCGAGCGGGGCAAGGGACTGCCGCCCCTTGCCCCGCACCCCCATCCTCGCTTGCGGCCGCCCTTCCTCCGCTTCGCTCCGGACAAGATTCTTGACGATCCCGAACACTTATTGCAAAATAAAGAGGCCAGCGTCGCTTCGCTCCGAGTGAGTGTTCGGGGCATCCCGGAATGCCGTTCGGCTTCCCTCCGGAACAGCGTTCGCCATCGTCGGAATAGCCAGTATACATTCTGCTGGCGGCAACTGGCGGGCTCAACGCCCGTGCGCTGGGTGTCACAGGCGGCAGTGGCGTTGTCCTGTTTGTGGCAGGGTCCTGGATGAACTCCTGGTCGGAATACACACGGCACGTCTGGAAAGAACGCCCTGAGAATCGTGGACGGCTTTACACGGGGAGCCTATTCCGATTCTCAAGACACCCGAACTACCTCGGCGATCTGACCTCGTTCTCCGGACTGTGCCTGATCTCAGGAGCCTGGGTCACAGCGTTGATTCAGCTAATGATGTTGGCTGGTTTCGTCTTCGTAAACATACCCGTGCTGGATTCCTGTAGGCGATCATCTGAAAGCGCAGCTTTCTGAACTATTGCCGAGGGCCAGCGATATCATCGCGCCGAAGGCGCCAGTCATCTGTCCGATCATACCTGGCGTATTGTGTTGAGAGTGGACAGTGCCCTGACAGCAGATCGGCCTTTGGAGGGCCTTCGGATGCGGCGATGCTTTGACCCCACGTGCAACACGCTTTTCACTATCTGCGCGAGTTGTGATCGAGGCCAACGCTATTGCAGCGACGGCTGCCAGCCGGGTCCAATCCAAAGGACCCATGTAGAATGAGCCCGGGAGGGCTAATTCGGCGCTACACTGACAATCAAAGATGCTTCGATCTATCATTTGCGGTCTGCTCCTTACGGTAGGCCTCGAGACGGCGCAGAACGGGTCGGGCAAAGGAGGGCATTGCGCTGAATTTGCCTCTTTCGGGCCCAAAGATTCTCTAAACACGGCTGACCTGCGATTGGAGACTAAGGACCTGCGGGTGCAGGTGAACGCAAAGGGTCCGGAGTTGCACTTGCAGTTAGAGCCAGACGCCTCGGCATCGATGTCCACCTGGAAGGGCGGCACTAACGCCGCCTCGCAACGAGTCGGCTGGATCCGTCTTTTCTCCTGCGAGACTGGAGCTTTGATCCAGTCGCTGGAGGTCCAAAGCCTGCGCAGTCCGGAATGGTTTCTGAGGTTTTTCGAGGCTAGGGACGCCAACTTTGACGGTTACCTTGACATCGCCGTACTAGTGGACGGCGCCGCGCTCTGGGGCAGTCAAACTTGGTGGGTGTTCTCTCCGGCATCGGGAAAGTTCATCTCGAACGGGTTCACGGAAGCCCTTTCTAGGATTCACGGCAATGGTCTGGAATTCGATGCAACTCGGCATCATATCATCGTGCCAATTTTATTGGGCCCAGGTCGATGCAGCAGGTTCCAGGACATCTACAACGTGGAGCAGAGCAGTCGTCTGATGCTCATACATAAGGAAGGCCTAACCCCCACGTGGGACCCGAGCCACTCCTACGCGGTAGGCTGCACCTTGACAACGCGCGAACTGGTAAATGGACAAATGCAAGTGACGAAAGTGGAACACTTCCCTGTGACTGCGCAGTAGTTAGCCAAGAACATGGTCCGGCAACTGACCCCATGCAGAATCATGGACGGGGCGCCTTTCGCGCGACTTAAAAGACTCTCAACGCCGGCTAATGTAGGGACCCGACTGGTGCCGGAGCGAAGTGCAGGGAGCGTCTATCGAATTTAGGGTGCGGAAGAGCGGGTGTATCCGCCAAGTCGCGGAAGTGCCCACCCTCCCAAGATACGGCGTTGGGGGAAGTTGACGGGTAGGAAGCGACAAGTCAGCTCGATTCCGCTAACGCAATGCCGAGCTTCAGCCTCGCCGTCTAACTAACGGCACTCCGTGGAGGACGAGCCGAGCCTACGCAGGGCTCGCGAGAGCCCGATATTTAGGAGACCTTTCGCAACTCCTCACGGATGACACGCCGCAAAGTGTCCTCCAGTTCGGGCGCAGACTTCTTGCCCTCGATATAGTCGCGCAACACGTTGTTGATGACGGTCTGGTAATTGCCGCCACCAGCACGCTCCACCTGATCGCGGAAGTAATCGAGGATGTCGCAATCCAGCCGGATGGTGATTCGCTCCTTGCCCGGAGGCACCGGGAGTACCGCTCCGCGCTTGCCTTTGCTGAAGTGGTAGGTTTTCATTGCTTTTCGTATTCCTCCCGTTCGTGGGGTTCGGCGCGCCGGGCGGAGATCAGCCGGATATCGTCCCCGCGCCAACTGTAGACCATCACCTGTATCCTGCCGGCGGCGTCGGCGCCAAGAACGACAAAACGCTGCTCGACAGGGTCCGATTCGTTATCGACGACGGTGATGGCCGCTGGATCTTCAAACACCAACGCCGCGTCGGCAAAACGTACCCCGTGCTTGTCAACGTGCTTGCCGCTTCCCCGGGATCCCAGAGAACCGCCACGACTCAATGTACACACATATGTACACCATAGGCAACTCCCGGCGCACTGCCTCTGTCCGCGGAAACTCTCACCTCTTCCGGAACACCACCACCGCCAGCGGCGGCAGCATTACCGCGACGCTATACGGGCGATTGTGCCTCGGAATGGGCCGCGAAGAAACCAAGCCGCCGTTGCCCAGATTACTGCCGCCGAATAACTCCGAGTCGGTATTCAGTATCTCCTCGTAGAAACCCTCTTCGGGTACTCCAATTTCGTACGCCTTACGCGGCAACGGAGTAAAGTTGCAGCACACCAGCAGGAAATCCTTGGGATCTTGCGCGCGCCGCAGGAAGGCGATAATGGAGTTCTCCACATCGTGAAAGTCCACCCACTCGAAACCGGAATAGTGAAAGTCCACCTGATACAGAGCGGGATTTTCGCGGTACAGGCGATTCAATTCGCGCGCCAGGGCTTGCAGTTTGCGGTGCGGCTCGAACTCCAGCAGCTCCCACCGAAGCCCCGTATTGTGATACCACTCCTCGCGCTGCCCGATTTCCTGTCCCATGAACAGCAGTTTCTTGCCGGGATGCGTCCACATGAAGGCCAGAAAGCTGCGTACATTGGCGAATTGCGCCCACTCGTCGCCCGGCATCTTATTAATGAGCGACCGCTTGCCATGCACCACCTCGTCATGCGAAATGGGCAGCACGAAATTCTCCGTGAAAGCGTACAGCAGGCTGAAGGTGATGTTGTTGTGGTGATACTTGCGATAGATGGGATCGTTTTCGAAATAGGCCAGCATGTCGTGCATCCAGCCCATGTTCCACTTCATGGTGAAGCCCAGGCCGTTGAGATACACCGGCCGCGATACTCCCGGAAACGCCGTGGATTCCTCGGCCACCGTGAACGCGCCCGGAACCTTGTGGGCCACTTCGTTGAAGCGGCGCAGGAAATCGATGGCTTCCAGATTCTCGTTGCCGCCGTATTGGTTGGGTATCCACTCGCCCGCCTTGCGCGAGTAATCCAGGTAGAGCATGGAGGCCACCGCGTCCACCCTCAGGCCGTCGATATGGTATTGCTTCAGCCAGAAGAGCGCGTTCGAAATCAGAAACGACCGCACTTCGTTGCGGCCGTAATTGAAGATCAGCGTGCCCCAGTCGCGCTGCTCGCCCTTGCGCGCGTCGGCATGCTCGTAGAGCGCCGTGCCGTCGAAGAATCCCAGCCCGTGCGCGTCCTTGGGGAAATGCGCCGGCACCCAGTCAACAATCACCCCGATGCCGGCCTGGTGGCAGGCATCCACGAAGAACCGGAAATCTTCCGGCGTGCCGAAGCGCGAGGTGGGCGCGAAGTAGCCGATGATCTGGTAGCCCCATGAGCCCGAAAACGGGTGCTCCATCACCGGCAGCAGCTCGATATGCGTGTAGCCCATCTGCTTGACGTACTCCACCAGCTTGACCGCCAGGTCGCGGTAGCTGAGAATCTGCCCATGCGGAGCGCGCAGCCACGATTCCAGGTGCACTTCGTAAATAGAGACCGGCGATTTGAGGATGTCGTGCGTGGCGCGCGCCTCCATCCAGGCCGAGTCGTTCCACCGGTACTTGTCCGGGTTCCACACCACCGACGCGGATTTGGGCGGCGTCTCGCAGTAGAACGCGTAGGGGTCGGCCTTGAGCTGCTGATATCCGGCGAAGCGCGAGCGCACGTTGTACTTGTAAGGCGCGCCTTCACCCAGCCCGGGGACGAAGAGTTCCCACACGCCGCCATTGCGCCATCGCATGGGGTGCCGGCGGATGTCCCAATCGTTGAACTCGCCGGCCACCGTCACGGTGATCGCATTCGGCGCCCACACGGCGAAACGCACGCCGCTCACACCCTGGCACTCGGTGAGGTGCGCGCCCAGCGTGTGCCAGGCTTCGTGCAGCGTGCCCTCGGTGTGCAGGTAAAGGTCGGAATCGGAGAGTTGCGGTCCGAAGCGGTACGGGTCGTCAATTTCGATTTCGCGGCCATCGTGCAGGCGCGCGCGGATCGAATAGGGCCGCGGATCGCCCGCCAGGGAAGCGCAGAAGAAGCCATCCGGGTGTTTGCGGGCCATCTCGGCACGTTCGCCCGAGGCCATCACTTCCGCCGATTCGGCTTGCGGGAGGAAGGCGCGGACCTCCCAGCGGGCTTGCCCGCCTTTCTTGCGGACGCCGTGCGGGCCCAGGATGCGAAAAGCGTCGCCGTGGTATCCGCCGGCGATCGCTTCGATTTCTTCAACGGTCATGAGAGTCTAATAGACAAGTATGGACGATTTCATCGCGCAAATGCCCAAGGCGGAGCTACATTTGCACCTGGAAGGCTCGGTTGAGCCGGAGACGCTCCACGAACTCGACCCCTCGACCCCGGCGGAAGAGTTCCGCGCGCTCTACCGCTATGCCGATTTCGACGCTTTTTTGAAGGCTTTCGGCGCTATCGGCAAACGGCTGCGCACGCCTGAAGACTACGGCCTGATTACGCGGCGCCTGCTCGAACGTTTGGCCGCCCAGAACGTGCAGTACGCCGAGATCATCGTGGCGGCCGGCGTGGTGCTGTGGAAGGGGCAGGAGTTCGCGCCCATTTTCGACGCCGTCCGCGATGCCGCCGAAGGCTCCCCGGTGGAAGTACGGTGGATCCTCGACGCCGTACGTCAGTTCGGTGTGGAACCGGCCCTGCAAGTGGCGAAACTGGCGGCGGAGCGCGTGGATCGCGGCGTGGTGGCCTTCGGCATCGGCGGCAGCGAAGCCCGCGGCCCGGCGGAATGGTTTACGGACATCTTCGCATTCGCCCGCGCGGCCGGATTGCACCTGACGGCGCACGCCGGCGAAAGCCAAGGGCCGGAATCCATCTGGGCGGCGCTCGCATTGGGCGCCGAGCGCATCGGCCACGGAATCGCGGCGGTGCGCGACGAGGCGCTCATGCGCCATTTGCGCGAGAAGGACGTTCCGCTCGAAATGTGCATCACGAGCAATCTGGTGACTGGCGTAGTGAAGCGAATCGAGGAACACCCCGTACGGCAATTGTTCGACGCCGGCGTGCCCATCGTGCTCAACACCGACGATCCGGCGATGTTCGGGTGCACGCTAGTGGGGGAATATCGTCTGGCGGCGCAGCGTTTCGGGTTCAGCGAGGCGGAATTACGGGGGATTGCGGAGAATGGGTTCCGGTACGGCTGGCGATCCGCCCGTACGATACCCCCATTGGCGGCATGATGTTGTAACGAGTTTGTCAATAGCCTTTTAGGATCACATGGTATAAAATCGTACTCAAAGACTCATGGAACCGATGGAATTCTCGCCGTGCCCGCCGATTACCGGTGAAAAAACCCTCGAATTGAGTAAATCCGAGGCCATTCCAGTCCGCTTATGGGGGAGATCTCCGCACCGGAGGTCTGCCTAGCCTACGGGCGCCGGTCCGCCGCTCGATTTAATCTGAAGCTCGACCGCATCCTTGACTTTGCCAGCCAGCGTTGGGTCTATCCGTCTGTCTTGATGTCGATCCGAGGCACAAGGTCACGCAAATCAATGAAAACCAGTTTCTTATTCGCGATTCTTTCAGCCCCGGTTCTGATGGCGCAACCTGCTTTGGGGCCCAATAGCCTGAACGCCGGGTGGCTTTGGCCCAAGGGCGTGTACACCCTGGTGATCCACGACGGACCCGGGCCAAGGACCGAGGACATTGCAACATTTCTGGCCGCCAGCGGAAAGGTGGCGGATTTCTTCCAGGTCCTCTGCCACTACGTCGGCCAGCCGTGGGCGGACCAGCGCTCCGCCATGTGCTTTCAGCAGCACACGGTCCCGGTTTCTCAACTGAATCGCGTGCTGGCCCTGCACCAGTGCGTCGGCAACCACGGCCAGGACCACCTGGACACCCCGACGCTGGACCAGGCCGACACGATCTATCAGATCGGCTGGCCCACATGGTTTTTCCTGGAGTATTGGCAGCAGCAAAATTGTCCGGCGCTGCTGACGTTTCCGGGCTTTCAAACCGACGCCCAGCATCTAGCGTGGTTAAACCAGGACCAGGGTACCAGCGGCAGACAACAAGGCCCCATCTGGGCCGACTTCACCGGGAGCGGAACCATTCAAACGGCCTCGGGCCCTGTCGCTGTCGCGAGCGATCAGGATTGCTTCAAGCAAGGCTTCAGCCAGCAGCAATGCCTGGGCATCATGCTTAGCGCCATGGCACGGGCCAATCACGGGGGGATCGTCAATGTCCACGATTTTAACCCGTACGCCTTTAATCCATTAGACCCCGCGGATCTCAAAAGCGGCTATGCCTATGACTACCTGGTTGGCATTATGGAGGGCTGCAAGGCCGCCAATAACGGGAACCCATGCATATGGCTGACGCCGGACGCCATACCGGGCGTCCATCGCGGCCAGACGGTCAGCCAATTCTCCGCGGTGTCGAACGGCTCCGACGACTTTTCCGATCGAATTACCAATCTCTTAGTCGGCGACATCAGCGGCGATACCCTCCCCGACGTTCTCGTCCCCCGCAATGACGGTATTTACTGTGCCATCAACGCCGGGGACGGTACCCTGTATGCCTTGCAGCGGTGTCTGAGTTTTTCGGACAGCAGCATGGTGGCCGGCAATTACTGGCTGGTAGACGTGGACGGGGACCACAGGCCTTACGTTGTTTGGCTCAACTCCACTGGAATGGTGGGCGTGAAAGCGGATGGCAAGGGCGGCTTCGGTTCGGAAACGCGGCTCCTCTCCGCGGAGTTTTCTCCAGGCAAACTCGACACCGGTTCGATCTACCGGGACTCCATACGCTTCGGCGGGATTCGCGCGGGAGGCGCCTTGCCGGACATCGTTGCAATGAGCGCTTCGGGAGTCGTTGTGGCCGCCAACAACGGCTCGGGTTTTGACCCGCCACATCGCGTACCAGACCTTGCCTATGCCGGCGAATCCAACTCGGACTGGTGTCCGGAGCAAGCCGGCAAACACATGGTGCTGGTGGACCTCTTCGGAACGGGGTCGCTGGAGATGGTAGTGCCGGGAAAGACCGGCTTACTCTATGCCAGCCCCGGCAAAGACGGCTTCTCGGCCTTTAAACCCCTGACCGCCAGTGACAGTTTCGACTACTGGAGCAGCTCCCAGATCTATACCTCCCTGAGCGCGACAAAGATTGGGGGTAGGAGCGCGATTGCCGGTTGGACGCCCGTCGGCATCGCCTTCGCCGACTTCAAAACCGTCGACCAGCGGCCAACCGTCGATCGATTTGAGGTGCTCTGCAGCGACTGCTTCTTGTCGCTCCCCGGCTGGCTGGATCAGTGGCAGCAGTCCAGCATGAGCGCAGCGCCGTTTCAGGCCGGATTCGCCGACTTCAAAGGCAGCGGAACGCCGCAAGCCTTTGCCGTATGGGGAAAGGGCCTGTACGCCGGCGAGGTGAGTACGTTAGCGGGTTACCAATAGGGCGCTGGTCTACGCGAAGATCTCATCGACCGGCAGGTCGCCGCCGCCGAAAGCGGCCAGAGAGAGGGTGGCGCCTGAGGCGAAGAGGGCAGGGATACCATCGCCGCGAAATACGGTTACCGATTTCCTGCCGATGTCCACGATCCAGACTTCCAGGGTGCCCTTGTTCAGGCAGATAGAAACCAGTTCGCGCAATTGCCGCTCGGTGTTGGAGGGCGATCTTACCTCAATCACAAGTTCCGGCGCTCCGTGGAGGTTGTCGTCCGGGTCGATGGCGTCCCATCGCGCGTGGGAAATGGCCGCCACGTCAGCCACACGCAGATCGAACTCGGGAAACGGACGGTAGGGCAATTCGATGGCAACCCTCCCGAAGGACTTCAGTCTCGGTTCCAACAACCGGAAGAGCTGGTGCTGCAGGTTCAAATGCCGGTGCTTTGGCCGTGTCATCGCCACCACCTCGCCGTGATGCAGTTCATACGCGTATTCACCATCGGGCAGTTGCCGGAATTGCTCCACCGAGATTAGTTGCGGAAGGGCAGCCATAGGAGTCCTCTTGCCATTCTACGCCCGCGTCTATTCCTCGCGCAGTGCGCTGGTCGGGTCCAACCCGGCCACGCGCCTCGCCGGAATCCACGACGCAATCGCCGCCACGGCAAAGAATAGCGGCGCCATCGCCGCGAAGGTAAGCGGATCGGTGGGTTTGACCCCCACCAACATAGACGTCATCACGCGCGTCAGGCCGAACGCCGCGGCCATGCCGACCGCAATCCCCACAGCGCTTAGGCCTAATCCCTGCCCCACCACGAGCCCAAAGATGCGCGCCGGAGGGACTCCCAGCGCCATGCGTGCGCACGCCGATTTCGGCGGTCCGCTGCCGCACCGCGCTGGCCAGCACGCCGTACAGTCCCACTGCGGCCAAGAGCGCCGCGATACCGGCAAAAACGCCGATCAGCACCAGCGCGAAACGCGTCTCGGCCTGCGCGCGGTCCAGGAACACCCGTCGACCCCAAGCGCTACCCGCGCCAGGGACGTGCGGTCCTATAATAAGACACGCATGGAAAACCAAGTGGTCTTGATTACCGGCGCGCAGGGCGGGCTGGGCACATTCGTCACTGCGGCTTTTCTGGAAGCCGGGGCACAGGTAGTTGGAACAGGCCGCCAGATCGATGGCAGCGCCTTTCTGCATCCGCGCTTTGAGGCCATCCCCGCCGATCTGACCCGGCCGCACAACGCCGACCGCCTGGTGGCCGATGCCCTCGCAAAATTCCGCAAGATCGATGTGCTGGTGCACGTGGCCGGCGGGTTCGCCGGCGGCGCCCCCATACACGAGACCGACGACGCCACCTGGGACGCCATGCTCGGCCTCAACCTGCGGGCGGCCGTCAATATCCTGCGCGCCACCATCCCGCCCATGCGGGAGCAAAAACGCGGCCGGATCGTGGCCATCGGCAGCCGGGCGGGGGTCGAGCCCTCGGCCAACGTTTCGGCCTACAGCGCCTCGAAAGCCGCATTGGTATCGCTGGTGAAAACCGCCGCGCTTGAAAATCGCAAGCTGGGGATTACCGCCAACGTGATTCTCCCCGGCACCATCGACACCCCGGCCAACCGCCGGTCCGACCCCAACGCGGACCGCTCCAAATGGGTCTCGCCGCAAAAGCTGGCGGCGTTGGCATTGTTCCTGGCGTCGGACGATGCCGCCGAAATCACCGGCGCGGCAATTCCGGTATATGGAGCGGGCCTGTAAGCCAAGGCATCACCTTGATATTCCTGCGGGATATGGAAGACTGAGGGCTTGGATCGGACGTGGCTCCAGGCAGATCCAGTTGGACTCCGACAGCTTCAGATCGGCGTTCATCGGCGTTTATCGGCGGCTAATAGATCTTTGTAGGGAGCCTTACGCAAGGCCAGCACGTCTTTATTGAGCCAGATAAAAGCGGTGGACGCCGATGGCTGGGCGCCAATCATGTCCCGACAGGGGCGTCGAGGCAGTTCCGTCCGACCATCGTTCAGGTTCCACCTCCGGGTGTAAATCCCTTCGCCTTTGAGGCAAACAGCCTCCAGCAAGTATCGCCTTTGTGGGGCGGACGCCCACGTCCGCGCGGGTCCCCCTGGGCCCGTTCTACGCCAAGCGTACGAACACTCCGCCACCGAACAGGCCGACGGGGGCGTCCTGGGTCCCCCCACCAACCAAGCCCTACCTACCGGCTCTGCGCCGGAAGTCGTTTGTGAAGTCACAGGCTAGAATGGCGATTGAGCAACATGTTCAGGAGCCGGCCTGCTGCCGCCGGCGATTACTCGTACCTGAGCGCCACTACAGGGTCCAGCCGGGCCGCCTTGTTCGCTGGCCAAATGCCGAAAAACAGGCCCACGGCCACAGAGACGGCGACACCTAATACTGCCGCCCACATGGGCACGCTGGATGGTATCGAAGGGAAAATCAGCCGGCTTGCCAGGGAAATCAGCCAGCCGAAAATGACCCCCGCGATCCCACCCATCCCGGTGAGCGCGGACGCCTCGATCAAGAACTGGATCAGAATATCGGAACGCCGCGCGCCGAGGGCCTTGCGGATGCCGATCTCGTAGGTCCGCTCGGTTACCGATACCAGCATGATGTTCATTACCCCGATGCCGCCCACCAGCAACCCTATCGAGCTGAGCACCACCATGACAAGGAAGGTGACGGCGGTAATCTGCCGGAAATCGTCCACCATCTGCTCGGCGGTGGAGAGCGCGAAATTGTCGGGCTTGTTGTAAGGCACGCGCCGGTCCACGCGCAGCACCGTGCGCACCTCGTCGAGCGCCTCGGGCAGTTTGCCCGCGATGGCCGTCACCACGATGGCGTTCTCGCGCGCGCTGGGATACAGCTTCTGCATGGAGCCATAGGGTATAAGGACGCGGGTGTCGGTGTCGCCGAAGAAGGAAGCGGCTGGCCGCAACATGGTGCCGATCACCTGGAACTCGTGGCCGTTGACCAGGATTTCCTTGCCGATGGGGTTGACGTGGGCGAAAAGGCCCTTTTCCACGTCCTGGCCTACTACCGCCACGGGCATGCGATGGCGGCTCTCTTCGTCGGTGAAGAAACGGCCCAGGTGTACGTCCACCTGGCCGCCGCGCGCGTAAGCCTCCTCCACGCCCATCAGGTTGACGTCGTACAAGTCGTTGCCCTTGTAGTGGAGGTTGACCATGTCGTTGTCGCTGAAAAGCATGGATGAGACGTCTTCCACCGATCTGCAACGTTCACGGATATCTACGGCGTTCTGATAGGTGAGGTCTTTGCGGGTGCGCTCTTCGGGGGTGAGGTTGGTGGTGCGCGGCCCCACCGGAAACTTGAAAACGATGATCGAATTGGGCCCGAAGCTGCGCAGCACGGCGGTAACATCGGCGTCGAAGCCGGCCAGAATGGCGGCCACTCCGATGATGGTGCCGGTCCCGATGATCACGCCGAGGACGGTGAGAAAGGCGCGCAGTTTGTGGGTCCGGATGGTCTGTACCGCCAGCACCAGCCCATTCAGGAAAGCAAGTTTCGTCATGAGACTATCGCTCGACCTCCTTCATCGCTCCGCTCGGAGGGCTTCGATCGGATCGAGCCGGGAGGCCTGGCGGGCCGGATAGATGCCGAAGAACAACCCAACGGTGGCCGAAAGCCCCACTCCGATCAGTATCGACGACCACGGCAACGCCATGGGCACGGACGTGAGACTCCGCACCAGAAGTGCCACGAACCACGCCACGACAACTCCCACAAACCCTCCCGCGCCAGCCAGCACGGCGGACTCCACCAGGTACTGATTGAGGATGTCCCTCCGGCGCGCGCCCAGCGATTTGCGAATGCCGATTTCATGAGTGCGCTCGGTGACCACAGCCAGCATGATGTTCATGATGACGATGCCGCCCACGACCATGAAGACCGAAACGATGCCCACGGCCATGGCGGCAATGGTCGCCGTCAACCGCTCCCAGAGGCTCACGATGGTATCCGATGCGAAGATGCTGAAATTGTCGTCCTGCCCGGGCCTCAGATGCCGGTAGGAGCGCAGCAGCACGCGCACTTCGTCCTCCGCTTCCATGAGGTGCGGCTGGTCGATAGCCTTGGCGATCAGCCGTATCCCGCTATGGCTGCCGTAAGTCTTGAAATAGCTTTCGATGGGGATCATCACGAAGTTGTCCTGCGATTGGCCGAAAACGCTGCCCAGCGATTTGGCCGTTCCGACCACCTCATACGGAATGCCTTCGACGGCGATGGTCTTGCCGATGGGGTCGACGCCCTGGAAGAAGCGCACGCGAATGTCGTTCCCGATGAAAACCACGGGTGCGTGGCGGCGGACCTCTTCGTAGGTGATCCCGCGTCCGCTCTCCACCTGAACGTCATTGATTTGCGGGATGGTGTCGGTGATGCCTTGAATGACGACGTCCTCCTGGGAGGCGCCTTTGTAGGTCACGCGCGCCTGGCGGGAGACCATCATGCCGAGATCCTTGAGGAGGGTGGCGTGGCTCCTGACGAACTCGTACTCATCGGGCCGGAACTCGGGATTGCGTTTTTGCATTTCGAGGAACTTTTTGGGGTCGAAATCGCCGAAAAAGGCCATGCGGACGACGCGGAAGCCGTCGGAGCCCATGTTGGAGACCTTGTCGGCGATATAGAGGTTCATGCCGTGGATGAGCGCCGTGACGGCGATCAGCGTGGTGGTGGCGAGAATGATGCCCAGGAGCGTGAGAAAGCTGCGCAACTTATTCTTGCGTAAGGAGTCGACGGCGATGCGGGCGGCCTCCCAAAAGGAGGCGCTGAGACGGAATTGACGAGCTCTTGGCACGATATGGTCTATGAAAAGGACGCGCGTCGGGGGCGGTTTGTTCCGCTGTCCCACTATTTGGACGGGGGAGGAGGACGAAAGTTAACGCCCGGGGGTGGGCTCTCCACGTCGCGGGGACCAGCGAGACTAAAATGGCGTATGCCTGAACTGTTGAAACGTGCTTCATTCAGAATCCCGCTTTTGCTCACGTTGACAGCGGCCGCAGTCTTCCCACAGGGTGCCGGCCTTGGGAAGTCTTGCAATCTTGCCGCCGCCGGGATCGGCGATGCCAAAGGGTTTTTGGACTTTGACCGCGAACTGCGCACTGCGCTTTCCAAGCAGGACGCGCTCACGATGGCATTATTGGTGACATACCCGTTGCGGATCGACGAGGACCGTGGCACCTATTCGCTAGACGATCCCGCGGCCATCCAGTCACACTTTCAGGACGTGTTCCCGCCCTCCGTACGCTCGGCCGTGATCGACCAGAAGCCCGAGGGTTTCTTCTGCAATGCAGAGGGAGTCATGTATGGCAACGGCGAAGTTTGGGTTGTTCCCACAGCGGTGGGATACGCGATCAAAGTCATTAATCTCCCGGTTACCGGTCCCGCACCAGCGTCCAAAATAGAGTTTGCGTGTAACGCAGAGAAGCACCGCATCGTGATTGACGCGCCATCGAACGGTACGGTCCGGTATCGCGCGTGGGACAGGCCTCGCCCTCTCACGGATAAACCAGACATGGAGATTCCGGACGGTAAGCAGGGGTCTGAAGGCACCGGACCATGCAGGTACCCGGTTTGGACGTTCACCCGTGGCGTGACGCAGTACACCGTGAGCGGGATCGGTGGGTGCTCCCCTAGTCCGAGCCAGCCGCCCGGCGCCAGAGGCACGCTTGAGGTGACCGCAGCCGGGAAGTCGCTGGCGAGGTCGTGGTGCTATTGACGATTAGGCCGCCTTCTCCACTCCAATCGAAAGGCGGCGGCGAGGACTGCAAGCGCGGCTTCCAAGAGATCCAGGCGAGTGCTCTGATGCAGGTCGAAAAGCCGTTCGATGTTCCCTCTCGAAATCTTCAACCGGCGCGCCAACTCCGCTTTGCGCACCCCCGAGCGTTTGAGTTCCCGGTACAGTTCCACTTTGATGCTGGCGAGCGCCGGCAACTGGATCCAGCGATATTTCTTGCCTCGGTGAACGGTTGCCTTTGGCAGGTCCTGCCCTTTCTTGATCAAATCGCCGATCGCCATCGCAAGAAAGTCCTCCGCCATTTCCAGCGCTTCGGCCTCCGTGGCGCCCTGGGTGGCGCCGTATCCGACATCCGGGAACGTCGCGACGATCACGTCGCCTTCGGGTTCGAATTTCGCCTGATATTGGGCCATGTCCTATTTTCCTTTCAGTCCGAACTGCTTGAGGATTGCGTTCAGCGGGCCCGCGTAGAAATTGATGCCGCCATCCGTCCAGAAACCGGCGTCGAGCAGCACCTGGCAGGCGCGCAGGGCTTGCGGATGGCGCGCCGGCAGGCCAAAAGCGCGCAACAGCAGCAGAGTGTAAGTAGTCGAAGTCCATTTCGGAGTGTAGACCCCGGCGGCCCAGCGGCCATCGGCATCTTGCAGCCCGAGAAGCCGCGCTCCCCAACCCTCCGCGGCAACCCGGCGCTGTTCCCGGCGGACAGTCCGCTCCGGCGCGCCCTTCAGGTCGCGCATGGCCTGCCAGCGGATGGCCGGATCGCCATCCAGGAGCCACCGCTGTAAGCCTTCCGTCATTTGTGGAACATTTTACCGAAGCTGGAGGGGACACCCAAGGGCGAAAGATATAATAGGATCGTGCCAAAAGCCAAAGATCTTGAGCTGCGCCTGCAAAGGACCGAACAGCAGTTGCGTTTGTTTCAGAAGATCAGCCGGTTCATGGTTCGCGAGCTGAGCCTGCAGGAAGTGCTGCAAGGCGTGGTTTCGCTGGTGGTCGAGTTTACGCAATGCGATTCATGCCTGGTCTATCTTCTGGATGGCGAAGAACTGGTTTTGTGCGCGTCCAACACGCCGCACCCGTCCACCATCGGTAAGGTGCGCATGCGTTGGAACGAGGGTTTGACCGGCTGGGTGGCGCGCGAACGCCGCCTGTTGGCCATTTCGCGCGAGGCTTACAAAGACCCTCGCTTCAAGAAATTCGGCGAACTGGAAGAGGACACCTTCGAGGCCTTCCTCTCCGCGCCGCTGATCGCCCGCAATCGCGTGGTGGGCGTAATGAACGTCCAGCACCGGAGCCCCCATCAACATACCGGGGGCGAAATGGAAGTGCTGACCACCGTAGGGGAGCAGATCGGTTGCGTGCTGGTGCTGGCGCGCATGGCTCCTACCGCGGTGGAGACGGCCAATCACGTGGAACTGGTGCTTTCCTCCGGCCGCATTTCGATGAAACAATAGGTGCAGAGTGAATTCACCGTTTGCTCGGCCTATTTTCGGACTGTTGCTTGTGGCGGCCGTATCGCCGCTGGCCGCGCAGAAGTGGCAAATCCAGTACTTTTACGACCACGCGAAGTCCACCTTCGTTATCGGCGATATGCAGTTTCCGTCCGCGAAACGTGGTGTGGCGGTGGGCGTCATCCGGGAGGGAAAGCGGGAAGACCCGACCTCGGTGGTCACCTCCGACGGTGGCCTTCACTGGCAGACTGTCCCGCTCAAGGAAATACCGGTTTCCCTGTTTTTTCTGAATGAGAATCTGGGATGGATGGTTACCACCAAGGGTCTCTGGCAGACCATCGAAGCCGGCAGGAGTTGGACCAAACTCCCTAAGGTTCCCGGCGAGATTTACCGCGTCCACTTCGTCGACGAAACCACCGGTTGGGCCATCGGGCCCAGGAAGACTGCGCTGGAGACGCACGACGGCGGTAAGACCTGGAGCCCTCTGAGCGCGGCCGCCGCGGCCGACGGCGAAGATATCAATTACAGCGCCTACACCTGGATTACGTTCGCCACGCCGCGCCTCGGCTTGATCACCGGCTGGAATATTCCTCCCCGTCGATTCGGTCCGCCATTGCCCAATTGGGTGGATCCCGAGACGGCTCTGCACCAGCGCGATACTCCCCATCTTTCGTACACCCTGGCCACCCAGGACGGCGGCGCCAAATGGACGCCCTCGTCCAGTTCGTTATTCGGCGTCATCGCACGCATCCGATTCGCCCCCGAAGGCAAGGGCCTGGGGCTGACGCAGTATAGCGAGACGTTCCGTTATCCCAGCGAAGTTTACGCCATCCACTGGCCCGCCGGGACAACGCGCACGGTTTATCGCGACGCCAAATTCGCCGTCACGGATATCTGGCTGGCTTCCGACGGGACGGCCTATCTGTCGGGCACCGTGGTGCGCGGCCAATTGCGCAGCGTGATCCCGGAGAAAGTACAGGTGCTTACCAGCAAGGATCTTGAGAATTGGACTCCAATCCCGGTGGATTACCACGCGGAAGCCACCGCTACCATTCTGGCGGCTTCCGGCGACGACCACCTCTGGATGGCAACCGATATGGGAATGATTCTCAAGCTGCTGCAGTAGCGCGGGCAGGGCCTGCGAATGGCCAATCTCCAGGCGCGGGCAGAGCCCGGGATCTCCCTTTGCGAGATGGAAGTCACAGGTCGGAAAAAAAAACGTGATGCCGCTGCCCCCAGGCGTCCGGCGCGGCAGGCGAAATCATCACCCATGGCGCCAGGTTTTATTCTGACGTCTGACTTCTTGACCTGTGACTTCACGAAACGGTGGTCGGACGGAACTGCCTCGGCACCCCTGCCGAGACACGAGCGGCACGCCGATTGCAAGCTGTCGGATTCAAACTGGATCTGCAAGGAACCGCGTCCAATCCAAGCCCTCAGTCACAGATTGTTCAATCCGGTGCAAACCGGCGGCTAGGCTGACTTCTGACTTCCATCTCGCGAAGTGAGACCAAGGCGAAGCCTTGATCGATGTCGATTGGCCAGCCTTGATCCGAAGCCTTGTTAAAATGTCATTTGCAAATTTATTTACTGCGCCATGGCATCGCCGACAACAGCACGCCCGATTCCGAGCGCGCGCTGACCGCCGAGGGCCGCGAGAAACTGCGCCGCGTGCTGGCGCGGGCCCGCGCTGCGGACGTCGCCCCGAGCCTCATCCTGTCGAGCCCCTACCGCCGCGCCCTGGAGACTGCCGAGGTTGCCGCGGAAGTGTTGGGCTACCAGGGAAAAGTGGTGAAGACGCGGGCACTCGTGCCCGATGCGTCGCCCTTCGATACCTGGGAAGAGATCCGCAAGCGGTCGGACGAGCACGCCATCCTGCTGGCCAGCCATGAGCCACTGATGAGTTCGCTCGCGGCGTTTCTGCTGGCCAGCCCGGTACTTTTGGTCGACATGAAGAAGGCCGCGCTGGTACGTGTGGACTGCGAACGCACCGGGCCGGAGCCAAAAGGTGTGCTGAAATGGATGCTGACACCGGCAACGGCGTGACGCCCTATGAACATCCGGAAGGCCACTGAAAAATACGAAGCCTGGCTGGCCCGCCACCTGCGGATTGTCGAGCCGGACCTGGCGTTTAAACACGAACAGATGCGCACCGCCCCGTTCCCGTTTCTGCGCGCCACCTACTACCGCTGGGCGCAGATTTGGACCGAGGTTTGCGGTGACGCCGCGCATGCACCCCGCGTCCTGGCGGTGGGCGATCTGCACGTGGAGAACTTCGGCACTTGGCGCGACATCGAAGGCCGCCTGGTGTGGGGCATCAACGATTTCGACGAAGTCTGGCGCCTCCCCTATACCAACGATTTGATCCGCCTCGCGACCAGCGCGCTGATGGCGGAAATGACCTGCGACCAGAAAGCCGGCGTCAGCGCCATCCTCAACGGCTACCGCGAGGCGCTGGAAGCCGGCGGCCGGCCGTTCGTTCTGGCCGAGCACCATCCGGCGTTGCGCCAGATGGCCACTGCACGCCTGCACGACCCCGAAGCGTACTGGGCCAAGCTGCATGCGCTGAAAGAATCCACCGAACCCGGTCCGGCCGCCGCCAACAAAGCGTTCGACCACATGATGCCGGAGCGCGGCATGCGCTGGCGCGCGGCGCATCGCGTGGCCGGCCTGGGCAGCCTGGGACGGCAGCGCTTCGTAGCGCTGGCCGAATGGCGAGGCGGATCGGTGGCGCGCGAGGCCAAGGCGCTGGCGCCCTCGGCGTGCCTGTGGGCCGAGAAAGGCAAGGGTACGGCTCCCATCCTGTACCAGGAAATGCTCGACGAGGCAGTCCGCTGCCGCGACCCGTTCGTACGCCTGCAAAAGCGCTGGATCGTGCGGCGCCTGGCGCCGGATTGTTCGCGCATCGAACTGTCGGCGCTCCCCAAAGAGCGCGACGAACTGCGGCTCTTGCACGCCATGGGCTGGGAAACGGCCAATATTCACCTGGGCACCGGCAAGGCCAGAGCGCTCCTCGCGGATTTGAAGAAACGTCCGCAGGGATGGCTCCTGAAGGCCGCGCGCGCCATGGAGAAGGCGGTCCTGGAGGACTTCAAGGACTATAAGGTCCAAGAATAGCCGGATAGCCTGTCCGCGGACAGTTCAGAATATCCTTGCCGCCTCCACGTCTGCTGGCAGTTCCGCGAGCCGGCGAGCACAACTGTTTCCGAGCGCCAGATAATCCCGAGACTGCCGGCGTAGTATTTCTTGCCGAAACCTACTATCATATTCGGGGAATTCGCTCTCCTCCCCGGCTGCCCGCGGTTCCAATTTGGCAAGATCGGGTCTGACGTATTGACCGGGTGCGATCCCAAAGAGGTTTTTTCGATGACTCGATATCTGCTGCTGTTGCCGTGCCTGGCTGCCCTTGCAATCCCCACCTGGGCCGCACCTGACCAACCGCTGTTAATACAGCATCCCACGGTCAGCCTGGACAAGATCGCTTTTTGCTACGCCGGTGATATCTGGACGGTCGGCCGCGACGGCGGCGATGCCCAGCGGCTCACTGCCGGCGTCGGTTCCAAGTGCGACCCTTACTTCTCGCCGGATGGAAAGTGGATCGCGTTCACGGCCGACTACTATGGTAACCAGGATGTCTACGTCATCCCCGCCGGCGGTGGCGAGCCCAGGCGGCTCACCTGGCATCCCGCCGCGGATGTGGCCGCCGGGTGGAGTCCGGACAGCAGGAATGTTCTGTTCTCCTCCACCCGCACCAGCTCCACCGATCCACCCAAATTGTTCACCGTGCCGGCGGAGGGTGGATTTGCCGCCGAACTGCCTTTGCCAATGGCTTCGGGCGGTGCGTTCTCTCCCGATGGCTCGAAGATTGCGTACACCCCGAGATTCCAGTGGCAGGCCGCATGGAAGGGCTATCGCGGCGGCCAGACTATGGTCATCTGGATCGCTTCGCTCGCGAACTCCCACATCGAAAAAATTCCGCGCGACAACTCGAACGACTTCAATCCCATGTGGGCCGGCAACAAGATCTACTTCCTTTCCGATCGCAACGGTCCCGTCAGCCTGTTCGTGTACGATACCGAGACCCGCAAGGTCTCCGAAGCGGTGAAGAACAGCGGCCTGGACTTCAAGTCCGCGGGCGCGGGCGCCAATGCAATCGTGTGGGAGCAATTCGGCTCGCTGCACCTATTGGACACGCGTTCGGGGAAAAGCAAGACCATTGAGGTGCGCGTTCCCGGGCAGTTTGCCGAGGTGCTGCCGCATTTCGAGAAGCTCGAAGCCAACCGCATTTTGAGCGCCGGGATTTCACCAACCGGTGCGCGCGCGGTATTCGAAACGCATGGTGAAATCGTCACCGTGCCGGCCGAGAAGGGCGACATCCGCAATCTCACCAACAGCCCGGCCGTGGCGGACCGCAACCCGGCCTGGTCTCCGGACGGCAAGCGCATCGCGTGGTTTTCGGACGAGAACGGAGAGTATGCGCTGCACATCCGCGATCAGAACGGCTTGGGCGACGTGACCAAAATCGGCCTGGGTCAACCTTCGTCGTATTTCTATTCTCCGGTCTGGTCGCCCGACAGCAAGAAGATCGCCTACACCGACAAACGCCTCAACGTCTGGTACGTGGACCTGGAGAAGGCCACCCCGGTCAAGGTCGATTCCGACCTGTACGACAGCCCTTTTCGCTCGCTCGATCCGGTGTGGTCGCCCGACAGCAAATGGCTGGCCTATACCAAGCAGCTCAAGAGCCATTTGCACGCCCTGTATTTTTACGAACTGGCTACCGCCAAGGCGGCCCAGGTTACCGACGGCCTGAGCGACGCCCGCTTCGCCGATTGGGATAAAGGCGGGAAATATTTCTACCTGACGGCCAGCACCAACGTGGGGCTTTCGGCGAGCTGGCTGGACATGTCCAGCATCGACCGGCCGGTTACGCGGAACGTCTACCTAATTGTGCTTTCGAAGGACGAACCGTCGCCGCTGGCTCCGGAAAGCGACGAGGAGAAGTCCGGGGATTCCGCCAAGGCTGACGGATCGAAGGAAACCGCCGCGCCGGCAAACGATAAGGCTGCCGAAACCGACAAAAACAAAGCGGCCGAGGGGGCCGAAGAGAAAAAGGATAAACCCAAGGAGCCGCCGGCCGTAAAAATCGATTTCGACGGCATCGGCCAGCGTATCCTGGCCCTTCCGGTTCCCGACCGCAACTACTTAGGCCTGGCGGCCGGCAAGGCAGGCGAGGTGATTCTGCTGGAAGGCCCGCCTCTCAGCGATGACTCGGCTACGGTTCAAAAGTTCGATTTAAAGAAACGCAAGACGGAAAAACTGGTAGAGGGTGTGACCCGCTTTCAGCTCTCGGCGAATGGCGAGAAAATGTTGTTCCGCCAGGGCAACGACTGGCGAATTGCACCCACCGAGCCCTTGAAACCCGACAATGCCCCGCTGAAGTTGGCCGGCATGGAAGTTTGGGTAGACCCTCGCGCCGAGTGGAAGCAAATGTACCACGAGGTCTGGCGAATCGAGCGCGATTTCCTGTACGACCCGCATGCCCACGGACTGGATCTCGCCGCGGCCGAGAAATTCTATGCTCCCTTCCTGGAAAACGTTTCCAGCCGAGACGACCTGAACTACCTGTTTACGGAGATGTTGGGGAACCTCACACTGGGCCACGTTTTTATCGGCGGAGGAGACCGGCCGCAGCCACCCAGGGTCAGTGTGGGGCTATTGGGAGCCGACTATTCCATCGAGAATGGCCACTACCGCTTCGCCAAGATCTACGACGGTGAGAATTGGAATCCGCAGCTTCGCGCACCGCTCACCCAACCCGGCGTCAACGTCAAGGCCGGCGAGTACCTGCTGGCCGTCAACGGGCGAGACGTGCCCGGCACGCAGGATGTTTACAGCTTTTTCCAGGAAACGGCCGGCAAGCAGGTAGTGCTCAAGGTCGGCTCCGATCCCACTGGAAAAGGTTCGCGCGAGGTGACCGTGATACCGTTGGGGAGCGAAGCTGGGATACGTCACCTGGACTGGATCGAATCCAACCGCCGAAAGGTCGATCAGATGACCGGCGGACGCGTGGCGTACGTTCACTTGCCGGACACCGCCGATGGCGGCTTCACCAACTTTAACCGCTACTTCTTCGCCCAGGTAGGCAAGGATGCGGTCATCCTGGACGAGCGGTACAACCACGGCGGCGACCTGGCGGACTACATCATCGACTACCTCCGCCGGCCCCTGCTGAGCATGATTACGGCGCGTGAGGGAGCCGATTTCTCCAGCCCGGGTGGCGCTATCTACGGCCCCAAAGTGATGATCGTCAACGAATTCGCCGGTTCCGGCGGCGACGCCATGCCGTGGTATTTCCGCCGTTCCGGAATCGGCCCGCTGGTTGGCACCCGCACCTGGGGAGGACTGGTCGGCATTTACGACTATCCGCAGCTCATCGATGGTGGATCGGTGACGGCGCCGCGGGTCGCAATTTATGGGCTCAAAGGCGACTGGGAGGTGGAGAACCACGGCATCGCGCCTGACGTCGAGGTCGAGATGGATCCCGCCCTGGTTCGAGAAGGGCACGACCCGCAGCTCGAAAAAGCGGTCGAAGTAATCATGGACCAGCTCAAGAAGAGTCCTCCGCCCTCATACACCAAACCAGCCTATCCCGACTACCACCAGAAGGTGGGGAAGTAGGCTGGCCGGATCAGATTCGATCTGTTTCATGCCGGCGGGCGGAGGAGTTCCCCTTTTTGCAGGGGTCCTGTGCCGGTATGGGCGCTATACTTCAAGTTGTCAACGATATGCAGATGGCCAGGCACCGCCAGCTTGTGGGCACTAAAAACATTTTCGGCCATTTTTGTTTTATCATGAGATGCAGCGCTTCTGCGCCCGGCTGTCGTAAACACCTTAGCGAGCGTCGCCGTGGAATCTTTCTTTCAAACACTTGAGAAGTATGGAGCGGATCCGGCTGCCATCCGTTCTTTCGATGCCGACGCCCCCGATCTCCTCCCCTACGCCACATTGCTTGCTGCGCGCAAGAATAGTGATTCGGTTTTGGCCGCACTCACTGGAGTCTACGAGTGGCAGAACACCCCCCTGGTATTCTTAGTTGATGCCGAGAAGCTCGCGCGAGATCAAGGACTGGATCGTATCCGCCGCCTTGTGGCCATGCGGGGCGATGCGCCTTACTTGGGAGTAGTTCGCCCAGGGCAGCTCGCGCTATATCGGGTTTCGCTGGACAAGGATCCGGCGGATAAGACCCTCATAGACCTCCCAATTCCGGCCGGCGAGGAACAAGCCACGTTCCCGCATTTGAGCAACCACCGGCCCGGAGTAGCCCCGCATTCGCGACAGTGGATATCGAAGGTTGTGCTCACGCTGTTAAGCGCCTCGTTAGGCGACCTGAAGGTCCAGTTTAAGGTTGCGAACGAAGACGCCATATCATTGGTTGGGCGGGCATTATTCACCCGCTTTCTTGCGGATCGCGGGCTTCTGCCCAACTCACTGTTTCCGAGTGGACAGAATGAAGCAGCCGCGCTGTTCGACAGCGCCGATCAGGCTGCGCGAACCTCTCGCTGGCTTGACGCCACCTTCAACGGTGATTTTCTTCCCGTGAACTCTGGATTATTCGAGTCGCTTCCGTCCGAGGGCTTTAAGACACTGGGCGACATTCTTCGCCGTGCAGCGGGCGGTCAGCTTTACCTGGGATGGGAAGAGAAGTGGGAAAGCCTGGATTTCGCCTACATTCCCGTTGGAGTTCTCAGCCAGGCCTACGAGCACTACCTGCGCGAGCACGCTCCGGACAAGCAGCGAAAAGAAGGCGGCTACTACACCCCTCGCATCATCGCCGACATGCTGGTTCGAGGTGCCTTCCACGCTCTCCGCCGCGACGGCTTTGCCCACGAAGCGCGGGTCCTGGACCCGGCAGCCGGAGCTGGGGAATTCCTCATCACGGCTTTCCGTGAGTTGGTCTCCGAACGCTGGCGGCACGACCGCAGGCGCCCGGATACCAAGACGCTTAGGGACATACTCTACGGTCAGATCACGGGCTTTGACATAAACGAGTCGGCGCTGCGTTTCGCCGCGCTCGGGCTGTACCTCGCGTCGATCGAACTGGATCCCAACCCGGAGCCGGTTGAGAAATTGCGCTTCGAGAATCTGCGCGGAGTCGTGCTTCACAATGTGGGAGACAACGGCGACCTACGCTCCCGTGGTCTTGGCAGCCTCGGTCCCCGCGTCGGCGAGGCGCATTCGGGTCGGTACGACCTCGTGATCGGCAACCCGCCCTGGGCTAGCGGGACAGGTCTCCCAGACTGGTCGCGAGTGGAAGAGCACATCGCTCAGATTGCCCGAACACGTGTTCCTCAGGCACCGGCCCCAAGACTGCCGAACGAGGTGCTGGATCTGCCGTTTGTCTGGCGTGCGATGGAGTGGGCAAGACCCGGTGGCCAGATCGCCCTTGCTCTGCATGCTCGGCTGCTTTTCCAGCAAGGTGAGGGAATGTCTGAGGTGCGCAGCCTGGTGTTCGGCGCACTGAATGTGACAGGAATTGTCAACGGCTCGGAGGTGCGCCACACAAATGTCTGGCCCAAGATTTCCGCGCCGTTCTGTTTGCTGTTCGCGCGCAATGAACTGCCATCGCCCGGTGCCGCTTTTCGCTTCGTTAGCCCGCGACTCGAGGACCCACTGAATGTTGTGGGCGGCTGGCGGGTGGACGTGAGCAACGCGGAGATGATTACTTCCGACCAAGTCATTCACAGGCCCGAGATTCTCAAAATACTGTTCCGCGGTAGCCTGCTCGACCTCGAGGCCTATGATCGGTTGATATCGCGAAAGCTGCAGACGTTGGACGAGTTTTGGCGTATGCACTTCGGGGAGTCCCGGGGGCGGCCTCGCTTCGCCGGAAACGGTTATCAGAAACTGCGTGGAAGCAGCCGAATCAGGAAAAGAGGCGAAGGGCAACCTGGAGTGTCTGCATCCTATTTATGCGACTTGCCGGAATTAACCCCAGATGCAACTCGATCACTCCTGGTGGATGTCTCCGAACTGCCAAAATTCAGCTTGCCGCGTATTCACGACCCGAGACCCCGCGAATTGTTTCTGGGCCCTTTGCTTCTAGTACAGAAGTCGCCACCGGTTTGGGCCGAACGAATTCGAGTGGTGGTCGCCGATGACGACTTGGTGTTCAATGAGACCTATTACGGGTATAGCGCAAAAGTGCATCCCGATGGGAAGTTGCTCGTTCGCTATTTAGCCCTGCTGGTGGGCAGCAAGTTCGCTCTCTGGCATGCTCTGATAACCAGCGGAGAGTTCGGCTTCGAGCGTGAGGTGGTGGAGAAATTCATCATCGATAGTATCCCCATTCCGTCCTTTGAGAATCTGGGACAGTCCGACCGGGAGCAGGTCCACCAGTTATTCGAGGCAGTGGCCAAAGATAACGGTGAAAGACAATGGGCACGGGTAGACGATTGGGTCGTCTCATTGTACGGGCTGCGCGGACGGGACCTGCAAGTCATCGCTGATACTTTGAGATTCAACCTGCCTTTTGCCGACAGCCGAAAGGCCGCCCAATCTCCCCCCACTCCTCCTGAGATGGCGAATTTCCGCGACACGTTGTCGTTAGAGCTGAAGCCTTGGGCCCAGCGTACAGGCAGAGAGATCCAGGTGCTGCCCGTGGATATGCCGGCTGTGTCGCCATGGAGAGTCGTGCGTGTGGGTTCAGTACCACCATCCGCCAAGCCGCCCACAACCCACGACTGGTCGGAGATAGTGCGAGTCGCCGATGAATTGGCTGCAACAGAGGTTGTGCTCCCCGATGCTGGGGCCGGTTGCTTGTGGCTAGCCCGCCTGAACCAAACCCGGTACTGGAGTCGCAGCCAGGCGCGGCTTGTCGCTCGCCGCATCGCTTGGGAGCATACGGACTTTCTGGCTCGGATAGGGGGCGTATGAGTATGGGCCGGGTCCATCCACGCGCGGACCAGGTAGCCGAACTCACTCGCGGCCAAACCCTACCGCTCCCACCATTGCATGAACTCCATATGCGGTTTATTGCCGAAGTGCTCGCACGGGCCTGGAACGACCTCCTGGTAGACCGGCGCCCGATACTCCTTTCGGGTGGCGAAACTGAAGTAAACAGCCTGATTGAGACTCGACTAAACGCTCTCCTCGAAGAAGACGACCTTTGGTCGCTGTTAGCCAGCGGCGTGGCACGAGGAAGAGAAACCCTCAGTTATGATGGAAGCCACCTGGAAAAGCGGCCCGACTTATCTATTCACCTTACGGATCGAAACCCCTCGTTCCCGTTAATCGTGGAGTGCAAGCTGATCGATACACGATCTAGAAAAACAATTGACTTGTATTGCGATGATGGGCTGTTGCGTTTTGTTCGAGGTGAGTACAGCTGGGCTACCCGTGAGGCTTTCATACTCGCCTACGTACGCGACGGATCAACAATCTCGTCGTGCCTGGAGCCATTCCTTGCTAAGAGCCGGGTGAGGCAACCGGACCCGTATCTCACCGGCGCCTTGCCAGAGTCGATTTGGGAACCAGATAGGCGCTTGGCCCGCTCCAGTCACAACCGTGAGTTCCGCTATGTCGGTCACTCTCACGGTCCCGGCGCCATAGCGATTTGGCACCTGTGGATTGCCGCCCCTACGCAGTAACGGAGGCCAAACTCCGTTGCCGGCCTGACTTGCTGATCTGATTCAAGCTCAAGAGCCAGTGGGTCTACTACCGTGGCCCAATGTGACGTAATGTGGTCACCATCGGATCAGGAACGCGAGAGTCGCCTTCTGGCCTGGATGCCTTCCGAGTGCGGTGCCACAGGACCGAACCCGGATCGACGATGTGCGAGCGACGTTACGGCAACGCGACGGTTCCGGTGCGTCACCGGCGCCGGCGCACGATGAGCAGGGTCATGTCGTCGACTGGGGGACGCGTTTGGCGAAACCGGGCAACATCCCGTAGGACGCTGTCGGCCATGGCGTCCGCACCTTGCTCAAAGTGATCCCGCAGTGAACGGATCAAGCGTTCTTCCTGGTATTCGTCACCTGCCGGATCGAGCGCGTCCGTGATGCCGTCGGTATATAACACGAGACTCTCGCCGGCGCCGAGGCTGATGTGCCGTACCGTGTACTGACCGTTGCAGAAGAGGCCCAGCGGCAAGCCGGTCGAATCCAATCGTTGGATCGTGTCTCGCTGTAAGAGCAGCGGCGCTGAGTGGCCCGCGTTGCAGAGTTCTACTCCGTCCGCCGTTGCGCGGCCGCACACCAGAGTTGCGTAATGGGCCGGGGCGGTACTCTCGCAAAAGAGGCGGTTGGCGCGCGAAACCACATCGGCGAGCGATAAGTCCAGCGATAACAAACTGCGGAAGATCGCACTGAGGTGCGTCATCAGCAGCGACGCGGCCACTCCTTTGCCGGCAACGTCACCGACGGCGAAAAAGAGCGTCTTGCCATCGCCCAGGCCGATCAGGTCGCAGTAGTCGCCGCCCACCGCACCGACGGGCTCGTAGCGGTACTGCGTGTCCCAGCCTTCCAAGGCGATGTCCCGGGGCGGCAGGAGCTTTGACTGGATTTGCGTGGCCAACTCCAGGTCCTGCTGATGGGCCCGTAGCTCTGCTTGACTGAGGTGGTCGAGACAAAACCGGACCAGAGGATTACTCTCCAGCCTGTCCGCCTCGATCGTATCGTGGCAAGTCTCGCAGAAGCCGAACGTGCCGGTATCGATTCTCCGCAGCGCGGAGTCGATTTCCGCGATGAGATCGTCGAGGTAGGCAGCGGAAACGGAGGTGGCAGCCGCCTGCAGTCGGGCGCGCCGCAGGAGAAGCTGAGGCCGGAATGCCTGACCGGCCGACGTCGAAGCCGCACTCATTTTGAAAGCCCTCCCGAACCCCCTTATTGTCCCCCATCGGGTGCTCGACATCCAAGGCGGCCTCAGTCTTGACCGCAGCCATCGCCGCGCGGTCCTGCGGGTCCGGCCTATTGAGCCTCGCACAATAATTGACAGCGGCGGTCGGCGACCGCCGCGCAGGATGCCTTCCTGCGCCACTGGGACCGTAACTCGATTGCGCCAGACTCAAGAATTTTGGAAGGACGCGTCGGCAAGTTGACGTATCGACGCCCAAACAAGGACATCGCGACCGCCATCTTCCTCACCGTTGCCGATCCGCTGTCACAGCAAGATCAGCCCCTTGCGAACCCCGACGGTCACCGCCTCCGTGCGGCTGGCGGCGTGTAGTTTCCCCAAAATCGACGCCACGTGGAACTTCACCGTGTGGTCGGAGATCCCCAATTTCCACGCGATGGTCTTATTGGCCGCGCCTTCCGCCATCATGCGCAGCACCTCCAGCTCGCGTGCGGTCAACGTGTGCGTCTCCGAGGACACCGGCGCGGACGCATTCGACGACAGCAGCGCCTCCAGTTCGCGCGGATCCACTACCGCCATGCCGGCGGCAGCCGTCTCCACGGCGGCCAGAATCTCCGCCGCGGAGGCGTCCCGCGATAGCAAGGCGCGAACTCCCAGGCGGAATGCCTCCTGGGTCCACGCCGGATGCCGCTCGTCAGTCAGCAGTACGATGGCCGGAGCATGGCCGTCGCTTGGCGGAGAGAGTTCGTCCAGCGAAAAAGCGGCGAGCACCACATCCGGGCGCAATGCTTCCAGAGCACCGAGGTCCGGATAGGCGCCCGCCAGATCGACGCCGGGATGCGAGGCCACCAGCGTCTCGAGCCCGGCCCGTACGACCGCGGATTCGGCCGCGATCGCCAGCCGAATCACGCCGCCTCCGCCCGCCGCGGCGCCACCCGCACGAAAACTTCGCGCAGACGCGACGTGTCGCCCCGGAAAAACGGCAGGCGCAATGTGTCCCTGCCGGAATCGAGCATCTCCGTGAGGCGGTCGAATGTCCCCACTAGAATATCGCCTGGGCGCAGCGATGCCGCGGCCGCCGCGCCGTTGGGGTCCATCGCCACGATTTGCATCCCGTGGGGCACCGGCTGCAGCGTCACCCCCAGCGAAGGCCGCGCGCCGCGCCGCAGAAAATCGGCGGCGGCATTGGACGGCACCGCCACCCCCAAGCCATTGACGATGGCCGTGTTGATCCCCACCACGCGGCCCCGCGCGTCGGCCAGCGGACCGCCGGAATTGCCCGGCGCCAGCCGCACGCTGGCGCCGATCCAGCGCTCCCGCCCCATCCCCTGAATCGGCCCCACGGAGTGGATCACGCCCGTGGAAAGCGCGCCGGCGAATCCCAGCGGGCTGCCGATCGCGATCGCCAGTTCGCCGGGACGCAGAGCGTCGGAGTCGCCCGCGGAAGCGGCGGGTAAACCCGTTTCCGCCACGCGCAATTCCGCCAGATCGCGGCGGGCGTCACGCGAAACCAGGCGCGCCTGGAGCCGCTGGCCGTCCCACAGGACGACATCGGCCTTCTCGGCCCGCGCCACGTGCGAATTCGTCACGATGCGGCCGTCCGGGCTCCAGATCACTCCGGAGCCGCCGCCATCGTGGCCGTGGGAAAAGACCTGCACGGTCGAACGCCGCAAGCGTTCGGCAATCTCTCCGAATTCGCGCATGTCAATTTCTCCGGGACCGCTCCCCAATCGCCACGCCAATGCTCAGCGCCGCTCCGCCGCGCACCAGTCCGGCCGCGATCGTCTGGCCCACGGCGTGGCGTTCGAGCACGCTCTGGATATCGTCCGTGTCGCTCACCGCGGTCCCGCCGAGCGAAACCATCACGTCTCCGATCAGCACCCCCGCCTTGGCCGCCGGCCCATCCGGTTCGAGCGACAACACGATCAGACCTTTGTGATGATCCGGCAGTTCCACCGGTTGCAGCCCCACTCCCAGGTAACCGCGCGCCACGTGCCCGCGCGAGAGGATTTCTTCCACCACACGGTCCACCGTGGACGAGGGAATGGCCAAGCCGGCGATGCGCGAGAGCGCCGAGGTGGCGATCCCGATAGCCTCACCCTTGGTATTGACCACTAGGCCGCCGGACGATGCGGGGTAGAGCGTGAGGTCGAGGCGGATGTAGCGATCCAGCCTGCCGCCGCGCCACGTCCGCCACGAACCGCTCACCGCGCTGACAATCCCCATGGTGGCATTCACGCCCGAATCGGGCGACCGTCCAATGGACAGCGCCAGGTTGCCGGGCACCGGATCGCCGGCAGCCAGCACGGGCGCATCGCCGGCGTGCCCGTCCACTTTCAGCACGGCGAGGTCGGTGCCGGGATCGGTGCCGGCCACGGCCGCGGGCACCGTGGCGCCATCCGGCAAGGCGACCTGGATTTCTTCTTCCCGCCGGATGGTGTGTTCGGCCGTCACCACGATGCCGGGCCGCCAAAACACCCCGCTCGACCCAAACCGCGGACGCGCATCCACTGCCACCACCGATTTCCCCACCTTCCCCACCACGTCAGCCAATTCTGTCGAAAGAGCCGTTAATTCGTTTACCATGAAATCTCCCGTGCTTCCAGGATGCCGCGCCGGGGGCGTCCGGCACATCGGTCATTCGGGTAGGGGTGAGCCGTTAATTAGACTGGGAAGAGACCTTCCATAGTGTGACTGATATGGTGAACCTGCGAGACGATCTGCGGATCGCTGTCGACGCCCTCAGAGCGCACAAACTCCGGGCGGTGTTGACGGTGCTTGGCCTGACGATGGGGGTGGCCACCCTGATGACCGTGATGACGCTGGTGCAGGGCGCCAATCTCTACGTGGAGCAGAAGATCGCCAACCTGGGCACCAACGTCTTCCGGCTCGCCAAGACTCCCTTCGCGGTGGTGGATTTCACCGTCACGGTAAAGGCGCTCAAGAACAAGAACATCGATATCTCCGACTACCGCGCGGTTTCCGAACTGTGCCAAGCCTGCGAACAGGTGGGCGCGTCCGCCAGCGGCACACTTTCGGTGCAGTACCAGAACAAGCAGACCGACGACACCACCATCATCGGTTACACGCCCAACATGGTGGACATCGACACGCGCACACTGGATCTCGGCCGCTACTTCACTCCCTCCGAAGACGCCCATTCCGCTTACGTCTGCGTCATCGGCGCCTCGATGGTGGACCAGTTCTTTCCCCATGACAATCCGATCGGCCGCACGATTCGCACCGGGAGCCTGGAGTTCACGGTCATCGGCGCGTTTGAGAAGCTCGGTTCGGTGCTCGGCCAGGATCAGGATAATTTCGTCGTCATCCCGCTCAACACCTACCTGAAGGTGCGCGGATCGCGGTCCAGCCTGACGCTCGAAATCAAAGCCTCGGGCGGCGACAAGAACTTCGAGGCCGCGCAGGACGAAGCGCGCGTGATCATGCGCGCGCGCCGCCACGACCCGCCAGGCGGGGACGATAGCTTCTTCATCGGCACGTCGCAAAGTTACATCGCGCTCTGGCAGAGCATCAGCGGATCGTTCTTCGCGGTATTCGTGATGGTGAGTTCCATCTCGGCGGTGGTGGGTGGAATCGTGATCATGAACGTGATGCTGGTGAGCGTCACGCAGCGGACCCGCGAGATCGGCGTGCGCCGTGCTGTAGGCGCCACGAAGTCGGATATTTTGTGGCAGTTTCTGGCCGAGAGCTTGCTGCAATGCTTGATCGGAGGGGCCATCGGCATCGCCATCGGCTTCGGATGCGCGCTCGCCTTGCGCGATCTGACCTCGTTCCCGGCCTCGGTGAAGACCTGGGTCGCGGTGCTCGGCCTGGCGATCAGTTCCACCATCGGGCTCTTCTTCGGAATCTATCCGGCGCAAAAAGCGGCCAATCTCGATCCCGTGAACGCGCTCAGATCGGAGACCGGATGACGCGTCATGAGGTGCTCGAAAATCTATCGGTCGCGCTCGATACGCTCCGTGCCCGAAAGGTGCGCTCCGGCCTGACCATCCTGGGAATCGTGATTGGCGTTACCACGGTGATCGCGGTGGCCTCCATCATCGACGGGTTGAATGGCGAGATCAAGGAGCGCGTGGAGCGGCTGGGGTCGAACACACTCTTCATCACACGCTTTCCGGCCATGCAGAACACGCAAAGGCTGCCGGCCAAGATTCGCGTACGGAAATATCTGCAGCAAGACGATGCGGATTTCATCGAAGAAACCAGCCCCGCGGTAGCGTACGCCACGGTATTCGCCAATCGGCTCAACTTCAACGATCAGGTGGATGAGATTCGATACGGCGATGCGCACGTGGAGCGATTTTTCCTGCGCGGCGTGCAGCCGCATTACATCGACGCTTTCCCTCTGTTCTCCATGGCCGAGGGGCGATTCATTTCGGCGTTTGACGAGGAGCATGCGCGTAACGTGGTGGATATTGGGCGCGCTATCGCCGATTCCCTTTTCCCCAATGTGGACGCGATCGGCAAATCGGTGCGGCTGGACGGCCGTCTGTACGAAGTGATCGGTGTATTCGAGCCCGATCAAGGGCTCTTTTCGGCCTTCGGCGTGGATCAGTTCACCTGCATTCCCATGAGCAACTTCCGCAAGACCTTCCCCGAGATCAAGGAACTCTTCGTCGCGGTGGCCGGTAAGGATGGGTTCCCGCTCGACACCGTCAGGGACCAGGTGGAAGAATCGTTGCGGCGTAAGCGGCACGTGCCGTACAACGCCGAAGACGATTTCGAGATCACGTCGCCCGACTTTCTGAGTTCGCTGTGGAATCAGCTTACCGGCGCCATGGTCTTGCTCACCGGCATCATCAGCGGTGTGGGGTTGCTGGTGGGCGGCATCGGAGTGATGAACATTATGTTGATCTCGGTAACGGAGCGGACCGCGGAGATCGGGGTCCGCAAGGCCGTGGGCGCGCGCAAGGCGGACATCCGCGTGCAATTTCTGCTGGAAGCGATTATGCTCTCGTGCATCGGCGGGGTGATTGGAATTCTGGTGGGAGCCTTGATCGCCCTCGCGGTGCGAACCGCACTGCCTGCCATTCCGGCCTTTGTTTCGCCGTTGTGGATCCTGCTGGGCTTCACGATTTCCGTAAGTGTGGGACTGTTTTTCGGGTACTATCCAGCCAATCGCGCGGCGAACCTCGATCCGATTGTTTGCCTGCGCTATGAGTAAGCGTCCGCGGACCGGCTGCTAAAATGGTAAACACGTGTGCGCTCCGGATCCATTACGAAAGTCAGCGTAGTCGGGTTGGTCGTGCTGCTGGCCGGTTGCCACAGCGGTCCTTCGCGTGGCCCCGTCAAGGGCGAGGCGTACGTGGGGCCGGCCACGTTGAACCTGCGGAGCGATTTTCCCCTACAATCCTCGACTGTGGCCACGGTAAAACACGGCGACCGGCTGGAGATCCTGGACCAGCACCGCTCGTTTTTGAAAGTGCGGGCCCCCAACGGCGCGGAGGGCTGGATCGAGCAGGGCAAGTTGCTGGGCGCCGAGGACATGGCGGGATTGAGAGCCCTTGCCAAACGGGCCGCCTCCATGCCGTCGCAAGGGCGCGCGACCACCGACACCGATCTGCGGGTGCGCATCCAGCCGGCCCCCACTGCGCCCGCCTTTCTCACGCTGAAGGAAAATGACAAGGTTGACGTGCTGACGCACGTCCGGCGGCCCCGCACGGATCTGCCGCGGAGGCCGCTGATTCCTCCCGCCGTGAAGAAGGCCAAGGCCACCCGGAAACCCGGTAAACCTGCGCCGTACCCTCCCCCGCCCATGCCCGCTCCGCCCCCACCGCCGGCGAACTGGCTGGAACTTTCCAAGACCGATATGTCCAGCGAAGAGCCGCCCGAGCCCGCGGATTCCGTGCCGCCCGCGCCAACCGACGATTGGAGCCTGGTGCGGGCGCTCGATGGGCAATCCGGCTGGGTGCTCACGCGCCGGCTGCGAATGGCGATTCCTGACGAGGTGATGCAATATGCCGAAGGCCACCGCATCGTGTCCTACTTTTCCTTGGGCAGCGTGCGGGATGGCGATCAGCAGAAGGACACCTGGCTGTGGACTACGGTGGGCGATGGTGTGCGGCCATACGATTTTGACAGCTTCCGGGTGTTTGTGTGGAGCACGCGTCGCCACCGCTACGAGACGGAGTATATCGAGCGGAATCTGATTGGATATTCGCCCGTGGAGATCCAACCGGTCCACTTTTCCGCCAGCAAGGGGAAAAACGCGCCGGCGGGAGAGCAGTACACCGGGTTCTCCGTGTGCGTGGAGAAAAAAGACGGGCAGCGCTACCGGCGGCAATATGCGGTGATGAATACCCTGGTTCGGTTTGCCGGAGAACAGCCGTGCGTGTTGCCGCCGCCGATGGATTTCGGCAACCCCGGCGCCGTGCCTGCGGCGGCTACGCAGGCAACCTCCCAACCATCCCGGGAAAGTTTCGCGCAACGCGTAAAGCGGCGCCTGAAAGCTCTCACGGGAGGCTGGCTGGGCCGCTAACCCGGCCGGCGCATCCCAGTGCCGGCGCGCTCACGTTGCAGCGGCGCAGCCTTTGTGCTATTTATGAGTTCAAGTCGGACTTTTTGATCCAACTAAAGCCGCCCTGCTTGAGTAGCGACGGTCAATCAATATTTCTCTTCAAAAGGATGGCATCCCGTGGAAGCTGTCAATCGCAAACTCATACGTCCGTCTCTGAACGAGATTAAAGAGCAGATAGCGCCTCCGCGCAGGGCCGCGCAGCAAAAAAAGCCGGTGCCGCCGGATCAGACCAACGCCGAGAATTTTTATTACGTCAAGCAAATGCAGGCCAAGACACCGATGGTTTTCGTGCTGCGCGACGGTGAAACGCTGCACGGCACTATTGAGTGGTATGACAAGTGCTGTTTGAAGGTGAATCGCTCCGAAGGGCCGAATCTCCTGCTCTATAAACCCTGCATCAAGTACATGTACAAAGAGGCTTGATTTCGCAGCGTAGCGCCGCTCACGCCTTCAGACGGTTTCGCATCGCCAGACGGTACTCCCTCCGTTCACCGGCCTCGCGGTAGCGTCTCATTTCCTCTTCGGATTCCGGAATCACCGGAGGAATGGGGGTGGCCCGCCTATCCTCGCCCAGAGCCACAAACGTCAGGTAGGCGGAGCAGGTGTGGAGGCGCTTGCCGGTCATCAGGTTCTCGGTTTCCACTTTGACGCCGACTTCCATGGAGGTGCGGAACACGCGGTTGACCGACGAGCGCAGAATCATCAGCTCGGAAATATGCACGGGATGGAGGAAATGCAAGCTATCCACCGAAGCCGTGACCACGGGTTTGTGGGCGTGCCGCATGGCCGCCATGGCGGCCGCCAGATCGACCAGGTGCATCACCCGGCCGCCGAGCAGGTTGCCGAGGCCGTTGGAATCGTTGGGGAGCGCCAGCTCGGAATACTCGGAGATCGATTCGCGTACGGGTTTGCCTTCCATACTGTCCAGTTTCCAGATGATTTTCAGGGGCGGGAAGCTTCCGAAATTCGCCGCAGATAGCTCTCCACATAGGCGCGCGCCAGGCGGAGAACGGCCTCGCTGGCGGGTTGGCCCTGGAACGCGCCGCCGGCGCGGGAGAATTCCAGCGGACCGTGAGACCAGGGGTGATGGTCGCGTTCCAGAACATAGTAGAGGCGGATCGTTTCCGGGCCCTCGGCGGCGATGGTGAAGCGCGCCGCGTCTGGACCTTCATCGGCGGGGAAGTGCGCGCAGCATCCGCGGGCGTAGCCCATATTACAGAGGGTGAGGAGGGTGATCTCGTCGGGCGCCCAAGCAGAGTCCTGATGGGCGCGGCAAACGCCGTCCCAGGCATCGCCCAGCGGCAGCATGGCGGAGCGGGAGCCGTCGGTCTGGCTGCGCGGTTTCGCGGCGTCGAAGTAAGGGCACGCCATTTCGGAGGTATAGTAGCACAAGACATGGCAAGCAGCCGGTTGGAGACACTGAAGAGTATGGTGGAGCAGAACCCCGCGGACAGCTTCGCTCGCTACGGCCTGGCGATGGAGTATCGCAACGCGGGCGATCTGGCGGCCGCGGTGACGGAATTTCGCGCGCTGATCGCGGCGCATCCGGACTACTCGGCGGCATATTTTCACGGGGGCCAGACGCTGGAGCGGTTGGGGCAGCCCGCGGAAGCGCGGGAACTGTACCTGCAAGGTATCGAAGCGACCGCGCGCAAGGGCGATTTTCATACGCGCGATGAAATCCAGGCGGCGCTGGATCTCATGAGCTAGCGAAAGCGTGTACAATAGTGCTTTCGGGCCGTGGCGCAGCCTGGCTAGCGCGCTTGCTTGGGGTGCAAGAGGTCCCGAGTTCAAATCTCGGCGGCCCGACCAAAATTCCTCAAAGAGTTACAGACAGCGGATGCGCTCCAGGTCTGTCTGTGGAGTCCAACTGGAGTCCAAAATGGACGCCAGGCACTCTTTCGCGAAATTCCGGCGGAATGTGACCTTTCTCTCGTGCGAACGTCGCTCGTGGTCCCACGCAGCTTGACCCTGGTGTGTCTCCGGGATTAGCATCAGCCCATGCAGTATTCAGACGGGGAATCAGTCGATGCGAAAACGAAGCCATCGAATCTCAGGAGGGCGGATCTGATCGACGAGGTCGCCGCGGTGTTGGAGATCTCTGACAAGGAAGCGACGGTCATCGTGGAGCTGATCCTCGACAGCATTGTGCGGGCGCTCGGCCGGGGAGAGAAGGTGGAGATCCGCGGCTTCGGGAGTTTCCGCACGCGTCAAAGACAAAGTCGGATCGGTCGCAATCCAAAGAATGGAGCACGAGTCGAAGTTCCTCCAAAGACGATTCCCTACTTCAAGCCGAGCAAGGAACTTCGGGGGCTCGTCCAGAGGATGGCGTCGGTCGTCAGGTGAATTGCACCTCAGGTTCCTGCGTAGACGCCGGCCAGGCGATGCGAAACCCGGTTCTGGTTGAGTGACGAATCAAAGCTCTCGGATCCTCCGAGGCTCTCTCCTCCTATAAAAACCCGACAAACCCGACATTTGGCACGTAACTCATTGATGTGGCTCGGCTGAGTCTTGTCGGGTAGCCCCAAAAACCCGACAAACAACCCGACAAAATCCAACCCAAAACCCGACAAATGGGCTTCGCGCGTGCCCAAACGCTCACTCGCATCTCACAATCCTCACAATACTCAGAATCCGACTCGGCGGGCTGCCAGCGCTACAGACGAAGCATGATCGTGATTTGTCTGTTGACGACTGAAATCTGGAACTGGTATTCAGGGGCGATGCAGAAGCGTGCCAGCGTTACAGACGGCGCCACCGCGGCCGAACCGCCGCGGATGGAGATCCAGATCTGGAACATCGAGCGCTTCGTCTTCTACGTTCGGAACTTCTACGTTCGGAACCCGAGGAAGAACGACGCCGCAGTTGATCGCATGTGCGCTTCGATCCGGGAGTTCGGGTTCAAAATCCTGGTGCTTGCGCGCAGCGACGGAACCGTCGTGGACGGGCATCTCCGCTTGAAGGCCGCGCACAAGCTGGGCTCGTGGCCAGGCGGTGACGTCACCGCGATCCCCGTGATCCTCTGCGACGAGTGGTCCGATGCCCAGGTGAGGGCGTTCAGATTAATGGTGAACCGCTCGGTTACATGGGCGGCATGGGATGAAGAGCTGCTCGCCCTCGAGTTGCAAGAACTGAACGAGGCGGACTACGACTTGTCGCTCACCGGATTTGATCCGAAGGAACTCGACGATTTGCTCGCCGACCCTGAAGACGACGCGGCGGCCGATGCCGCGCCTCCGCTTCCAGCGAACCCTGTCTCCCGGCTTGGCGACCTCTGGTTGTGTGGAGATGGACGAAACCAACATCGCGTCCTCTGCAGCGACTGCACGAGCGCCGACGCCGTGGCGAGGCTGCTAGGCGAGCGCAAACCGCAGTTGTTGGTGACCGATCCACCTTATGGAATATCGCTTGACTCCGAGTGGCGCGACCGCGCCGGGCTCAACGGCTGCGGGCCCGCGGAAGCCAGCTACATGAAGCATCGCACAGAGGGCCACACGGAGACGACGATCTCCGGCGACACCCGGGCCGACTGGCCCGAGGCCTTCGAACTGGTGCCGAGCTTGCAAATCGCGTACGTGTGGCACGCGAGCGTCTTCACGCGCGAGGTGCTGAACGGCCTTTTGCGGATCGGCTTTCTGCATCCTCAACAAAAATTTGGAACAAGGGACGCGCCGTGCTCACCAGGACGCACTACTGGTATCAGCACGAGCCTTGCTGGTACGTGAGGAAGAAGAACGCGCCGTGGTTCGGGAAGGCCGGCGAGAACTCCACCGTTTGGGATTCAGCTTCGCCCAAATTCATCATGGGCGGCAGCGACGAAGAGAAGTTCGATCACCCCGCCCAAAAGCCGGTCGAATTGATGCGGCGCCCAATCCTGAACCACTTGAAGCGCGGCGGGCTGGTCTACGATCCGTTTCTGGGCAGCGGCACCACGCTGGCGGCCGCGGAACTCACCGAGCGCGTCTGCGTTGGCATCGAACTCGATCCGAAGTACGTTGACGTCATTGTGCAGAGGTTCCAAACGCTCTCGGGTAAGAAGGCCACGCTGGACGGGGACGGACGGACGTTCGAAGAGGTCGCCCTCGAACGCCGTAAGGTGCCGGCGTGATTCGGGGCGGGAGCTACGGCGGTGGCAGGCGGCGCACGGGTTGGCCACCGTTTCGCCACAGGCGCCCCACGTTCGCGCCGCGGGCGGCTGCCCGGTGTGTTCGGCCAGGGCAGAGGACTGCCGCGCTGGAGCGCCAGGAATCGGGGACAAAAGAGGAAAAGCCCGCCGCAGCCGAGGCCGGGCGGGCGGAAGGGTTTGAAGTTGTGACGCTACGAGTTGATGCGGTAGGTGCGCTCCCCGCCCTCGGGCTTGAAGGACTCGACGGTGTATCCGGCCTTTTTCATCGCGCCCGCCATAAAGCCGCGGACGGTGTGCTTCTGCCAGCCCATCTTGTCCATGATCTCCGGCAGCGTGGCGCCTCCCTTGCGCTGCAGCATCGCTACCACCTGCGCAGTCTTGCTGCCCTCGCGCGGCCCCGCGGCTTCCGGCGCTTTTGCCGATTTCTTGGCTTTGGGCGCGTTCATGGCGGGGCTGGCCTTTCTTGGTAGCCTTGGCCTTCGCGGGCGCGCCCTTGGCGCTCTGTGCGCGACCTTTGGCCTTCTTATCCGCCTTCGGCTTCGCGGCAGCCCGCTTGGGCTTCGCGGCGTCCCCGAGGCTCTGGATACGCGCCCAGATTCGGCCCACGGCGGTCTTGGTGTTCTTGAAGCTCTCCACCGCCACCACACCCGCCAGGCTGTTCCAGATCGCAACCAGGCGCTCCGCCGGCCAGGCGGCGGCCAGTTCCGCCAGTTCCTTCTGGCTGGCGAAGGTATCGAACGGGGTGGTACTCGTAGCGGCGGCTTCCTCGGGGGTGCCGAACGCGGTGATGTTGTTGTCGCTGTCGATCGTAAACGTCGTCATAATCGTTCTCCTTGTTGCCACGCTCTGCGCGGTCAACACATGGATCACTCCGAAGTGCTTGAAAAGCAAGGCAATTCCGATCTAAACCGAGGGTGGCGAAGGGCTGGCGATGACGGGACTGGCGGGTCGCAGATGGCGTCAGGTGGCGTCAGATGAAGGGTCACGGCCCAAAATTCGCACGGCAGATGGAGTCGGCCATTGCGGCTCTGCTCTCCCATCGCACTCTGGAAGAGGCGGCCCGCGCCGTCGGTGTATCACCCAACGCTCTCCTAAGGTGGCAGCAGGACCCGGAGTTCGACGCGGCATTCCGCAAGGCCCGCCGCGCCGCATACGGGCAAACCACCGCGCGCCTACACCAAGCGTCAAGCGCGGCGGTTTCCGCCGTGCTGAAAATCATGGTGGATGCGAGCGCGCCGGCGTCCACGCGGCTCCGCGCAGCGGATATTGTGCTGGAGCACACGGCCAAAGCCATCGAGATCGAAGACATTGAGGCCCGCGTGGCGGAATTGGAGCGCAACGCGGACTCCAAGGTGGGCCGGTGAGACGATCGGGCCGAGTGAACATCCTTCGGCGACTCGATGCTTTGGAGTCGCGCACGATCGACGGCAGCGGGCTCGTCCCACACTCGCCCGAGTGGTTAGACTTCTGGCAGCGCCAGGTCCGGCTCTACGAAGAAGGGAAGGAACACGTCCGCCTCACTCTGGAAGGGGTCCGCGCGGTCATGCAGGCGACGCCGAACGACAACTGCTTGGACGACTACGCGGGCGTGGCAGATGCAGCACCGGAAGATCTGGACCGTACGGAGAGGGCGAGCAGGCGCCATGAATGCATTAACGCGCCGAGTCGGGCGGCTTGAGGATCAATCCGGACTGAGCGCAACCCGAAGACAGGTTAAGGAAACTCTACGGACGCAGGGAGTCGCGTTTGGGGAACGATGCTGTTTCGAGCGGAATGGCCCCTCTTCAATTCTGGTCCAGGTAGGGCAGGAGGACAAGCCTTGGTTTTGCAGCGAATGGCCCGACTACGTGGCGTTTGAGTTTTCTTCTGTCGATACACCTCAGCGCGCTTTCGAGATCATGGAATCCGACGTTCTCAAGCTCGCGCATTTGACCAGCAACGGTGAAGGGTGCCTGTGAAGCGCGGCGTCACCCGACGCTGTGACCACGCAGTTTCCGGCAAGCGAGACAAAAGTAGGCTTTTGTCGAAAAACCCGACCAAATGGGACCGTCCCGGTATAGTTTCCGAAATCCCCGTCTATCAGTCGCCATCGACGAGCATGGCGCTCTCGTGCAGGTGCGGATGTTTGGGTCTATTTGTCGGCACCACCGGCTTTCTCCAGCACCTTATCCAGATGCTGGATGCGCTCCTGTAGATCGCCTAGTGTTGCCTGCTCGTTACGCAATCGACTCGAGACGTCAGCCTCGGTCGATTGGCATGCCTGTGCTTCCGCTGCTTTCAATTCAAGTTCGCGCTTGTATTGCGTGAGCACAACCTGCTGGTTGGCCTGTGCTGGGGCTGTGCTGGCGGTTGTGTCGCTCTCGACCGTCTGGATATCAGATGCCCACTTCTGCCGCTGTGCCTCCACACTCAGGCACCTCTCATGAACAGAATCAAATCTGGCAGTGTCGCGAGCTACGGCGGCGTCCTGCGACTGCAATGTGTAAAGAGCGATCTGCACCCGTTGAGAGGCTACCATCATCGTTTCGATCGCTTGCCGCAGTTGGCGTACCTCTGAGAGCAACGCTTGGAGAGTGTCCGGCATATCCGCCGTCTGGCAAAAACCGGTGGAAGCCGCTAATAACAAGAGTACGAGGGCGTTTTTCATCACCGATCACCTCGATGTTAGTATAGCCAGCATCGCGTTGGCACAGGCAAACGGCTTCGAAAGAGGGCTTAGCCCAGACCCAGGGAACGATATGTGGGCTTTTGTCGAACAACTTCCAGGCGGTGACGCCGTTCCGGCTACCGGACCACGGTCAAAGTAGGGTAACCCCGTCTATCGTCCACGAATCCGCACGACCGCCCCTGTAATGGACGCCATACGTCGGCTGCCGGGGGTAGAATACGTCTGTGCGGAGTCGCGACTAGGGCGCGTGTTGGGCTCCCTGAGTGGAGGACACACATGAAGTTTCGATGCTTGTGCTCAGCGATGATTCTTGTGGCGTGCTGCAGCGTCACATGGGCGGCATCCCCTCAAGACAACGCAGATCCGATTCAAGCCGTGAAAGGGGATCTGTTGTCTTATCTGGGACGCTACCAGGATTGTGTGAGTTTTTACCGAGAGCTCAACAAATCCGGCGATGCCACTGCGACGACTTGCGCGGAGCACATTCGCCAGGCTCAAGCGCGGCTCGGGTGGAGCAAGACCTCCGACAGCGCCGCTGCCGATGCGCTTTATCAGTTGGGCCAGTATCCGGAAGCTCTCGAACGGGCAGACAAGATCCTTTCCGGAAGCCTGTCTTTGCGACGTTTCCCGAATCAAGATTTCATGCTCGAAAAGGATTATCGTCGCCGGGCGCTGATCGAAGCAGCAAACGGTGACCTCAGTGAATCACTGCGGGATTTTGACCTCGCCATTTCTGTAAATGCGAACAATTCTGACAACGGGCTGTCCTTAGGAGAGGCCTATTTCCAGCGCGCGATCGTCCTCGCCCTCAACGGCAGAATCAGTGACGCAGTGCAATCATGTACCCAAGCGCTCCACCATGGCCGCCCCAACTTACGCCAGGAGGTCTGTTCTCGATTCGGGGTTCATCAAGGCCGCCGATCTCGACAGGCAAATTGACGGGCCCCTTCGCAGCTCCAAAGCTGACACCACCACCCTAACCGTGCGAGCTGTATTTGCTGCCGGAATCCGAGATTGCTCCCGATACGTGGGCTTCGCGTCCATTACCGAGATTTATACTGGGACCGAGCGCCATTAATGGACGAGAACGTTTCACAGCCGTTATCGGAAAGATACGCGAAATGCCGTTCTTAGCCCGTAGGCCTGCCTTGTCAAAACCACACGCTACGTGCGAGGACGATAGCTGGGTGAGACAATGGTAACGATGAAGCAATGGCCTCTTTATCCAGCACTGGCGTCAGTTGTCACGCTCATCCTGCACTTCGCCGTTGGCCTCAGATTCGGAGTATCCACATTCGTGGCCTTTCTCGCTTGGCCTGTGCTCGGCACGCTCGTTACCGTTGATGACGACTTGCCGGGCGGGTGGAGCAATCCCGATGGCGATATCACACCTCCATGGCGTACGAAGCTGTTCTGGGGACAACTGGCGGGCGGTTGCGCGGTCTCGGCCCTTGTCGCCGCCCTTGATGTGGGGGCGCTCACACCGACCGGGATCGGCTTCGCCTGCGTCGGTGTGGTCGCGGGATCAATTGCTATTGCACTTCTTCGGCATCAATCCCAATCACACGACATTACGGCTGATCGGCTCTAAGACCTGCACTTAGTCAGACCATTTCAACGACAAGGAGCCCACAACTTCCTCGAAAGTAGGCTTATCGTACATGACCGGCGGCTCCCTCGTGGAGGGCTGCCCGGCGAAATTCGGCGAAAGCGACCTGTATCGTCCGCAACCGGCTTCGTTCCGAATGCGCAGGCCTCAGAGGCGTGCCGAAGCTACCGATATTCACGGATAACGCTTGGGGTCGCCGTCGTTACTTGCAACGTCCGGGTGAGAGGCTGGAGACCGCTTTTAAACTCGGAATCCCGACACGCCGCCGATAAGATGCGCTTGCTAGTCACCGCAGTCTGAAACGATCACTTCCAAGGTCGTGGCATCGGTCTTCGAAGCCATCAGGGGCCGGATCGGTTACGGGCGTTTCAGCATTACCAGTTCCTCGGCATCCACGGAGCCAATCGCAAGCTGCCCCTTTTGTGCCTGAGCGGTCGGTTCCCATTTGGAATCGCGCAGCACGTAGAGATTGTACGGAGCGTGGCCGGTAGCAATCTCGCTGAAACATTCGAGCGTGATTTCATCGTTGTTGAGCCTGAGCGTGATCCTGCCCCCGCGTACCTCACCGGCCTGGTGAAACTCCAGTTCCGGGCGCGGGACGAGCGAGAGAATGTATCTGCCTCGGCCGGGAATGTACAACCAGACCAAATTTCCCGTAGCGCTCGGCGTCGCCCGGCCGGCAGCCGGTTGAACGGTTCCATTCAGGGTGACGCGTGGCTGAGTCAGGCGGATCTCGGCATCCGCCGCCAAAAAATCGCGAAGGGGGCCATCGACCGTGGGAACGGCTCGCTCGCCGGCCTGGCCCGGACCGCCACGCCTTAGGAGACTGATTGGGGATCCTATGCTTGCCCGCTGGCTGAACGGCTGAATCGCTACGTCCTCGATCAACTTGTCGCCAGTGGCGGCGTCAGTCATTAGTTCAATGCCGATGACATCACCATCATGAACTACTCTGGGTTCTGGCAGCACGAGGTCCCGGATAGACCACTGTTCGCTGCCAGCAGCGGCGGCCGAAGCTTCCAGGGAGGTGGCGGGCAATTTCCCGAAGGTCGCCAGGTATGTTCCGGATTGCTGCTCCACCAGCAGGACCTCGTAGCCAAAAAATTCGTGATGCACGCTGTCCATGACGCTCCGCGTGAAGTACGACTTACCGGAGGTACTGCGGCCATGATAGGAGAAGGTGAGGCCCCGCGGCGGCGAGCCTGAGGGCGGGTTAACGCGCAGGGTCATTTGCAAGCTTCCGACACCAAGCGGTCCTCTGGCGGGACCGCGGCCTCCGCCGCCCACAATCGTGCCGCTTCCATTAATTGTGCTGACGCCATTGCCGCCGGAGCTGCCGCTGCTACCCGATACAGAAACCCCCTGCGCCAGGCCGTATGCCGAGAGCCAGAACGCCATGACAACGCCAATTGGTCTCATGGTCCCTCCCTTATAAGCGCGCGGTGCGGATTCTGCCATCAGAATGAGCCTAAGGCTGCCACCGCGCCCATTCCACCATGATAAGCTCATCCCATACGCCGTTTGGACCAATCCGTGAGCAGTTTCTCCAGCGTCTCAATGGTGGAGTTAGGTCTTCCCAGTTCCTCGGGCTCGCACACTTGCTGCGAGGCCAGCCGCAACTAGGCTACCGATATTTGTCCTTAACGCCGCTCTTTCCGAGTAGCGCGTCATTCGCCCGGAGCAACTTACCGAGCGGCGGGTGCCAGTGGTTCGCCATGCCCGCGGGTGTATGATGTCGAGTGCTGAGACCCGTGTTGCACCGAAGGAACGCGGGGCCGGACGTTTAATCCGATGAGAACCAATCGCCGTGTGCTTCCTGGCGCCGGGGTCGCCGTATTCGGCCCGCCCGCCGTAACGGACCATCCGCTGAAAATCGCGCAACTCCGCGCATGGCGCGTGAAGGAGCCGGATTCGAACCGCCGGTATACCATCGTATGCCTGAAGTCCCAGGGCGGCGCGTCCGGCTACGGCGAGGGCGGACCGGCCACCAGCACTGAAATCGCTGAGGCGCGGCTGGCCGTTGCGGGCCGGCTCGCGACCGATTCCGAATTTATACGTGCCGCGCTGCATCGCCTTCCCGCGCTGGAAGCAGCGGTCGGCAACGCAATGCTCGATCTGGTGAGCCGCGCCAAGAACATTCCCATCTATCAGTACTTGGGCGGACCCGTCCGGCACAAGGCCCGAATCCTGGCTTACCTCGAAGGCAGAACCGCCGCGGAGGCCGCGCTGTCGCTCGAACGCGCCCAGCGGCAGGGCTTTCGAGCCTTTACTCTCACGGTGCCGCAGCGGGATGCGATGATTCCTCTGCAGGCCTATGTCGATCTGGTCCGCAAGCACGTAGCCGACATGCAGTCAAAGGCCGGCCCATCCTCCGAATGGGTCTTAGATGGCGACGCCGCCATGACGCCAGGCGACGCCGCCGCCGTCGCGGTCGCCCTCGAGCGGATTCATCCGATCTGGTTCGACGAACCCACCGCCGTCGTCACGCAGGACGGTTTGGCGAAGATCGTCGAGGAGTCCGTGATGCCGATCGGACTGGGCCGTAGGTTTACGGATATCGTCGGGTTTCAGGGCCTGCTCGCCAGCGGATCCCTGCACATCGTGCGGCCTGGCCTGGGGTTAAACAGCCTTACCAAGATCAAGCGCATCGCCGCGATCGCGGAGACCCACTACGTCGCGATCGCTCCTTTCCACGACGGAGGTCCGATCGGCGCGATGGCCGGAATCCATTTGAACGCCTCCGTCCTCAACGCCTACGCGCAACAAATTCCCGTGCCGTCGTCCGCCCGCGCCGCTGCCATGCGCGCCGAGATCACTTCGGGCCTCAAGGAAGCGGGAAACGAGGGCTTCGCCGCCTTGCTCAATCGTCCCGGCTTGGGATTCGACGTCAACGAAAAGGCTCTCGACGCCTATAGCGAGGAACGCATATGAAACGCAGGCAACTGCTGACCGCGCTTGCCGGGGCCGGCACTCTGGCGGGAGCCTCGCGGCGCCGGCCCGCGCTCTCCTCGGCGCTCGTGGACTGCGGCTGCGCGCCCCAGATCGTCACCGCGACCGACAAACCTCCGGGCGCGGCGGCGTTTCGCGATGTCGGATCGAAGCTGCGCATCACCAACATGCAAGTCTTCGGCGTGACCCTCGACGAGCGGATCGCGCAGGCCGACCGGCCGTACGTTTTCGTCAAGCTCGAGACGAATCGGGGAGTGGTCGGATGGGGAGAGGCCACGCTGGAAGGCAAGGCTGGCGCTGCCATGGCCTGTGTCCTGGATCTCAAGGACCTCCTCATCGGCAGCGATCCCATGCAGGTGGAGCACCTTTACCAGTTGATGTATCTGGGCAGCTTTTACCGCGGCGGTCCCGTGCTGGGATCGGCAATCTCGGGCATCGACCAGGCCTTGTGGGACATACGCGGCAAGGTGCTGAACATGCCCGTGTATGAGATGCTTGGAGGCCCCATCGACGCTCGCGGAGTGCGCGGTTATTATCACGCCTCTGCCTGGACGCTGGCCGAGGCGCGTGAACTTCGGGATAAGACGAAGGCCGCCGGCGTGACGGCGCTGAAGTTCCAACTGCCGGACCTGCTCGAGTGGGTGGAGACCAACGCCAAAATCAAGCGGGCCGTGCAGCACATGGAAATGCTGCGGGAAGGCTTGGGCCCGGACCTCGATTTTGCGGTCGATTTCCATGCGCGGCCGAGTCCGGCCGTTGCGGCCACTATCCTGCGCGAAATCGAACCGCTCCACCTGTTGTTTGCCGAAGAGATTTGTCCGCCGGAGAACCCGAAGGCGATGGCGCGGGCGGTGCGCCATTCGACGACTCCGATCGCGACGGGGGAACGCCTGATCGGCTCCTACGGCTATGCAGATCTCATTGACATGGGAGTGGTCGATATCCTGCAGCCGGATATCGCGCACGTCGGCGGCGTGACGGCATTGTGGAAGGTTTCGGCTGCCGCAGAGGCCTCCGGGATTCGAATGGCTCCGCATGCTTGTGAAGGGCCGATCGGCGGCATTGCCAGTTTGCACGTGGATGCGGCGGGGCCGAATTTCCTTGCTCAGGAGATCTGCGGCTTTGTCGACGCGGGCGAAAAGGGTCGCGTCTGGGAAGACCTGATGGGCTTCCCGGCCATGCGGATGGTGGACGGCCGATATACCCTGCCGTCGAAGCCCGGCCTGGGTGTTGACATCAACGAAGCTGCGCTGAAGCGGTATCCGTTCCAGGGGACCCGGCCATTCGTGACCGCGTTCCACGAAGACGGCGCGGTCGCGTCGCTTTAGCTGGTCCGACTGGCTCCTTTCGAGACATACTTGCCGCCGCCCTCCGGGCCCGTGGGCGGTGCCTCGACCGGTCGCACCCTGCTGAGATCGCGCCACGCGTGGCGTCCTCCGCGCCAGCGGCTTCGTTCAAATTCAAGCGGCGTTCTGGGAGGACGCCGGCGTCTTCGTCCGGATCGTCGGCCACTCGGAAAGAGCCTCTTTCCTCGCCAAACATACCGCCCCTGCAGCTCCCGACATTTACTCTTAACGCTCCCCGGAGTGGACGGCGCTGGGCTGTGGCGCGCCTACTAAAAGAGATCTATGGGCTGACTGGCACATATCAGCAACGGGCGTTACACGGCAGCTTGACCGGCCCCCGAACTTCCGTTTTGGCGTCTTCCGCTCAGAGTCGTTTGGGAGTGGTACCATCTATGCCTGAAATCGCGCACTATGACACCACAGCAGTCCATCGCCCACTTCCGCATCGTCTCCAAGCTCGGCGAAGGAGGTATGGGCGCCGTTTACCGCGCCACCGACACCAAGCTGAATCGCGACGTCGCCATCAAAGTGCTGCCCGAGGCTTTTGCCTCCGACGCCGGGCGCATGGCGCGCTTCGAACGCGAGGCGCAATTGCTAGCGAGCATCAACCACCACAACATTGCCGCCATTTACGGGATCGAAGAGGGCGCCATCGTCATGGAGTTGGTAGAGGGCGCCGACCTTGCCGGGCCCGTCCGAGTGGAAACGGCCATTCAATACGCCAGGCAGATCGCTGCGGGGCTGGAAGCTGCGCACGAGAAGGGCATTGTCCATCGCGATCTGAAGCCGGCGAACATCAAGGTAACACCCGAGGGCGTCGTGAAACTGCTGGATTTCGGGTTGGCGCGCGGGACGGACGAGTCACCCTTGCAATCGTCTGCCAACCCTACGCTTTCGCCCACGCTCTCGCTGGCTATGACTCAAGCGGGCATGATACTCGGGACGGCAGCCTATATGTCGCCGGAGCAGGCGCGCGGCAAGGCGGTCGACAAACGCTCGGATATCTGGGCGTTCGGGGTCGTGCTGTTCGAACTGCTCACCGGCAGGATGCTTTACGGCGGCGAGACCGCGAGCGACTCCATGGCCGCGGTGATCACGCGCGAACCGGATTGGTCGGCGCTTCCCAAGGACACGCCGGCCCACGTGCGCCGCCTGCTGGCCCGCTGCCTGCGCAAGGACCCAAAACAGCGGCTCCGCGATATTGGAGAAGCGCGAATTATGCTGGAGGAACCGATCGATGCGGGCCCTGCGACGGCATCCTCGCAGCCGGAGGCGCATCGCTTCTGGATGCCGTGGGCGCTTGGCGGTACGGCTGTGCTTGCACTGATCCTGGGCGGCCTGTTATGGCGCGCCACCCGCCCGCTGGAGCGTCCGCTGCTGCGCTTCAGCGCCGACATGGGACCGGAGGCCTTTGCCGCCGAAGACCGAATTACCTCCGCCATCTCTGCTGACGGAACGCGTCTCGCCTATTCGGTACGGCCCGCCAACGGTGGAACGGTCCTGCTGGCCACGCGGCTCATGGATCAGTCCAAACCGACCGTTCTCTCGGGCACGGAGAATGCAACTGATCCATTCTTTTCGCCGGACGGCCAGTGGATCGGTTTCTTCGCCGACCAGCATCTGAAAAAGGTGTCGATCCAGGGCGGTGCGCCCGAAACGCTGGGGGACGTGCCGACGGCTCTGCGCGGAGCCGATTGGGGCGAGGATGGCAACATTGTTTTCGGGATCGCCGGCCTGTCGGGCCTGGCTCGTATTCCGGCGAGCGGCGGAACACCCCAGGGCCTCACGAGTCCGCCCAAGGAGGGTGAGATCACGCATCGCTGGCCGCAGATCTTGCCGGGCGGCCAAACGATCCTGTTGACAGGACATACCCGCAACACGGAGTTTGAAGACGCCAACATCGAGGTGCTCTTTCTCAAGACCGGGCAGTTGAAAGTGGTGCAGCGCGGCGGCTATTTCGGCCGGTATCTGCCCAGCGGCCACCTGATTTTCGTTCATCAGGGCACCCTGTATGCTGTGCCGTTCGACCTGGGCCGCTATGAGACTCGCGGCATGCCTGTTCCCATTCTTCAGGACGTTTCCGCTAACTCATTTATGGGAGGTGCGCAACTGACCTACTCGCGCACCGGCACCGTGGTTTATCTGAGCGGTAAGTCGAGCGAAGCACTCAGTGCCCTTCTCTCGCTGGACTCGTCGGGGAAGACGGAGCCGCTGGTATCGGTTGCGGGGTTGCGGAGTCCGCGCTTCTCTCCCGACGGAAAGCGGTTGGCCTTCTCCTCCAACGGCAATATTTGGGTCGCCGATCTGGCTCGCGGAAGCACCACGCGGCTAACCCTGAGCCAGAACGGGTCCGATTCGTGTCCGGTGTGGACACCCGACGGCAATCATGTTGTCTACGCCCCGGCACTGGGCGGAGGCATTTGGTGGGTCCGTTCGGACGGGTCCGGCGAGCCGCAACAGCTCTACGAGCTCAAGACCGGCACCGCAATCCCCGGGTCCTTCTCCCCCGACGGCCGCTACCTGGCATTCCACCAGGACGCAAGCGGCACGGGCCGCGACCTGTGGACGCTGCCGCTCGATACCACCGACCCGGACCATCCCAAGGCCGGCAAACCCGAATTGTTCCTGGCCACCAAAGGCTCGGACATGGAGCCCGCCTTTTCGCCGGACGGGCGCTGGTTGGCCTATACGTCCAGTCAGGCCGGGGCTCTGAACGTCTTCGTGCGGCCGTTTCCCGAAGGCGCCAAGACCGGTGGACAGGCGCAGATTTCCACCGGTCCCGGCAGATACGCCACGTGGTCGCGCACTGCCAGGGAGATCTTCTACGCAACCGCCGACGGTCACATCATGGTGGTCGCGTACACGGTCAACGGACGCAGCTTCGAAGCAGGCAAGCCGCGCGAATGGACCGGTACTCCGATCCTCACGTCGGGCCCGTATCAATGGTACGACCTCGCGCCTGACGGCAAACACATTGCTGCCTTTGCCGCCCGGGAGGCTGACAAAGGTGAGATGAAGGTCGATCTCCACCTGACTTTCCTGCTGAATTTCTTCGACGAGCTCAAGCGGCGCGTGCACTGAGCATAGTGATCGAGCAGGATGACTCGGCCGCGAATGCATCGCAGGCGCCGGTTCAATGGTCGGCAATCCAGAAGCGATCCACATGAGCGAGACGTCGCTGACTCGTGGAAGTGCCGGCGACGGCTTTCGCGACGCCGCTTTAATCCGCAGCCGCCAAGCGTGCGCCGTTTTTCGCTACCGATATTTGCCGATATCGTGGCGCGCCCGCGGCGATTGCGTTGGCGCAGAATTAGTGTTTCGCGCACGACTTCCGCTGCCTTCATGTCCTCGCGGAGACCGATATAGCGGGAATGCCTCAAGTGGCCGTCCGGTGTCCATTCGACGAACTCGAACTGCCCGACCAGCGACGGCTTGAGCCACCGACATTCTCGCATCTTCTCTGCGGTCAGCCCCTCCCCCATCGGCCGCCCCTCGGCTCGGAAAGGTTGGCAAATGGGCATTCCGCCGCGGCCAAGGCGCGGAACCGCCGGAATAGCTGCTCGCGCGTTGCCGGCGTGAACCCGCTGCGGGTGCGCCCAGCGTACAGCTCAAGCACCCACCCGGCGCCGTCTGGCAGCTTCTCGACGCGCTGCAGGAGCATCGGTTCGATAAAGTGAGCCTTGATATTCGGGTCGGGCACCAGGAACTAGTTTGCCCTAGACTTGGTGCATGGAGCGGAAAATCTTTTGGGCCACATTCACGATTCTGGGTCTGATGGCTGATCTCATTCTTCCGCTCTGGTGGGCTGTGGGCGCAACCATTCCAATCGGCTGCTTCAGTTGGTGGGTTGCCTACGGCATCGGTTGGTTCTGAAGACAAGAATTGGTGCAGATCATCGATCGTCTGGTGCATCAGGCTGCCGACGAGCATGGTCTGTGTGCGCGCAGGCGCGAAGGCATATTTTCGGAACGCCATGTCTGGCGCAGTTCCGCGTCGCTTGGCCCCGAAGGACGGATGCGAGTCCCGCAGTTCGCGGCCACTGAACCCACCTCAACCAGAAAACCTGCTGGCTGAAACTCCCGCACCATTTACCCCTCGGGGAGCGCCGGCGATTGATCCTGGGGCTTCCCAGCGCGCGGAAAAGTGCCGAAGTGTGGTTTGGACCAAAATCGACACGGCCGTGGGAATCCAGCCAGTTGATCCCGTACCGAAATACGAAGCGATGGTCGCCGACCGCGAGTCCTGTGTATAATTCAATCGGGAGAACCAGCGATGCCGGCGAAGCATTATTACGTCGTCCTCGGCGTTTCCCGCGACGAATCGCCCGCGGGAATTCACTCCGCCTACCACGAGCTTGCCAGGCGCATGCACCCGGATGTTGCTGGACCGGCTGATGCATCCCGATTCCAGGAGATCAACGAAGCTTACGAGGTCCTGTCGGACCCCGACCGCCGACGCGCGCACGACCGCGACTTCGGCGAGCCGGAGCACGGGACGGAAGGGCCGGTCCGGCACCAGCCGCCCATCTGGCCGATCGCGCCCGAGCCCATTTCACTGTTCGGCCAGCCCGAACAGACCAAGCCTTCGTTCGACGCCTTCCGCGAGCGCTATCTCCGCAACTTTACCGGCCGGAATGTGCCCAAGGCTGAGCGGGCGGAAAGTCTGACCTTGGACGTGGCGCTCTCGCCGGGGGAGGCGTTCTGCGGTTGCACGATCCCGGTTGGCGTGCCGGTGTTCGGCGCCTGTCCGGAGTGCGGCGGGACCGGCCAAGTCTTCCTTTTCCGCTGTCTTGAGTGTGCCGGCTCGGGGCTTTTGGAGGAGCAGCGCACATTGCACGTCCGCGTGCCGCCCCTGGTCCCGCCTGGGACGGTTCTGGAGGTGCCGCTCGAAATGTTCGGGATCAGCAATCTCTATCTTCGGATGCAGGTTTCGATTTCGGACGCGCTCTGAGCGCCCACCGGTTCAGTTCGATTGCGGGCACGGCCGGCCTCGGCAGGCGATATTGGCGAATAATACCTCCCATCCCATGATGCCGCACCGTCGAGATTAATTAACCAAAGCGAGCGGCGAAAAGCGATTACCGCCGGTCGATAATGTTCCGTATGCGATCCGCTGCCCCAGAAGCAAGGTTGGAACAGGGAAGCTTTCCAGCCGAGTTTGCCCAGAAAATTGACTTCGAGACGGACGTTATCACAATACCAGTCAGACTCTGCAATCTCCCTCCATTCAGCGCAATAGCAAGCCGGGCGTTGGCGATGACCACTGATTCCGATGTCGACTTGAGACAGTTTTCGGAGCTGATCGGGGGCGACCCGGCCTTCACATCAGACGTCCTCTTCTTGGCTAATTCATCCCTGTTCGGTTTTCCATCCCACATGCATAGCCTACGTCACGCGGTTGCCCTGTTGGGGTTGGACCGGATCAAGTCACTGGCCGTGACGGTGGCAATGCGAAGCTTTCTCGACAAGCCGAATTCACTGGTTCACCAATGTTGGCAGCACAGTGTGGCTTGTGCCGTAATATGCGAAGAGATTTCGGGCATTTTCGATCTTCCCGCCGACTGTGCCTATACGGCCGGGATCATGCACGATATCGGGCGGCTCGGCTTCCTCAAGAGCTATCCGACGGAGATGAACAAAGTTCTGACCGGACAGCACCTAAACACGCAGGCCGTTCTACAAGCCGAGCGGGAGGCACTATCTGTCGATCACGCGTCCGCCGGCTCCTGGCTGATCGGCCACTGGGCTCTGCCGAAAGACTTTTCCGAAGTCTGCAAGCACCATCACGACGCTCCGAGCGCACGCGATTCCGATATACTCCAGCTCGTCAAAGCCGGATGCCATATCGCCGATGCCATCGGATTTCCGGCGGTAAAGTGCCACCAGCAGCCCTCTTACTTGGAAGCCAGGTCTTTGATCAGCGTAAGACTGGGACGCCAAGCCAAGTTCCCCGCAGAAGACCTGCAGCGGAACGTGACTGTCAGACTGGCAGCCTTCGAAAGCTGATCCACTCAAGAAAAGCACGAGGGGTTGCAAACATTTACGGCGTGGCGGTGGGGGCGCGAGCGGATTAGGAACCCCGACACTTCATTCATGCAGCCGGCTTCCCCATCTCGCCAAGAGCCCCAACGGCAGACACATAGTGGGGATGCGAAACAGCGTTGTGCGCGGCCTGCCTGCACCCCGGAGTTGGCTATCGATATTGCGGGATAACGCTGAGGAAGGAGACCCTGGCGCGCCCGATACCCGGGCAAACTGTCGGGATTCGAGTCAGAGCTTATCGCCAGAACCGCAGGTTTCGATTCAGCCTCTGTGCGATCCGATATAATGCCGAACCATGGAGAAACAAACAGCGAAACGAACGGGGCATTTCGATTTCGACAAGGAACACAAGGTGATGACCATGTTTACCGACAATGCCAAGAACTACATCCAGCTTAGCGGCGCGGCTCTGGTCTTGTCCGTAACCTTCATTCACGAGGTCCTTGGAATTCGGGCAGGAGACAGAATCTCCGTAGACGGCTGGATGATCGCCGCCTGGATCGCGTTTCTTTTTGCCATTCTGTCGGGGGCCTTCTATCAATATCTGGCGGCTCACTCTTCTCCTGGAGTGCGGCCGGCATCGAACTGCTGTTTTTCGATCGGGTGAAAGACGTTCGCCCCTCGCGTGTTATCCCCATCGATCCATCAGTGGGCCGCACGTATCACTATTGGCACGTAATCGTGCCCGGGGTGCAAGCAGGTCAGATCTACGGATTCCGGGCCTACGGTCCGTTCGGGCCAACTCGCGGTCTCAGGTTCGATCCATCCAAGCTGCTACTCGACCTCTACGGCGGGCTTTGAAGCCAGCGGCGCGAGCAATATGAAGTTCATGATGAATGGCGCTCTCACAGTCGGAACGCGGGATGGCGCGACGATCGAGATGGCGGAAAAAGCCGCAGAAGACAACCTCTTTCTGTTCGGTTTAACTGTGGAACAAGTACAGGGCAGCAGGGGCTGGTACAACCCGTACTGGCACTACGAGAATGAGCCGGAAACGAAGGCAGCTCTCGATCTTATCTCTTCCGGACACTTCAATCGCAGCAAGCCCGGAATCTTCGATCCGGTACGAGATATGCTCCTGAAGCACGGCGACTACTATATGCACCTGGCCGATCTGACTTTGTATTGCCAGGCGCAGGACCGGCTTGGCGCACTTTATTTTGATTCCGGCGCGTGGGCGCAGAAAGCGATCCTGAATATTGCCAGCAGCGGCAAGTTTTCGAGCCACCGCACCATCGCCCAATATGCGGCTGAGTTTGGAAGGCGGCACCACGTCCCGTGCTGTAGAACTGCGCAACGGGCAGCAGGCGCCTAAGTCTTGTGCCCGAGTTCGGCGCGGCTCAACGCCCCTAGGCGCCGGTTGCTCTATTGGTACAGTCCTCGACACCTGCGGCAGCAGTTTCGGCGTTTGACGACGGCGCCAGCCGAATCGGTCGGCACGCGCCGTCGTGCACCGTCGGCAACGCATTGAGCCACAACAGTGTTGAGTGGAGTCTCACTTGCCCTCTCGTAACGGCAGACTAAGACCGTCAGCTACGAGGCTCATTGGGCAAATGCACATCCAAGGCATTCGGGTATTAAAGCTAGCGCCAGATACAGGGGGCCCCGACTCCTCCGCCGTTCCGCAAGGCGTCGTGCCGGACCTGCGGGGGCTCAACGTGGCGCTCGCGCCGGAGCAAGGCGTCGAACGTATCGACGGCGCTGACGGAGGGAGCGGGATGAAATCGTGGCTGTTTCGCAGATGGAGAAAGAAGGCCAGGGTTGAGGAAACGCGGCTTGAAGCCGGTGAGATCTCCCTACACGTTATGCCTGCGAATAAGCAGTTGACCATCGCTGTCGCCGGGCGAGTAACGGTCGATTCATCGCCGTATCTGCGCTCCGCGCTCCTCGAACTACTCCGTCGAGGTGCAGCTTCAGTCGTGGTTATCGACGTGTCCGCCCTGTCCTACCTCGACATGTCCGGCATCGCAACGCTTCTGGAGGCGCTCAAGGCTGCTCACGAACATTCGCTGAAACTACGCCTCGCCGGGATGAGAGGCCAGGTCAGGGCGCTCGCGGAAATCGCCCAACTGGATACGATCTATCGTAACTGGGGATCGGAGGTAGAGTTCAGTTGACCTTTCTGGAACAGGTGGGGCAAGCCGCGGTCGTCCAGGTGGAGGATGCCGGTGCATTGACCATGCAGTTCTGGTCGGTGCTTCGGAAGCTTCCGCGCGTATTACCGGTCGTGGGCGCCAGAAGGCGTTGGCGTTCGGCCGTCGAGCAGATGTTCGCGATCGGAGCGAGTGCGCTTCCCATGTCGGGCGCGATGTCGCTCTGCACCGGTTTCATACTGGCTCTCCAGAGCGCCTCCGAATTGCGAAGGTTCGGCGCTCTGGAGCTTGTCGTGAACCTGGTCGCAATCGGCTTCACCCGGGAACTGGGCCCGCTCATCACCGCTCTCAGTGTGAGCGGCCGGTCCGCATCGGCCATATCGGCGGAGATCGGAACCATGGTTGTGACGGAGGAGATTGACGCGCTCCGCGTAATGGGCCTTGATCCGGTGGAGATCACCCTGGCGCCAAAGTATCTGGCTGCCTTGATCACCGTGCCCTGTCTTACGATCCTGAGCACACTTTGTGGGATCTTCGCAGGGTACCTGTTCCTGGCCTTCAGCATGGGCATGAGCCTTCGCATTTACTTCCAGGCGGTTGCTGAGACGATTTTCCTGCGTGACGTCGGCTTCATGCTACTGAAAAGCCTGGTGTTCGCCACCATCATCGTCCATGTCGGCTGCCTGGAGGGCCTGCGAGTCCGCGGCGGTCCGGAAGCTGTCGGGCATTCCACTACGGCAGCCGTAGTGAAATCGACCTTCCTCATTATCCTTGCGGACCTCGGGGCCACCGCAATTTTCTACCTCATGGGATGGAGCGCGGCCGGATGACAGATTCCAGTACAGCAAGAGCGGGCGACGCCGTGATCTCGATACGAGGCGTGTCCATGTCCTATAGCGGGAGGCGCGTGCTGGACCAGGTCGACCTGGATGTTTGCCGGGGCGAAATTCTGGTCTTGCTGGGCGGAAGCGGTTCCGGAAAGACCACCTTGTTGAAGCACGTGCTTGGCCTGGCGAAACCCGAGGCCGGCAGCATCACGATCAACGGCGTGGACATCACGCGCTGCTCGCAATCGGAGCTCGGCGCGGTTCGCCGGCGAATCGGTGTTGCCTTTCAGGCCGGAGCGCTCTTCAATTCGATGTCCGTTGAGGATAACGTCGCCCTGCCGCTGCGGGAGTTGACGCGGCTCGCGGATTCCACTATCAAGCTGGTGGTCTGGATGAACCTGATGGCGGTCGGCCTGTCGCACGCCGGCTCGCTTTACCCGCCCGAACTTTCCGGCGGAATGAGAAAGCGGGCGGCCGTAGCGCGGGCCATGGCGCTGGATCCGGAGATCCTGATCCTCGACGAGCCTTCCGCGGGACTCGATCCGATCGTCTCGGCCGGTCTGGATGAGCTGGTTCTTTTCCTGAAGCGCTCCTTCGGCATAACAATCCTCGTCGTGACGCACGAACTGGAAAGCGCGTTCCACATCGCCGATCGCGTGGCAATGCTTTACCAGGGCCGGCTGATTGCGGTGGATCGGAAAGAACAATTCGCCGGTCATGCGCATCCGCGGATACGGCAGTTCCTCGACCGCCAGCCTGACGCCAGGCCGCGAGTAGCGGCCGAAGAATTCATAGATTGCTATTTGCGAGGGTCCACACATGACTACTGAGGCAAAAGTCGGAACGTTCGTCATCGCGAGTGTGCTGGTTCTCGGCTCGGCAACGTATTTCGTACACAACACGCAAACCGGACGCGCGCAGGTGCCTTACAAGACGCGCCTGCGCTATGCCGGCGGCCTCGTCTCCGGAGCGGCCGTGCTCTTCGGTGGCATCAAGGTGGGTGAGGTGACCGCTGTGGGGCCCTGGTCCGAGGATCCGACTCGAATCGAGATCCTGTTTGCGGTGAAGTCCGGGACCCCTCTGAACGAGAGATCGACGGCAACCGTGGGAACCGTCACTGTCATGACCGCTCCGGCGCTCATGATCACGACTGGCAGCACCGGAGCCGGCCGCTTGAGTGCCGGTGACGTCGTCCCGTCCGAAGAGCCTGTCAGCCTGGTAGAGCTCGAAGGCCGTGTTGCCAAGCTTACGGAGTCGGCAGATGTCCTGATAGCCGGGCTCGGGCGAGAGATCCCGGCATTGACAAGCGACGCGCGGACATTGCTGGCGAATCTGAACCAGATCGCTGGCGAGCAGAACCAGAAAAGAATCGAGCAAACGCTTGCCAGTCTCAACACGCTGTTGGCCCGGGAATCGCCCAAGATCGCGCAACTCACGGATCAGATTTCCGAATTGGCGAAACACGCGGATTCCGTGGTCGGTTCCGTGGAGCCGGTTCTGAACCACGTTGACCATGCCGTCGTCAACGTGGACAACACGGTCGATGCAATTCGCCAGCCTCTCACGAAGGATCTCACCGAGTTGGGAAATACGCTCCAGGCGGCTCAAACCGTCCTGGGAAGTGTCCAAGGTGTCGTCGGCTCCAATGAAACCGACATTGGCGAAACCGTCCGCAATCTGCGTTCCGCGTCGGAAAATGTCCGCGTCCTGACCGAGTCGCTCAAACAGCGCCCATGGAACCTTATTCGAACCAAACAGCCCGCCGATCGGAGGATTCCGCAATGAAGAACCTGGCAGTCGCGTTCGTGGGAGCACTCGTGCTCGCCGGCTGTGGGAGCGTTCGTTACCCCACAAGCTATGTCCTTAACTTCCCACCGCCGACCCCTCAGGCGGCGCCGTCCAATGGCGCTCTAGGGCCTGTCGCAATCGGTGAATTCCGGTGTCCGGAATACCTCTGCGAAGGCCGCATCGTGTATCGTCCAAGTCCGGAAGAGGTCGCGTTCTACGAATACCATCGTTGGGCGATGGATCCCCGCCAGGCTATCAAGCAATACCTGGAGGACGGTCTTCGGGCCCAATCGCTTTTCCAGAGCGTGACGGTCCACGAGCGTGGTTCGGAGACGGCGTATCTCCTGAGCGGCAATATAGAGCGATTCGAGGAAGTGGACCAAGGCCGCGACGTCCTCGCCGTTTGCACGATCTCGGCGCAACTGCTGGATACTCGAACGAGATCTGTCGTCTGGAGTCACACGGAATCGAAAACGGTCCCGGTGGAGAAGCGGGACATCCGGGGAGTCGTCAGCAGCCTCTCGGCCGCCGCCCGGACCGCAGCCGATCGCTTGCTTAAGTCGCTGTCGGAGGAAGTGCCGGCAACGCTGGCGGGGGCCGGGCGCACCACCAGTCCATCGGCAACCAGCTTACGCGGAGAGGCGCACTGATCCTCTGATGGCGGGCATGGAAACGCATCATCGGGGAGGCATTGTGTCAAGCCGCAGCGACTGGTGGCGCGCAACACGCCGTACAAGTGCGACGCCGAGATGCCCGCTAGGCCCTCAAACTCGGGCTTGCCGAACACCTCCCATTCGCTCTGGAGAATTCTCTGGGCCGCCGGTCCGCTCAGCCGCCCGTGCGCCGCGTCCACGGCGGTCAACAAGACAATCGGCGGGGCGGTACTGGCGCGCGAAGCGATGCCGCCCAAAGTCCTTCCCGCGCTGGGCCAGTGCGCAGGTATTGGCCGATTAAGCGCGTCACCTGCGGCACGCTCAACCCCGTCATCTTGATGGGGAATTCGCGCAGCACGCCGCGCTTCCTTGGACTGCCGTGAGTATCGATAGCGCTGCAGAGCCACCGGTAGACTCCGGAGCGGTCGCTTGCCGCTAAGTCGATGCCCTCGCTGGCGTTCAAAAACTGCCGGATCTCGGCCGGGCTGAGCAGCTTCGGATTTCCCATGGTCATCGTCATCGGCCACAGGATGCGAAACTCGGCAACTCGTCGCCAAGACCGTATCAAACATTTTCATAAAAACCTGTTCAAGATCATTCTGTATTGGAAAAGACTCGCTCGCGGAACGGCCCAGTTGGAGTGATATACTCCGATAAGCTCAGATGCAGTGCTTGGGATGCTTCGAACCGCTTTGGTAGGGCCCTCATTGGTGGCATTTGCACCGTGATCGATACGCTGCCGTCGAGTCTGGCTGCCACCTCGATCGGCGGCCAAGGATGGGCTTGCACGCAACCCTCGGGACCATGTAAGCGAAGCGACGTGCTACAGGCAGGCGCCAGTTACCCGGCCATCGCGCTCACCGTGAATGTGGCGGCGAATGCGCCTTCCACGGTAACGAATACGGCTACGGTGTCGAGCGATGGCGCGGTCAACTCCGTGAATTCCACGGCCAACGATGTCACGGCTATCGTCACCCCGGCCGCGCCGCTTCTCAACATCGCGAAAACCCACACCGGTAACTTCGCACAAGAGCAGGTCAACGCCACATACACGGTAACGGTGTCCAACGCTTCCGGCGCCGGCCCCACCGGCGGGACGGTCACGGTCGCCGAAACCGTGCCCGCAGGCCTCACGCTGCTATCCATGTCCGGCACGGGGTGGAGCTGTTCCGGCAGCACGTGCACCCGTGGCGACGTGTTGAATCCTGGCTCCAGCTACCCGCCGATCACCGCGACAGTGAGTGTGGCCTCCAACGCGGCCTCGCAAGTGACCAATCAAGTGACGGTCTCAGGCGGCGGATCGGCTCCGGCCGGCGCGAGCGACATAACCACGATTTCCCGCAACGCACCTCCCGGGAGCGCGCCCGCGATTGCACGGGTGGTGAATGCCGAAGGCGGGAGTCCGGCCATCGCGCCGAACACGTGGGTGGAGATCGACGGAGCGCTCCTGGCGCCGGCCGGCGATAGCCGCATGTGGCAAACCTCCGATTTTGCGAACGGCACCATGCCGGCGCAACTCGGCGGCGTCGCCGTGGCGGTGAATGGGAAACTGGCCTACGTCTACTACATCAGTCCCTCGCAGGTGAACATTCTTTCGCCGCCCGATACCTTGCAGGGAACGGTGCAGGTGCAACTGACGAACAACGGCGCCACCAGCGCCCCGTTTAGCGCGGTAGGCGCTCCGCTGTCGCCATCGTTTTTTGTGTTTAACGGCGGCCCTTACGTTGCCGCGTTGCACCTTAACTGGAGTCTTGCCGGGCCGGCCAGCCTGTACCCCGGATTGACCACTCCCGTGGCGCCAGGAGAAACGGTGGTGCTCTACGCCAATGGGTTCGGCCCGACCAGCGTCCCCGTGGTCAGCGGATCGACGATACAATCGGGAGCCTTATCGCCACTGCCCGTTATCTCCATCGGAGGCATCGACGCGACGGTATTGTTTGCCGGCTTGGTTGCGCCGGGCGAGTTCCAGTTCAACGTCATAGTTCCGCTGTCGCTGGCGAGTGGAGATCAACCCATCACCGCAACGTACAACGGTTTGACAACCCAGGCGGGGACGCTGATCACGGTACAGGAGTAAGGCTCGATTTCCGGCCGGTTGGCCGGCAGCCCGGAACAATCGGCACAAATCCTCTCCGTACGCGCGGAACTACCTCGCTGGGGCCGGGTTGAAAAAGGCGGGGGGCAACTATGAAACTCACCGCTCGTATCCTGTTTTTGGTTGGCTCAGCAATCGCCGCGTTCGCGCAGATTCCCAGTTTCCAGCACGTCATTGTGATTGTTCAGGAAAACCGTACTCCCGACAATCTCTTTCAAGGCCTGTGTGTGCCTCCGTACGGGTCGGGCAATGCTTGCAGTACAAACCCAACCGCGGCCCAGTACGATATTCAGACGAGTAATTGGCTGGACAAGACCTCAGCCACAGGAGTGACTCAGCCGTCGACTGTGAAGCTGGCGAATAAGTACGATTTGAGCCATGCCCACTCCGCTTTCACGCTGATGTGCGACTCCGATTCCACCACGGGCGCCTGTAAGATGGATGGCGCCGGCAGTATCCCGTGCTCCGGCACCTGTCCATCCAAGTCGCAGTTCCGATACGTCAGCAACGCCGCCCGCACTTTGAATCCGTATCTCGACTTGGCAACCCAATACGGGTGGGCAAACTACATGTTCCAAACCAACCAGGGGCCCAGCTTTCCGGCGCATCAATTCCTCTTCGGGGGCACCTCCGCTCCCAGCGCGGCTGACGACGCGGCCGGTATCTTCGCTTCCGAGAATATGTCGGGAACGGCCACAATCGCGGGGTGCACGGCGGAGGCTGGAACCACCGTCCAGTTGATCGACCCCGCCGGCGAAAACAAAGACAACACGACCTATCCGTGTTTCGAGCACCAGACCATGGCGGACATAATCCCGCCATTCCTCACTTGGAGATACTACACACCGAGCGCCGGATCCATCTGGACCGCGCCGAACGCCATTTCGCACATCTGCCAATCGAGCGGCCCGGGCGGGAAATGCACCGGGCCGGATTGGTCCAATAACGTGGATCTTACGCCGGCCGATGTGCTCAAAGACATTGACAATTGCAATCTCCGTTCGGTCAGTTGGGTAGTTCCCACCGGAGCAAACTCGGATCACGCGGACGTCAACGACGGCGGCGGGCCCTCGTGGGTGGCGGCGGTCGTCAACGCGATCGGTACCAGTTCAGGCTGCGACAACGATAGCGGGTACTGGCAAAATACAGCGATCTTTATCACGTGGGACGATTGGGGCGGCTGGTACGACCACGAATCGCCCACCATCCTGGCGCAGCCGGAAGGCGACTACCAATATGGGTTCCGCGTCCCCTTGGTGGTAGTCTCAGCCTACACGGCGGCAGGCTACATCAATAACGAACGGCACGATTTCGGCAGCATTCTGCGGTTCATTGAGCACAACTTTGGCGTACCCGAGGGCGAGCTTAATTTTGCCGATGCTCGCGCGCAGAACGACCTCAGCGGTTTTTTCGACCTTAGCCTGGCGCCGCGCGCCTTCCGGAAGATTAACGCACCGAAGAGCGCCAGCTTCTTCCTCAATGACAAGAGGAAAGCGACCGACCCGGACGACCAGTAGCCGCCCGGACGAATCGTACAGTGACTTGGAGTCAGCGCCTAATCGGCTGCACGGCCGGCCATGCACCGCTGCTCTCGCCCGGCGCGCGGCTCTTCCCTACTCTAGCCGCGGAAACTTCTTTCAGAATCTGCACCGCCAGTTGCTCGAGGTTGTCGAGTGCCTGAATGTTATCACGAGATCCCTCAGCCGGGAGAGCTGCAAGCCGGAGCGCGATTTCGGCGGCGTGCCTGGCGAGTTGATCCATCATAGAAAGAGCGGAGACCGGGCCACCGTCCTCAAGGCTATCGTAAGCTGTTTCGCCCACGGCGGACAGTTGCCTTTGGTTATCGAGCGCCTAAGTGCTTGATGAACAAAGCGGCAAACTCCCCAATAAGTACTGGACCGGCACTGGTACCTACTGCTCTTGTAATAAGGGGCACTTTGACACACCATAGCCATCAAGCGGCATGTGCCGGAGGGAAGTGCCGCCCGCTCTCTGACGAGCGCCCTACCTTGTCAATCCGCCTTTGCGCTCCTCGGACACAGGGACGCGGCTCTCCGCGCGTCCCTGGCGTCTGTCCTCATCGTAATGGCAAGCAACCCCCGCCCGGTCCGTCTCCCGCAGCGTATGGGGGCCCCGACGAGAATTGTGTTCCCGTCGCGTTGAATGGACGGCGCGCCATCCGCAACGCTGGCCGCAGTGAGGCGGCTCCTGAACGCCTACTTCGCCGCCATTCTGGCTTCTGACTCCTGACTTCCTCGACTCCTATATCCCGCAGGGATATCAAGGCGTGCGTCCGAAAGTGATGTTGATGTACTTGCTGAATGAAAGGAATCAGCTCGGGTAATGACTCGCTCACCCGATAGCCTGGTCCCCTCCGGCTCGGGGCAACCTGAACCGGAGA
>Ga0326728_10002422_pt1 | contig 62179 bp, 43 predicted proteins | sample MB3enrmetagenome_FD_207602 | JGI IMG/M metagenome (GOLD analysis project Ga0326728, IMG submission 207602) | Lab enriched peat soil microbial communities from McLean, Ithaca, NY, United States - MB31MN | ecosystem: Environmental > Terrestrial > Soil > Wetlands > Peat | place: USA: New York... | reverse complement strand
ACTTTAGCAGCGCAACGGGAGCGTTTAGCTCGGCGACGCAGACGGGCGCGACGGCCAACGGCTACCTGGCGAACGCCTACGGCCTGAACAGCTCGGCGTTCGGCACGAGCAGCACGGCCTCGGGCAACGCCTCGGTGGCCAGCGGCTACAACGCGACGGCGTCGGGCGACTACAGCAGCGCGGTCGGCGGCTCCAGCTCGGCCACGCAAACGGACACGACCGCGAACGGCTATTCGGCCCATGCCACAGCCGAGTACGCCACGGCGATCGGCGAGAACAGCACGGCGAGCGCGAACGCCGCCACGGCACTGGGCCAAGGAGCCAGCGCGACGGGGGCGAACTCGACGGCCTTGGGCCAGGGTAGCTCGGCGAAGGGCCAGGGCTCTGCCGCCACCGGTTCGTACGCGACTGCGAGCGGATACGAAGCTACGGCGACGGGCGGGGAGAGCACGGCCAAGGGATACGAGACCACCGCCACGGGCGCGGAAAGCACGGCGAAGGGCTATGAAACCACCGCCACGGGCGCGGGAAGTTCCGCGGTCGGGTACGAGAGCACGGCCACGGGCGCCTACAGCGATGCCGGTGTCTATGAGGATTCGTCCGAGTATGGGGACGGTCCGGAAGGGGCCCCTGTGGGATTGGATTCTGGGGTCAGGTCCTCGGCTAGGGCATTGGCAGTGGTTCCGGTGGAAGGGAGCTCCGTCTCCTCGGACTCGCCGGCGGAAGAGCTGGGTTGGGTGAACGGAGGGCAGGCGACGGCGACCGGCGTCGATAGCGGTGCGGACAAGCAGAGCACCGCCAGCGGCGCGGAATCCTTGGCGTTGGGGCAGCAGAGCGTGGCGGTGGGATACCAAAGCGTCGCCGGCGGAAGTTATCTGGTGCCTTTTAACCAGGAAATGGGTCAAGAAGTGTCGGATTGGCAGACCGGCGGCAACGCGACGGTCGTCGGCAGTGAGAGTTTTGCCGACGCGCAGAGCACGGCGCTGGGCTCGTATAGCCAGGCGACGGGCGGCAACGGCGTCGCCGTGGGCTACGAAAGCTTCGCCGACGGCGGTTACGCCATGGCGTTGGGCTACGACAGCTGGGCGACGGCTTTGAGCGCGACGGCAGTGGGCGCGGACAGCTGGGCCTACGGCGCGGGAAGCACGGCGCTGGGCTCGAACGCCGAAGCCGGGGATTGGATGGCGACGGCCACGGGCTACGATAGCCAGGCGGACGCGATCTATTCGACGGCGAACGGCGCGGGCGCGGTGGCGGAGGGCTACTATAGCTCGGCCTTCGGAGTCCAGAGCCAAGCCTTGGGAGTGAGCAGCACGGCCTTGGGCGCGCATAGCGTGGCGCAGGCCGGCGGAAGCTTGGCGGTCGGCTTCGACAGCCAGGCGCAAGGGCTGGCTTCGGTGGCGCTCGGCTATCAGGCGGTCGCAACGGCGACGAACGCGGTCGCGGTCGGCAACGGTGCGGTGGCGAACTCGGCCAACAACGTGGCCTTCGGAAGTTCGGCCTACGCGACCGGCACGAACGCGGTGGCGTTGGGCGCGAACACCCAAGCGACGGCCAACAACTCGGTGGCTTTGGGCCAGGGTTCCTTGGCGACCCGGGACAATACGGTGTCGGTGGGCAACAGCGAAACCGGCCAGGAACGCCAGATCACGAACGTGGCGCCGGGCACTGAATATACGGACGCGGCGAATCTGGGCCAGGTGGACGCGGTCGGCGCGGTGAGCGGTGCGGCCCTGGGCGCCGGTGTGAGCGCGGCGGGCATCCACAGCGCGAACCGCGTGGCCTTGGGCGCCGGCGAGTACAACGGGTGCTCGGCGTTGGGCTTGGCGTTCCAACGCGCCTTTGGCGAACGCTGGACGGCGACCCTGACGGCGGCGTCGGATGGGCAGAAAGCCGACAGCCAGTTCTCGGCCGGAGCGGCGTTCGGGTTTTAACAAATTTTGAAGCAAAGAAAGGGCTCCAACGCGATCTTGGCGTTGGAGCCCTTTTGTTTTAGGGCATTTAGAAAACGGATAGGGGCCTATCCTGTTTCAAGTTCGACCCTGTTTCCGCCCCTGCGGGGGGAAGAATTTTAATAAGGAAGAAACTTTGGGCTATATCGGTAAGTCCCGCCTAAATTTTCCGTATGAAATGGGCCACCGGTAACTAAGGTCGACGCGCTTCGGGGAGAGTAGTGGGCGGCGCGGTTGAGCGGATGCGCTTGGGACGGGGTACGCTATTTTAATAGGCGGAAATCGGCCGGAGATTAAGGTGGAAATAGAGGGCGGCGATGGATGTCACTTTTGAAAACACCAAATCTAATCCCGATCGGCTCCTAGCCTAACTGTGATCCGAAATTTCGGTGTTAAACTTCGTGCGGTAGAGGAAATCAAAGGTTTTGGATGAATCGCGCAAGCGAGATGGGGAGCCGGAGGGTAACCGCTATGTTCGCAAACGGCAGGCGAAATTTTCAGGGCAAAAAAACGAGACATCATGCGCCGTTGGGGCTGGTCTTTACGATAGCTCTTCTAGCCATAGCTCCCCCCCTTTTCGCCCAGAATAAAAGTTATTGCGTCAGTCTTGACGATTCCAAAGTACCGGCATTGGTCAACAGCATGCTATTGACCCTGAACGTGAACGTGGGCACTTGCTCCTCGGTTTCGGTCACCGTCAACGGCGTCGCCGTCGCCGCCACCTATACCGCCTCCACACAGACCGCCAGTTTTGACACCACGTGCACGTCTTCCATTGTGGTGACGGCGGTGAGCTGGACCACCGGCGGGACCGGGGCGGCGACCAAGGCGACCTTGTATGCCAACCACAAATGGGCCTATTCCCAAACTTTTGACGACGTGCGCCAAAGCCAATATGACTATGCCAAACCAATTTTGGATGGATTGGGTCTCAAAGCGGGATTGGCGGCGGTGGCTTCTTGGCTGAATAGCGGAAACAACTATTATATGACCTGGACGGAAGTGCAGACGTTGCGGGCGGAAGACTGGGACGTCTATAACCATACTTGGGACCATCCCGATCCGGTGACCTGCGGCACTTGGAGCACCGAATTCGGCCAAGATCAGACCGCCTTTCAAACGAAACTTCCGGGGTACAACGTGACGCACGCCGTCATGCCCTATGAAGTGACGATCGCCACTTGTTCGGGCTATCCGCCAAACTATCTTCTCTCCGGTGAATTGGATACGGGCGGAGTGTACACGTATGTCGATCAGCCCTTGAGCAGCTCTTTAGGGGTCGCCCGGAACGGCCTTTACAGCACCGATCCGACGTCCATGGAAAACATCGCCGCCCAAACCGCGGCTGCAGGCGCCTCCCGGGCGGCTTGGACGATCTGCATCACCCATAGCGTCACCCAAGGCAGCGGAGCCCAGGCCGACGCCTACTCGACCAACCAGAACGCTTTGACGACGCTTTACAACTATATGCTCGGCAAATGGGGGCCCAGCGGGGACAACAGCATGTGGTTCGCTCCGGCGGGCCATGTCCAGGATTACCTGTTCACGCGCGACAACGCCGTGGTTTCGGTGTGCACCATGCCCTCCCAATCGCCGACGGCTACGGGAAGCCCGACGGCGGCGGCGACGCCCAGCGTGAGCGTCACGGGAACCGTGAGTCGGACGCCGAGCCCCAGCGCCAGCCCCACGTCCAGCCCCAGCGGCACTTCCAGCGCGACCTTAAGCGTGAGTCCCAGCCCAAGCCGAACGGCTTCGGCGTCCGGGACGCCGAGCGCGACGTTGACGCCGAGCGGGACCTCCGTTCCGAGCGTTTCGGAGACGTCCAGCGCCACCGCGAGCATGACCGCGACCGGCACCCCGAGCCTTGGATCTTCGGCCACGGAAACCGCCAGCCCCACGGCCAGCCCGCGGGACAGCGCCACGCCGAGCGGGACCGTGAGCGCGAGCGCAAGCGTCACACCATCGCCGGCGGCTTCCGCCGCGGTGAGCGCGACGGCGACCGTTTCGGGAAGCGCGACCGCCAGTCCCGCGGCGAGCGCAAGCGCGACCGAAGTGTGGACCCTGAGCCCCACCGCAACTCCCACGGCGACCCCGAGCGGAGAGGCTTCTGCGACTCCGAGCGACAGTCCTAGCGCGACATTTAGTGCCGTTCCGAGCGGGGCACCCAGCGGAACGGACACCGCCACGCCGACGAGGACTTTTACACGGACTGCCACGCCGACGGCGACGGCGACGGCGACGGCGACGGCGACGGCGACGGCCAGCCCGACCGAAACCAGCGTGCTAAAAGCGCCTTCCCCTACGCGTTCCGCCACCAGGGTCCTGGGGGCGTGGTTCGGAAAAACGGAAACCGGGCCTTTGGTCTTGATGGGCGGGGCTCCCATCCCGAATCCCAACCCCACGGCCTTGGCGCTGGATCTGGCCGGCCCCGCGGACGGGATCGACTACGCCGTGTTCACTTCGGCGCTGATCCTCGCGCGCAACGGCAGGATTTCCCAGGACCTTTCCACGGGCTGGAACGAGGTGCCCTTGGGGAACGCGCTGGGTTCCTTGGCACGGGGGATCTATTATGTCCAGCTTCGGGCCACCCGCGGGAACGCTTCAAGCGCGCCCCTGGTCCTGAAAGTCTACTGGACCCATCCTTAACCGCCGGTGAGGGTGAAGCTATTTGGCCACGTGGGGCGGGGAAACCCGGCCCACGTGTCTGTTTTTGCCTGGGGGCAGCGATGCGCAGTGAGGTTTTGAAGGCCTGGGCTTTTTTAGGATTCGTGGGCGTCGGCGCATTCGCCCACGCCGATCCTCCGAGCTTTCCGGCCGGGACGGATCTGTACTTCGGGATCGTTCCCGCGGCGGCGCAGGCCGGGTCCGGGACGGCTTCCGGGTTCCAGGCGCCCGCCGTGGATCTGGAGATGGTCACCGTCCAGGGGCGCGCGGCCGATTTGATCGGTCAGGCGGAGACCGCTTCCTCCGGCCGGGTCGGCCAGACGGACATCGCCGAACGTCCGCTTTTACGCCCGGCGGAGGTGCTTGAAGCGGTTCCCGGCTTATTGATCACCCAGCACAGCGGGGACGGTAAGGCGAACCAATATTTCACCCGTGGTTTTAACCTGGACCATGGTACCGATTTCGCCTTCAGCATGGACGGCATTCCGCTGAACGAACCCAGCAACGCGCACGGCCAGGGATACACCGACCTTAACTTCATGATTCCGGAATTGGTGCAGGCCGTGACCTACACCAAGGGACCCTTTGACGTCGAAGAAGGGGACTTTGCCACGGCCGGATCCGCCGATATTTTGTGTCCGGACAGGCTGACTAGGAATATCGCGGAAATCACCATGGGCGAGTTCGGGTACAACCGGGCCTTGGGGGCCTATCAGTTGTCGTTGCTGGGCGGGAACCTAATTTATGCCATGGAAATCGTCGATTACGACGGGCCTTGGGATACCCCCGAGGGCTTCAAGAAATATAACGGCTTTTTACGCTACAGCCGGGGGACGGCGGATGAGCGGTGGACGATCAGTTACGCTTCCTACGAGGCTTCCTGGAACGCCACCAACCAGGTGCCCAACGACGCCGTCAGCCAGGGAGTGATCAACGCGTTCGGGTCGATGAGCCCGAGCGACGGGGGGAATCGGAGCCGGGAATTTTTGTGGGGAAGCTGGACGGCACAATGGGGGAGTTTGAAAACCGATGCCCTGGTTTATGCGGGGGTGTCGCATCTTGATTTATGGAACGATTTCAATTTTTATCTGCCCTACCAAGCTTCCGGACAACAGCTCGACGAAGGCTTGGCCCAGGACCAATACGCCGATCCGGCGGCGACCAACGGCGAACAGTTCGAACAAAGGGACGACCGGACCCGCTGCGGAGGAAGTGTGCGGGCGAAATTTTCCGGTCATTTGGGCCGCTTTCCGACGCTATCGGAAGCGGGCCTGGATTTCCGCAACGACAACATTTGGGTGGGCCTGTACAACACGGATGAGCGGGTGGTGTACGAGACCGATTCCCTGAACCATGTGGTGGAGACCAGCGCGGCGCCCTACGTGTGGAACTCCACCCGCTGGACGCCTTGGCTGAGAACGGTCCTGGGGTTTCGCGAGGACCTCTATGCGTTCAAGGTCGCCAACCAGACTCCGGCGATCCAGGACGGTGTCAATCTGGAGGAGGCGGCTTCGGCGGCGGGCCCCGACGGCACGTTGGCCCCCTTGAGCGCTTTCGACGAAGGCGCCGGGGTCGGGACGTCGACGACCTACCAGGCGAGCATGCCGGAACCCAAAGCCGCGGTGATTGTCCGGCCCCAAGAAGGGCCGACGGAATTGTATTTCGATTTTGGGCAGGGTTTCCATTCGAACGACGCCCGGGAACTGAGCCCTGGAGTGGATCCGTTGGCGCGGGTCGACAGCGAAGAGCTGGGGGCCCGCTACTACGGCGGGGACGCCTACGAGACTTCGGTTTCCGTCTGGCGCATGGACATGGCCTCGGAACTGACCTTCGATGGGGACACCGCGTTGTCTTCCCCCAACGGCGCGTCGACGCGTCAGGGGCTGGAATGGTCCAACACCAGCCGCTTCCGCCCGTTTTACGTGGATTTGGACGCGGCCTTGTCCCAGGCGCGTTTTCTTTCGACGGACACGAGCGACGACCCTCTGCATCCGGGCATGTGGGTGCCCTTGGCCATCGAACGGGTGGGCACCTTGACCCTGGGGGTGGATAAGGTGAAAGGTTGGTCCGTGGACGCGCGCGTGCGGTACTTCGGGGGTCGGGCCCTCACTCCGGATGACGCGGTTCGCTCACCCGCGACGACCCTGGTCAGTTTCCAGGTCTCCCGCCATCTTTGGGCCGGACAAAGGGTATCCTTGGAAATATTCAATGTGTTTGATCAGGCGGCGGACGACGTTTGTTATTACTACGCCTATGCCGCCGCGGGAGTCGACGGCGGCCAAGCCCATGAGGCGGTGATGGGACACGCCACCGAGCCGAGGAGTATTCGAGTGACTTGGACCGACGCCCTATAATTGCGGGCGTTTTGGGATTTCCTTGATTACAGTCCGGTATATTTCCCCTGCGATCCGGTGCGGGTTTTTTGGGTTACCAGACTAAAAAAGCTTTGCGAGCCCTAAAGTCGCAAGCTTGTTCTGCCGTGCTATAGGTGAGATGAAAATTCCGCAGGCATTCCGCGGGCATTTTCCGGGGGTTGCGCCTACCTTGGGAGGGCGGCGCGAGGAGATCCTATGCCAGGCGTTCAGAAGAAGGTGCTTTGTCATTGCGTGAAAAAGTCGCTGGGGATCGGAATCCTGGGAGGCGTATCCGGAACGGTGTTGGCGACCGCCATTTTTTTTATGTTCGACCCGATCGGCGCCCTCCACGGGGAAAATATCTACGGCTATCTTTCCCTTGGCGCCCTATATGGAGGCCCAGCCGGCATCGTGCTGGGATGGTTGGGCTATCTGGCGTTCATGTTTCCGGCGCCGGTGAAGGCATGCCATGTGATGTTCCTGTTCGTGTCCTGCCTGATCGGGGCGGTGTGCGGCGCCTGGACAGGCCCGTTTTGGGGTGTCTTGTGGGTGGGGGTGGCGTTCGTGGGGGCGGGGATGGTCCTAAGGTTTCGACATTGGAAAGAGATGCTCGAAGGCGTTCCCCAGCATGACCATTGGGAGTTTGGACTGAGGCATGCGCTTGGTGTCCCCGAACCGGCATTCGGGAAGGGGCATGTCGGGGAGCCCGGAGGAACGGCTTCTCCCGAAGCTGTCCGCCGAGCGGCTCCCTCGCACCGCAGGTCCCCCAAAAAACGCGCGTCGCCGGCGAAGCGTAACGCGGGATTGCGACTGCATCGGGCTGCGGGCCCGCTTTAACGGCGCAAGCGCCGGGATTTCGTTTGCCGTAAACGAAAAAGGTGGAGGCTTAGGCCTCCACCTTTTTCGTTATTTTAGGACGGGCGCTACTTTTACACGACCACCAGGGTGACGTCGATGTTGTTGCGGGTCGCGTTGGAATAGGGGCAGACGATATGGGCCTTCTGCACGAGATCTTCGGCGACCTTGCGGTCCAAACCGGGAAGGCTGATCTCCAGTTTGACTTCAATGCCGAATCCCGTGGGGATGGCTCCGATCCCGACCGTTCCCGTGATGGAGGTTTCCGCCGGAACCGCCACTTTTTCGCGGGCTCCCACGAATTTGATCGCTCCCAGGAAGCAGGCGCTGTATCCCGCGGCGAACAGTTGCTCAGGGTTGGTCCCGGCTCCACCGGCCCCGCCGAGTTCCTTGGGGGTCGTCAATTTGAGTTGGAGGGTTCCGTCCGGAGTGCTGGCCTTGCCGTCCCGACCCCCGTTGGCCGTGGCCGTCGCTCGGTAGAGGATTTTTTCGACCGACATGTTTGCTCCCTAGCTAGAAGTGGTATCCCGGTTTTGTGAGGTGAAAGGCGCTTTGGACGCCGGTTCAATTGTCCCTTGAAAGGCTATACGCGTTCGCGGGCAAACCGATTGAATGGGGGGGATTTTTTTTGCGCATTCCTGGCGGCTAGTGTTTCAAGGTTTTCTTGCGTAAGCTAAAGGGGCGTCTCCCCCAAGCGCCTATGAGGTCGGCCATGTTTCGAGCGGTCGCCGTATTTTTCGGACGGTTCCGGAGTTTGAGCGAATTGGAGCGGGGCTGGGTGATCGGACCCGCCATGGTCACGGCGTTGGGGATTTTTTTCCGCCCCGAAACGACCCCTCCGGCGGCCTTGGTCATGGTCCCGCTTTTTATCGGCGTTTTTTCGGCGCTTTTGGCGGTGGTTTTGGCCGCGAGGAAGTGGCTGTTTCTGAAGCCCGGATGGTCCGGCCATTTTCAACGGATGAAAGTGGGGACTTGGCGCGCCCCCCGGCTGTTAAAAATCGGACTGGATTTGGCGATCCTGATCGGGGCCGTTCTGATAGGGCGTCTGTTGTGGGTGAACGGCCAAGGGTGGGCATCGTGGCTGCTGCCTCCGCTGGCCTGGTTGGCCGCCGAGGGGGCCGCGACGTACGCGTATGGGCGGTGGAAGGGGGCGAACGGGGTGGAGTTCGTCGAGTTTGACGCCGACGATGGCGTCTGAACCCAGACGGCCCCTGCGGAAAGCGCGGCTGAGGCTAGGAGGACGAATTTTGGGCGTTTAGCGCCGCCAAGGGGAAACGCCTTGTTTACAGAGCATTCCTTGACAGATGGATTATTGGTTATTAATATCACTAAGTAATATCAATAGCTCGAAACCGAGGGCCCATGGACGATAAATTATCCTCGGATGCGCGCCATCGTCGCATCAAGGACGAAATCGCGTCCAATCCGTTCATTTCCGACGAGGACCTGGCCGCCCGCTTGCAGGTGTCGATCCATACGATCCGTTCGGATCGGCGCCGCATCGGCATCCCGGAGGTCCGCAAACGGGGCAAGGATTTGACCCGTGGGCTGTTTGGGCAGGCGCGCGCCTTGTCCCAACGGGAAATCGTCGGTGAAATCCTCGAAATCGAAGCGGACCTGCAGGGCCTTTCCCTTTTGGAAGCCACCGAGGACATGGGCTTGGCGAAGACCCGCGTTGTCCGGGGTCATGTGCTGTTCGCCCAGGCCAATACCCTGGCCGCCGCCGTGGTCGACGCGGAGATCGCCCTGACCCAGGAAGCCAAAATCGAATACATCGCGCCCGCCCACGTTGGGGACCGTATCCTGGCCAAGGCCAAGGTCATCGAATCCCAAAAACGCAAACGGGTCGTCGAAGTCGTGCTGAAGACGCAGAACGACGTCGTCTTCCACGGCACGTTCACCATCCACTGCCTGACCGCCGAGGCTGCAGCCCATCTGGGCATCCTCACCAACCAAGGGACCGAAGAAGCATGAAACCGCTGGGACTTCTTTCCATTGGCGCCTACGCGCCGGAGCAACGCCTGACGAACCAGGATTTGGAGCGCATGGTCGACACCACGGACGACTGGATCGTCCGCAGGACGGGAATCCACGAACGCCGCATCGCCCCCAAGGACGTCTTCGCCTCCGATCTCGCGGCCGAAGCGGCCCGGTCCTGTCTCTCCAAGGTTTCGGTCCGGCCCGACCTGTTGGTCAGTTCCAGCAGCACGGCCGAGACGAGCACCCCCTACCAAGCCAGCAAAATCGCCCATAAGTTGGAGCTGGCGAATTTGGCGGCTTTCGACATCAATGCGGCGTGTTCAGGCCTGATCTACGGCATGACCGTCGCCGCGAGCCTCATCCGCGCGGGCAGCCACCATCGCGCTTTGGTCACCGCAGGGGAAAAGATGTCCCAGTTCACCGACTACACCGACCGCAGCTCCTGCGTTCTGTTCGGGGACGGCGGCGCCGCGGTGCTGCTGGCGGACGAGGGCTTTGAGCATGAGCTGATCGACACCGAATTGGGCTGCGATCCCAGCGGGTCGGATTTGGTGCGCATGGGCGACCGCTTCGGCCACCCCCTGTTTTGGCAGGACGGGAAGAAAGTGTTCAAATTCGCGGTGCATACCCTCAACGGCCTGGTGGACCGCTTGTTGGAACGCGCGCAGCTTACGGACAAGGATCGTTATTTTGTGATCCCCCACCAGGCCAATTTGCGGATGATGGAGTCGGTGGCCGAGCAGAGGGGACTGCCGATGGACCGTTTTGTGATGAATATCCAGCGGTACGGAAACACGTCGTCGGCCTCGATCGGGATCGCGCTTGAGGAAGCCTGGCGCGAAGGGCGCTTCCAGAAGGGCGATCACGTGCTCTTGGTCGGCTTTGGCGGCGGCTTGAGCTGGGCCGGAGCGACGATCCGCTGGTAGGCGGAGGCAAACCCTTCGGGAGCGGAGAAACCATGGCGGCGAATGGGAAGGGCGGTTCCGAGGCCGGGGAACTCGAAGCGCTCCCCGGCGTGGCAGATCCATCGCCGCCGATCTGCGCGCCCTGGGCATCCAAAAGGTCGCCGACCTCAAGGGGCGGAACGCCGAGGACTTAACTCGGGCCTCAAACGCCTTGGCGGGACAAGTCCAGGATCGTTGCGTTTTGTACGTGTTCCGTTGTGCTGTCTATTGCGCCGAAGGCGGCGACGATCCGGAAAAGCGTAAATGGTGGCATTGGAAAGACCCCCGGAAAGCCGCTCTCCAAAGCTTTAAGGGCGGAAAAAAATCCTGAATTTGACCGGCGTCACTGGTAAAGCGCGAAACGTTGTTTTGAATGTCCGGAATAGAACCGACAGGCGCAGCGGTTTACGGGGAAATGCCCTTCGTCAAAGTAAATGTATCGAATCGTAAATACCGCGCTGCTTTGGGTCGGAAGTGCTAGAGTGGAAAGCGGCCCTAGGACGGAGCAATCGGGCCGCCCGGACGGGCCACTTCTTGGAGCACGTCCATGTTCAGCATTGAGCAGAGCAGCGCCGCCGCCCAGGCGGAAATGAGCACCCCGGCCCCCGCGCCCGCGAAAGGCCGACTCAATTCCCGCAAACGGGCCCAACAGAAAACGGCGCCGCAGCAACACGCGTTCGTTCCGGTGACGGCGCCTGCCGCCCAACCGGCTTCGGTCGTTCACAAGTAAGGCGGTTTAAAGACGGAGCCATCGGGCTCCGGAACAGCCGGCGCCCCGCATTCGCGGGGCGCTTTTTTTATCCCCGCTTCAGGAGCGGGAGTGTCCGCTTGTTCATCGATCAATGACAACTATTTTTCGGACCGACTTCTTCGGAAAGGAGGCGAAACGCTTGATGAGGACGCCTCTTTGGTCAGCGTGGACGACCGTGATTCCGAGGAAACAAAACAGCGAGGGATATGGTAACGTTAAGAGAGGCTGGGCCGGAGTCCGGCCCGGAGAACGTTTGGCGAAGGGCGGTTTTCAAGGAGCGGACGCGTGCATCTGGGACTTTTTTCGAACGTGGGAAAAGAAAACGATATCGCCTATTCCCTGAGCCTTTGCGCGGGGGTGGTCACTTGGTTTTGGCGGCCGGAAAAGCCGCGTTATCAGAGGATGGGGATAGCCTGGGTCTGTTTTTTGGCGTCGGAAGCTTTGCTCTTGGGTCTTCTGTACGGCGGCTTCTTTTACGGCTGGATTCCCGACGTCACCGACCACCTGTTTTCGGTCATTTTTTGGCTGGCCTTGGCCTTCGCTTTCGCCGTGGCGGTTTCGGCGTTGAGCCATTTCACCTATATGCGTTGGACAGGGGAGGGCGGGAAGCCGAAGCCTTGAAGGGGCGGCGTGCGCCTTTCGCGGGGGAAGCGGCGCGTTCCATGCCTCCGGCACCGTACGGGAGCATTTACCGCGATTGACCCAAAGGCTAAACTATTTTTCGCCTGGGGAGGCGGGGAAATAAAAGTCCAAAATCCTTTCCGCGGACCAGCCGCGTTCGGCGAGCCGGCGGGCTCCGGCAAGACACAGGCCTGCGCCGTGGCCGCGGCCTTTTCCATCCAAGATATCCCAATCGCCCGCGGGCGTGACCGTGAACGCCAGACTGGGCCAGCAATTCCAGCCCCAACGGCGGCCGATCGCCGTGTTCAGCGTCCCCGAAGGGAGGCTGGGTTCCCGAAGGGAACCGTCCGCGAGGCGGACTCGGATCCAAAAGGCGAGCGCCCGGCCGGCCGGGGTTCGACGCTGAGGCCCCCAGGCAAGCAGCTTTGCGCCTTCCGGGATGAGCCCGAGATCCATCAGGGCGGCCTGCACTTGTGTCCGCGGGATGCGGCGGCTCCAGCGGAAGTCGGGGTCGTTCCGGCACAGGTCCTCGTCCCCCACGCTACAGGCTTTGGGGAATCCAGGGGCCGAATCCCCCCGCCCCCAGACGGCGGCGGGGTCGTCCAATAATCCTCCGCAGTTCGCGGTGAACAAGGGCCAGCGCGGGAGGGGCCTGCGGATCGCCGCCGCGGACTGCGCGATCCTAATCCAGTCCTGCCAAGGGGGCGCTTCGCCCTGGTAGACCTGGCAATGGGTGAGATCGCAGAGATCCGCCTCCCGATGGCGGGGGGCCAGGCGCAAGGCGAAGGCGCGGGCGGTCCAGGCCAGCGCTTTCCGGTACTCCAGCGGGCCTTGCCCTCCGGATTCGGCCGCGGCGACCCCGGCCACGTAGCGGTCCAGGTCGACGCGATTGAGGCAGACCAGGACGCCCCGGCGGCACTCGACATGGAGGTCTCCGGGATAGGTCCGCTGGAAGGAACCCCGGCGCAGCTCGAAATCCGCGCCGGAGGTCTGAAGGCACGGCGCGGCGACGCCGTCCAGGCGTAGTCCGGCGGCGGATGCGGAGACATGCACCCATCGCCCTGGGTTCTCCCGGACTTCGAACTCCTGGAATGCCTGCCGTTCCAGGATACGCACGCACAGATTCTTCGCGGACAGTCCCGGGCCCAGGCCCAGCGCCGCGCAAAGGAACCCGGTTAATTTTACCCAACGGCGTCCCAAAGGAGCCTCCATGCGCCCACGTTTCCGGAAATTGCTGCCGATCCTGCTTCTGGCTTTGGTCCCGGCGGCGGTGTTGCTGTGTTGGAGCCCGTTCAACCTGTTCTATCGAGCGGTCGGGGTGGGCGTCGTCAAGTTCACGCCGACGGGCGAGGTGCCGGGGGGGGATGTCTCGATTCGCATCACTTTTTCGGGGGACGTGACGCCGACCGCGGCGGGTTCCTTGAACGAATCCGTGGTTTTGGATCCGCCGCTGCCGGGGAGCGTGCGCCTTGAGGATAAACGTACCTTGGTGTTCACGCCGCTCCGGCCTCTGAACCCGTCCACCCGCTATACGGTACACCTGGTCGGGCGCGGTCTGGAACCCGTGAGCGGGGGCATCCTTCAAAAGGACGACCGGCAGACCTTCCATACCCCGATGTTGGCGGTGACGAACGCCCGGCTATTCTACCTTATGGACACTTTGGGGACCCGGGAGCGCCAACTGGTCGGGGAATTGGACTTCAATTATCCCGTTTCGGCGGCTGATTTGCGCGCCGCGCTCACCCTGACCAAGGACGGCCGCCCCCAGGATTTCCGGATTGAGGCCTCGCGTACGCCGAGCCGTTTTTACCTGCGGGCCGGCGCGGTCGAACGCGGCGACGAGGCCCAGAAGTTCGTGTTGACGCTCGCCAAGGGCCTCCAATGTTCCGGTTGCGGCGTCGGCCTGGAAACGCAGACGGTGCGGGAAGTGGAGTTGCCCGCCCGCCCGGAATTCACCCTTGAAAAAGTGAGCACCCATCCCCTGCCGGGGACGACGCTGATCGGGCTGCAGTTTTCCCTGCCGGTGAGCTCCGCCCGCTTGGAACAACACCTCCGGATCGAGCCAGCGCTTCCGGTCCGGGTGGAAACCGAACACACCTACGCGCTGCTGAAAGGCGATTTTAAGCCCAATGTCACCTATCAGATCGTCCTGACTCCCGGCCTGGCTTCGGACGATGGCCGGGAGCTCAAGGTGCTCCAGCCCAAGCGCAAGGACGGCACCTGGGCCTGGCCGGTGGCCATCACCGACCTGCCACCGGTGGTGCGGTTCGCGGATAAGGGGGACGTGCTGGGGCTCAAAGGCCCCCTGGACGTCGCCATCCGCACCGTGAACCTCGACAAATTTTCGGTCAGCGTCTCCAAAGTGTACCGCAACAATTTGGTGGCCTTTTTGCGCCGGAACTCGGACTACGACCTCGGGCGTTTCATCGAAGCCCGCGACGTCACGGTGACGGGCGGCCAACTCAACGAGGAAGTCGAGACACGCCTGGACCTGGGCCGCTACCACAAGGGTCCCTTCAAGGGGCTCTACGAGGTGCGCGTGTCGGCCGACGGAGCGGGTTGGAGGCCGGCCTGGAACGAAGGGGAAGGCGACGAAGACGGAGCGGAAAACCCCGCCGAAGCCCAATATCGGGATATTTTGGTGACGGATCTCGGGCTTTTGGCGAAACGGGGGGGCGACGACCTCTGGGTCCAGGCGCTTTCGACCGCGAACCTGAATCCCCTGGAGGGGGTCCGCCTGGATTTGCTGAGTTCCACCAATCAGGTGATGCAATCGGCCGTCACGGATACACGAGGGTGGGCCCGTTTCAGCGGCCTTTCCCGGAAGAGCCCGGAGGGCTTCGAACCGTTCGTGGTCGCCGCCGAGAAGGGCGACGACTTCAGCTATCTTCGCCTGGACCGTGCCCCTATGCCGACCGGTTCCTTTGACGTCGGAGGCGATCCGGCGACGCAAGCCGATCTGGAGGCCTATCTCGCCACGGATCGCGGCCTGTACCGCCCTGGGGAAACGGCCCATTTGACGGCGTTCCTGCGGCGCGGGGATCTCTCCGGCGCGCCCGCCCTGCCCTTGACCCTGCGCCTCCGGAGGGGCGCGGATGAGGTGGGCCACCTGACCGCGCGTCCGGATGCCCAGGGCATGGCCGTATTTGACTGGGCAATCGGGGAGGATTTCGCCACGGGTGACGTGCAGGCGGCGTTGGAGGTGGAAAAGGACAAGCCCTTGGCCCGGACGCAGTTGAAGGTGGAGGAATTCATCCCCCAAAAGATTCGCGCGCGGATCGAGGCCGGCGCGGACCGCGTTTTGGCGGGCACTCCGGTGGCCTTGACCGTGACCGCGGAGGAACTGTTCGGGGGGCCGGCGGCGAATCTGCGGTGCCGGGGCAACGTATTATGGCGTTCCCGGCTTTTCGAACCCAAAGGCTGGGACGCTTACCATTTCGCCGACGATTCCAGGGAATTCAACGTTCAAAACGATGCCCTGGAAGAAAAGGACACCGACGCTTCGGGCCGGGCCGAGTGGCTCCTCCAGGTCCCCGACAGCCTCCAGCCTCCCAGCATGCTGGAAGCGGAGGTGCAAGGGGAAGTCCAGGATTCCGGCGGAAGACCCGTCGGTGTGGCGACGCGTTTTGAGGCCCACGTTTATTCGGCCTATGTCGGCTTGAAGGAGGCCGAGGGCCAGAAGGCCCGAGCCCACCAGGAACTAATGGTCGAAGTCGCGGTCGTTCGTCCGGACGGGAGCCCGGATTCGGCCACTGAAGTGCCGATCGCCGTCAAACGAAAGGTGTGGTACAGCCTGTTCCGCCAGAAGGGGATGCATTGGAGCGGGTGGGCATCCCAGTCCTACGAAGAGGTGGTCGTCCTCGGCACGGTCCACCTGAAAGACGGTCGGGGCGTTTATGCCTTCACTCCGGACAAGCCGGGGGACTATACGGTGGTCGCGGGAGGCGACGAGGGTCATCGGGCTGCGCTCGTCTTGGCGGTCTCCGCCGATGCCCGGGACGCCGGAGGTACCTCCTTGGACCTGACGAACCCGGAACGCCTGTCGCTCGGGCTGGACAAACCTTCCTATCGGCCCGGGCAGGCCGTCCGCGTCAAGGTGCAGGCGCCTTTCGCCGGGCGCCTGCTGTTGAGCGTCGAAAGGGAAGGCCTTTTTTGGCAGGAATCGGTCAGCGTGCCGGCGGGCCTTTCGGTGCACAGCGTCCCCGCCCCGGTGTCCGCCGTTCCCAACGCCTATATCGCCGGACTGCTGGTGCGCCCGGCTTCGGAGGAATTCCGGGGACTTCCCGTGGCCTCCTATGGCGTCGTCCCCCTGCCTATGGACACGGGGTCGCGGCGCCTCAAGGCCGCTTTTACGGTTCCCGCCAGCGTCCGCTCCAGGGAAGGAATCGCCGCAAAACTGGAATTGGGGCCGGAAGGGGCGGGGGCCTCGGTGGTGGTCGCGGCGGTGGATGAGGGGATTCTTCAAATCATCGATTTCAAGTCCCCGGATCCCTTCGCTTGGTTTTACCGCAAGCGGGGTCTCAGCGTGGAAACGCTCTGCGGGCTTTCGGAACTTTTGCCCGGATTGAAGGCGAAGGAGGCGGTCGGCGGCGACCAGGATGAGGCGGTCGCGCGCCGTCACCTGAATCCCATCAAGGCCCGGAGGGTGAAGGCGATGGTTTGGTTCTCCGGCCCCCTCAAGGCCGGCCCGGATGGGGCGGTGCATTTCCGGGTGCCGACCCGGGAGTTCCACGGGGAAATCCGCCTGATGGCGATGGCCGCGAAAGGCCGTTCTTTCGGGGCGGCCACGGCGCATGTGAAGATCGACGATCCCCTCATCGTCGAAAGCTCGCTGCCCCGCTTTTTGGCGCCCGGGGACCATTTCGAGATTCCGGTGACTGTGTTCAACCGCAGCGGCGCCGCCCTGGCGTTGACGGTGTCGAGCGGGTTTCAAGGGCCGGTGGAAGGGGACGGACCGCGGAGCATCGCGTTAAAGCTGGAAGCGGACGGGCAAACCCTGGTGGCGTTCCAGGCGCGCGCGCTGATGGCCGCCGGAAAGGCCGAGATACGGGTCGGCGCGGATTGCCCTTTGGGTTCCTTCAGCGACGCCACGGAATTGCCGGTGCGTCCCGCGGTTCCGCTCCGTAGCGTCGCGCTTTCCGGAAGCCTCGGACCCGATCAACGCGTGGATTTGGACGTGCCCGGGGGCTATATCCGGGAGGGCCTGCGCGCGCGCCTGAACCTTGGAAACACGCGGCTGCTGCTGTATTTGCGCAGTTTGGATTACCTGATCGGGTATCCCTACGGGTGCGGGGAACAACTCACCAGCAAAGCCTTCCCCCTGCTGTACTTCAAGGAGCTCGGGCTGGCGACCGGGCGCTACGCGGGGCGGGCTGGCGCCCTGGAAAAGGACGTCCAGGCGGCGATCGACAAGCTGGCCCGCTTGCAGACTGCGGACGGCGGATTCGCCTACTGGGAAGGCTCGGAGGAATCCGACGAATGGTTGAGCGATTACGTCACCCATTTTCTGCTGGAGGCCGATCGGCTGCATTACGCCGTGGGGGCCAAGACCCTGGGGGCCGCGCTTAAACGGCTAGGGGCCCTGAAGGTCGCTCCGCCGGACGGGGCGAGGGGGCGTTTGGATCGGCGCTTGGACAACACCGACGTCTCGGACGTCGCGCCGGCTCGGAGGCCTTACGCGCTGTATCTTAAGGCCTTGGCCGGGGTGCCCGACCGGCAGGCGATGAGGGCCTTTGTCGACACCGACCGCAAGACCCAGACCCTGGAGGCCCGTTGCCTGGTTTCCCTGGCGTATTCCGCGCTCGGGGACCGCGGCACCGCGCGGGCGCTGCTGCCGGACGCGGGTTTTCTGTGGAAGGCGGTCCGCCTTTTGGGGGGATCGCTGGATTCGCCCAATCGGGAAGCGGCGCTGACGCTGATGGCTCTTGCCCAATGTGATCCGCAGGATCCCAGGGTCGAATCTCTGATCACGACTTTGGGTAAAGGCATGGCCGACGGACATTTTGGGAGCACCCAGGACGACTCCTGGGCGTTCCGGGCCTTGGGCGCCGCGCTGCAGGCCAAGGATACCCAGACCGGGGAGGTCCGGGCGGAATGGGGTGAGAAGGGCGGCGCCTTGAAGCCCGTGAACGGCGCGGCGCGGGCCCTGGACGCCCCGGAATTGAGCGGACACGCCCTGGAATTGCACAATCTCTCGACCGCGCCCCTGTATTACAGCCTCCTGGTTGAGGGGACTCCCTTAAAGGAGGAACAGGGCAAGGAAAGCGAGGGAATCCGCGCCCGCCGCAGCTACTTCGACGAATCGGGCAAGCCGCTGAATTTGGAAGCGGTCGCCCAAGGGCAGCTCGTCGTGGTGCGCCTGGAAATCGAGTTGAAACGACCGGTCGATAATCTGGTGATCGCCGATCTCCTGCCGGCGGGACTGGAGATCGAGAACCCGCGTTTGAAGTCCAGGGGCGGGCTCGATTTCGATCCGGGGGAAAATTTCGAACCCGCGAACGCGGATTTCAGGGACGATCGGGTGCTGCTGTTCACCGGACGGGCCGAGGGGAGATTGACCTTCAGCTACGCCTGCCGCGCGGTGACCCCCGGACGTTTCGCCGTGCCGGGGCTGCAGGTAGAGGCCATGTACGATCCCGAGACCTATAGCCGGCTCGGGAGCGGGGGCGAATTGGTCGTGGCGCGACGCCGGCCTTAGGCGCCCGGGATGCGCGGCAAGCGGAAGGCATGGAGTTTGGCCCTGCTCACGGCGGCCCTGGCGCTGTGGGCCTGGGCCCGATATAGCCCTCTGCCGGACCGGGAACTGCTGGAGGACCGTTCGCCCGAGTTTCTGGATCGGGAAGGGGGCTTGTTGCGTTTGGAGCTTTCGCCCCGTCAACGGTATTGCGTGCCGGTCCCTCTGGGGAAGGTGTCGCCCAAATTGGTCGCGGCCTTGGTCGCTTACGAGGATCGCTGGTTTTGGTGGCATCCTGGAATCAATCCGGTCGCGGTTGGGCGGGCCCTATTTTTGGACCTTGAACACGGAAGGCGGATATCGGGGGCTTCGACCCTGACTCTGCAATTGGCTAAACTGCTCGAACGCAAGCCCCGGACTTTTGGCTCAAAACTCGTGGAAGCCTGGCGGGCGATCCAGTTGGAAGCCCGTTATCCCAAACGCCGGATTCTGGAGATGTATCTGAACGCCGCGCCCATGGGAGGGAACATCCAGGGCGTGGAAGCGGCGTCGTGGATTTATTTCGGCAAGCCTTCGAGCGCGCTTTCCTACGGGGAAGCCGCCTTGTTGGTGGGCCTGCCACGCTCCCCGACGGCGCGCAGGCCGGATAAACACCCCGGGGAGGCGCGCCGCGGAAGGGATCGTGTCCTGGAACGCATCCTGCCGATTTTGAGGCCGGGGATCGAGGAGGCCCGGGCGGCGATGGCCGCGGAAGTGCCGACCCGGAGGCATCCTTTGCCCCATGGGGTCGCCGCATTGGCGGCCCGTTTGAGGCGGGAAGCTCCCCCAGGAGGGTCCCTCAGTCTGGCCCTGGATCCGGGCATGCAGGCCCTGGCCGAACGGGAACTTTCCCGGGCGGTGGGGGCACTCCTGCCGCAGGGCGTGCACAACGGAGCCGTTCTCCTTGTGGACAACCACTCCCTGCGGGTGCTGGCCTATGTGGGGAGCCCTGATCCGGGCGATCCCCGGGGAGGGCAGATCAACGGGGCGGACATCCTCCGGTCGCCGGGTTCGTCGTTGAAGCCTTTTTTGTACGCCCGCGCTCTTGAAGAGGGCCTGATCACTCCGCGCACCCGCCTCGCGGACATCCCCCGCGATTTCGACGGGTTTCGGCCCGCGGATTACGAAGGCCATTATGACGGAATGGTTCCCGCCGAGGAGTGCCTGGCGCGATCCTTGAATATCCCGGCCGCCGGATTGGAGGCCGAACTCCAGGGGCGCGGATTGGAGGAGTGGCTTCGCCGCGTCGGCGCGGACACGCGTGGGCGGGCGACTTTGGATCCGGGGCTGTCGGTCGTGCTCGGAGCCTGGCCGGTGACCCTGGAGGAGAACGTCGCCTTTTACGCGGCCCTCGCCAACTGCGGGCGGTTGCGCCCTTTGCGCTTTTTGGATGAGGCCCAGGATCCGGGACCACCGGCGGAAGGGAAAGCGGTGTTGACGCCGGAGTCCAGCTATTTGGTGGCGGAGATGTTGGCCAGGGTGGAGCGACCGGATTTGCCGGCTTCGTGGGAATATTCCCCGACCCGCTCAAAAATAGCCTTCAAAACCGGGACGAGCTACGGGTTCCGGGACGCTTGGGCGATCGGATTCACCCCGGACTACACCTGTGGCGTTTGGCTGGGCAACGCCGACGCGCGAGGAGCGGCCCCCTTGAAGGGCGCCAGCGCCGCGGCGCCGGTCCTTTTCGCGGTGTTGAATCCCCTCACTCGGAATCGGGACGCTTGGTTTTCGCGGCCCAAAGGCTTGGGACGGCGGCGGGTGTGCGCGTTGACCGGAGAGAAGGCCGGGGAGGATTGCCAGCTTACCGAAGAGGACGACACCATTGTGGGTGTGAGTTCCGAAAAAACCTGCTCGGTGCACCGCCGGCTTTGGGTGCGGAAAAGGGACGGAGTCCAAGTTTCGGTGGAATGCCTGGCAGGCCCGGAAAGCGACTATGAGGAAAAGGTTTTTGCGGTTTGGCCCCAGGATGTGACCCGGTTTTTAAGGGCGAGCGGACGAGACTACGACGCGATTCCGCCGAGCGACCCGGATTGCGCGGGGGACGCAAGTTTGGCTCCGCCCCGGATCACCAGCCCTTTGCCGACCCAAAGTTATCGGATTCATCCCGGGGTGGAAGCTTCAAGCCAGCGCCTGCCCCTCGGCTGCGAGGCGGGACCCGACATACGCAGGGTGTATTGGTTCGTGGATGGGACCCTCTATTACCAAGGCCCGCCGGATCAGGTCTTTTTTTTCCTTTGCGGGCGGGAAACCGGGAAATCGAGGTCGTGGATGAGCGGGGGCGTTCGGATTCCACCCGGATCCGGGTCGAAAAACCTTAGGGCGACCGGCTGAAATCGGCGCCCAGGCGACACAAATGCGCCGGGGAGTTCGTCCAATGACCGACGCATTTGGCTTTTGGGGCTGGAGGCTTGATGTCCGTACGAAAGCGGGTAGGCTGGGCGCACCGGGGGATTTTCGCTTTGAGCCTGTCCCTGGGAGCGCACATTTCGGCTGCGGGCGGAGCGCTCGTCTTTGGTGACATCAAAACCGACCATTTCGGGTACCGAAGCGCGGCGACGAAGATCGCCTATTTTTCGGCCAATCCCGGGACCACGGTGCAAGTGCTTTCCACCGCTGACGGCAGCGTGGCCTATACCGTTCCCGCCCAGGATATCGTCGACCAAGGGGCGGACGTCGCCGTGGCCACCAACGCGGCGATGGGTCCGCTCCTGACTTCCGGGGACCATGTTTGGACCGCCGATTTTTCGGGACTGACGCAAACGGGGACCTACCGGGTCTATGCCCCGGCTCTTAACGAAAATTCCTACGACTTCCGGATTTCCGATACGCTCTACCAGGGCCCCTTGGCCGCGGCCCTCAAGGCCCTGTATTACGCCCGGTGCGGGGCCGCCAAAACCGTCGCCAACGGAGGGGAAGCGTGGCATGACGCGGCCTGCCATGAAGCGGACGTCTCCTGCACGGCCGCTTGCGCGGGCGCCACGGATTATCCCGGGCTTAACGCGGACTACGGCCCCTTGGATCTTTCCGGGGGGTGGCACGACGCCGGCGATTACGAAAAAAAGATCGGCTCTTCCATCGCCTGCGGGGTCACCGAAACCGGGGACGACGGGGACACGCTTTGGTACCTGTTGAGCGCCTACGAGGAGAACCCGACGGTGCTGGGGGCCCTGCCCTTGAACCTTCCGGAGAGCGGGAACGCTCTTCCGGATGTCCTCAACCAGGCCAAATGGGAGCTCGATTTTTACCTGAAAATGCAACGGCCCGACGGGCACGTTTTGGAGGGTGTCCATTGCAGCAACCTGTCGACGCTGGGTTCCCCGCCAAGCACGGACACGACCCCCAGGTATTACAATCCCCCGTGTTATGAGAGCGAAGCGGTTTTTGTCGCCTGTACGGCCCACGCGGCGAGGGTGTTCGCCCAAGTGCCGGCCGGGGCCGCCTACGCGGCGGTCCTGCAATCCGCCGCCCTGAAGACCTGGAACGCCTGGGTGGCGGCGTCCCCCTCGAGCGACCCCGCTGCGCCAAGCTACCAGGACTATTCCACCTTCAAGGTGTGGGCGGCTTCCGAGGTGTTCCGGATGGCGCCCACGGGGTCCGCCGCCGCCTCCGCCCAGGCCGTGGTGGACGCCTATCCGTCCTGGACGACGTACAACACCTCCCCGAACACCTTGGCGCGCGCCATGTTCAATTATCTCCAGACGCCCAACGCGAGCGCGGGGACGGCGGCGGCGATGCGGTCGGCGCTCGGGAACCTGACGGATTACGTCTTTAGTCTGAACGACCTTTACGGATCGGGGATGCCCTGGTGGGAATACTCCTGGGGGTCGAACACCGCCAAGGCGGACACCGGGCTTCTGCTGGCCTATGCGGCGGCCTTGGGGGCCACCGGCAGCCATCCCGCGGCCCAGTGTTCGGCGCATGCCGAGGACTTTTTGCATTACTTCAACGGGGTGAATCCCTTGAACATGGTGTACATGACCAACACCCATTTGTTGGGAGCGGAGCATTGCGTTTGGCGGATATTCAACAGCTGGTTCGGGCAATACGCCACGGCTTCGAGCCGGTCGGCGTTCATCGGAACGCCTTATCCGGGGAGCGATCCGCTGTATCCCTATACAGCGGCGGACGCGGGAACTTCCGCGTACGGGCCGCCGCCGGGCTATGTCCCGGATGGACCGACGTGGGAATATTTTTACGGCAGCAATGGGACGGATACGCCTCCGGATCTTCCGGGGCCGGCCGAGGCGCCCATCACCAAAGCCTACCGGGACTACGACCAGATCGATTCGGCGAGCGGCCAGCCCTGGATCGTCAACGAGGCGGGCATTTACCAGGAGGGCGCTTACGCCGCTTTGGCCGCGGAGTTCGCGGGCGCGTCCGTGGCGATCCCGGCCACTCCGACGCCAACCCCGACCCCAAGCCCTACGGCTACCCCGACCGCGTCGAACGCAGCGCCGGGCACGCCCACGGTGGAAAATCCGGGGGGGACGCCGAATCCGGTGGGCGGGATGCCCAAGGTATGGCCCAACCCTTTCAAGCCGAAGGCCGGCGAAGCCTTGCATATCGGCGGGGTGGCGGCGGGCACCCGGGTGGATGTCTTCGACGTCACCGGCAAGTGGGCGCGGAGCCTGGAAGCCGTCGGGGACCCGGCCCGGGACACCTGGGACGGGATGAACGGCAACGGGCGTGGGGCGGTTCTGGGCGTCTATTTGGTGGTGATCCGTCAGCCGGGCGGACGGACCGACGTTCTGCGCGTCGCGGTGCTGTAGGCGGAGGCGGCGGTCTTTCGTTCCGGGAGCTTAAGGCGCAGAATGGGGCAGGAGGTTTTCCGTGAATCCTGCTGGCGAAAGGCCGCGCGAGGGCGCCGCCTTGATGGACGGCCCCACCTGGGCGGTGGGTTTGGTGGGAGTGATCGCTTTTTTGTCCCTGTACGCGACCCAACCGCTGTTGCCGCTTTTTCAGAAGGCGTTCCAGGCCAGTAAACTGGAAGTGAGCCTGACCGTGTCCGTGGCGACGCTCGCGGTGGCCCTGGTCGCGCCTTGGGTGGGCGCCATGGCCGATGTGCTGGGGCGCAAACGGGTCATCGTTCCGGGCATCTATTTGCTGGGCTTGACCGGCCTGCTGACCGCCACTTCGCCCGGACTCAAGACCCTGCTCTGGTGGCGGTTTTTGCAGGGCTTTTTCACGCCAGCGGTGTTCGCCGTGACCGTTGCCTACATCAACGAGGAATGGCCGGGCGAACGGGCGGGGTTCGCGACTTCGGTGTACGTGACCGGGACGGTGGTGGGCGGGTTCTTGGGGCGCTTCCTGACCAGCCAAATCGCCGAAATTTGGGGGTGGAGGTGGGCCTTCGCGGTTTTGGGCGCCTTGACCCTGGCGCTGGCTCCGGCGGTTTCGGCTGGACTGCCTTTGGCCAAAAAATTCAGGCGCCAAGGCGGTTTTCTGGATTCGCTCCGGTCGATCCCGCGGCATCTGGCGAATCCGGCGCTGTTGGCCGTCTATGCGGTCGGTTTTTGCGTCCTTTTCACTTTGGTCGGCACGTTCACGTACGTGACGTTCCATCTGGCCGCGGCCCCCTACTTTTTGGGGACTTCGCTGTTGGGGTCGATATTTTTTGTCTACCTGATCGGGGCCGTGATCACACCTCTGTTCGGCCGGTGGGCTTCCCACCTGCCGCCGCGTTGGGCGATCGCCGGATCGCTTTTGGTGTCCGCCCTTGGCGTTGGCTTGACCTTGGCGCCGCCGCTGGGGCTGGTCATCGCGGGCGTGGCGCTTTGCGCTTCCGGGGTGTTCGCGGCCCAGGTCGTCGCCAATAGCCGCATCGGACGGGTGGCCGTCGGCAACCAGGCGTCGGCCGTGGGGCTTTACGTCAGTTTCTATTATTTCGGAGGCTTTGTCGGTTCGGTGGCTCCAGGGCTATTGTGGGATCGGGGGGGCTGGCCGGCTTGCGTCGCCATGATCTCCAGCGTGGTGGCGGCGGCTGCGCTTTTCGCGGTGTTTACCTGGAAAAGCAAGGAGGCGCCGGGGACGGTTCCGGCGGAAGGCGTTTAGGGTTCGGGAAAGCCCGGACCCTGCAGGCCCTGCCCCTCCTTCAGCAAGCGGACCAGAGCGGCCGCGGCCGCGGGCGCTTTGGCGCGCGTTTTCAGATGCAAGCCTATGTCCGGAAGGGACGGTAAACCGAAAGCCCCCGGGCGGAGGGTGCGCACACCATTTTTGCGCCCGACATCGGTCCGCACGGTCAGGCCCAACCCCGCTTCGACGCCGCTCCATATGGCGCTGAGGTTGTCGCTGAGCAGGGCGAGACGGTAGGGAAGGCGGGCTTTTTTAAGGGACGATTCCGCGGCGGATCTGAAAAAGCAGTTTCCGTCGAAGACGATCAGCGGCAAGGGCACAGGAGCTTTTTTGAGGGCCAGGGGCGCCTGCCAGGCCATGGGGAAACGGGCCACGGGTTCGGCTCCGGGCAGGGATTTTTCAGGTGCCCAAAAAAGGATCACGTCCAAAAGCCCTCCGGAAAAGGCCTCCAGAAGGCGGGTGCGTCGGTCCACCCGGATGTCGAGCTCCAATTGGGGATGGGTACGGGCGAAGGCCGCGAGCACCCGGGGCATCGAGGCTTCAGCGACGTCCTGGGGGAGGCCGAAGGCCAGGCGGCCGCGGACGGAAGCCGTGCGGAGTGTTTCAAAGGCCTGGCGGTTCAGCTCCAGCAGACGGCGCGCCTGGTGGAGCAAGGCCCTGCCTTCGGGGGTGGGCACCAGACGCCGACCCGATTTGCGCAATAGGGGCCGCCCCGCCTGGGCCTCCAGCCGGGCCAGCTGAAGGCTGGCCGCGGAAAGGGTGCGGCGTTGGGCTTCGGCGGCCCGGGCGAGGCTACCGAGTTCGTCCAGCAGGACGAAAGTCCGCAACACGTCGAGATCGAAGAGCTCCATTTTTTCTCCGGGATTAACAGTTAAATATTGTTCAACTATAGCATAGTTATTATTTGATTTAATTTAATCATCTTCGGGGGTACTTTCGGGTGTCGGCGGCGGTCGCGGACGAAGCTTCCAGGAGGGACGATGGAAACGGGCTATCAGGTATATGAGTTGGGAGCCATGGACAGCTGGGAAAGGCATATCGGCGGGAGGGTGCCGGTCCCGGGGAGGAAGTTTTTGGAGGGCGAATTGGCTTTGGCCAGCTTCGGGGTTTCGGTCAACGAACGCAAACCCGGGGAAGAGGCCGGATATTGGCACGACCACCATGTCGTCGAGGAACTGTACCTGTTTTTGGAGGGGGAGGGGGAGCTTGCCCTCGGCACCGAGCTTCTGCAGGTCCACGCGGGCACGGCCGTTCGGGTCGGCCCCGGCGTCCCTAGGACTTGGCGGTGCCGCCCGGACAGTCCCATTCCCTTGAGATGGATTTGCGTCCGCGGCGGCGGGGCGCCTTTGGCCGAAATCGGGATGGATTCGGAACGCCCGGACCTGCCGATGCCCTGGCGGGCTTGAACGGCACGCGCAAGCCTCCGGTGGTTTTCACGGGGGGCCGACCGCCGGATTGGCGGAACCCTGCCGGCCGGAAGCGGGGCGCCGGACGGAACGGACGCCAAAGAAAAACGGCCGACCCTTTTGGGGCCGGCCGTTTTGTCTTTACGGGAGCCGGAAGCGGACTGCGATCAGCCGAGGATTTCCAGGAGTTCCACTTCGAAAACCAGGACCTCGTCGGGCCCGATGTCCTCGCCCGCGCCCATTTCGCCGTAGGCGAGTTCGGAGGGGATGACGAGGCGGCATTTGGTGCCGGCGTTCATGAGCTGCAAGGCTTCCACCCAGCCTTCAATGACGGCGCCGACGGGGAAGATCGCGGGTTCGCCCCTTTCGTAGCTGCTGTCGAAAAGCGTTCCGTCGATCAAGCGTCCGGCGTAATGGACTTTGACGTTGTCTTCGAGCGTGGCGTTGGGGCCTTGGCCTTTTTGGAGCACCTCGATCTGCAGGCCGCTGGGGGTCACCGACACCCCGGGTTGGCTCCGGTTCTTTTCAAGGTAGGCCTGGCCGGCCTTCACGGTTTCGGTCCTGGAGGGGCGGGGCATCGGGACTCCAAAGGGGGGGCCGCCTCAAACGGCGTCGCATGAGGTTTCCACGAAATGGGGTGGACCGCAAGCGTAAATCCCCCTTGAGAATCCAGGTTCCGGGAGGCTATTCGTGTTCCAAAAGCGCCATCCATTCCGCCTCCGGACCGGAGGTCGGCGCTGAGCCGGCGTTTTCCCATTGCTGTTGGGCCCAGCGGTCGACTTGCGCGGGGCTTTCGTCGGCTTGGGCCCGGTTCCCCAAAGTCAGGAACAGCGTCAAGCCGGCCAAGGCGAGTCCAGCGCCCCCGCCGAGGACCCAAACCGCCATCCGGCGCCGGCCCAGGGAACGGTCGCGAGCCCGGATTCGTTCCCATTCGTTCGGGGGAGGGGGAGGGGCGCTTAGGTGGCGTTTACGGAGTTCCTGTTCCCAGTCAACGGGTGCCATGGGGTTCCTCTTCGAGCAAAACCTGCATTCGGAAGCGCGCCTGATGCATCCGCGATTTGACGGTTCCCGGCGGGATCCCCAGGATCCGGGAGGTTTCTTCGACGCTTAGCCCTTCCAGGCTGACCAGGGTGAGAGCTTCCCGGAGCCGGGGGGCGAGCGCTTTCAGAGCGCTTGCCAGTCGGGCATCGCGTTCCCAACGTTCCTGGTCGGGAGGGACGGCGTCTGAGCGGGGCGCCGCGAGGAAGAAGCGTTTAAGGGCCGCTTTGAAGCGGCCCCGTCCCCGCCAGTGGCTGCGCGCGGTGTTGAGGGTGACCCGGTAGATCCAGGTACGTCGGTCGGAGCGGCCTTCGAAGCTGTTCCAAGAGCGCCAAAGGCGCACAAAGACCTCCTGGACGATGTCGTCGAGGTCTTCGGCGCCGCTTAAGGACCAGACCGTCCGCCGAACGAGATCGGCGTGGCGGCGATAGATTTCTTCGAAGTCCTCCGGCTCGGCGCCTTCCCCGGCGGCGGGGGAGGCGGCCTGAACCGTTGCACCCAAGGAAGGGCTTGGGCTGAGGAGAGTCACGTCAGTCTCCGGTCCCGGGGTGGGCGTCCGGCGCGGACGGGCCGCCTTCCCCGGAGTTTCCGGGGCTGCGGGTGTCCTTGGAAGCGTCCGGGGCGCCCTCGCTGGGACGGAAGGGACGGGGAGGCCGATGGTGGGAGAATTTTTTCAGCTGTTCATCGTTCAGGACGGACCGGATCGCCAGGACGTTCTCGAACCTCTGCTCCTCCAACTCCGCTTGAAGTTTCACCACCTTGGCGTGCGCCGCTTTGGCTTTGTCCTCGAACGCCTTTCCGCGGCCGGGGGTGTCCAGGACTTCACGAAGATCTTCGCGTGCGTCCTCCAAGGCGTTTTCCGCTTCCTGCATGCGGGCTCGGTCGCGCCGATGGAGTTCCTTGAGTTTTTCCCGCTGGGTCGCGGTAAGGTCGAGATCCGCGAAGGGATCGCCGGGAGCGGGCATGCCCGCCGCCATTCCTGAGTCCGGGCCGTTTCCACCCGGAGGGGCCGGGAAGTTTTGCGGCATTCCCGCGGGACCGAAGCCGGGCCCGGGCTCCTGGGCGATCAGGGCTGGGGCCGCGGCGAAGAAACAGGCGCCGGAGGCCCAAAAAACGACGCTTGCCAAAGTCGTGGAGCGCATGCTTGTCCTCGAAAAAGTCCGTTCCCCCCTACCCCATTGGACGCCGGACCTTTCGGCACGGTTCACGCAGAGGCGCGCGAAGGGGTCTCTTTTTGTTTTTTCCAAAAACGTGAACGCTTGAGGGCGGATTTTTGGTTTTTCCCCGGAGGGCCTTGTTCGGCCGAGGTTTTTGGGCGGGGGGCGGTCCGGGTCTGGATGTGCCGTGGGACAGGCATTCCTGCAATCCGTTTCGGGATAAGCCCCTTCGGGATTCAGTCAGTCCCCCACGACAGCCGCTTTAAATACTTTCCGATGGAAGGTTCCCGAAACGTCTTCCCCTTCCACCACGATCCAATAGATGCCCGGGGCGGATGGGCCGGAGAAATCCCAGCGGAGCCGGCCACCGCCGACGGAGCGAAGCGCCGCCACCGTCTTGCCGGCTAAATTGAGAACCCTCCCGCGGAAACCGGTCAAGGATTCCGGGAGGGGCAGGCCGACTTCGAGCCCCGTCGAACGCCCGGGAGCGGGATTGGGCGCCACCCAAGCCCCTTGGAAAGGATCGGAACCCGCGGCCAGGACAAGCACGGATTTCGTCTCCAATACGCCCCGGGAATTCGAGTTCGGCGCGGATTCAATCCAGTAAATTCCGGGTGCCACAGCCTTTCCAAAATCGTTACGGCCGTCCCATACGGCGCTGTAGGCGCCTACGGAAGCTTTCACCGTCGCTCCCGACGATCCGGCCCCGAGGACCAGGGAGTCCCCGGAGAGGCTGAGCGTCCCGCCGGCAGGAAAGCCCTCCAACAAGGTGCGGACACGCTCGCCCGCGGAATTGGCCACGAGGAGGGCGCCATTCGCGGGATTTTGGAGCGCCTGCACGGTTTGGGTGAAGGTGGTGACGTGTCCGAAAGTGTCGGTCACCAGAGCCTGGAGCGTGTAGATACCCGGGGAGACCAGTTGGCCCGCCGCGTTGGTTCCGCACCAGGAACCCGCCGGGGCGGCATCCAGGAAAAGGGTCACGCAGGAGCCTGTGCCGGGAACGAGGGTCGCCGCCGAAAGGGTCAAACCGGAGCCCAGGCCGTAACTGAGCGCATCGGGGAGCGTCGAAACGATTTCCCCGTTGGCGTCGAACACCTTTAGTTGGACCTTGAGTTTGGGGGAGGGCGTCCAGGTTTGGGTGACGGTGGGGCTTGCCGAGAACGTGGGGCTGACCGTAAACGTCGCCGTGACGGTCGAGCTGGGGGTCGCCGAGAAAGTGGGCGTGGCCGAAGGGGAGGGGCTGCGCGTGGCGGACGCCGTCGGCGAGTCCGTAGCGGTGACGGTGACGGTGTCCGAGGGGGTGACGGTCGCGCTGGGGCTGGCCGTGGGACTGGGAGTGCCGGTGGGCGTGGCCGAAGGAGTGGCGCTCAACGTGGGCGTCACGGTCCTGCTCGGGGAGGCGGTGGCGGAGGGCGTGGCGCTGAAAGTGGGCGTGTCCGTGGGGCTGGGGCTGGCGGTCCGGCTTGCGGTGGGCGTCGGTGTGCCCGTCGCCGTCGCCGTTGCGGATGCGCTGGGGGTGGGGGAGGGGCTGGCGGTTCGCGTCGGGCTGGCCGAAGGGGTTCCGGTCCAGGTGCGCGTGGCGCTGGGACTAGGACTCGGGCTGGAGCTCGGCGTTCCCGTGGGACTCACCGTTAACGTCGGACTGGCGGTTCGGGTGGGCGTGGCGCTGCATGTGGACGTAGCGCTGCATGTGGACGTGGCGCTTGGGGTGGCGCTGGGGCTGGCGGAGGCGGTGGCGGTTCGGGTTGGGGTGGGGCTTAGGGTCGACGTAGCGCTTGCGCTTGAAGTCGGGCTCGCGGATGGGGTGGCGCTCGGCGTTCCGGAAGGGCTCGCCGTCGGCGTGTCCGTCGAGCTCGCGGTCGCGGTGGGGGAGGGACTCGGCGTCGGTGTGTCCGTCGCGGTGGGGCTGGACGTGGGCGTGGGAGACGCCGTTGCGGTCAGGGTGGCCGAGGGCGTCGGACTGGGACACGCGCCCCAGGCGAGGTCATCCAGGTAACCCAAGGCGTAATGGGTGGTTTGGTAACAGGAATAGGCGGAATAGGTGACGGTGACGTTTTGTCCGGCGTAAGCGGTCAGGTCGTAGGAGTACTGCTGCCAGGGGAGGTAGTTCCAGGGCCCGACCGTACCGTACCCTGCGTCATAGGCGGCTCCGTCGTAGGGCGATCCCGGGTCTTGGAGCAGGGAACGGTTGTCGAACCAGCTGAAGCGCTGGGAATAGAGGGCGCTTCCTCCCACCGTGACCTGGAAAAGGACGTAGGCATCGGAACCGTAGGCATCCCCGTTTTCGTAGTGGTGCCCGTTCAAAACGGCGGCGAAATAGACGCTGAGGCAGGCGCCGGCGGCGGGCACGGTGTCGCTTTGGCTGATCGAAACCCAATCCCCGTGGTCGCTGTCGCCGTCCCCGGAAAAAACCCAGGCCGCGTAAGCGCCGGAGTGGACGACATTCAGCTGGGAACTTGAAGCGGTGAAGGGGGCCGCGCCGGGCGTGACGGTGATGGCGGTGGGGAGGTAGATGGTGTTGGAGGTGACGGCGCTGGAGGCCACGGTCCATCCGGACAAAGAACCGGACTCGAATCCCGCGTTCACCCACGCGTGCGCGCCCGACGGGGCCGCGGCAAGGGCCGCCATCCACAGGGCGCGTCTCAACCAGACTTTCATGGACACCTTTCGGGGAACCGGAGTTCCTCCATGCGCGCCCCCCCTTGGAGCCGCAGCCCTAATCAATCGGCGCGTTTGGGGGAACTTTAGGCTTGGGCGCTAAAATATCCGATTCGCCGAAACGGCGGCACGCCGGAACAGTACGGGCCCGATGATTGGACTCCGCGGGCTTGGATTCGGTTCATGTTTTTGGGGAACGCTCAAGGAACGGATGCCCGTGCCTTAGCTGGCCGAGGAAGAGGGGGCTCGGACGTTTCGCGGAACCTGGACGCGGCACCCTTTTCACGGGGAAATTCGGCTTTTGCGGCAATGTGCCGCTCGGAAAATGGCCGGAATTAAAGGGTTTTCCTGGGCGCTTGGCGGAATAGCCCAAAAAGCCCCGCCCATCCGAGGGGTTGCTTTCCGTGGACAATGCCTGGGCCCGCGGCGGCGGTAGCCGGGAAGAGCTTTTTGGTGAAACGCGCGCCCATTCCTGGGCTCCGTTAAGATTGCGTCCGCCGCTGCCGAAAAAGGACCAGGAGCGCCGGGCTTGGCGCGTCATTGGGAGCGGCGATGGAAACATTTTTGCGGGGCATGGCCCTTTCGCTCGCGCTGGCGGGAACGGCCGCCGCCGAGACCGGAGTGGGGCGCAACGAAATCGTGCTGGGCCAGTCGGCTGCGTTCAGCGGACCTTCGGCGGGCCTCGGCGTGGAATTTTGGCGGGGCGCGGACGCCTGCTTTTCCCAGGTGAACCAAAGCGGGGGGATCCACGGTCGATCCGTCCGGGTCGTCGCCCTGGACGACGGTTATGAGGCCGCCCGAACCTTGCCGAACACCCTCAAGCTCGTCGATGAGACGGGTGTGTTCTGCCTTTTTGATTACGTGGGAACGCCGACATTGGTGTCCGCCCTGCCCGTGGTGGTCAAGCACAAGCCCGAGGGTCTGTTCCTCTTCGGGAATTTTTCGGGAGCCCAAACCCAGAGGGAGGCGCCTTTTAATGAGGTGACCTTCAACGTCCGCGTCGGTTATCGCCAGGAGACGGCGGAACTGGTGCGGGCCTTTGTCCACGACCTGGGATACAGCCGCATCGGTGTTTTCATGCAAAACGATCCTTATGGGCGTTCGGGCCTGGCAGGAGTGCGGGCGGCTTTGGCCGCGGAAAAGCTGCCCTTGGCGGCGTTGGCGAGTTATCCCCGCAATATCCCCTTTGAAACCAGCATGGCGGAGCAGGTTCAAGCCCTTCGGGGCACGCAGGCCGTCGTCCTCGTCGGGGCCTACGCCCAGTGCGCGGCCTTTATTCGTGACGCGAGGGCGGCGGGATACCAGGGCTGGTTCGGGGCGATTTCCTTTGTGGGCGCGGATCAATTGCTCGCGCTCTTGGGGAAACAGCCGGGCGACTTGACGCGACGCTTGGCCCATTCCGAGGTGGTGCCCTGCTGGAGCGACAGCGGCCTCAAGGTGGTCGCGGACTACGCGCAGGCCATGGACGCGGACGCGGCGGCCAAAGCCCCGGGAGACGGCTCTTATACGCCCGCGTCCCGGAGCTTTGGATCGCTGGAAGGCTACATCGACGCCCGTTTGTTCACGGAAATAGCCAAGGAAGCCGGGCCGGCCCTCACCCGGACCGCGTTCCAACAAGCGGCGGCGAAGGCCAAGGTGGATCTCGGAGGCCTGGAGTTTTCGTTCGATCCGGAGATGAAGGCGGTGGGGGGCCGGGCCTTTTTGACCGTCGTCCGGGGCGGCCGATGGGCCAGCGCGGAAAGGTTGCTTCCATGAAACAGGACGCAAAAGAAAGCGGCGGTTGGCTGGGGCGTTTCCGGTCGATCCGCACGGTCAGCCTGCTGATGGCGCTCGCGCTCGGAGCTTCGCTCGCGCTGGTGTACGCCTTCGCCCATCGGGAAGTCGCCCAGGTGATCCCCGGGGGCGGCCTGTTCGATTCGGAGGATCGGGCGGTCCATTTGGCCGGTGCCTGCCAGGCGCCCGCCTTCAGCATCGCGCGCCTGCATTTGATCGCGCTGTCCGCGGTTTTGGCGACCCCGGGAGCGGACTGCCAGGAACTCGCCGCGGACTATTTGGCGCTGAAAGCCGAGGTTGAAGCCGCGGAAAAACGATGGTCCCAGGCGTATGCGGGAACGTCGGCCGGCGGGAGCCTGGCCTTGTTCCTGGCCGCGTATGAGGAATATGATTCGAAGTTTTCCGCGGCGGTGCTGCCCGGTCTGAAGGCGGGACGTCCGGCGAGCCGGGCGGATTTGGCCGCCTTGAAGCCGTTCTACACGAAGGCCTTGCAACGGGTGGACCAGCTTTCGGCGACCGCCGCGGCGGAGGAGGCGGAGGGGAAACTCCGCCTGAAACAGGGCGTCGCCCACACCTTGGTCGGCTTGGCGTGGGCTTTTTTGGCGCTGGTCTTGGCTTTGGAGGCGGCGGCCTGGATCTACGGTTGGATGGTCGGAAAGGATGCGGTGGGCGTGGAAGAGGGCGTATTGGCGATCCAAGCCGGGCGTCTGGCTCAGCCGAAGCTTCCCGCGGTGTTCACCGAGTTCGGGCGGATTCAGGGACGATTTTACGATCTCAGCATGCAGCTCGCCCGGACCCTGCGCGCGGAGAGGGTCGAATGGACGGCCGTGACCGCAAAGCTGGACGCCGCGCTCCAGGCCCAGGCCTTGGTGACGTATGCCGCGGAAAACATGCTGGTCGCGGACGCGGGGCTGGCGGTGGTCTACGCGAATCCGGCGGCGGTGGCGTCCCTGCGGAAACTCGGGCGTCTCGGCGCCGAGGATAATCCCAAGGGCCGCGGACTCAAGGAGTTGTTCGAGTCCGGGGCCTGCGACCTGTCCCGACTGAGCGAACCCTCCCAGCTGCCCTGCTCCGTCCATATGGAGATCAACGGGGAAATCGTGGCCGTCAAGGCGAGCGCGATCGTGGACGAGGAGGGCCTGTTTATCGGACCGATGATGACCTGGACGCTCGTCACCGAGGACATGCATCGGACGGCCGAAAAGGAACGCGTCTTTGCGGAGAATCGGCGTCTGTTGGAGGGCGTGACAGGGCAGGTCGGGGAATTGCGCAAGGCGTCGGACGCGTTGGGGAAGGCGGCCCAGGCCTTGGGTGAAGGGACCGCCGCGACCCGCGAACGTTCCAAGACCTCGGCGGAGGGGGCGGCCCGGGTCGATCAAAGCGCCCAACGGACCTCCGAAGGGGTGGGCCGCATCGTCGGCAGCATCCAAGAAATCACCCGCCACACCGAAACCGCCCGGCGTATCGCCGCCGAGGCGTCCCAGGTCGGGGAACGGACAGGCCAGGGAGTCGACCGCTTGTCGGCGGCCTCCCAGGAGATCGGAACCGTGGTGGATTTGATCGCCAATATCGCCCGGCAGACGAATTTGTTGGCCCTTAACGCTACCATTGAAGCCGCCCGCGCCGGCGAGGCGGGCAAAGGTTTTGCGGTGGTGGCCAACGAAGTCAAAGAACTCGCCCGGCAGACGGCGCAGGCCACCGAACAGATTCGAGGCAAGGTGGAGGCGATTCGGGGAAGCAGTTCCGAGGCGGGAGCCGGGGTCCAGCAGATTCAGGAAGTGCTCGGGAATATCGTCGCGGCCCAATCCGCGATTTCCGGAGCGGTCGAGGAGCAGAACCGGACCTTGGACGGAGTGCACGCTTCCGTCGGCGAAACGGCCCAAGGCGTCCGGACGGTCGCCGGAGGACTGGGAGAATTGGACGATCGGGTCCGGTCGATGGCGGAGATCGCCGAGGAAACCCGTCGTTTCGGGCGGGTGGTCGGCGAAATCGCGGCGTCCCTGGAGGGAATGGTCTGCCGGGAACCCCAGGGATAAGGCGCCTTGCCCCTGAAAAAAGTTTCGGGGAAAATACTTCTCTAACGGAAAAGGGGTTTGGATTCGGGCGCTAGGGGGAGAGAGTCGTGGTCGAACGACAGAAGAGCTGGGTCGCCGCGCTGGTCCTTTCGATCCTGCTCGGCCATTTAGGGATCGACCGTTTTTACTTGGGATATCCTTTCAAAGGCCTCCTCAAACTGGTGAGCTTGGGCGGGTTTGGGGTGTGGTGGATTTACGATATCGTCGTGATCGCGGTGGGAGAACTCGAGGACGCGGACGGTTTAGGGCTGCGGCATTAAAAAAGCAGAAGGAAGTGGGACTTTTTTGAAGCATTCCCCGCTGTTTCAGCTTGCGGGAAACCCGGCCACGGGAAAGAAAACAGTTTTTTTTGTCTTTCGTGGCCGAAGCGTCGTGAATCCGTTAGACTGAAGCAAATGTTTGAGCGGGAATTTCGGGGAACGGACAGGCCGGAATTAAAAGCGTTTTCTGGAAAAAAAGGAAAAAAGTCAAGACCGGAGAGCGCACCGCCCTAAAAAGAACATAAAAAACTAGAATTAAACGTGAAACTTACTCTCTTTTTTGGTATCTATACACCTATGCGATGCATGCTTTCCCTCTCGGTGGCTTTCGGGGCACTCTGCTGGCCGGCCTTTTTAGGGGCGACGTCGGCCCAGTTGGCCGTGGTCAACGGGAAACTCGTGACGGCGGTGGGCAATTGCCCGGTGGTGCTGAAGGGCGTGGATGTGCCCGGAATGGAATACAACGAATTCGGGGACGGACCGAGCGGCAGCAGTCCGAACGGGAACTTGACCTCGGTGAAGGTCGCCGTGACGCAGTGGGGGGCGAATTTCGTCCGCCTGCCCTTGAACCAGGACCGATGGTTGGGGACGGCGTGTTCCGCGGCCTCGAACGCGGTGACCTACCAGCAGGACGTCGAGAACATCGTCAACTGGTGCAACGCCAACAACGTGTACGTGTTGTTGGACCTGCATTGGAGCGATTTAGGCGTCGCCGGGGCCGGAAATGTTTGCGGCGGGCTGACGACGGTGACGCCGACCTGCCAGACCTATAGCGGCGGGCAGCACGACATGCCCGACGACAATTCGACCCTGTTTTGGCAGAGCGTGGCGGGACAGAGCTGGGTGAAGAATAATCCGGCGGTGCTGTTCGACCTCTATAACGAGCCGGGCGGTGCCACCCTGCCGACGATGTGCGGCGGGTCCTCCGGTCTGAATACGTCGGCGAGCGGCTGGGATTTATGGCGGAACGGCGGTGAGGAAGCGGCCACCGCGGACGGAATCGCCTATCACACGCCCGGAATGCAGGGATTGTTGAATACCATTCGGGCGGCGGGGGCGAACAACCTGATCGTGGCCGGAGGCATCAATTGGGCCTTTGATCTGAGGGGGCTGGCTTGGTACAACGACTGGCTGACCGACACGAAGACGGGCTACGGCGTGATGTACGCGACCCACTTTTATCCTTGGAAATCCGGAAGTTATGGATGCACGACGCCGGGGTGCGGCCTGGACACGGCTCCCAGTTTTGAGGTGCCGGTGACGGGCGTGTTGGGGGTGCAGCCGATCGTCGTTTCGGAATACGGCCCCTACGTGGGCAACGGTGCCACCGATCCCGACCAGTTCGTCCCGAACGTCCTGGCATGGATCAACGGGGGGAATACGGCGGGCGTGCAGCTGAACTCGAGCGCCTGGTGCCTCAATCCGGGGGACAGCCCCCCGCTTTTGTCCTCCTGGAGCTATAATTCGGCGAACCCGGCGGCTTCGGTCTATACCCCCAACAGCTATTTCGGGAAATTAGTGCTGGCGAGCCTGACCAACACCGCGGGAGGAGGGTGCACGCCTTCGGCGACCCCCACGATTTCGCCGACGTTCACGGTCAGCCCGACTTTTTCGGCCAGCCCGACCATCAGCCCGACGTTCAGCGCCAGCCCGACCTTTACGGTCAGCCCCACGTTCAGCTGCACTTCGACGGTCACGCCCACTTACACGCCGGGAGTCGCGGCGGGAGTCGCCCCGGTCCTGTTCCCGAACCCGCTTAAATGGACGGGTGGGGTAGGTAGCCCCTTGCATTTCGCCCAAGTGGCCCCCGGGAGCAGCGTGGATATCTATGACGTCACGGGGCGCTGGGTACGCAGTCTAAAACTGGTCGGGGATCCTTCGGTGGACACCTGGAACGGGGTGAACGCCAACGGGAGACCGGTCGTTACCGGCATGTATTTGGCGGTGGTGCAACAGCCCAGCCGCAAGGATGTGCTTCGCTTCGCGGTGATGAACCAGCGGTAAGGACAAAAGCAGGAAGGCCGAGCGACACGGGCGGCAACTCTCGCCTAGCCGCAAGGATGTGTTCCGTTTCGCGGTTGAACCAGCCAAGGTACGAACGCAGGAAGGCCCGCCGCGCGGGCGGCAACGATTCTCTAGGTACGATCAAGCCCTCCGCTGGAACGCGGCGGGGACTTGATTGGGCGGGAGTTTAAACGTGAAATCCAAAGGTGGATTTTTGGCGCGCGCGCGGGGGGCTTTCGGGAGGGGCGTCGGCGTGCCGGTGGCGGTTTTCAGCGCGCTGGGGCTCGGCTGGCCCGGGCTTTTGGGCGCGACTTCGGCCCAGTTGGCCGTGATCAACGGGAAATTGGTGACGGCGGTGGGCAATTGTCCGGTGGTGCTCAAGGGCGTGAACGTTCCGGGCTTGGAGTATAGCGAAACCGGTTCGGGACCTAGCGGTAGCGGCTCCAATGGGAACCTGACTTCGGTCGAGGTGGCGGTGACGCAGTGGGGGGCGAATCTCATCCGCCTGCCTTTGGACCAGGATCGCTGGATGGGGACGGCCTGCGCGGCCTCAACGTCGGCGGCGGCGTACCAGCAGATCGTCGAGAATATCGTCAACTGGTGCAACGCCAACAACGTTTATGTGCTGTTGGATCTCCATTGGAGCGATCTGGGCGTGGCCGGCTCGGGCAACGTCTGCGGAGGCGCCACCTCGGTGGCCACGGCGTTGACCCCGGTGTGCCAAACGTATTCCAGCGGACAGCACGACATGCCCGACGACAACTCGACTTTGTTTTGGCAAAGCGTGGCGAGCCAAAGCTGGACGCAGAACAACCCGGCGGTATTGTTCGACCTTTACAACGAGCCTGGCGGCGCGAACCTGCCCACGATGTGCTCAGGATCTTCAGGCTTGAACACTTCCGCGAGCGGCTGGGCTTTGTGGCGGAACGGGGGCGAGGAAGCGGCGACCGCGGACGGCACCGCCTACCATACTCCGGGGATGCAGGGCCTCATGAACACGATCCGGGCGGCCGGGGCGAACAACGTGATCGTGGCCGGCGGGATCAACTGGGCCTTCGACTTAAGGGGGCTGGCCTGGTACAACGACTGGTTGACCGACACCGCGACAGGGCACGGGGTGATCTACGCCACGCATATCTACCCTTGGAAGGCGGGGAGCTACGGCTGCGCGTCTCCGGGCTGCGGGTGCGACACGGCGTCCAGCTTTGAACTTCCCGTGGAGGGGGTCTTGGGGGTGCAGCCGATCATCGTGTCGGAATTCGGCCCCTACGTGAGCGGAAGCACGACCGACCCGGACCAGTTCGTGCCCAACATCCTGCCGTGGATCAACGGGGGGAATTCGGCGGGAATCCAGCTGAATTTCACGGCCTGGTGCATGAACACGGGCGACAATCCTCCCTTGTTGTCGTCCTGGAGCTACAATGCGTCGAGCCCGTCGGCGTCGGTGTACACGCCCAACACTTATTTCGGGAAGCTGGTGTTGGCGAGCCTGACGAGCACCGCCGGCGGCGGGTGCCTGCCGACGGCGACGCCGAGCGTTTCGCCGACCTTCACCAGCAGTCCCACGTTTTCGGAAACCCCGACGATCAGCCCGACGTTCACGCCGAGCCCGACCTTTTCGGCGAGCCCAACCGCCACCCCCAGTTTCACGTCCAGCCCGAGCTTTACGATCAGCCCGACGTTCACGGCAAGTCCGACCATCACGCAGACTCCGACCCCGCAGGACGGTCCGGCGGCGATCCTGGATGTTTTGGCGTTTCCCAACCCCAACCCGGTGGCCATCGCCGTCCGGCTTTACGGGAATGCGGCCCAGATTCAAGTGGCAGTGTATAGCCGAGCCTTCGTGCGCGTGGGCGCGATCGAAGGCAGCAATTTGGGGCCGGGGTGGGTGAAACTGCCCGTTCCCGCCGAGCTTTCCGCGAAACTCGTTTCGGGCGTCTATTTCCTGAAGACGAGCCTTCCGGGCAACGGCCAACCGCCGGTTTTGGCGAGCATGATGGTGACGAAGCGCTGAAACGGGGACGGGTCTTCCGGATAAAACGAAAGCCTCCGCGGGTGCGGAGGCTTTCGGCGTTTCAGGGGGATTCTTTTACTTCAGGTTCGGGCCTTAGGGGCTTTGGGGCTGCGGACGGGTTTGGGGGCGTCCGCCTTTTTGGCGGCGCCGGCTCGACGCTTTTTCGGGGCGGGGACGGCTTGGGCGCGGACCTTTGTCTTCGCGGGGGCCGGGACGGCGGGCTCGACGACTTCGACTTGCACGGGCGTGGGCAAGGGCGCGTCCAGGGCCGCTTTCAGGGTCCCGTAGACCAGCAAGCCGTGTTCGGGATCGGAGAACAACTCCGAACGGATCAGGAGCTCGAGCACGCTCTGGCTGGCCGCGGCGAGCACCACCTGGCGCCCTTCGAGGGAAAGATCTTCGACCACCTGCTCCAGGGCCCGCAGGCCGCTGATGTCCATGCTGGCGACCGGGCTTAAGTCCAGCACGACCCTTCGGCAAGACCGCACTTCGGAACGCAGGCCCAAGAGGGACTTGCTGGCCCCGCCGAAGAGCAGGGTTCCGCTGACCTGGAAGACCGCCGTCTCTTTGGGGAGGCTCAGCCCTTTCGGGAGGCCGTCGCCCGGGGTCAGCAAGCGTCCACCGCCCATTTCGTCCAGACGCCGGATCAGGAAAAGCGCCGCCAGAAGAATCCCGGCGGTGACGCCCACGGTCATGTCAAAGAACACGGTCAATAGAAAGCAGGTCGCCAGGACCAGACGATCCCCCCAGCGGCCCACCCTCAGGATCGCCTTGAAGTGCCGGGCCTCGGCCATGTTCCAGGCGACCACCAGCAGCAGCGCCGCCATGGAGGCCATGGGCAGCCAGGCCGCCAAGGGGGCCAGGGCCAGGATGATCGCCAGAACCACCAGGGCGTGCGAGAACGCCGCCACCGGGGAACGGGCGCCGTAGCGGACGGCCGTCGCCGTGCGGGCGATGGCGCCGGTGGCCGGAATGCCGCCGAAGAAGGGGCACAGCAGGTTCGAAATCCCCAGGCCGATGAGTTCGGCGTCCGGGTCGTGGCGTTTGCGGATCATCCCGTCGGAAACGGCGGCGGCCAAAAGGCTTTCGGTGGCGCCCAAGAGGGCGACCGCCACCGCCGAAGGGGCGATGGCTTCGAGGGTCGAGGCCGACAGCGAGAAGGCCGGGCCCGCTCCGTTCCAGTTCCAGGGGAAGGCGAAGCCCGGGAGGCCCCGGGGAATCCCGGGATGGCTGCCCGAGAAGTCGGTGTATTGGAACCGGGAGCCGATAGTGGCGATGCTGATTTCCGGCCGCAGATACTTAAGGAGGGCCACCGCTCCGGCGACGAGGGTCAGCGCCAGGATGGGCGCCGGGATGCGCCGGGTGATCTGGCCGATGACGATGATCAGCCCCAAGGTCGCCACGCCGACGGCGAGTTCCAGGGGCTGGAGCGCCGGCAAGGCGTGGACGATGCCCGAAATGCGGTCGAGAAAATGTTCGGCGGGCGCGGTCGGGAGCCCCAGGAAATCCTTCACTTGCAGGCTGGCGATGACCAGGGCGACGCCGCTGGTGAATCCGGTGATCACGGGCAGGGGAACGTATTCGACGGCTTTGCCCAGCCCCATCAAGCCCATCAGCAGCAGGAGCGCTCCGGCCATGAAGCCGGCGGTGAGCAGGCCGCCCATGCCGTATTTGAGGACGATGGGCAGCAGCAGGGCCACGAAGGCGGCCGTCGGCCCGGTCACCAGGACGCGCGAGCCCCCCAGCAGGGAGGCGACCAAGCCCGCGACCACGGCCGTCGCCAGCCCGTATTGGGGCGGAACGCCGGTGGAAATGGCCAGGGCCATCGAAAGGGGAAGGGCCACCAGGGCGGTCACGACGCCCGCTTGGATGTCCCTCAAGGCGTCCGGAGTCCGATAGCCTTCGGACCAGGTTTCCCGAAGCGCGCGGCCGAGGGGGAAGCGGGATTCGGGCGATAAGAGGCTGGGCATGGCTTGGACGGGACCGAGAAAGGCCGGTGCGGGACTTAAGGCCAGTTGACCGGGAGGTTTTGGGGGCGGAAACGGGAACCGCTGGAGGCGTACGCGGCGCGCGCGTCCGCCGGGCGTCCGTGGATCAGGGCCTCAAGGGCCCGCACGTGCCGGGCTTCCCAGGCGAAGCCCCGGGCGAAAGAACGGGCCTCTTTGAGTCTGCCCGGACTTTCGGCCCGCTTGCCTTGGAGCGCGGCGATTTCGGCGTAACCCAAGGCGACGTAGGCCCGCCCGCGCCGGTCTCCGGTGGAAACGAAGAGCGCGTCCGCACGGCGGAAGGCTTTCAAGGCTTCCGTAAGCCTGCCTTGGAGTTTGTAGGCGGTCGCCAGGGACCAAAGCGTGTAGGCGAAACTGACACGGTCGCCGATGCGGGCGTAGACCTTTTCCGCCCTGCGGAAGTAAGCCAGGGCTTCGGGCAGGTCGCCCCGCATGCGGGCGGCGTTGCCCAGGCCGCAGTAGCTGTAGGCCGTTCCGAAGACGTCTTTGCGTTCCCGCATCGCGGCGTTGGCCGCGGAATAGTGGGCCAGGCTTTCAGCCGGGCGGTCCAGCATGCGGTAAACGCCGCCGAGGGCGCAGTGCACGTAGGCGAGGCCTTCGCCGCCGCCGAGGCGCTCCCAGGCTTTGCGCGCTTTTTTCAGCTCGGCCAGACCCGCCGGCAGCTCGCCGGCGATGCGCAGGGTTCCGCCCAACGCCCAGAGGCAGAAAGCCTCGCCTTCGGGATCTTTGAGCCGGGCGTAGGCCGCGCGGGCCTTGCGCAGCCCGCTCAGCGCGGGTTTCGGTTTGCCGGCGCCCCGGAGGGCGAGGGCGTGTCCGCACAGCAGGTCGGCTTTCAGGGCCGCATCGGCGCGGGGGGCGGCCTTGAGGGCCGCGCGGTAGGCTTGGAGGCTTTCCGGGAAATCGCCGAGCAGGCGCGAACAATCCGCTACGCCCTGCAACGCTTGGGCGCGTTCAGGAAGGCCTGCGGACGCGGCGGCGGCCTTGCCAAAGAGGGTTCGGGCCTGCCGGAAACGGGAGCGGCCGCGTTCGCGTTCGGCGGCCGAGAGGACTTGTTCCAAGTTTATGCGTGCCATGGAAGTATGGTATCAGGACGCCGCCGATGGGGAAGTCAAAAGAGCGGGATTCCTTTTTGGCGGCTCCGGGGCTAAAGTCTGCGCATGCGGCCCATTCGCGTCCTCTTCGAAGACGGCACCGTCCTGGCGTCCCGCGCTTTTATGGCCGAGGGCAATAGGGAACGCCTCAGGGGCTGGCTCGGGCGCGACGCTCCGGGGGAGGGCGAGGGCTTGTGGCTGAAGCCCTGCGCCTCGGTGCACACCTTCGGGATGCGATTCGCCGTGGACGTCGCCTTTATGGACCGCTCGGGGAAGGTGCTCCGCGTGCGCCCTCGGGTGGGGCCCTGGCGCGTTGTTTTCGGGCCAGTGCGGGGAAGCTTTTTCCCCTGGACGGTCACGACGCTGGAACTGCCCGCCGGAACCCTCGAGGGCGCGGGTGTGCGCCGGGGGGCCCGGCTGCGTTTCGAGCCGCGGTGACGGGAAACACGGCTTCGGGACTGGGCCGATGCGCGCCCTTTGTGGTACTCTTTTGGCATGCCGGACAAGGACCCCGCCGCGCCGTTGGAAGTTGTCATCACCAACCGCGCCGCTTTCCACGAATACTTCATCCTCGAAACCCATGAGGCCGGCCTCGTGCTCAAAGGCACCGAGGTCAAGAGCCTGCGCGCGCGCCATTGCCAGCTGAAGGACGCCCACGCCCGGGTCGATCGCCTGGGCAACCTGGAGCTCCTGAATTTCCACATCAATCCGTACGAACATGGCAACCGCTACAACGGCGATCCCACCCGGACGCGCCGCCTGCTGATGCACAAACGCCAAATCTACAAGCTCGCCCAGGCCTTGGCGACCAAGGGCGTCTCCCTGGTCCCGTTGAGGGTCTATTTCAAACGGGGCAGGGCCAAAGTCGAACTGGGTCTGGGCAAGGGCAAACAGGCCCATGACAAGCGCGATACCCTCCGCAAACGGGAGGCCGACCTCGAAGTCCGGCGGGAACTCGGCCGGGGGCTGAAGGGGCGGATTTAGGCCGTGTCCTCCGCCGGAGCGGCAGGGTGGGCGTTCGCGGCGGCGGGGGCGGTGTATGGTTGCGGCCCCCGCACCCCACGTCCGCTTTGGAACGCGCCCTTTCCGCCGGTCCCCTCCGATCCTTCTGAAGTCGTCCGCCTGCTTGCGTTGCGCGAAGCCGCCGCGGCCGTGCGGCCCGACAACGGGGCGCGCGTGGTTTGGGGGGGCGCCGAGGGCGAGCGCACGCCCTGGAGCTTGGTGTACCTGCACGGTTTCGGGGCCTGTTGGCGCGAAGGCGCGCCTGTGCACCTGGAGACCGCCCGGCGCTACGGGGCCAACCTTTTGCTGACCCGCCTTGCGGGTCATGGCTTGATCAGCGAAGAACCCTTGGCCGAATTGCGGGCCGACGACCTTTGGGCCGACGCCTTGGAGGCCTTGGCTTGGGGGCTGGCCTTGGGCGAGCGGGTTTTGCTCATGGGCACCAGCACCGGCGCCGCTTTGGCCCTGCGCCTCGCGGCCGAAAGGCCGTCGGAGGTTTCGGGGCTGGCGTTGTATTCCCCGAACCTGCGTCTCCGGAATCCCTACGCCCGGGTGTTGACCTTGCCTTGGGGCGTCCCCCTGGTGAAAGCGTTCACCCGGAGCCGTTTCCGTGAGTCGGACCCGAATTCCCTCACCGATCCTTATTGGTACCGCCGCTATCGTCTCGAAGGCGCGGCCCAATTGCAGGCCCTCGTGCAGGGACTCGGAGGGGAAACACTGCGTAAGGTGCGGGCCCCCTATTTCGCCGGGGTGTACCGCCGCGACCGGCGCCACCAGGATTCCGTTGTGGATGTCGAAGCCGCGCGGCGGGGCCTCGCGGCCGCCGCCACCCGCCCGCAGGATCGGCGATTTGTGGAGTTCCCCGAGGCGGGCTGCCATGTCTTGCCTTGCGATTTGACGCATCCGGGGTGGCGGGACGTGCGCGACCGCAGCTGGGCGTTTTTGGAGGAAGTCCTGGGCTGGGAAGCGCGCTGAAAAGCGCGGCCGCGGCGGATTCCAGTTTGAAACAACAAAGGCCGGGAGCGAAGCTCCCGGCCTTTGTTGTTGTACGCCCACGCTTAGAACGGGGCCGCGGGGAATCCGCCGCTCAGTCTTTGCGCCCGGAAAGCAGGCGGATGTTGAGCAAGGCCTCGGCCGCGTCGGACTGGGCCTGCAGCAATCCGGCCCGGGCGCGGAACAGATCCAACTCGGAATCGAGCACTTCGGTGTTGGTCAATTCGCCCGCTTCGAGGCCGAGCTTGGCCAAACGGACGCTTTCCTTGCATTCGTCCAGCACCTTGAGCCGGGCGCGGTACAGGCGCACGCTGTCCCGGTAGCGGTTTTTCCAGGAGTCGAAGTCGCGCCGGGCCGCCAAATCCGCCGCCGTGAGGCCGGCGTCCGCCGCGTCGAGTTCGTGCGACATTTCCCGGACGCGCGCGGCGTCGGAGCCCCCGCCGAAAAGGTTCCAGGTCGCCGCGAGGCCCTCCATTTCGAGGCTGCCGTAGACGTTGGCTCCGGAGTCCAGGATTTCAGGGCTGAAAGCCCCGTCGAAATGGTAGTACTGCTTGTCCCAGAAAAAGGTGACCGCCGGCATCCAGGCCGAGAGGAGTTCGGCTCGGCGGGCGGCCAAGGCGGCCCGCCGCTCGCGGAGGGCGAGCAAATCCTCGCGGGCCCCAAGGTCGGCCTGCAGCGATTCGGGGACGGCGGACTCCTCCGGGACGGGGAGCGCCCCGCTCAGGCTGCGCGCGTCCTCGCTCAGCCCCATCGCCTGGGCCAGGTCCTCACGGGCCAGTCCCGCCTGGCCGTGGGCCTGTTGGGCTGAGGCCCCGGCCTCTTCGCGCTGGGCGCGGATGCGCAGGACGTCAAAATGGGTCGAATCGCCGCTGTCCTCGGAAGCCTTGACCAGGCGCAGATGGTCGTCGAGCGTGGCCACGTTTTGTTCCGCGGCCTCGGCCAGTTGGTCCGCCGCGAGCGCCTTGTAAAAACGGATGGCGATCTCCTGGCGGAGCCGGAAGGCGGCATGGTCGCGTTCCAGCCGGGCGGCCCGCAACTCGGCGGAGTCGGCCCGCCATTCGTTCCATCCGCGCAGGCCGTCGAAGGTCCAGGAAAGGCGCTCGTCGAAGGTGATCTGGGGGAAGGCGCCGGGGAAGGAGATGGTTTGGCCCCCGAAGACCACGCCCATGACTTCGTATTGGGCCCAGCGCAGGGCCTGCGTCGAGACGTCAAAGCGCGGGAGGTAGCCGCCCAGGGGCTCCCAGGTCTTGACGTCGTCGGCGGCGACTTGGGCGTCCAGACGCCGGAGCTCGGGGTTCAGGCCGCGGGCCGCGGCTTGGGCGTCCGCGAGCGTCAATTTTTCCTCGGCTCGGGCAAGGGTGCAGAGGGCCAAGAGGATGCCGGGCAAGGAAACGGCGCAAATCAGGGTAGCCGTGCGTTTCATGGTCACTCCATCATCGACGCTTCGACGTCGGGGCTTAAATGGGCGGTATTTTTGGTCGGGAGCATGAAGACCGGGATGCAGGCCACAAGGATGATCAGGGCCCCGAACAGGAAGGTGTCGTCGAAGGCCCGGACCGCGGCGGCTTCACCGGCGGCCTGCAAGCCCGTCATGGACGCGATCCCGTAGGACTGGGCGTGGGTGTATCCGAGATCCAGGGCCCGGTGCGCCAGGGGCGCGAGTCCGGAGGGGTCCCGGGTGGAAAGGCTCATGCGGGCGGATATTTCGGCGAAATGGAAACGCTCCCGATGGTCCAGGTAGCAGGCCAGCACGGCGATGCCGAAGGAACCCGCCACCTGCTGGGTGAGGTTGAGCACCGAGGAGGCCTGCGCGGATTTGGAGGTGGGCACCGCGTTCAGCGCCGTGGCCATCACCGGCGCCACCATGAGGGCGATGCCGATGCTGCGGATGAAGGTCGGCCAAATGACGTCCCAGTCCGAGGAACCCGAATCGAGCATCCGGTACTGGTACATGAAGAAGCAGATTCCGAAGGCCCCGATGAGGCTGAGCCAGCGCGGGCCGGTCAAGTCCCCGAGCCGTCCGGACAGGGGCATGGCCAGGGCCAGCAATAGGGAGCCCGGAAGCAGCAGCAGGCCGCTTTGCAGTTCGTCCCGGCCCATCAGGTTCTGCATGAACAAGGGCAGCAGGAAGGTCGCCGCGAAAAGAGCCACCGTGCGACCGGCGGTCACCAGGACGCAGGCGGTGAAAATCCGGGACTTGAAGAGGCTGAGGTCGACGATGCAGTGTTTCTGCCCGGATTCCGCGACCAAAAAGAGCACGAAGCCGAGGGCCGCCAGCACCCAGCAGGTGATGATATAGGCGGATTCCCAACCTTCCTTTTCGCCTTGGGAAAGCCCCAACAGAAAGGCCACCAAAAACAGGGCCAGAAACAGGAAGCCCCAGGTGTCGAAAGGCTTGCGGTGGTGCGCGGGCGGGACGTCCGCCTTGAGCAGGGCGAGGCCCAGCAGGACCGTGAGGATTCCGAAGGGCAGGTTCACCAGGAAGATCGACCGCCAGCCGAATTCGCGCGTGAGGTAGCCGCCCAGGGTGGGACCCAGGGCCGGCCCGGCGATGACGCCCATGCCCCAGAGGCCCAAGGCCCGGCCGCGTTCCTTGGGCGGGAAGACCGCGGTGACCATGGACATGCCGATCGGGGTGAGGAAGCCGCCGCCTAGGGCCTGAAGCACGCGGGCCCCGATCAGGGTGGAGAGGTTGGGGGCCAGGCCGCAGAGCAGGGACCCCACCGTGAAGATGGCCGTCGCGCCGATGTAGAGCATGCGGGCGCCCATGCGGTCCTTGAACCAAGCGGCCATGGGGATGAACACCGCGTAGGCCAGCATGTAGCCGGTCACCACCCATTCGATGTTGTCGATGGTGGTGCCGAAGTCGGCCATCATGTTCGGCAGGGAGATGTTGACGATGCTCGAGTCGAGCGCCGCCATCATCGTGCCGATCATGACGATGATGAGGACCTGGTAGCGGTACGCGTGGGCCGCGGCGTCCTCGGAGGGGACGGTGTTTGCCATCAGCGCACCCGGACGCGCACCTCGACCGATTGGCCCACGCGCAGGCGCCGGCCGGGGTGAGGCGCCAGGGCGATCTTGACGGGGATGCGCTGGACGAGTTTGACGAAGTTGCCCGAGGCGTTTTCGGTGGGCAGCAGCGAGAAGGTCGAGAGCGTGGCCTGGCGCACCTCCAGCACCTGGCCTTCGAGGTCCCCGCCTTCGTCGACCTCGATCTTGACCTTTTGGCCCGCCTTGAGGCGCCCGGCTTGGTCCTCTTCGACGTTGGCGGCCACCCAGGCGTTGTCCAGGTCGGCGACGGTGACGGCGTTCTGGCCCGCTTCGAGTTGGTTGCCCACTTCGGCCAATTTTTGGATGACGACCGCGTCAAAGGGGCTGGTCAAGGTGCAATGGTCCAGGGCCAATTGGGCCATCCGTTCGTCCGCGTCCGCGATGCCCGAGGCCGCCCGGGCCTGATCGAGTTGGTGGGCGGAGATGCCCCGTTGGGCGGCCAGGGCTTCGGCGCGTTTGAGCTCGTTGCGTGCCTCCAAGGCGCGGGCCGAAGCCTTTTGCAGTTGGGCTTTGGCGGGTTCCGGATCGAGTTCGACGAGCACCTGGCCGGCCTTGACGAAATCACCCTCGGTCACGTGGACGGCGATGACCTTTCCGCTGACGCCTTCGGGGGCGACGTGGACCAAGGTGGCCGCGATCCGGGCGTCGTCGGTGCTGACGTAGGGGTGGACCCAAACGAGCCAGTACAGAAGGCCAAGCACGGCTGCGGCCAAGATGCCCTGGCTTGCGCGCACCGCGTTGGGTTGGCGCCACCAGGGCAGGTCCTGCTTGGCGGAGTGGGCGTGGACGGGCGGATGGGCGGATTTGGCGCCTTCAGTCTGGACAGGGTCGGCGGCGTCAGGCTTCGTCATGGGGTTCCTCTCCGGGCGTGCGTAAGGGTGCGAGGCGGGCGTCGACATGCGCGGCGACCGCTCTTAGATCTTCGAGAAAAAGGGCGCGACGGGTTTCGTCCAAGGCGGAAAAGGCGTCCTGGGCCAGGCGCTCGGTCCTTTTCAGGACCTCCAAGGCCATCGTTTCCCCGGCGGCGGACAGGCGTAGGCTGCAGCGGCGGCCGTCTTTGCTGTCGGCCGTGCGCAGGACCAGGCCTTTTTTGACCAGAACCCCAACCGCCCGATGGATGGCGGCGGGATCGCTGACCGTGGCCCGCGCAAGGCTGCCGGCCGAACAGGGGCCGCAGGCGTGCAAAACCCGTAGCAGGTGGGCTTGTTTGGAGCCGAGACCTAGGGGTTTGGTGCACTGGACGTGGGCCAAACTCAGGGAACGGCGGAGTTTAATGAAGGCCGCGAGGATTTCAAGCACTGGGACAGACTCCGTTGATATATCAACGATTCCTTAGGCTACGGATCCCAAGGGGATCTGTCAAGGATTCGGCGGAGGACTTCCACCGGCGTTTGGAATCCGGGAGTCTTTCTTGGGATTCGGATGCGGACGGTGGTATCTTAGGAGCGAGTTCGGATTTCTGGGGGAGAGGATGTCTCGGTCGTTTCGGGGAATGAATCGGGTTTTAATCTGCGGGACAGTTTGGGGCACGTCCCTTTTGCCGGCAGCTTGGGGGCGCGCGGAACATCGGCCCGATCCGGTGCTGTCCGTCCGGACTGTGGCTGAGGTGGACTCCGTAAAAATCGCCTCACCCTTAAGCCCCGTGGAATTGAGGTTTTCCCTGACGGGGACGGCCAGCCTTTGGGCGGAAGCCCAGGGAACGCGGGGCGCTGGGCCGGAAGCGGAGGCCTTTTTGGACGAAGAGTACCTGGGACCCTTAAGGCCGGATGCGGACGGATTTTGGCGTTCCCCTCGCGCCGTCCAGGCATCCGCAGGCCCCCATGTTTTGTTGGTGCGCCCATCCGCGGGCCGGGAATCCCGTTGGCATGTCGCGGAGTTACGGGTCATGGGCGAATTTCCCATTGCGGAAACGCCCGTCGGCGTCTCCGGGGAAGGCGCCTCGGACGCTTCGGAGTGCCCACCGAGTTTGGTGAAGCGAACCTGGCCGAAGCGGCTCGGGGGAAGGCCCTTGGTTTTGAGCGTGTTGGGGGGGCGCGAGGTCCGCAGCGGCAATTTGGCGCATCTCAAGCCCGGCCAAGCCTGGGAAGGACGGGTGCGGGTGGGGTCTTTGGGAGGCGCCGCTCCGGCCGCGGAATTATATTTTGAGCCGGGCGCGTCCCATCAGTGGGTCTTGATGTTCCGTTTGGATCCGGATTTTCATGGGGCGGCGGAGGCTTTGGGCTATGAACCCGATCGCTGGGAACGCCTGAAGATCGGCATCTGCGGGAAGGGCCTGTGGGCCCGGATGGCCCAATTGCCGGAAATGCGGGTCCCGGTGCGGATTCCCGCAGAGGGCGCCGATTTCGCCGTGGGTGCGCAGGATTTGGAAGTGTCGGTGGGGCCGGAACATGCGCCGTGAACCCGGACGATCAGCTTTTCGGGGGCCCGGTGTGTCCCCGGCGAAGGCGGAGGCGTATTTGGACCACCCGGCTGGATACGGAACACCAAGCGGCGCCCCGCCCCCGAGGAGGTGTTTGGCCTAAGGATTAAGGATTTTGGAGGGGAAGACGCATTCCCTTGGACGCGGATGCGCGGGAAGGGATGGGGGATTCAGGAGGGCGACGGGCGCCCAAGAGGGCGAACGGCGGTTTCCCCATAAAAAAAGGCCCCCGAAAACTCCGGAGGCCTGAAGTGGGTGCGGGGGCAGGACTTGAACCTGCAACCTTTGGGTTATGAGCCCAACGAGCTACCATTGCTCCACCCCGCGTCACTTCTTCAGATTAGCATACCCGGTTTGGGAAAACGTTGATGGGGGTCATAGGTCGCAGGGACGGGTAACGGCGGTAGCCGTGGGCCGATAAGGCATGGCGAGCACGGGAAAATTGAAAAATGGACTCGGGCGGGCCGCGCATGGTGGGCGTGGGGACGCCGATGGATGCTGGTTTTTTGGGTCCTTCTGGAGGAAGCCTCCGGAAAACGAACCCCTTTCACTTTTTTGATTCCAGGGAAACCGATGCCCCCCTTGCTCCCGCCTTGGCCCCAGTTTTCTGCCTTTTTGGCCGCCAGCTTCGTGCTCGCCGCCATGCCGGGCCCAGGGGTCCTTTTTGTCGTCGCCCGAAGTCTGAGCCGCGGTCGAAGGGCCGGAGCCGCAACGGTCGCGGGAATGGCCGTCGGAAACGTGGTCGCCTGCCAGGTGGCCTGCGCAGGGGTCGCGTTGTTCTGCGGACACTGGCCGGGAGCCCTGGACGCTGTGCGTTGGGCGGGCGGAGCCTATCTTCTGTATCTCGCCGCTTCGGCGCTCCGGGGAACCGGAAGTCCGGGCAAACCTGGGGAAGACGCTTCGGGAGGGTTTTTGCGCATGGCCGGAGACGGCTGCGTCGTGGCGCTGCTCAATCCCAAAACCTATATTTTCATGGCGGCGTTTTTACCCCAATTTTTGGGGCCCGATGGAAGCTGGCCCCGGGCCGCGGTGCTGGGGTTGTTCGGGCCCTGTTTCGCGGCCTGCACGGACATGGGCTACGCTTTGGCGGCCGGCTCGCTCAAAGGCCGCCTGGACCGCGGCTTCGCTTGGACCCGCTGGATAGCGGCCCCTTGCTTCGCCGCATTGGGGGCTTGGGCGCTCTTGGGGAAGTGAGGGGGTTCCGGCGGCTTAAGCTGCTAGGGGCGGTCGACATAGACGCTCCCGGTCGTCCAGGAGCTTGTAGCCGATCCGACGGAGCCCCGGACTTCCACGAAATAGAGGCCGTTCGAAGGGAAAGCCTCCGAGGGCAGGAGGAGGCTCTTCCAGCCCGCTCCGGCGTAGGCGGACGAACGGATTGTTCCGGCATAGACGCGGATCAACGCCCGGGAATAGATCCTCACGTCCAGGCTGTCCGCGGAACCCGCCAATTGCAGCGCCAAGTCGACGGGTCCGCTGCGGGTCACCGGGTTCGGCAGACTGAGCACCTTCAGGACCGTGGGCGGGCCGGACGAGACCGGCGTGGCCGTGGCCGTCGGAGTGATGCTCGGGCTGGGGCTGGCCGTCGGCGTCACGGAGGCGGTCGGGCTGGCGCTGCGGGTCGGGGTGATGGTGGGGCTTGGCGAAAAACTGCAGCTGGGAGTGGGGGTCGGCGTGACGCTCGGCGTCGATGATGCCGTGGGGCTGGGGGAATAGGTGGGCGAAATCGTCGGCGTCCAAGAGAGCACCGCATCCTGGTAGAAGCAGATTTGGTCCAAGCCCAGGCGCAGGGCTCCGGTGCTCTGGCAGGAGAACTCGACACCGGTGATGTCGGTGGCCGTCGGCGTGGACGGCGGGGCGGGGCTTTGGGCGCCCCAACCCTGGCGGGTCATGCTTGTGAAGGGGATGCGGACGAAGCTCCAGCGGCCGGCCGGCGGGGTGAAATCGATGCCGTAGTTGTCGTAGTCGGTCACGGCTTGGGTGGTGATCATGGCCCGCCAGGGCTTGCCGTCGCCGTAAGCCCAGAATTCCAGCCCCACGTAGCCGGCTCCGGCGGCGCTGTAGCTTCCGGAAAACGCCGCGAACAGATCGGCCCAGCCGCTCGCGGGGACGGTAAGAGACCAGGCGCAACCGTAGACGCTTCCCGCGGCGCCCGGGAAGGTGTAGCTGACCGATGAGGTGGCGCCGGTGCACAGGGAGACGCTCCATCCGCCGTTCATGAGGTCGAGCCGATAGGGGGAAATGCCGTTGCGGGAGAGCTCCTCGAAGTCGTCGATCATGCCGAGCGGCGCAGGGGTCGGGGAAGCCGTCGCCGTGGGGGGCGGGGTGGACGTGGGGGTGGCCGTGCCCGGGGTCATGCCCAGGGGCAGGAACTGGAAGACCGTCAGGGAGTAGGGGCCGAAAGCGTGGGTGAAGGTCCCGGCGACGCCGGTCTCGGTTCCGGCGGCGGGGCCGGAATCGGGGTTGGCGTGGTAGGGGTTGCCGTCGGCGGTGTCCCACGCGTAGCAGGAGGAATCCAGCACCCAACGCGCGGCGCTCGAAGCCGGGGTGAAGCCCGACAGGTTCACCTGGGCGGTGTAGGTGTTGGACGGATCCTTGTTGATGACCACGACGCTCAGGACGCCGTCGGGCCGCAGATCGGCCGTGCAGGTGAGGAGGGTCGGGACGCTGGAGGAAGTCTGGACCAGGGTGTGGGCCGCGGCGTCGCCCGGGATGGCCCAATCCATGGACAGCATTTGTTCGGCCCAATATTGGGCCCGGGGTTGGTATTCGTAGGCGTCGCTGGTGCCGTTGAGCATCCCGAGCGAATCCCCGCTGGTCGAGGTGTCGGCGCTGCCGGCTTCCAGCGCTTCCCATAAAAACGCGGAGCCCCGCGTCCCCACGGTGGCGGCGAAGGTGGTCAGGACGTCGGCCAGCCAGAGCCCGCTGGAAAGGTGCACTTCCAAAGGGGCGTTGATGCCGGAATTGAATTCGGTCATCAGGACCGGAACCGTGGTCGGGTGGGGATGATTGGCCAGCATGGCGGGAAGATCGGTGCCCAGGAACTGGGCCAGGGCCGCCGGAGTGGCCAGGCTGGCGGCTTCGGTGGAGGAGGTGCCGTATTCCGGGTACCAGTGGTAGTCGACGCCCTCGGCTTCGGCGGCGAGATTTCCGCTGGGATCGGCGGCCAGCCGATTGACCCAGCCCTGGATGTAGGTCAGGCCGTCGAAGTTGTTGCTCGCTTCGTAGGGGCCGCCGGTGACGGGGCCGTAGATGTGGATGCTGGAGTCGACCGCTTTCATCGCCGCGTAGTATTCGGCGTAGCGCCGGCCGTAGTCGTTGGCGTTCAGGGGCCCTCCGGTTTCCCAATCCCCTTCGGTTTCGTTGCCGATTTCCCAGTCCTTGATGCCGTAGCCCATGACGACGTTGGCGTAATGGACCCAGGCGGCGGCTTCCTGCGGGGTGCCGGTACCGATATTGACGGTGATGAGCGGCTTGGCCTCGGGTGAGTAGGCCTTGAGCCAGGTCATGAAGGTCACGAAGTCGAGCTGGACGGTTTCGTCCGGGGCGCAGGCCGGATCGGTGCTGGAGACCGTGGCGGGGCTTTGGGCGCTTTCGCTGTCGGTGTTGACGGAAAGTTGGGTCGTCCCATAGGAAACGGTGATTTCGTTGATCCCGTATTGGGGCGGGGTGACGGAACTGCTTTGGCAAAGGATGCGGTAGAACTCCGCGTTCACCGGGGAAAACACCACGGTTTGGGTGCCTCCGGTGCCGGTCAGGGTGCCGCTGGAGCAGACGGCCCATTGGTTTGAGGCGGCCGCGTAGGGCGCGGGCCAGGCCGTTCCGGTCCAATATTGGACCTGGAATTGGGTGGCGTAGGGGACGCCCCAGGTGATGGCGACCCGGTCCGCGGTTTTGGAGGAACCGAGGTCCACGTAAGCCCATTGGGCGGCGGGAGTGTCGGTGTCGGCGTTGGATAGCCAGCCGGTGCCGGTGTCCCCGTCCGTCAAATTGGAAGCGTTGCCGTAACTGGCGCTCGTGGTTCCCCGCCAGGTTTCAATGCCGAGCCAGCCCGGGGTATATTGGGTGTCATCCGGAATCCAGTGGCTGTTGGCGTCGAAAGCGCCGGTTCCGTTCCAATGGTAATCGTCGCTGCTGGAGCCGCCGGGAAAACGGAAAAATTGGGCGGAAATCTGTTGGAGTCGGCTTTGGATGGCGTTGAGCCCTCCCGGCCCGTCCCAATAGCCGATGTTGTTGCCGAAAACCTGGAGCGGAACAAACGATCCGACCGTGGTGCCGGTGTTGATGGACAGAGTCGCCGTCGCCGGAAGCAGGGGAGCGGCCCAAAAGAGCCCGGCGACCGATAGCAAGAGGCGAAGGAGACGTTGGCGATGCACGGAGGGCTCCGAAACGGGGAGGTCTAGGACGTGGCGGAGCACCCCACTTTCGCGTTTTCCGCCGAGACGAGACGCGAAAGACCCAATCATAAAGGGCATTCTTTTTTTCCGGAAAGCCGAAAAGCAGGTACGCCGACGGGTTCCTCGGGCTTTCATTGAACTATAGCAGTTCCCTAAACGTCCCGTGCAGGAGAGGCCGGGAGTTTGTTTCGGGAATCGGGACGGAAACCGCACCGCCCGTATTTGACGTATGCTAAGCGTAGGGGGTGTCGTATTTTCGGTGAATTTTCGGCAGACTGGAACGCTTTCTTGATCTTGAAAAGTTCCAATACGTTTTTCATGGAAAGTGGAATCCGGGTGGGAAGGTAATGGCGCCTTTCCTCTCGAGCGCTTTAGACCGAGCGGTCCGGCGGTTTTTACCGACCGACCGACCGACGCAGGCCGTGCGCTAAAATGCAGAAATGTATGCTTGCCTCAAGGAGTAGTGAGATGTCCGAACCGATCAAAGTGGCGTTTTTTGACACCAAGCCCTACGACGTGGAGTCCTTCCGGGAAGCGGGGCTCGCCTCCGGGTTGGACATCACCTTTTTCAGCCATCGACTGACGCCGGACACGGTCACCTCGGCGCAGGGCTTTCAGGCGGTGTGCGTGTTCGTCAACGACGTGGTCGACGCGGCCGTGATCGACGGTTTGGAACGCCAGGGGGTCCGCCTGGTGGCGATACGGGCCGCCGGCTACAACAACGTGGATTTGAAAGCGATTTGGGGGCGTTTGCACGTCGCGCATGTGCCGGCGTATTCGCCCTACGCGGTCGCCGAACACGCGGTGGCGCTGATGTTGACCCTCAACCGTAAGGTCCATCGGGCCTACTACCGCACCCGCGATAACAATTTTCTGCTCGACGGCCTGCTGGGTTTCGACATGCACCAAAAGACCATCGGGGTCATCGGCACGGGCCGGATCGGGAGGGCCTGCATTTCGCTGTTGAAAGGTTTCGGCATGCGGGTACTGGCCTTTGATCTCCGTCCGGACGAGGCCTACGCCCGGGAAGTCGGCATCGAGTACGCGGATTTGGACACCATCTACCGCTCTTCGGACATCCTCACCTTGCACTGCCCCTTGACCCCGGAGACCAAGCATTTGATCAACGCGGAAGCCATCGCCAAGATGAAGCGGGGGGTGATGCTCATCAACACCAGCCGCGGTCTTTTGATCGATTCCAAGGCGCTGGTCGACGGACTCAAGAGCCGCCAGATCGGGTTCGCGGGGCTGGACGTGTATGAGGAGGAGACCGATTACTTTTTCGAGGACTTTTCAACCAAGGTCATCACGGACGACGTTTTGGCGCGCCTGCTTTCCTTCAACAACGTGCTGATCACCGCGCATCAGGGTTTTTTCACCAAGGAAGCGCTGGGCGCGATCGCCTCGGAGACGCTGGCGAACATCAAAGGGTTTTTTGACGGAAGCGGGATGCCCCACGAAATTTGCTACCAATGTGGAACCCCGGATTGCCCCCGGAAGATATCCGGAAAGTGCTTTTAGTGCGGGAAGAAGGGGGGCCTGCGCGAAAGGGCGCTCGTCCCCCGAGGGGAATGGCCGCAAGAACGCTACGCCTGCGTGAAAGCCAAAATCCCGGAATTTGCGGCGGAGGCTAAGGCAAGAGAGAGCACTCCCCAGCGGACGCCGGAAAAGGGAGGGCACTTTTTGTTTAAGCGCTTTTTGTATTTTTGAGGAGTTTTTAAGGTTTTTCGGGAGATAATAAGTTTAAGGAAGATCAAGGCGGCTTCCGGCAAAGGTTCGGGTTGGAATCGGGAGGCGCGGGGATGGGACCGGTGCGGTGCGAATCCAAAACAGGAAAGCGGAACCGAGCTTTTGGGAAGAACGCATTGCCTGTTTTGGCGTTGGCCTTGGCTTTGGCGTCTTCGGCGCGGGCCAATGTGGCGGGAGGCGGTACGGGAACGGGCGCGAACGTCACCGTCACCCAAAGCGGTGGGAACGTGACGCTCGCCAACGGGATCGTGAGCTTCACCGTGGATACCGCCAACGGGAACGTCACGGCGTTTTCGTATAACGGGGTCGATTATTTGGCCGGAGGCGACGGCGGGGCCGGAGGATACTTTTATATCGACGGATCCGGCGGCCCGACGTTCACCGCGCCGACCTACACCTTGACCGTGAATCCCACCGCCAACGGCGGGGACCAGGCCGAGGTCGAATTGGAGATGGACGGCAGCCCTTTGGACGTGCGCCTGTATTACGATCTGCTGCGCGGACAGGCGGGCATCTACGACACCTTGATCCTGACCCACCAGACCGGTTACGCCGACTACCCCGGCGCGGAATTGCGGACAAACCTGTATGTCGGCGGGCAGTTCGACTGGATTTGCGTCGATCCCTACCGTTTTCGGCAGATGGCGGGCACGACCGACACCCATGTCGCCACCGCCGGCGCGCCCCCGGAAGTCTTCGATTTCACCAGCGGCATCTACTCCGGAACGACCGGCTGTAAATACTCCTATAGTGAACCCTTGGGTCCGACCAACGCCTATGGCTGGGCTTCTTCGACGTCGGATTACGGCGTGTGGCAGACCTTTCCCAGCCACGAATACCTCGACGGCGGCCCCTTGCACCGGGAGTTGACCGCCCATTTGGGCAACACCTTGCTCGACATGTTCGGCGGCGGGCATTACGGCTTCGGGCTCACCCAGGATCTTCCGGCCGGGACCTTCGCCAGCAAGACCTTCGGCCCGGCGTTCATCTACGCGGACCGTTATGCGGGCAGCGCGACCGCGGTCTCGATTTACGCCCAGTCGTTGTACGCGGATGCGCAGGCCCAGGCCGCTGCGGAGCAGTCCGCCTGGCCGTATTCCTGGTTCAATCCGGCGCCGGTGTCGACCGGCTCGGGGACGACGTCGCCGGCCTATGTGCAGGCTTCCGGGCGCGGCGGCGTGAGCGGGACCTTCGCCATCGCCGACGCCGACAACGCGGCGGCCTCTCCCGCAGGCATGTGGATCGGATTGGCGCCCGACGAGGGCGGGGTCGACTTTCAGCAGCAGTATTTCACCTACCAATTCTGGACGCGGACCGCCGGAACGGGCGCCTTTACGATCCCGAATGTACTGCCCGGGACCTACGATTTGTGGGCCTTTGGGCCGGGCGCTGCCGGGACCTTCAGCCGATCCTCGGTCGTCGTCAGCGCCGGAAGCACGACGGCTTTGGGGACGGTGACTTGGACCCCGCCTCGGCTGGGACCGACCGTGTGGCAGATCGGCGTTCCGGACCGGAGTTCCGAGGAGTTCAACAACGGGGAGCACGATGTCAGCCCCTGGTCGGGAGTCCTGCCGCCTTACGCCGGAGGCGCGCCCTACAACATTCCGACCGATTGGTCCGCCTTTTTGGACTACGCGAACCAATATCCCACCGGGGTCAGCTTTACCGTGGGCGTCAGCGACCCCGCCGTCGCCTGGAATTATTGCCAACCGACGGTGCTCAACGCTTCGGGGGATTACGTCGGCACGTCTTCGAGCATCTATTTTCAGTTGGCGGCCGCCCCGGCCACGGGCGCGGAGGCCCGTTTGACGATCGGATTCGCCGCGGTCTACGCGGCGGCCTGCATTTTGACGGTGAACGGACAGGTGCAGACCGGCGCGGTGGTGGAGTCCACCGACGGGGTCAACGCCGCCAGCGTCACCAATCCGACGACCGGCTTTTATCCGGCGAATTACAGCTTCGACACCATGGTCCGCCTGGGCTCCAACGGCGCTTGGGGCGACGCGTATCTGGATTTCCCCGCTTCGGAGCTCAAGGCGGGTTGGAACGAAATCGACATCGGAATGCGTCCCACGGGCACCGCCGGCAACGGGAACGGTTTCGAATACGACTTCGTGCGGTTGGAGTGCCAGGGATACTCGGCGAGCCCGACACCCAGCCCCAGCGCAAGCGCAAGCGGCACCTCCAGCCCAACACTGACATGGACGAAAACGGCATCCCCATCGCCGAGCGGGACCGCGACGCCGACGGGGAGCGCCACGCGCACGGCGAGTCCCAGCGTCAGTCCGACGCCAACACCGACGATGTCGGTGAGCGGAACCCCGTCCGGGACGGAAAGCCCCAGCCCGAGCCTGAGCGCGAGCGGAACGCTGAGCCAAACGCCGGAATGGACCCCTTCGGTTTCGGGAACTGTCAGCCAAAGCCCCTCGCCAGAAGCAAGTCCTAGCGCGACGGCGGCCGTGTCGGCAACGCCTTCGCCCCCTGAAGCGACGGAGACGCCGAGCGTAGCGGGGACAGAGACGCCGAGCGTAGCGGGGACAGAGACGCCGAGCGTAATGGGGACGGAGACGCCGAGCGTGACGGGGACGGAGACGCCGAGCGTGACGGGGACGGAGACGCCGAGCGTGACGGGGACGGAAACGCCAAGCGTGACGGGGACGGAAACGCCAAGCGCGACCGGGACAGGAACGCCAAGCGCGACCGGGACAGGAACGCCAAGCGTGGCGGGGACGGCGACGCCGAGCGTGACAGGAACGGAGACCCCGAGCGCGACAGAGACAGGGACTCCGAGCGTGACCGGGACCTTGACGGTAACAAGGGGAACCCAGGGCCCGCCTTCGGAAGAACCGAGCCCGATGCGGACAGCGTCGACTACGGATACGTTATCGATGGCCGGAGGTCCGCTCACGATCGTGGCGGCGGCGCCGATTCCCAACCCGGACCCCAACGTTTTGGCGGTGGAAATGGCCGGTCCCGGCGATGGCGTGGAAATGAGGGTATTCACGGTGGCGCTGGTGCTGACGGCGCAGGAGCAAAAAAATATCCCGTTGGGGATCGGCTGGAACGAGGTGCCTCTAGGGGATTTATTCCGTTCCCTGGCGCCTGGACCCTATTACGTGCAGGTACGGGCAAGTTCCGGGGCAGCCATCAGCGCCGCCAAAATTGTGAAAGTCTACCTGGTCCGGGACTAAGGTGGGCCGATCCGAAAAAGCCTTTAGTTAAAACGGGATTAAAAAGCAGATAAAAAAGATAAACTATTATTTGCCAAATCACGTAATAGCGCGTATACTCCCTTTATCGAAGCTCGACGGTGAGGCTTTAAGGACCAACTTGCCCCGACCGTGCGGATGCGCAGATGCGCCGCAAAACCGGAGGCTAAAGCGGATATGACGAGCGTACCTGAGGCCCGGCCTATCCCAAAGGTCCGGGCCGTTTTGTTTTAGCGGATGGCCGAATATCTCCCCCGATTCCGGAGGAAACGTGACGACCCAGGTGAAAGAATTCACATTGGAAAGCGAAGAACATCGGGCCTTAGCGGTGGAAATACTCGCCGCGTTGAAGGGGCTCCGGTACGGGACGGTGGAGATCACGGTGCACGACAGCCGGGTTGTCCAGATTGACCGCCACGAACGGCGCCGTTTTCCGACGGCCTGCCAGGTGAAGGCGGCGTAAGCGGAAGAACCTCCCGGCGCCGGAGTTCAGGTGGGGAGGGGTTGGTCCAGGGTTCGGCGGCTTGGGGACGCCCCGCTAGGGGAACCTTGAGCCTGGAAAATAGAGCGTTTTGGATGACCCAACGCGGGTTCGTTTAGCCTTTTCGTGAGAATAATTTCTCACCAATAAAGGCGCAGGAACGCGTTGGGTCGATCGAAGGGAACTTTAAAGAACGGCCTGGCACTGTACCTACGGCCCCGGCCTTCTTCCGGTTTTTTCGTGAGAAATCCATCTCACGTCCGGGGAAGCACGGGCGCCGTCCCCCGCCCTCAAACGGGGAACCTGCACACACGAACGAAAGGGATGGGTCATGGCCAATGAAAACGAGTTCAAAGGGATCGTCGCCGGCGTGGACGTCGGCAGCTTGGCGGCTAAATCGGTCGTCCTCAAGGACGGGAAAATCGCCGGCTTCGCCAAGATTCCTTCGGGAATCCACTCCGAAGAGACGGGCCTGGAAGTCCTGGGGAAGGCCCTGGAAAACGCGGGTGTCACCCGCGCGGAGGTGAACTACATCGTCTCCACCGGGTACGGACGCGTTTCCGCCACTTACGCCAACAAGACGGTCACCGAGATCACCTGCCACGCCCGCGGCGCCAATTTCCTGTATCCGAACGTCCGCACCATCGTTGACATGGGTGGGCAGGACTGCAAAGCCATCCGCATCGACGCCAACGGAAACGTGGTGGATTTCGCCATGAACGACAAGTGCGCCGCCGGTACGGGACGTTTCCTGGAAGTGATGGCCAATGTCTTCAAGGTCAAGCTGGACGACCTGGGTAGCTTGGCGCTCTCCGCCACCGAAGTGGTCCCGATTTCCAGCACCTGCACGGTGTTCGCGGAAAGCGAAACCATTTCGCTGCTGGCGCGGGGCGAGAATCCGGCCAATATCCTGTCGGGCATCAACCACGCCATCGCCAATCGCGTCAACGGGCTGTTTTCGCGCGTCGGCATCGAAAGCGAGGTTTTCTTTTCGGGCGGCGTGGCCAAGAACGCGGGAATGAAAGCCGCCATCCAAAAGGTGCTCAAGGTCACCATCCCGGAACCCACCTTCGATCCCCAGTTGACGGGCGCGCTCGGCGCCGCCGCGATCGCCCAGGCGTTCGCGAAAAAGGAGGCCGTATGTGCGCTCGTCGGCTAGAAGCGCTCGAAACCATCCGCGCTGAAGTCCTGGCGCGTCCCGCCCAGATCAAGGCGGAACGCGCCAAGGGCCGCAAAGTCGTCGGTTGGCTGAATTACAACCTTCCCGAGGAACTTCTCCATGCCTTGGGCGTGATCCCGGTGCACCTGGGATGGGGGGGCGACGACCACCTGGTGGACGTGGGGGCGCGCTATATTTCCACCAAGAACTGCGTCTTCGTGCGCCAAACCGTCGGGGAATTCGCCGAGAAAACCAATCCGTTCATCCAGGAGCTGGACTTGCTGGCGGTGGAAGCCACCTGCATGCAGTTGTTCCGGGTGGCCGAACTGGTGAAGTACTACTTCAAGGTCGAAACCCTGGTCTTGGGGGTTCCGCGGAATTTCGCCACTCCCGAAGGCTTGACCTATTTCAAGGCGGAGCTCAAGCATTTCACCGAACGCCTGGAAAGCTGGGCCGGCACCAAGCTCGAACCGAAGAAACTCCAGGATTCGGTGGCCCTTTACGCCGAAGGGCGGGCTTTGGTGAGGGAATTGTACGACTTCCAGGCCGTCCGCAAGCCCGCCATCACCTGGCGGGAAACCGTCGAAGCGGTGCAGGCGGGTAATTTTCTGGATCGGGAGCGCCACAACGCCTTGCTCCGGCAGCTCATCGCCGAGTTGAACGCGGTCGAGGGACCCGCGCGGATCGCGGAGGACTACGATTCGGTGCGTCTGTTCCTTTCGGGCAGCCTGATCCCTCCGGGGGACCACAAATTGCTCGACATCATCGAGGCCAACGGCGGTCGGGTGGTCGGCGACGATCTATGGAGTTCCTTGATCGCCGCGTTGGACCTTGAGGTCAAGGAAGCCAGCGTCGACGGCTTGGCCGAGGCCTATCTGGCGAGGGTTCCGCACGGGGCCTTGCCCTATCTGGACCTGGATTCGGACCGTCGGGTGGCGAACCTGAAGGGACTGATCAAGCATTTCCGGGCCCATGCGGTGATCTATCACACGCTACGGTATTGCGACCCCTACACCTTCAAGGCCAACGAAACCAAGGAAGTCTTGAAGAAGGAAGGCGTCCCTTTCCTGGAAATCCATACCGAGTATGCGGGGTCGGACTACGAGGCGATCCGCACGCGCATCGAGGCCTTTGTTGAGCTGTTGCGCAACAAGAACGCTTTGGTGGGGGTGTAGCATGGCGGCGACGCTTGAACGGACGATTTTCCGCTATCCCGAATCGATCCGGGAGGCTTTCGTCGCGGGCAAGGGGCTCAGTTTCGGCGACGGCACCGAGGTTTCCGCCGCCGAAATATGGACCTACTTGACGGAGGAGGCGCCCCGTAGATTCCCG
>Ga0326728_10002421_pt1 | contig 62184 bp, 50 predicted proteins | sample MB3enrmetagenome_FD_207602 | JGI IMG/M metagenome (GOLD analysis project Ga0326728, IMG submission 207602) | Lab enriched peat soil microbial communities from McLean, Ithaca, NY, United States - MB31MN | ecosystem: Environmental > Terrestrial > Soil > Wetlands > Peat | place: USA: New York... | reverse complement strand
GACGACCAAGACTTGCTCTCCTTGGTCCTGAGATCTGTCACCGACAGCTTTAACGGCATGGGTTGTATGCATATTGGCAGGTGTAGCTCTCAACGGCTCACCTGCCAATCCCCATGCCATCTACAATTCTTCGCGCAGTTTGATTGCGCTTTGGCCTGCTTGTGCAATATCGGGTTAGCTGCAGGAAATGGCACAAGAAATCGGACGCGCTCCGTCAGCCGGATACGAAGATCCTGCGGCGAGGCGGGTCAACATCAGAAACTCATTCATGACGTGCAAGACAAGTTCACTCGGTTGGCGACAGCCGGCTTGTAGTTACAGCGCCCGACGCGCGGACGAACGGCGCGCAGCGAAATACCAGGAGTGATTGAGTCCTTGTGGCAGGCCTCAGCGTATGCGGCTGAGCGACCACGTCTAGTGATGCGGGCCAGCCAGCGTGACGCTCTGTCCGATGGCTGGAACTCTAAATGGCTTGGTGGAAGATGTCCGCCAGTCGAACCAGAGCCAGCGGAATTCAGGCGAGTCCAGCGAGGTGTCGAACCGGAACGCAACCCGGGACGGCAAATCCGATGCATCCGTTTCCAGAACTTCCACCGTGAGGCCGCCGAGATTGTAGCAGTCGCCTTTTTTGTATTTGGGTTCGGTCCCGACGAGGGTGAAAGCGCTGACGGCATAGACGATATGCATCGGGCCGACGTCGTCGCAGGAGAATATGTTCGGCCCCTGGGATTGAATCACCAGCGTTTTAGTATCGCTCCGTTGGACCTCAAAGCCCGTGCAACCCGGTACCAGCACCCGCAAGGTCCTGGGCAGTGACTGGTGATGATACGCTATGTAGGAAGGTACATAAGCCGACTCAAGCGGGCAGACTGCGTTGACAACGATCACATTTTCCTTCTCGACGTTTGGCCAGTCAGGAGGAGTGCGGCTCGCCCAGGCGAAAATGAGAGAGCCGGCTTTAACCACCGCGACTCTTTTGGCCACTGCCCCCGGACCATGCACCAGAATCAGCAGAACACAGGCTATCCATGCCAGAATTCGATAGCCCAACCATTCCGGCAACCGAATTGGCCGGGTAAACACACAGGCAACAAAACTGGCGATCAATCCGTAAGCTCCGACGGCCACAAAGCCGAAGTTTTTGGACAAGGGCACCAGCACTGCTTCGGGAATGGCGGCCAATATCATGACCGCGAACCAGAACGCCGCTGTTTTGTCCCGGCGCACCCACGGGATGAAAACCACCAATGCCGCGACCGTGAACACGCCATAAAGCACAACGACCGCCGGCAGCAATGAAGGTTTGACTGCATAAAAAATCTCCGCCGGCACACCGGTAAGTTGGCTTCCCAGCAAAACCATGTCTCGGGGGATCAGGTCCCGTACGAAACGAAGTGGCTCGTGGGCAGGGTCAATGTAAACGCCCACATGCAACAGACCGTAGCCCAAGGAGGTATAGATGATCCGCCATGCGATAATAATCAGGACCGAAGGCAAAAGCGTCAGCGCCCGGTTGCGAAAAGAACCCGGCTCAAGCACCAGCGCATACGCGAGGATGAAGGCAAACGTAGAAGCGCCACTTTCTTCCGCGAAAAGGGACAGTGCCAGGAACAACATGGATAACACCAATCCGGAACGGGATTTTGTGGAACGCCATTGGTGATGTTCGTAAAGGCACAACAGACCAAAGAAAAGCGCCAGAAAAAAGCCGCGGTTGGCGACGAACGCCACGGGAAAGTAGGTGTTGGCATCCAGCAAGAACAGCAGCGCCGCCAGTCCGGCAGCCCATCCCGTTCCCATCAGCTTCCGGTAAACCATCGTGATGAGAAACACAACGGCCGCAAACCACGCGATGTTCTCGGCGTGCATCAACCAGGGTGTGTCTGGAAAGAGCCGGTAATCCAGCCAATGAGTGAGCGCGGCGACCGGCCGGCAAAGACTGCATCTTAAACCATCCGGCGTCCACCACGGCAGCGTGCCGTAGTTCTTCATCAAAGCCATGCTTTGGGGATTCCGGTCGAAGCCAAAAAGGTCGAAAAGAACCGTCGAGAAACTGCCGGAATCTGCGGGATTGCCCGTCTCGTGCATTCGCGGTGGCAATTGGTCCGGTCGAAGCTCAACCGCGCGTTGCGGCAGATCGTCCAGCACCAGGCCGGTCTTCAGGGCGGGCAACATCACCAGTATCGCCCCAATCGCAAGAACTGCGGGTAGATAACGGTGGGCAAGAAAACGCTTCGAGAAATCCAACGCCCGGGTTCCGGTTCCATTCGTTTTCATCGTTTTCATTCCAGACCGCTGCTACAGCGCAAAAGTAAAGTGTCTAAGCCCAAAGCCGCAGCCCATATCCATTTTTCCGCAACTGACAATGCTGCTGCCCTGCTCGTCCACAATGCCGACCACGATGCCGACGTCCCGCTTCTCAACCTCACCGCGCTGTTGCAGGAACGCGCGGATGGCATTGGTGAAATCCTCCGCCCCAGCGCGGAAGGAAAAAGCCGATAACAGGATCGTGAAACAAATCACGCGGACGGCAGTGGTCATTTGGGATTATAGACAATGCCACCGTGAATTCATCACGGCACAATCGCCGTGGTGCTCCGACTCGCGCGTCTGTCGGCGCTCCGTACGACCGTGTCGCCGCTTATGGCGGGTGCGTGATCCGGGCGGTTTGACGAGGCTTGTCGGCAACGACAAGAAACTGGCCGCAGCGGTCGAACGCACGATGAGACATTGGATAATGAATAGACGTGACCCCAAATTCGGGGAACGGCAGGACCTGGACAAATCTCTGCGAGCGACGGTGGATCGGCTAAGGGCTCAATTGTTTTATGTTGAGACCCTATTTTCTCTACCACCGGAATTATCGATTGTTCGTCTTCGACCTCAACTTGTTCAATGCCTCAACGTAAGAAAGAGTCGTCGAGTCTTGCGGTGCAACCCGAAGAGTGTCATTAACCAATTGTGCAAGGTCTTCAAATCTGGATTGCTCGTAGTATGTTTCCATCAACAACTGTCGCGCCTTCAGGTGTGCGGGCGCCAACTGCAGCACGTGTTTGAGGTTGGCAATGGCTTCGGCAGGACGGCCTTGATTCTTGAGAAAACGCGCATAGTAGAAATAACACTCGGGATTCCCTGCATCAAATGCAATGGCATCTTGAAAATGCTTCTCCGCCTCCGCAGCCCGCCCGGTTGCCTCCTTCAGCACTCCCAGATTGACTTGCAGATAGGAATATCGCGGCAATAGAGCCAGTGCCCGCATAAAACAATATTCTGCGCCCGTATAATCGGCCTTTTCCATCAGACACAGACCGTAATTCATCAAACCGCGGCCATTGAGCGGGCTCTTCTGAGACACATCTCGCCAGAGACTCTCATTCGTTCTCCACGCATTGTTTCTCTCGTGTGTTCCATAACCGTAGGCACCCAGCAAGACCATAACGGCCATTGCAACCACTCCGTCAAACACCCGGGCATTCGCGACGGAGTGACGGAGTTTGCTCACAATCACGGCGAGCGTCCACGCCGTGCTCATAGCCAGTCCGACAAATGGCAAAAACATTCGATGATCGTTCATGACTTCGGCTAGGGGCGTCAAGCTGGTCGGCAGCAACGCAATCAGAAACCAGAGAATCCCAAAGCCGATTGGCCGCAGCAAATCCTTGCGTACGGTCACCATGGCTATCACAACCAAGAATACAAGAAAGACAACCCCAATGAAAAACCGCGGGTCTGCCGGCGATGGGAGAGAAGCCCAATCGGTGTCGGCCGTAAGCCCGAATGGCCAAAAAAACCAAGCGAAGTAATACAGGACTACGTAGGGCTGGGTGATCACGTACTGAAAAAATGAGGCGCCGCCGGGAGTCCAGGTCGTGGGGGTCATTTTCGTGACGAAAGCAAGCCCAAGCAGGCACAAAACCAATACTGGCGCCGAATTTTTCAGGGCACCCCGCACCGCCTCGCGTTGAGACTTTGCGAAAAGTCGGCCCAACGGAATCTGCTTCTCGATTACGACCTCATACGCCAGAACTAGGATTGCGGCTATTGCGCCAAGGGCCTTGGCAAGGATGCCCAAAGCGGCGGCGAACATGTAGAGATGCCACTTTCGCGTACGCCCCGGTTGCGAAAAAAAAACCAAGGTCAGGACAATCAACAATGTCGAAAGCAAGTCGGACCTAGCGCTGATGTAATTGATCGTTTCAGCATTGACCGGGTGCAGGAGATACCACCCAATTGCCAGCAGGGCTGTCAATCGGTTCCACTGGTCGGGACAAGCCCGGTCGAAGATCCGGAGATAAAGCAAATACATAAGCACGCCCTGAAGGATAAAGAGCACAAAGGTCGAGAGATGAAAATAAAACGGCTGCAGGCCTCCTCCCATCCAATAATCAACCGCCAGCGTGGCCGTCGTAACGGGACGGTAAGTTTGATTCGCCGGCAAGCAACTAAAGGTGGTCCCATCCTTGAAAAAGAGTGGAATGTTGGCAATGCGCCGGATGAAGACGTTGTTGACGACGGTGTGGTCGTCATCGAAATGAAATCCATTCTGGAAGTGGTTTGCATAGGCCGCCAAGGTGGCCAGTAGAACCAAACCCGCCAGAATCCCAAGAATCGCGCGTGTGTTCACGATCGCGAAACCAAGGACGTTGCTGCCGGTGCCCTTCATAGTAAACCGTCTTCAGCCCCGTTGATAAGGCATCCAGTACCGAGGAAAACTCGTTTGGGCCTTTGCGGATACAGCAGGTCCCCTCTTAGGTCCAACCTCACGACCCCATATTTCGGTGCCACGCTCGGATGCAGGGGGCGAGCACCGCCCCGACGACAGACCGAGTTGCGAGTCCGGACACTAATCTTGCTGGTAGAGGTTTAGAGTTACGGTCGCAGTCTTTTTCTTGCCCTTAACTTCATATTTGTACGTCGTGGTGGTCGTCCCTAAGAAGGTGAAACCCGAAGGGGCAGCAGCATTCGTCGGCAGGCTTAGATATGCACCCTGGGGCAGTACATAGCCGGTCGCTCCTGTCGGTCCAGTTGCCCCCGTTGGTCCCGTCGCCCCCGTTGCTCCTGTCAACCCGGTCGGGCCCGTTGCTCCCATCGCCCCCGCTGCTCCTGTCAACCCGGTCGGGCCCGTTGCTCCCATCGCCCCCGCTGCTCCTGTCAACCCGGTCGGGCCCGTTGCTCCCGTCGCCCCCGTTGCTCCTGTCAACCCGGTCGGGCCCGTTGCTCCCGTCGCCCCCGTTGCTCCTGTTGGACCTGTTGCGCCTGCAACGAGGTTTGTTGTGCCGAGTTGGCCCTCGGAACTCACGACGACCAGCTCACCGCCTGCCAAATTAACTCCGCTAATCCCAGCGATAAACGTGGCGGTCTGTCCATCGCCGATTCGAATGGTAGAGGCGTCGCTGCTGGTGCCGTTGTTGCCGATGTCAATATTGTAGTTGCCCGTCCCAATCGCGTTACCGGCAAAAGCTCCTAATCCGATATTGTACTGGCCAGTGGTGTTAAGGAGCGCACCATTGCCGACGGCCACGTTTGCCTGGCCCTCCGTACAATACTCCAACGCATCGACGCCGACGGCCACGTTTTCGTAGGCCCCCGTAGAAAACTCCATCGCATTGCCGCCGACGGCCGTGTTTTCGCTGCCGCCCGTGAGATTTGTGAAGGCGCCTTCGCCGATGCCTGTGTTCCAGTTACCGCTCACCGTGCTGTTGCCGGCCCCTAAACCGAACTCATTGTAAAGCTGAACGGCACCCGCCGAGTAGGGCAGCGCCACCATTGCTATGATGCCTAAAACTGTGCTCTTCATGTTCTGATTCTCCTTTCGGTTGCTATGCGGCTTTGCGATGCAACCCGCATAGTTGGTTGATTACCAAAGCTCCTGATACTCCTAATCCGACATTTCCCATATGACTTAACCCCGCGACGATCGCTGACCATTCAGTTGAGATTCCGTGCTTGCCGCGTCCGGCTGGCAACCCAACTGACCTCGCAGGGGAATCAAAGCAAAAAGGCTCGCGGTTGTCTGTAGTGGAAACCACTAATTCGGTTATGCTGGGAAACCCCTTTACCACCTATCCCCACGTATGCCGAATGCTGTGCCGGCCCGGTTACTTCGCCCCCGCTTGTGTTATGGTGAACGTCTCGCCGGCAAATGCGCCAGAGGCGGATGAAGGCTGGTTTGAGATAAAACACCGACATTTCCCATATGACTTACGCTCCGCGACCATCGTGGGCCATTAGCTGCAGGAAATGGCACAAGAAATCGGACGCGCTCCGTCAGCCGGTTACGAAGATCCTGCGGCGAGGCGGGTCAACATCAGAAACTCATTCATGACGTGCAAGACAAGTTCACTCGGTTGGCGACAGCCGGCTTGTAGTTCGGACGCCCGACGCGCGGATGAACGGCGCGCAGCGAAATACCAGGAGTGATTGAGTCCTTGTGGCAGGCCGCAGCGGCTTTCGGCGTGCCGATCTTACAAGCCCCCAATGCGCAGGGCCAATTGCCTGCCGCTGTCGAGCAGTCTTTTCACGCGCCGTGCGTTCGCAGCTTCGCTGTAGATGCGAACGATGGGTTCCGTGCCCGACGCGCGGAACATGAGCCAGGAATCATCCCTGGCGATGTATTTGACGCCGTCGAAATCTTTCATTCCGGCCAGCGGCGAACCCAGCAGGTCCGGCGGCGGACTGCGCCGGAGCGTTTCGATGAGCCGGTCGCGTTTCTCCAATGGATAATGCAGATCGATCCGGTCGTAGGCGCTCCTGCCGAACTCGCTTTGCAGATCGGTGAGAAGCTGCGTCATCTTCTTTTTCTCCATCGCCAGCATCTCCAGCAACATCAGGTTCGCCAGAATGCCATCGCGTTCGGGGATGTGCCCCTGGAAACCGATTCCGCCGCTCTCTTCTCCGCCAATCAACACGTCCGTCTCGCGCATTTTGGCGCAGATGTACTTGAAGCCGACGGGAACCTCGACGCAGGACAGGCCCTGCGCGCGGCAGATCCGGTCGATGAGCACGGTGCAATTCGCCGACTTCACAACCAGCCCGCTTGTCTTGCCGCGATTGCGAATCAGGTGTAGCAACAGCATCGCGAACACGAGTTGGATCGAAACGTAACGGCCCCGCTCATCGACGACGCCCATGCGATCCGCATCGCCATCGGTCGCCAGCCCGATGTCGGCTCGCGCCTTCTTGACCGCGTCACAAAGCGCCGCCAGGTTTTTTCCGATCGGTTCCGGGTTCACGCCTCCGAACAGCACATCGCGGTTCGCTCGAATCGTCTCCACGCGGCATTTGCCGCCGCGCAGTTCGGATTCAATCAGATTGCCTCCGCAACCGTGGATCGAGTCCACCACAACCTTGAGTCGCGCGTTGCGAATCTTCTTCAGATCGACGAGTTGTTTCACTGCCGCAATATGCGCGGGGCGCGGATCGTAAAGCTCGATGCTGCCGCTCCGCACAGCTTCGTCAAAATCGACCGTGCGCACGGGCGATTGATCAAGGCACGCCTCGACCTGCCTGCAAAGATCGGAGTCGGCCGGGCCGGCGTATTCGGCTTTGATTTTGTACCCGTTGAACTGCGGCGGATTATGGCTGGCCGTGATCATCACCGCGCCGCAAAGCCTGCGGTCGCGCACGGCGTAACTCACCGCTGGCGTCGGCGGCGCGACGGGCGGATAGAGCGCCTTGATTCCGTTGGCTGCGAGCACTTCGCAGACGAGTTTCGCATACGTCTCGGACAGGTAGCGGTTGTCGTAACCGACGATGGCTGAGTTGCGCAGGCCGGGCGTCTGGCCTGCCGCCGTCCCCTTCCCTGCGAGCCCGTTTGGCGGGCGGGACGCCCGCACCACCGATGCGTTCCAGTAATTCGCCGTGGCTTGCGCGACCCGGCGCACGTTGTCGAATGTGAAATCGCCCGCGATGACGCCGCGCCAGCCGTCAGTTCCAAAACTAATTTGCGTCTTCTGCACTTTGTCTCAACTCTCGAATGGCCGCCGCCAGATCCAGAGTTTTGTGGCGAAACAATGAATTTCCAGCGACGAGCGCGTCCGCACCGCTGCCGACGCAGAGCGGCGCGGTGGTGGGATCGATGCCGCCGTCCACCTCGACGTGGATGGAACGTCCACTTCGTTCAATGAGCGCTCGTGCCTCATGAATCTTCGCCGCAACTTCATGGATGAACTTCTGCCCGCCAAACCCCGGCCAGACGCTCATCGCAAGGATGAGATCGATTCGTTCCAAATGGGGCTCGACGGCGCGGATCGGCGTGAGCGGATTGATCGCCAGCCCACATTGGCAACCGAGTTTTTGGATGGCCTGCAGTGCGTCCTCAATGCGGGCGACCGATTTCGGCTCGAACACGGCGCGTCCTTCCGTGCCGTTCCGTTTGTTTCCGAGTGCTTCCACGTGAATCGTCAACCTCGTCGCGCCCGCCCGCGCAAAAACCTCCACGTAAAGGTCCGGGCGTTCGAGCATCAGATGCACATCCAACGGCAGTTTTGTCGCGCGGCGAAGCGAAGCGATAACGTCGGGACCAAACGTGATGTTCGGCGCGAAATGGCCGTCCATCACGTCGCAATGAAGCCAGTCTCCCCCACCCTGCTCCGCCCGCTGGGCGTCGCGCGCGAAGTGGCCAAAGTCGGCCGCCAGAATGGAAGGAGCGATGACGATTCTGTGTGTTTCGTTCATTCCATGGTGGTACGGGCGTCTCGCCCGCACGTTCTGGTTGCGACGGGCGAGACGCCCGCCCTGCTTCTCCCACGGTTCATGGCTTGGCCCGCTGGATGAGTTCGATTTCGTAGCCTTTCCGGCGCGTCAATGAAGGCAAACACGCTGCCCGATGACGATCTGGTCGGCCCGTCCGTCAATTTCACACCTTTCTTCTCCAGTTGACATGGGAATTTCTCCAAATCGTCAACTTCGAATGCGAGGTGCGTCAGATCAGGCTGCACTTGCACCGGCCCGCTGGCGGGATAGCAGCACAATTCAATTTCCTTATCGCTTGCGGGTGCCTTCATGAACACAAGCTCCGAACCACGCGGCGACTTGTGACGGTTCGTCTCCTGTAGTCCCAGTACGTCACGGTAAAACTTGACGGTCATCTCCATGTCGTTGACGCGATAACGCGTGTGCAGCAGTTTTCTGATCCTTGCCATGCGATTCTGCTAATGATAACGCTCGGATTTAAAGGGCCAGTTTTCGCTTTCTTTCTGCGAATACCAATACGCCACCCCCGCCAGCACCAAGATGACACCAACGAGCACCAGAATTGGAACCATCGCCTTCTTAAACATACCGCTGGCAGTGTAATAAAACTACCCTGTTGCGACAAGTGCCAAGAGCATCGTTCCGACAAACCCCTCACCGCCGTTATTGCGATTTGGCAATCCCGGAGTCTTCGGGCAAAAACGGCTCAAACTTCGTTTTATCGATTGCCTTCATGTAAGCCTCCATCGGCGAGATGGCGCCCTGCACGAGAAACTCCATGATTGAATCGTCCATCATCCGCATGCCTTCGCCCTTGCCACCGATCAGAACGTCGGTCAACTTTTCGGTCCTGCCCTCGCGGATGATCGCGCCGACGCCGCTCGTGGCGACAAGAATTTCGGTGACGGCCAGGCGGCCCGTGCCGTCGGTTTTTTTCACCAGCAGTTGCGCGAGCACGCCACGCAGTGAGTTCGCCAGCATGGTGCGCACGAGCGGCTGCCGGTCAGAGGGAAACGCGTCGATGATCCGGTCTACGGTTTTGCGGGCGTTGTTGGTGTGCAGCGTGGCGAACACCAGCATGCCCGTTTCGGACGCTGTGAGCGCGAGCGAGATCGTTTCCAGATCGCGCAACTCGCCCACGAGAACCATGTCGGCGTCCTCGCGCATGGCCGCCTTCAGCCCGGACTGGTAGGTGGGGGTGTCCACGGAGACTTCGCGTTGCGTGATGACGCTCTTCTTATTGGAGTGAACAAACTCGATTGGCTCCTCGATGGTGACGATGTGCCGCGCGTAGTTGACGTTGATAAAGTCTATGAGGGCCGCCAAGGTGGTGGATTTGCCGGTGCCCGTGGGACCGGTCAGCAGCACCAAGCCGCCGCGCAACTGGGCAAAGCTCTTGGCCACCAACGGGATGCCCAGCTGCTCCAGTGTCATGATTTTCGTGGGGATGAGTCGAAACACGGCGCCGACACCGTGAACGTGTTTCATGTAGTTGGTGCGGAATCGCGAATGCTCATCCAATTCGTAGGCGTAGTCGAGGTCGCCGCGCTCGAGAAACAGCTTCCACCGGTCCGGTCCGCACGCCTCGGACAACATGGAGTAAACGAGGTCGTGGCTCATGGGCCAGTCCGTCATCGCCTTCACATCACCGACGACGCGGATCTTGGCGGGCTGGCCCTCGTGCAGATGCAGGTCGGACGCGCCCCTCTTGGCCATCTCCTGAAGCAGGTCATTAATGTCTGACATGGTCTCAATCTTTGTTGCCGCGCTCGGCCACCGCTGCGGTTAACACAATTACAGGTACTTTTTGAATAACTCCTTATCTTGAGCTCGTTCGTATGCTTCCTGCGGCATGATCATCTTCTGATCCAGCAGTTCGAACAATGAGTCATCCATCAGTCGACAGCCGAGCTTCCTTCCCGTCTGCATGAAGCCCGGCAGCATGAAGGTCTTGGCCTCGCGGATCAGCGCGCCGACCGCAGGAAAGTTGATCAGAATCTCCAGCGCCAGCACACGCCCCCTTCCGTCGGCGCGTGGAATCAATTGCTGGGTGAGGATGCCGCGCAGCGAGCCGGCCACCATCACCCGGATCTGCGCCTGCTGCTCGATGGGAAACACGTCCAACACGCGGTCGAGCGTCCGCGCTGCCGTACTGGTGTGTAACGTGCCAAATACCAAGTGGCCGGTTTCCGCCGCGGTGATCGCCAGCGCAATCGTCTCCAAATCGCGCATCTCGCCGACCATGATCACGTCGGGGTCTTCCCGCAGCGTCGCTTTCAGTGCCCTGGCAAACGACTCCGTGTGCGTGTGCACCTCGCGCTGGGTGATGTGGCAACCTTTCGCCTCGAACACGTACTCGATCGGGTCTTCGAGCGTGACGATGTGGTCGCTACGGCTGCTGTTGACCTCTTCGACCAGCGCCGCCAGTGTCGTGGACTTGCCGCAGCCGACCGCACCCGTCACCAGGATCAGGCCGTTGTGATAGTGCGTGAGCGCTTTCAACTGCTGCGGCAACCCGAGCTCGTCCATCGTCCGCACCTTGCTGTTGATGATGCGAAACACCCCGTCGAACCCAAGTCGCTGCCGCACCACGCTGGTGCGGAATCGGCCCAGCTCCGGCACCTCGTAGCAAAAATCCAAATCGCCGATGTTCTTGAGCCTCTCGCGCTGGGCGTCGGTCAAGAATTCCATCAACAGCCGCTCGGTCTGCGGACGCACAAATTTCGGGGCACGCGGCCACATGATTTGCAGGCAACCGTGAAGTCGCATCATCGGCGGTGCCGCCACCCCGATGTGAACGTCCGAAGCCCCGTATTGTATGCCCAGGCGCAGGTAATCGTTGAGATGGTCCAACGCGTGATCGCTGCCGAGCTTGACCGGAAACTCAGCGTCGCTGGGTAGCAAGTCCGCTTCGTCCACCGCCTGCGCCTGCGCCGTGCCACCGGCTGAACCCTGCTGATCGGTTCGGGCCCGATTCTCTGCGGGAGGTTCCTGCCGCGCGGCCTCATGCTGCTGAATCCAGGCAATTTGCTCGGCATTCAGCCATCGTTGATGAAGCAGAAAATCGTAGATCGATATGGTCGGATCTCGCCCCAGTGCTTCGATGGCGAACGTGATTTGCTCAGCCGTAAGCCAACCTTGATTGGCGGCCGTTCGGAGGATGTGTCCCGCCGCCTCGCGCCGCAGCCATTCGACGTGTTGAACCTCCAGCCAACCTTGCTGAAGCATGAACTGGCACGTATCCATGGATGGATTCGTGGCGCGCGCCTTCAACGCAAGCGCGACTTGATTCGAGTTGATCCAGCCGAGGTTGGCGGCTGTCTCTAAGCTGAAGCTTTTCACGTGCCCCTGACTTTTATACTCCGCAGAAAAGATTTAATCAAGTGCGTCGTTCCACTATACTGGATCCATGCTGATCGACTGCCACATGCACACGGGGTTGACTGACGGATTGGGCGTGCCAGCCGACTACGCTGCCGTTGCCGTCGAGCGGGGGTTCGGCGAGATCGGCTGCTCCGATCACGCGCCGCTGGGCAATCGCGACACCGATTGGCACATGAAACTCGCCGACCTCGACACGTACGTAGGCTGGGTGCGCGAGGCGCAAAGAAAATTCCCCCGGCTCTCGATCAAGCTGGGATTGGAAGTCGATTTCTTTCCGGGACGCGAAGACTGGATTCGCAAACTGGCTGCGATGCATCCGTGGGACTTTTTTCTCGGCAGCGTCCATTTCATCGGCGACTGGCCGGTGGACGAAAGCGCCGAGACATGGCAAGGCCGCGATGTGGACGCGATGTGGCGCGAATACTTCGCATTGTGGAAACAGGCGGCGCAATCGCACCTGTTCGATTCCCTCGCCCATCCCGATCTGCCCAAGAAATTCAATTGCCGACCGAAGACCGATTTCACGAACGTTTACGAAGACGCCCTGCGCGCCGTCGCGCAATCCGGTGTCGCCATCGAAATCAGCACGGCGGGATTGAAGAAACCCTGTCGTGAAATCTATCCGTCGGAACAGTTCCTGAGAATCGCGCGCCGCTTCGACATTCCCATCACGCTCGGTAGCGACGCCCACGTGTCGCAGGATGTCGGAGTGGATTTCGAGAAGGCTGTCGCGCTGGCGCGAACCTGCGGCTACGACAAGATTTGCCGCTTCACGCAACGGAGGCGCGAGCTTGTGCCGCTGGGATGAACCTTCCCCGCATGTTCAAAGTCCGGCAGCGGTTTCCAACCGAGACACTCCGGCACGTCGAAGAAACGCTGCGGGCGGAACTGGCTCGCTGCAGAGTTTCGGTAAAACCCGGTGCGCGCATCGCCGTCGCAGTCGGCAGTCGCGGCATCGCAAATCTGCCATTGATCGTTCGCGAGGTTGTGGCGTGGGTTAAGGCGCAAGGCGGTTTGCCGTTTCTTGTGCCGGCGATGGGCAGCCACGGCGGAGCCACGGCGGAGGGACAAAAGCGCGTTCTGCAAAGCTATGGCGTCACGAAGGCCAACGTCGGCGCGCCCATCGTATCGTCGATGGAGGTGATCGAGATCGGCCCCGACGCCTTCGTGGACAAGGCGGGTTACGAATCCGAAGGCGTGATCCTGATCAATCGCATCAAGCCGCACACGTCGTTTCACGGCCGGTACGAGAGCGGGCTGATGAAGATGGCGGCCATCGGTCTGAGCAAGCACGTTGGAGCGATCACGATCCATCGGTACGGCGTCCAAGGCCTGCGCGAACAGATGCCGCGCGTGGCGCGATTCATTTTGGAGCGCGGGAACGTTCTGCTCGGCGTCGGCATCGTTGAGAACGCAGCCGGCCAGACCATGCTCATCCGCGCGATCCCCGCCGCGAACATTCCCGACGAGGAGCCGCCGCTGCTGGAGTTGGCGCGGGCAAACATGCCGAGTCTGCCCGTGGCAAATCTCGACGTGCTGATCGTGGGCGAGATTGGCAAGGACATCAGCGGCACGGGACTCGACCCGAACGTGATCGGGCGGCTGCGAATTGCGGGCGAACCGGAGCCGGCATCACCACGCATCAAGATGATTTTCGTCCGCGACCTCAGCGCCGCGAGCGGTGGGAGCGCCTACGGCATCGGGCTGGCGGATGTGACGACGCGGCAACTGGTGGAAAAAACCGATTGGAATGTGACGAACGCGAACGTGCGTGCGAGTGGGTTCTTCGAACGTGGCAAGTTGCCTCACGTGGCGGAGACAGACGAACAAGCGCTGGAGTGGGTGCTGCGGGCTTGCGAGACGATCCAGCCCGAGGAGGTGCGCATCGTTAGCATCAGAAACACGCTGCGCCTTGATTCACTGCTTGTGTCGGAAGCTGTACGAGAAGAAATTGCGGGCCGAGACACGATCGACGTCATCGGTCCGTCAGCAATATTGGGAGCGTTGTAGCCGAAGCCTCTTCGCGGAGAGCGGCCGGCCGCGAATAAGATTTGTGGCTACAGCGCGGCGCGCCCGGCGGTCACGCCCTACCCTTTTGCAGCGGCCAGCACCGCATTGAACGCTCTCGCGTCGCTCACGGCCAAGTCAGCAAGAATCTTCCGATCCAAGGCGATATTGGCTTTCTTCAGCGCTTCGATGAAACGGCTGTAGGTGGTCCCCTGCGCGCGGCAGGCGGCGTTGATGCGCTGCGTCCAAAGAGCGCGGTAGTCGGCCTTCTTGTCTTTGCGATGCGCGAAGCTGTAGGTGAGGCCGTGCCAGACAGCGTTCTTGGCGTAACGGAATTTTTTGCTGCGCCAGCCGCGATAGCCTTTGGCGGCGTGGATCATCCGCTTGCGGCGGCGCCAGCTTGCAGGTGCGTTGGTGGCTCTTGGCATTGTCTGTCTCCTGAATCGTTAGAACCGGTAAAGTTGTTGAAATCGTCGGAAGTCTAGCCGCGATGGCTGAAGGGCAGCACGTTGGTGACGTGATGCTCGTGCGTCGGAGACACGACGGTGGCATGGCTCAGTCGCCGTTTGTGCTTCGAAGATTTGTGGCTGAGCAAGTGTCGCTTGCCCGCTCCGTAACGGAGCACCTTGCCGGTCGCGCTGATCTTAAACCGCTTGGCGGCGGCCTTTTTCGTTTTCGCTCGTTTCCAACGTGGCATTCTTGGTTTCCTTTTTTTAATCGTCTTACGCGGCGTTCTCTTCTTCGGGTTGCTGCTCTTGTTTGCGTTTCTTGCTGGCGCCACGCAGCGGACCGAGCAACATGTGAATGCTGCGGCCCATCAGTCGCGGCGGAACTTCTGCGTGAGCGATGCCTTGCACGTCCGTAATGACCCGCTGGATCAACTGATCGCCAAACTCCGTATGCGCGTTTTCCCGACCGCGGAAAAACAACGAGACCTTCACTTTCATCCCTTCCTGCAAAAACTCGCACATGTGTTTGAGCTTCGTCTGGTAATCGTGGTCATCAATGTTCACGCGCAACTTGATCTCCTTGATCTTGCCCGCGTGTTGATGCTTGCGGGCTTCCCGCTCGCGTTTGGTCTGTTCGTATTTGAACTTTCCAAAATCGGTGATCCGACAAACCGGCGGGGAGGCGTTGGGCGCCACCTCCACCAGATCCAACCCCTGCTGTTGCGCCAGTCCCAGCGCCTGGCTGGTGGTCATCACCCCGAGTTGTTTTCCGTCTCCGCCGACTACGCGCACTTCACGGGCGCGAATCTTCTGATTTACACGAACAAATTGTTGAATGAGTAGAACCTCCTGTGGACCATGGGGCGGGTTAACTTCGTTGCTGCAGTGCGTTCACGATTCTCCGGCCAAACGCGTGCAAAGGATGCGCGCCTTCGTCCCGAGAACTTTCAGGGCTGCGCGCCGCCATGGCATTCGCCTCAACGCTGTTGTTTCAATCACAAGCATACGCGGATTCTCTGCGTCATTAATCGCCGATTATTTAACCCTTTCTCCACGCCAATGCAATACTCTTTTTTGCGGACGCAATCGGCGGGAACGATGACGATCTTAGTGTCGGCGTTCTTCGATTGACTGCAAAACGTCGGCCACAGCTTCGAGCCATGGCCTTGCCGCCTTGGCGGCTCTACCGTGAAGACGAACGCTGACGGTCTTATCGGTGCCGCGGTCGGGTTTGCGACTGGTTGCCCAGCTCGCCCAACTCCGCGTCTCAGGACATGCAATCTCAAACAGCCGCATCTTTCGGGCCGTTTTCAAAGCGGTAGCCGATTTCGCGGATGGTGTGGATGAACGTGGGGCGATGCGGGTCAGGCTCGATCTTGCTCCGCAAGGTGGTGACGCAACGATCTACGCTGCGCGCGGTGACCATGACGGTATTGCCCCAGACCGCGTTCATGATGCTGTCGCGAGTGAACGCGCGCCCGGGATGTTGAAGAAAGTATTCCAAGAGGCAGAACTCCTTGTTCGTCAGCGGCACTTCGGTGCCGTCCTTGAGCAGCCGGTGAGAAACGGTGTCCAGTTGACACCGACCGAACTTGTAGCAGGGCGCGGCGCCCGTCAGGTACCGGCGCAGAAACGCCTGCGCGCGCGCCATGAGTTCGCGCATGCTGAACGGCTTGGTGATGTAATCGTCCGCGCCGACTTCAAGGCCGCGCACGATGTCTTCCTCCTGGCCTTTCGCCGTGAGCATAAGGATCGGCATTTCGAGTTTCTCCGCGCGGACGGCGCGGCAGATTTCAAAGCCGTTGATCTTGGGCAGCATGATGTCGAGGATGATGAGGTCGGGCCGGCCGTTCAACGCGGCCTCCATCCGTGCTGAGGCTTTTTTTACGACCGCCGCCGCGAGCCGCCGGAAGAATATTCGCTACCACCTCCGCTTTCCGTTTCGCGCCTGCGTTCCTCCAAGCAGGGTTCATGGCACCAGCAGGCGGAGCCGGTAGTACCGCGACGGTGTGTTGGTCGCGCCGCTGATGTCGACCATGTTGGTCACGATGCCGGTTCCGTTCCCGCCACTGAGAATGTTGGTTACGTTGGCGCTGACGAAGTTATTCGAGTAGCCGCCACTGGCCGTGCCCGGCGTAAACTCCAGCACGTTGGTGCGCGATGCGATGCCGGGTGACCACGTGTTGTCGCCGTTGGCTCCCAGATAGGTCACGATGATGTTGGCACCCTGTGTCGCGACGCTGATGATGTGGAGGTACGCCGCGGCGTTGGTCGGATTGAAGCCCGCCAAGAACTGGTTGGTGTTGCTCATCCCCTTGCCCAACGGGTCCGCGTCTGGGGCCGCCTGCGGACAATTGGTACAACCGAAGTACTGAAGCTGCCACGTCTGAAATGTCGTTGGTCCTGGATTGACCGTCACGCCGACCCGGTAGTAGCGCGACGGTGTGTTGGTCGCGCCGCCGATGTCGACCATGTTGGTCACGATGCCGGTTCCGTTTCCGCCACTGAGAATGTTGGTTACGTTGGCGCTGACAAAGTTATTCGAGTAGCCGCCACTGGCCGTGCCCGCCGTGAACTCCAGCACGTTGGTGCGCGACGCGATGCCGGGTGACCACGTGTTGTCGCCGTTGGCTCCCAGATAGGTCACGATGATGTTGGCACCCTGTGTCGCGACGCTGATGATGTGGAGGTACGCCGCGGCGTTGGTCGGATTGAAGCCCACCAAGAACTGGTTGGTGTTGCTCATCCCCTTGCCCAACGGGTCCGCGTCTGGGGCCGCCTGCGGACAATTGGTACAACCGAAGTACTGAAGCTGCCACGTCTGAAATGTCGTCGGTGCTGGATTGACTGTCAGGCTGACCGCGCGCGTCGTGCTGCCGATGGCCGCCGTCAGGTTGGTGAACACGACTGTATCGCTGTGGCCGCCCACCGGTAGCGCATTGGCGTTGGCATTGATCGAAACCGTCACCGTTGTGTGACTCCCCACGGCCAGTGAGCCACTGGTCGCCGAAAGAGTCACCCAAGTTGTGGCGTTGGTCGCCTGCCAACTCAGACCACCCGTTCCGATGTTGGTCAGTGTGTACACCTGACTGGCGGGACTAAACGGCCCACCGAGAAGCCCGGTGGCGGTCAGGCCGGTGGCCGGCGTGACCACCAAGCCGCCGTTGGTGACCTTGAGGACGGTGCTGGTGCCCGAGTGGCCGTTGCCATCTTGTGCCAGCAGTGACAGTGAGCTGGCGGTTTGAAGGACCGACACGGCGCCGGTCCAGACACCGCCGACAAAGTTGCCAGAACTGGTCGGACTGATCCCCGCAATCGTGCCGCCGAGGAGGCTGACGTTATCAATGCCCATGTTCAGGTAATATTGGTTGTCCACTTCGGCAAACCGCAGCACGAACGTGCCACCGGTGCTCACCAGGGCCGTGAGATCAAATGAATAATGGGTATAGGGATTCGGAATCTCCCCCGAGTCGACACCCAGGTACAAGTTGGTCAACACGGTGGTTCCCGTGTCGAACGCCCCGGCTCCGGCGAGGAGAATATCCACGCGCGCGTACTGGTTGGGATAAAGCAGGTAGGACAGCCCGCCGCTATTCACGATCGGCCCTTCACCAGACCAGTCATTGACGAACATGTCGAACGCCAGCACCACCGGCGACCATCCGGGTGGCACGGTAAAGGTTTGCGACAGCGCGCTGGTGCCGGGACCGGTTTGATCCGTCACGGCGTAATACGTGCCGCCCGTCGGGTTCGTCGCGGTGGGTAAGCCACTGATCGGTGTCGCGGCGCCGTTGATGGCGGGATACCACGAGCCCGAGCCACCCACCCAGTTGGTCTCCGTCCAACCTGCCAGGGTCCCGACCTCGAAGTTGCCGTTGCCGATCAGTTGCAACTGGGCACTGCTGAGGATGACGGTTCCGTTGAAATTGGTGACGGTGTCGTTGCCGGCGTCTTGGGCGATGATGGTGACGGGGAACGGCGTGTCCTGGTATTGCGTGTAGGCGATGGCGCCCCAAGCGAAATGGTCGACCGGTCCCAACTGGACCGTGATGAGGTTCGCCTGGACATTCGTGCTGGATCCCAGCGGCCCGCTCGCAATCAGCGTGACCGTGTCCGTCCCGACCGCGGTGTAAGTATGCTCCACGTTGACGGCCAACGTGTTGGTGGTCGCGCCATCGCCAAAATTCCAGAACCGATTGGTAATCGTTCCTCCCGAGGTGTCGGTGAAATTCACCACCACCGGCGTCGGGCCATTGGTGGGTGTGGCCGTGAAGCTGGCGACGGGCGGACAGGGACCGTTGGGGAGGGTATAGCCAAGCGTGTTGGATCCGCCGGTGAAATTGATCTGGAGTATGAGCGTGACCGGCGTGCCACACACGTACGCGCTGTTCGTGGTGCAGATCTGGAAGGGGGTGGTATTGGTCACCGTGCCGCCCGTACCAAGGGTTGGATAACCCGACAACGGCTGGGTGACGGTCACGCCAACGGTGGGGGTGCTGATCGTGGCGGTGATGTTGCTGGCGGTGGCCCCAATATTCTGGAGCAGGAGGCTGATTTGGTCGCACTCATTGGTGTCAATCACACCGTTCCCGTTGCCGCCGCTGATGAGCGCACCGGCCGCCAACAGAGACGGATGCAGGTCGACGCCGGCCAGCGCATAGATGAGGTTTGTTCCCGTTGGCGTGCCCCAACCCGTGCACAGATCGTAGCCGGCGACAGCGACGAAGTTCGACGGGCTGTCGGGGCTTTCGTTATTGCCCGTGGTGATGTCGTGGAAACAATTGCTGTAGTTGGCGCTCTGGCCGATGGTGTAGACGGCGGGATTGATGAACCCGACCGGCGACACGCCGTTGGCGGCGGCCTGTTGGTTGACCAACGCGGTGAAGGCCGCCCACAACGGCGCGGCGCAACTGGTGCCGCCGATGTCGATATAGGCGGAACCGTTGTCGGCGACGACGTACACGCCGTCCGCGGTCAGGGCAACGTCGGGAATATTGCGCAGGACCGTGGAACCATGATTGGCGGTCATGCTGATGCCTTGCTGCCAGACGGGGATCGGAACGTTCGTGCTGATCCCGCCGCCCGTGCCTTCGCCCTCGCCCCAATTCCAGACGGTTTCCGCTGACCAAGCGACACCCGTGCTGGTCATGGTCAACGTGGTCCCGCCGACCAGGATCGCATAAGCGCTATCCTGATACTGAAAGATGCCCGGGTAATACGCATCCTCGTCGCCGCAAGCCTGGAAGAACGATTGGCCTTGCGTGGCAAATTGCTGATAAATCTGGTCATTTTGTTGGCTCGCGGGAATTAACCAGGACGAACTGATTTGACGGGCGAGGTTGTCGGTGGCGATCTGATTTAGGATGTCCTTGTCCTCCGCCGCACTGTCCACCGTCGGCCCCTCATAGACGACGATCTTGGACAAGCCGTGCGCCATTGAGATTGCCATCTCAATGTCCAGGGCCACCTCGACATTGCCGCCATCACCCACGGTCGCAATTCCGTTGAACCCATCGATCAACACGTTGGTCAGCGTGACGCTCGGCAAACCGGCCTGGCTCACGTACGTCGCAATGTCATTGGTGAAGTAACCATCACACTCGAAGAGCGCCACTGACTGCCCGATGCCGGTATGCAGGGCGCCCGGCGCGTAGGCGTTCCGGAAATCCTGTCCCCAGTAGTTGCCGGAAGGTCCCGAGCCGGAAGGTCCCGAGCCCGTCATGAACTTCTTCATGAAAGCCTGCCGGCCATGCCGTTGGCGGTAAAGAGGGCGCGGCAAAGCATAATTGTTCAGGCCGTTGATCGCCAGGACAGGAACCGCCAGGTCGAGCGATGGCTCGACGTCCGGCGCGTAAAACGTGCGCGCTTCCGTTGGGTGTTGGTAAACCAGCATTCTTACATGAAAAGTCTTTTCGATGTCCGCAACGGACGCGCTCACGTCCAGCAATGTGCGGTTGGGGTGCGTCGCCGTCACCGTAAACCCGTTGGTCTTGGCGAACGCGACGACTGCTTGATAGTCCTGTTCCGTCGGGCCGAACATTTCGGTGAACTGTTCCGGTGTCAGGTAGCGGCGGTAGTTGGGACTGGCCGGGTCGTAAAGCTGTTGCAGCAACGCGCTGAGTTTTTCCTTGTTGCGCAACGGCAAACCAATGGCCAGATGCAAGGTATTCGTGCTTGGAAGCCGGCCCACTGGTTGCAGATTCAACTTCGACACCACCGTGGGTATGTGGCCACTTAGCACCTGCTTTTCCGCTGCCCAAGCAGGCGTTGTGAAAACAAGTAATACCGAGACGCGCGCAATGGCAAAGATGGGTCCGAGAATCAGCGGTTTGATCCATCCACACAACTGCCGCTTCATCATAGATTGCCTCGTGAGTCGACTCGCAACAATTCCAACAGCAAACTCCTGGCTTCGCGCAGACGGGACGGTGCCGAGAAGCGGCCCCGGAAACGGGGCGATATTTGGCCTATAGCCCTCACCGGGCTTGAGAGTTTATCAATAAGTCGATCCGCCCGTCAATCAGATTCAGTGCTTCCAAGGCTGGCTCAAAATGCAGGAAGCCATTGTAGGACTGGCAGCCCGAAGGGTTGCCAGCCGCCGGTCGACAAGCTCTTCGGCGCGAAACACCTGCCCCGATTTTGCAATCGGGGCTGCTAGCTTTGCCATCTACAATTCTTCGCTGTTTGACTGCGCTTTGACCTGCATGTGCAGTATCCGAATGAGGAGCCGCTAACAAAGCCGCTTTTTCATGGCAATCGCACGGTTAAGGTGGGTCAAAACGAGGGCAAACAACGCACAATTATGGGTCTTTTTAGGCGCTCGAAGACACAACCTTGAAAGCTCTAAGTATCTTGCGCTCAAGTAGATATATTTGTAAATTCGTTGGAAAAAATTGGCTTCGTTTCGCAAAAACACATATTTTCTTCCACCACACTCTCCCTGTCAAAGAACCGCGGGGATTATACCCCCTTGGCAAGCCGGTGTCGAGAACAAACGGCAGCGGCGGTTTTGGACTGCAGCCGTGCCAGCGCCGCCACCTGCCCTGCCAACTCGTCCAGATACCCCACGATCCGTTGGTGCTCGGAAAAGCAGTTGTTCATAATGACGTCACCGCCCGCAGCACTTCTTGAACTTCTTGCCGCTGCCGCACGGGCATGGGTCGTTGCGTCCCACCTTCGGCGCGGGGTGCTGAATCGTCGTCACCTCCTCTGACGCGAGCGGGCCGAGCTCGTTGTCCGCGGTGAGGGTGAGTCCAAACGAGGACCGCAACTGCTCGCCAAGCTTGGTGAGCTCGTTCGGCTTGCGCGCGTGTTCGCGCTGCGTCTTCAGGCCGAGTTCGATCTGCACATCTTCCCAATCGCCCTGCGCCATTTCGTCCACTCGCCCGGCAGCGAACGCTTTTTCGATGACAGGAGCCGCTTCCACCGCCCGCAAATCCAGCAGCGGGGAGACCAGATAGGCATTGAGGATGTTCGATTGTTCGGTGAACCGCTCCAATTGGGCGGTCAACCGCGTCACGCACTCCGTGCGCGCTTCAGGATGCGCCTGCCCGACCCGTCCCAAAGTAATCGCGGCGGCGACACGCGCCCACTCGCCGTGGGACGGGTCGGCGAGGTATGCCGTGACCGGCTCAACGACGGTTGGGCCGATGGCGGCCAACACGTGCGGCAAATCCTCGCCCACCCAGTCATCGTGGTCGTCGTCAATCCGCTGCAACAAGCTGAGCAAGGGCACGACGGCTTCATGCGCCCGCAATTGCGCAAGCGCCCACCAAGCATGGACCGGTGCCCAAACCAACGTGCTCTTCGACGGCGCGGAGTTCAACGCCTCGTCCGTGGCCATCCGAATCAACTCCGGCACGTGCTCGCCACCAATGCCCAAGTTTGTGTAGTCAACGTCCGTGCCGTGGCGTTTGGGCCGGGCCAGCGTCAACAGTTGGTCCACCGGTGGCCGGTAGGATTCGCCGATCCGATTGATCTCCTTCACAACTCTCCTTTGAACGCCTTGTCGAGGATGGAGGGAAGGAGGGCGTCGAGGGCGCAGGCGGTTTCGGACTGGAGCCGTGCCAGTGCCGCCACCTGCCCCGCCAACCCGTCCAGATACGCCACGATCCGTCGTCGTTGTGGATTATCCAACGTGCTTTGCACAGTAATGCCTCATGTTAAAAGCAAGGAACTCCTCAGATCCGAGCCGACAAATCTCAAACCGATAACCGAACTGCCTTTCAAGTTCGTCCCTACACTCTACTTCATGTGCCAGCGGTATTCTGTCAAGCGGCTTAAACGGGTAAAGGATCAACCGCTCCTCCATGTGGACGTTCTGCCGGCCGAATTTTTGCTCTAACGCTTTGCGTATACTCCCGTCGTCAACATAGTCAGCGACAGCAAGAATTGCCCACCCTCCTTGTCGTAAATGCTTCCGTGCTTCCGAACAGAAGCGAAGTGACTCTGCGGTTCCCCGTCGGCCACCACAATCGAGTGGTGCATGATCAGGCAGCGCCTCTGGAAGAAACGGGGCGTTGAATGCGATTACATCAAAGGGGGCATCTGCAGCTCGGGTCTCAAACAAATCGCCAACACAAACCTGAACCCTGCACTCATCCAGCCCATTATTACGGACATTGTGCTGAGTACAATTCACGGCTTCGGGGCGTATGTCAGAACACAACACACGCTCAACCCTATCCCCCAAAAGCTTCGCAGCCAGAATCCCGACAAATCCAGAGCCGCACCCCAAGTCCCACACGCTGGCCTTACCCCTAATCCCAATCTCTTCTACGAATCCGCTAACAAGCTGAAGCGTCACCAGTGAGAACTGGCCCGGCTTTCTCACCCCTTTGTCCACAGCAAACGCGTGCTCGCCGCCATCCAAGCAATAGTCAAAGAAGCCTGACTTCTTTTTGAAATCATACCGCTCTGATTCCTTCTGACTCTCGCTTATAATGATCTGTGGAATTACCGACAGCGAACAAGGCTTTGGTCGATCCTGCTGCCTGATTTCGCATACCGCATCGATTCGCGAGAGTGGATCATACACGTAGAAATCGCGAAGGCCTGCAAAATCGCGGAAGTGGTAAGCGCGACAAAAGCGCATAGGTTCGTTTGGTACAGGCTTGGAAACAGTGGCCAGGACGTAGTCCCCCAGTGCAGCGGCAAGGTTCTTTGCCAGCGCTCTTTCAAGGACGCAGACGTCCACTATCCCGGAATGAAGAACTGTTTTCGCCACCGTTTCCTTTCCAGTGAGGCCCCCTCCGTTCCCCGGTCCTCGCCCAGCATGCTCGGATTTCCTTTCAATGTTTATCGGGAGAACTACTGTGGATTTTCCCTTGAGGTCCGCAAGTCTGGCAAACAGAGGAAATGGATCGATCTCCTCGTGGAGTTTCTTGATGAGAACATCGTCACCAACCACGCAGCCTTCCGCATCAATCGGAATCAGACAAAAGTCACCGATGCAATTCGTGGGCAGTGTTTGTGAAGTGCTGCGACCGGTTAGGGCTTTCTTACACCAGATCTGAACGTAACCTTCAGGAACATTCGGATATGTCCCCGCCGAACAGAGCAGTATGTCAACCGCGTTTCTTGCGCTGTTAATGGCGTCTATGTCGTACGTGTTGAACGTGTACGCGACTGCTTTGCTGTTTGGAAAAGCGGTGGACAAAAGGGTCGCCAAATAGCTTGCCGAGAATTGGAAGCTGTCTGACTCGGCAGCTCTATTCATGGCGACAAAGCTCACGTTGGCGTAGTTAGCTGTGGCTGCAAGAAGTTTGGTGTCGATGATGTGCTGGGCCGTTCGAAAAACCATGGGTCCGCAGACAATCCCAACGCGGACAGGCTGTAATCTAGGACTCCCGTCTGCTTCCTTGGCGGTTCTCTTCGCCTGAATAATGGAAATGAGCACTTCCGCGATGGTCTCATAGAAGGACTCTTGAGTATCAGCAATGTAGAATCGAGTCTCGCGGTACTTTCGTCGTAGACTTTTGATCAAACTGCGCCGTGTGTACGGGAGGCGCAGCCCTGAAGCGCGACTGGGAATTAGCGGCTTCACGTATCGCCTCCAAAGCTCTCGCACGTTTATCTTGAGTCCAAACCAGCCAATTTCCCATTTCAACATGTCCTCTGGCATTAGAGTTCTCCTTTGAAGGCCTTGTCGAGGATGGATGGTAGCAGGGCATCGAGTTCGGAGGCGGTTTCGGACTGGAGCCGCGCCAGCGCCGCCACCTTCCCCGCCAACCCGTCAAGATACCCCACGATCCGTCGTTGCTCGGTCAGAGGGAGCGAGGGAACAGGCATCGCTCGGAGTTTCGGCTGAGAAATCTTCGGCATCGTCGAGCTACTACCGATGATCTGAGACTCAATGTAGGTGCGTGCTTCTGACGAATGGAAGAACGCGGCAAGAAACCGAGGCTCGACTTCATCACGCTTCACGCGAATGCGAATGAGCAAATCGGCGAAAGCACACTTAGGCGGCCTACCTTCGTACACCGCAGCGCGACCGACCAGATCGGAGGTGTTTCCGCGGCTCACGACGATGTCGCCTCGTTTCAACCAGTAAGGTGAATCAGCCGAAAGGTTGACGTCCACCTGCTTGGTCTCCTCTGCGTTGAACTTGCCGGTATTCACGACGCCTACTTTTGCAAAGGTGATGCCTGAGCCTATGCTCGCCTTTGGAATGGAGAGGCCGTTTATCAAAGGCTCGGCAAGGAAGCGTTCGAGTGGTTCACGCGCCAGTGATGAATGACTGAGTGCGGCATCAATGGCGTGTCTCCGCAGCGCCTCGGTTTCCTCGGCGGCTTTATAGCGGAGGCGGCGGGCTTCTTCGATTTGGGCGGCCAGTTGCTCGATGCGCGCCACGATCCGCCGTTGCTCCCCCAGCGCCGGCAGCGGGATTTCCACTTGGAGAAACTGCTCCGGTCGGATGCGGTTCTTGCCGCTCGTGCCGCGTGCGCGTTCGTCGCACTGCTGCCAGAAGCCGGGCGTTTTCGTGAGCCAGTGCATCCAGCGCGGCTCAAGCCGGTCAGGGCGTGGGGCAAATGTCGGAAACTCTGTGGAAACGTAGTAGCCGGCGAGTTCCTCGCGCACGACCGCAACGCTGCCGTTACGCGCCCAAATCTTGTTCACAACAACATCGTCAGCTTCAACCCGCGAGAAAGTAGGATAGCGGGTTTCGCTGCCGTCGATGGCTTCGCGGGCGTATGCGCCTTCACCCCACAAGCGCACGCCGAGTTGCCGGTAGAGCTTTCCCGGCTGCGGTGTCTCTCCGCGCACAACTGGCTGCAACACTTCACCGAGCGCTACTGTTGGCCAGCCGTTCTTCATTTCGCTGCCAGTTCCTTCTGGATACCGGCCATGATCTCAGCGATGCGTTGTTCCTTCAGGAGGATGTCGGCAGCGAGCTTTTCCGGTGGAAGATGTTCAAAGTCGTCTTTGGCGTTAGGGTTCTTGATATCGAGGTTGAAACCGTTCTTGATGATGCGTTCGACCGGCACGCGCCAAGCGCGGTCGTTCTCTTTGCGTTTGTGCCACCACGCTGCACAGTCGGCGAATTCTTCGAAGCGCAGCGGCTGCGTTTTGGTGTAGGTCTTGCGGCCTTCCGGTAGCGGTTGTTCGTAGTACCAAATCTCCTTCGTCGGGCCGGTACGGTCGAAGAACAGGAGGTTGGTCGGGATGCTGGTGTACGGGGCGAACACGCCGTTGGGCAGTCGAACGATGGTGTGGAGATTGAAATCCTTGAGGAGTTGTTCCTTGAGCCGGGCGCAGACGCCGTCGCCGAAGAGCGTGCCGTTGGGCACGACCATGCCGCAGCGGCCGCCTTTCTTGAGTGAGCGCATGATGAGTTGCAGAAACAGCAGCGCGGTCTCGGAGCAGCGGGTGGCTTCGGGGAAATTGAGTTGGATGCCTTTTTCTTCTTCGCCGCCAAAGGGCGGATTGGTGACAATGATGTCAACCCGGTCTTTGTCGCCAATCTCGTTGAGCGGTCGGATGAGGGCGTTGGAGCGGCTGAGGTTGGGGCGATCAATCTCATGTAAAAGCAGGTTCATCATGCCGAGCAGGTAGGGCATCGGCTTTTTCTCGACGCCGCGCAGGGTGTGGTACTGGAGTTTGTCCCGGTCCTGCTTGGATTTGACCTGTTTTTTCAGGAGTTCGTAGGCTTCGACGAGGAAGCCGCCGGTCCCGCAAGCGGGATCGAAGATGGTGTCGCCGAGTTTGGGCTGAACCATCTGGACAATGAACCGGATCACCGGGCGCGGCGTGTAGAATTCGCCGCTGTCGCCCGCCGAGTCGCGCATCTCCTTGAGCATGCTCTCGTACAGGTGCGCCATCGTATGGATGTCGTCGGCGGTGTTGAAGTTGATTCCGTTGACGAGGTTGACGACGTCGCGCAGGAGGTAGCCCGAGCGGAACCGGGTGAACGTCTCGCGGAAAACTTCGGCGATGACGGCCCGTTGGTCGCGTTCGCCATTCGTGCCGACGAGACCGCGCAGGTGCGGGAACAATTCGTCGTTCACGAATTTCAGCAACTCCTCGCCGGTCATCCCCTTGTTCGGATCGGAAGCCCAATCGCGCCACCGGAACGGTCTACGGATGGCAGGCCTGTAGTTGTTTTCCGTGATCTCGCGCCGTTGTTCGAGGTCATCGAAGCATTTCAGGAACAGAACCCACGAGAACTCCGGTATCCGGTCGAGGTCGCCATTCAGCCCCGCATCTTTGCGCATGATGTCCCGCGACGATTTGATGACGCTGGAGAGACGCGCAGCGGGGGTGGCCGGTTGGACGGCGGACTTATGATTTCGACGCATGGGATTTCTTCGTGTGGTAATGTGCCGGGCGTTCGCGGGCGACAAGGGGTTCGTCGGGTTGGACAAGTACGACCTTGCCATCCTGCCAGATGGCGAGAGGCATCCGGCGTTGGCGATGATCTTCGACGACCTTGTTGACGGCATCATTCATGGCCGCAATCGCCATTTGCGTCAGTGTTCTTTCTTTGGGCTGAGTCTTTTTCATCGTGTCGCCATGGATTGTATTAACGAGAACAGGTTGGCGTCAAACACCGTGGTCTTGCCCGCTTCCTCCTTGAAGACCAATCGCGGAGTTCTTTGTGAGTTGTCAAAGAAATGCAGGGTGTCCAACAGCGGACGGTAGAGCGCAAACAGATTGGTCAATGTCCGCCCAAAGCGGCGACGAACATCCTGCGAAGGCACGTTGTGACCACCTTTGGCTACTCGGGCGCGAATGCGAGCCAGGGCCAGCTCGGTGTCGGGTATCCAGAGGTAGAACAAGTGAATGCGATAGCCGGAGGCGCGGATGCCCCTGATGAGGGATGCGTAGGACCGCCCGGAGAGTGTGGTTTCGAACGCGAAATCCGTTCGGGTATGTGTGGCCTCATGGATCCGTTGCAGCACCATCCGTCCCGCGCGAACCAGGGCCGCATCGGGGTCGAACGGCGAGAGTGCCCGGGCGATCAGGTCGGGATTGATGAAATTGCTGCACTGGGCGTGGTGAGGCAGAAACTCGGCGGCAAAGCTGGTCTTTCCAGCGCCATTTGAACCGGCAACGATATAGCAGTTGGGACTCGTGCTGGCGCGTGGCATTGTTCACTCCTCGTACAGCATCTCCTGCAATTTGTTCAGGGCGGCACGCAGCCTGGTCGCGCCGCCAAAGAGCTTGGCAATTTCAACCGGTGTCCCCTTCTCCGAAATCGGCGGCACTTCAAGGATGTGGAGGTCGCTGAGCTGGTCAACGCCGTGATCAGTGTATTTCTCCAAGAGCAGGGCCAGGATTTCGCGGGCTTCGGGCTTGAAGTAATCGAATGCGTCGAGTTTGCCTTTGCGGACACGTTCGGCACGTTCGCGGCGGGTGCGCAACGGGCCGTTGTAGGCGACATGCACGAGCAGGTCGAACGGGTCGGCATCCGGCAGGTGCGTGGCCTCGGCGAGATGGCCGAGTTCGATGCCGCGTTCCTTCAAGGCGGCAATGATCTGTTCTCGCTCTTCGGCCTGCGTCCATTTCGTGCGGAGTTGGGCGGCCGATGGATAGAGCTTGCGGACCTGTTCCCGGGTGTAATCGGTATAGCTGATGGTGCGGAGTTTGTTGCCCTGTTCGTCCAACTCCAGAACCACGTCCTGAAGAACCCGCACCTCGGCATTGTCCACGTAGTATTTCCGGGGCGGACCTTCCTCGGCGGCCTGTTCGGCTTGGAAAAGCGCCTGCAACTCGGCCTCGCGTTGTTCCTCGGTCTCGACCGGCTCCTGCACGGTAACCTCTTCGCCGCCGACGGTCTCGCCGTGCTCGTTGATCTGTTCTTCGGTGATCTTCTCCGGGAAACCGTCGAAGTCGGGATCGCTGAACAGCCGTGTCGCGCCGGTATAGTCGATGATGGTGAACCAGAGCTTGTCTTTGTCGGGGAACAGGCGCGTGCCGCGTCCGATGATTTGTTTGAATTCCACCATCGAGTTGATGGGCTTGAACAACACGATGTTCTCACAGGTTTTGACATCCACGCCCGTGGTCAGCATCTGCGACGTGGTCACGATGACGGGGACATCCTTTTCCGGATCAATGAAATCATCAAGGTGGCCGCGTCCGATTTTGCCTTCATCGGACACGATGCGGGCCGCGTAATGCGGATGCTGTTTCGTCAGGTCCTGGTTGGCGTTGTGGAGGGCAAGTCGCATGTCTTCGGCGTGTTCCTGGTCAACACAGAAGACAATCGTTTTGGCGTACCGGTTGGTCTTCTTGAGGTAATCGGTGAAGTGCCGGGCGGCCACCTCGGTGCGAGGCAGCAGTGAGACGAGACGCTCGAAATCCTTCGTTCCGTACTCGCCGTCCGGTATCTCGCGACCGAAGCGGTCGAGTTGGCCTTTGTCGGGCCGCCAGCCGGTCGCGTCCACGTTGAGCACGACGCGATGCACCCGGTACGGCGCAAGGAATCCGTCGTCGATGCCTTTTGCCAGCGAGTAGGTGTAGATCGGGTCGCCGAAGTACCGGTAAGTATCGATGTTGTCGTTTCGCAACGGCGTGGCCGTCATGCCAATCTGCGCGGCGGAATTGAAGTAGTCGAGAATCTCCCGCCACTTGCTCTCGTCTTTGGCAGCCCCGCGATGACACTCGTCCACGATAATCAGGTCAAAGAAATCGCGCGGGTACTCTTTGTAGAGACCGGGGCGGCGTTCGTCGTCGACGATGGCCTGATAAATGGCGAAGTAAATCTCGCGGCTCTTCACGACCTTGCCTTGAATCTTGCACAGCGCATCGCCGCAGGGCGCGAAATCCCGGTCTTTCGCGTAATCGACAAGGAAATTCCGGTCGGCCAGATACAGAATGCGTTTCTTGCGTTTGGTCTTCCAGAGCTTCCAGATGATTTGAAAAGCGACGAAGGTTTTGCCGGTTCCCGTCGCCATCGTAATGAGGACGCGTTTTTGGCCCTTGATGACTGCCTGCACGGCGCGGTTGATGGCGATTTCCTGATAGTAGCGGGGAGCTTTGCCGCCGATCTCCTGATAGAACGGGAAGAGAATGTCTTCTGCGTCCTTGTCGTTGGCGATGCCGTCGGCGCGGCGGAGACGTTGCCAGAGTTCATCGGGGCTGGGGAATGTTGTGAGCCTGGTCTGTTTCCCTGTCAGGTAATCGTGCTCGATGATCTCCCTGCCGTTTGTGGCGTAGGCAAACTTCAGGCCGAGCGTTTCGGCGCCATTCATCGCCTGTTGGAGTCCGTCACCTGCGTTTTTGTAATGCGCTTTGGCCTCGACGACGGCAATGGGCAGGTGCAGACGGTATCGCAGGAGGTAATCGGCCTTCTTGCCCGGCTTGCGGTAGTGCTTGCCGCCCACAACGACAATGCGTCCGTCGGTGAAGTAGTGCTGCTCGAAAATCTGGTCGTCCGTCCACCTGGCCGCGTAGAGCTTGGGAAGAACGTACTTCCTGCAGGTATCAGCTTCGTTGCTCACCTATAGTGCCCCCAGATTCGTTCAGCCGTCAGGGTTCTCTCTAGCCATCTGCCGTTCCATTCGAAACCTCGCCCAACGGGCACAGATTAGCAGAGTGCAAGGTAATAGGGCAAGCGTGACCCGCGGGGCACGTGGGCAGCGCCTTCCGGAGAAGCGATTCGATTTGTCGCCGGAAAGTTACCGTCTCAGCCCGCGACACGCGTGAGACGCTGACCGGTCACGCTCTGCGATCCCGAATCGCGCTCAAAATCTCCGCAACGACTTCCGCCGTCGGCTTGGCGCCGACGTTGCCTTTGCCGTGGAGGCGGACGCTGACGGCGTTGGCGGCCATGTCGCGCGGGCCAATCACCAACATGGTGTGGACTTTTGCGGTCTCCGCATTCTGGACCTTGCCCTTGATGTTGTCGGCGGTGAAATCGCCTTCGCAACGCACCATGTTCGCGCGGAGTTCGTTCACGATGCCTTTGGCGTAGTTCACCACGGATTCGTCGTCGCCGATGGTGAGGACGCGGACCTGTTCGGGCGCGAGCCAGAGCGGGAAATTGCCGGCGTAATGCTCGATCAGGAAACCGATGAACCGCTCGTGCGTGCCAAGCGGTGCGCGATGAATGCACAACGGCGTCTTCTCGGTGTTGTCCCGGTCTTTGTAAACGAGGCCGAACCGTTTCGGCACGGCGAAATCGACCTGGTTGGTGGCTATGGTGAATTCGCGCCCGATGGCGCTCCAGACCTGCACGTCGATCTTCGGGCCGTAGAACGCCGCTTCGTTGGCCACTTCAACGAAATTGATGCCGCTGGTCTTGAGAACGTCGCGCACCATGTCCTCGGTTTTCTTCCACAGCTCCGGTTCGTCGACGTATTTCTTGCCCATGCCTTCGGGCGCGCTGGTGCTGAACTGCATCTGGTATTTCTCGATGCCGAAAATCTTGAAATACTTCAGGTACATCTCGTTGACCGCATTGAACTCGGCGGCGAACTGCTCCGGCGTGCAATAGATGTGCGCGTCGTTCATGTTGAGCGACCGCACCCGCATCAGGCCGAAAAGTTCGCCCGACTGCTCGTACCGGTAACAGCACCCATACTCCGCCAGCCGTAACGGCAAATCCCGGTAACTTCGCGGCTCCGCCGAATAAATCCGGTGGTGATGCGGACAGTTCATGGCTTTTAAGTAGTAACGGTCACCGGTTACATCCGATGCTGCGGCGGACGAAACAGGCGGGACGACCGCGCCACTTTCACTCAGCACCATTGGCGGAAACATCGAGTCGGCATAGAGCAACGGCAGATGACCGGAAGTCAGATACATTTTTTCTTTCGCGATGTGCGGTGTCTTCACGCGAACGTATCCCGCCGCGAATTCAGTTTCCTTTGCCAGCTTCTCCAGTTCCTCGGCAATCGCAGTGCCTTTGGGAAGCCAAAGCGGCAGGCCGGGGCCGACGTACTCGGTGTCGATCACGTATAGTCCCATCTCTTGCCCAATTTTACGGTGATCGCGTTTCTTGGCTTCTTCGAGCATCTTAAAATGCTCGTCGAGTTGGGTCTTGTTCTTGAACGCGGTGCCGTAGATGCGCTGGAGTTGCGGGTTCTTCTCGTCACCCTTGTAGTAGGCGCTGGCGACGCTGGTGAGCTTGAACGCGCCGACGTTGCCCGTGCGCATCACGTGCGGCCCGGCACAGAGGTCGATGAAGTCGCCCATCTTATAATAGGTGATCGGCTCGCCTTCGGGAATGTCCTCCAAATTGCCGATCTTGAACTTGCTCGGATTCCCCGGCCGTTCGCTCAACCCACCGAGCCGGCCGCTCTGCGCGTCCTTCATCGCTTGCTCGCGCGTCACGACAACCTTCTCGAAGACGTGGTTGGCCTTGACCTCCTTCTTCATTTCCTCTTCGATCTTCGGGAAATCTTCGGGAGAAATCCGGTGGGGCATTTCCAAATCGTAGTAGAACCCGTCGTCCACTGGCGGCCCGGCGGCAAATTGCGCGTCCGGCCAGAGCCGCAAAATGGCGGTGGCCATCACGTGGGCACACGAATGCCGCAACCGTTCCAGGTCGGTCATCTGTGCCCGCATGTCGAGAGTCTTGCGTTCCATGAAAACGTAGGGCAAGCGCCTCGCTTGCCCATCCCATGCCGTGGTTAAATACTTCGCAGGAATGGCAAAGTCAACGGTGAACGCCAAACGGTCATCCTGTCAGGTTGAAGCCGGGGCCTATTTCTTTTGAAAACGACGCTTCCCTTCATCCCATTCAACATTGATCTGCAAAGCAGAATCAAGCAATTCCGGCAGCAGGTTCAAGGCGGCTTTCATATCACCGTTCTCCAACTGAAACCCCATTGTTCTCCCATCCAACAGCGAGAATTTCCAGCGCCCTCCTTTTCCAACGCGAAGGCCGAAAACGGTCGGCAAGTCGATCATCGCGTGGCGAATCTCAGCGGCATACAGCTTGAAACTGTACCTGTGTTCGGCAAGCAACAGTTCTGGATCCACTTGATCAAGGCGCTGGATTGTGGACGCGGCTTTCTTTTTCTCCCCCGCCCTTGCCAACAGTCCGAGCAGCGACCCAATCGGCCCAAAGGGTGTTGTCAGGGCTTCCACGGTTGCACCCAGGCTGCCTGTCACACATATAAAAAACAGGTCATGCCCTTTGATGTAAATTCGGAACGACCGATTCGATGACGTGGCGTTAAACGCCGCCGGAACTTCCATTATGCTCTCCGATCACATGGCTCCGAGACCGATGCCCGCGTGGAATGCAACGCAGTGACTGGGGCAAAGACTATTCCTCACTCCACAATCGGTCAAGCGCGGCGATTGCGCGACATGAAGCCCGTCAAAAAGCTCCCGGCGCTTGTCCCCGAAAGCTTCTGTCCGTCGTCTGCCCCTCGCCGAAAGCGGGGATCCCGGTCGCGGAAGCCGGCAAACCGCGCGATGTGCTCCACTTCAGCAAGCGAGCGAAAAGTCACGTCTGCGCGCGCCTCGCACAAAGCGGCAATCGGGTTCAATCCACCGCTCAAGCCGAAACGATCTCGCGCCACATGAAGTAGTGCGGGCCGATACCGGGGAGCACGAACTCTTCGCCGCGGACCCGGAAACCATGCGCTCGATAGAACGGAACGGCAGGCGTCCGCGCGTAAAACCACAGCATCGCGGCGCCGCGCTGCTTCGCGTGGTCGATACACGCGCGAAGCAAGAGGCTGCCGATTCCATTCCGCTGCAACCGCGGGACGACCGCCATGCCGCGGAGCCGCCACTCGCTCGCATTCGTCTCGCCTTGCGGCGGCTCGCGATACACCGACGCGATGCCGACGAGTTGCCCGTCGGAAAACGCGCCGAAGTGTGCCGTATCCGGTGAATCGTCGCCGGGGTAGTGCAGTTCTTCGACCCGCTGATGAGGACGGAGAATCGCCTGCCGCAACGGCCGCGTCTCCTCCGCCAAGATCGGGCGAATGATCACGCCCCCGATCCTAACCCGAAGCGCCAGCCGAATCAAAGCCGATGCAACCACTGACACGGTTTGGTGGATCGAGAACCTGTCGCTGCACGGCTTGCTCAGCGGGCGCCTCGCACGGGCGCGTTGAGAACCTCGTCGTCCAGCCTGGGAACCTCAGTGCCCGCGGGATTTACTCTCTGGAAATCAGATCGGAATTACGAGGGGGCTGCAAAGATAAATCGCCCATCCGTCGGATGAAGCAAACGAACTCAGCGATGGCGGTTCAGACCTCAAAGCTTTTGCATCTTCCCGTTCTACGAAGCGCCTTACGCTTCGCCACGCCGCCAGTTGACACTCCCCTGCTCCACCAGTAGTATGCGCAAAGATGGCGAGGGACGATTAGCTCAGTTGGCTAGAGCGCTTCCTTGACATGGAAGAGGTCACAGGTTCAAGTCCTGTATCGTCCACCAGCCTTCGCTGGCGCCAATGACGTTGAAACCGTTAGAATCGTTAAAAGGAGATTTACTGATGGCACTGAAAGTTGGCGACAAGGCACCGGATTTTGAACTGACGACGAAAGCGGCGGAGGGGCCAAAGAAACTCAAGCTGAGCGCGAATTTTGGCAGGAAGAACACCGTGCTGCTGTTCTTCCCGATGGCGTTCACCGGTGTGTGCACGAAGGAAATGTGCGAGGTCAGCCAGGGCATGAACGCGTACTCGAGCCTGAATGCTGAGGTCTGGGGCATCAGCGGCGACAATCCGTTCGCGCAGGCATCGTGGGCTGAGAAGGAAAAGATCACCGTCCCGCTGCTGGCCGACTATGAACACAAGGTCACCCATGCCTACGGCATCGCCTACGACAGTTTTCTGCCGCAGAAAAACCTCGGCATGGGCGGCGTCGCCAGGCGCTCTGCATTCGTCATCGACAAGCAAGGCGTCATCCGCTACGCCGAGTCGAGTGAAGACCCCGGCCAATTGCCCAACTTCGACAAGATCAAGACGACACTCGCACAGTTGAAGTAACTTGCATCGCGCACAATCGCAACAGTTCCGGTCGCCCCGACCCAGCCAGTCGGGGCGATCTTCTTTGGTTTCCGCGCGTTGCTGGTCTGCCTGAAACAGAACGGGCAACCGGACTCAATGAGCTTGCGCCGAGTCGCGCGAGGAAGCTGCCTAGCCGTCTTCGCCCTTTTCAGTCCAACATCTTTTGCAAAATGTGCACGTCCAACAGCTTGCCGAACTTGCGGCCCACTTCCTTCAGCGTCCCGACATGAACAAAACCGAACCTGTCGTTAAGATGCAAGCTGGCATCGCTGCCCTCCGCCACGCGCGCGATTAGCGTATGAAACTGTAAGCGACGTGCCTCCTCAATGATCGCGTGTTTGAGTTGCCGCCCGATTCCCTGTCCGCGATGCCCGGCCTCGACGTAGAACGATGTCTCGGCGGTATCGGCGCAGGCGCATCGGCACGACCATTCGCTCAACGACGCCCACCCGACCACTTTTCCGTCGAGCACGGCGACCAGAATCGGATGTCGCACGTCGTGCTCCTGAAACCACTTCAACTGTTCGTCAGCGGTCTTCGGCCCGGTATCGAACGTCGCGGTGGTGTTCGCAATCGCATCATTGTAGATTGCAGTGATCGCCTCCAGATCCGCAAGTTCCGCTCTTCTGATTTGAATCGGCAGCTTCATGGACGTCTCCAGGATACGTCGTGCATCATAGCTTGCCGGTGAAGATGTTGTCGAGGATGAGCGACCACCACGTGGAAATGATGGTGCGAAAGCATCGGAGGAATTGCATTCGCCCGCTTGTTATGATTAGATACTGCTGATGAAAGCGGTGGAAACAACAGGGACGATTGACGAACAGCACCGGCTGCACGTGGACGAGCCGCTTCCGATTGATGGACCGAGCAAGGTGCGCGTGCTGGTTCTCATACCGGAAGCCGGGGAGATGGATGAGCGGTCGTGGATGCAGTACGCGGCGGCCAATCCGGCGTTCGATTTTCTGAAGGATCCGGCGGAAAACGTTTACGACGCGAGCGACGGGAAACCGTTCCATGATTCGCGGTAAGGTAGTGCAACATTCTTTTCTGTCCTTCTCGAAGCGGGTATCTTCCTGAAAAGGCGAAAGCAAGGATTCGGGTTATTTTGGGTTTGCGGTCGGCCCAGAAGAGGTGACGGTCGTAATCCTAATCAGCGGCACCACTTTACCAGAGCGGCAGAGTCAAATCTCTGTTTTCTGTCTCGGCGCTTCTCCAACCCTGGCCGTTCTTCATCGTGCATCGTGCCGCCAACCGCATTGTCCGTGAGGCGCGCGGATACTACCCGACACTCCAACACTCCACCTCCCCGCGTTTAATATCCCATCGCGCGGCCGGTCGGGCAGGCGCCGAAAAACTTCTTCGCTTTCCGGAGGGCCTCGATGAACACATCCACTTCGTCGCGCGTGTTGTAGAGGTAGAAACTGGCGCGGGCGGTCGCCGCAATGCCGAGTTTCTTGTGCAATGGCATCGCACAGTGGTGACCGGCGCGAATGGCAACGCCTTCCTGATCGAAGAACGTCGCCAGGTCGTGCGGATGAATGTCGCTGAACGTGAAAGCGACGAGGCCGCCACGTTTCTCGACATCCAGCGGACCGTAGATTTTCACTTCGATCAATTCGCGGAGACGGTCGAGAGCGTACTGAGTAATCTGCTTTTCGTGTTGGCGGATTTTATCCATCCCGGTTTTAAGCAAATAGTCCACCGCAACGCCAAGGCCGATGGATTCGGCGATGTTCGGTGTGCCCGCCTCGAATTTGTAGGGAAGATCGTTGTAGTTGGCGTGGTCGAACCAGACTTCCTTGATCATCTCGCCGCCGCCCATGAACGGCGGCATGGCTTCGAGCAGATGTTTCCTGCCGTACAGGACGCCGCTGGCGGTCGGGCCGCACATCTTGTGTCCGCTGAACATGAAGAAATCGGCGTCGAGCGCCTGCAGGTCCACCGCCATGTGCGGAACGCTCTGCGCGCCGTCCACGAGCACGACCGCGCCCTTCTTGTGCGCCGCGTCGGCAATCTGGCGGACCGGATTGATCGTGCCGAGGACGTTCGAGCATTGCGTGACGGCGACGAGTTTCGTGCGGTCGCTGATCAATTTGTCGAGGCTGCCGAGACGCAGAGTGCCGTCGTCGTTGAGATCGATTCGTTTGATGACCGCGCCGGTGTGTTCGCACGTCTGATACCACGGCACGGTGTTGCTGTGGTGTTCCATCCACGTCGTGAGAATCTCGTCGCCTTTCTTCAGATTGGTGCGCGCCCAGGAATAGGCGACGAGGTTGATGGCCTCGGTCGTGCCGCGCGTGAAGATGACGCACTCGGGTGAAGGCGCGTTGATGAAACGCGCGATGGTTTCGCGGGCGCGTTCGTATTCCTTCGTGGCCCGCTCGGCGAGCGCGTGAATGCCGCGATGAACGTTGGCGTTGTAGCGCTGGTAATAGTCGTTGACCGCGTCGATGACGACGCGCGGTTTTTGTGAGGTGGCCGCGTTGTCGAAATAGATCAACGGCTTGCCGTGGACCTTCTGCCGCAGGATCGGAAAGTCGTCACGGATTTCTTCCAGCTCAACCTCATCGAGTACGTCAATCATCTGGGTGTTTCCGTTCGTGGGAGCAAATTGTATTCGCGACCGGTCGCGGTTCAAAACCGCCCCCCATGGACCGGTTATCTCACAACCTTGCGGTGCACCAATTCGGCAAATTCCTTTTGCACGCTCTCGACCTGGATACGAGCCAGCACAGGATCGAGGAAGGCTTCAATCAGAACATCGCGCGCCTGCCCTTCGGTCAAGCCGCGGCTCCGCAAATAGAAAAGCTGTTGTTCTTCGAGACGGCCGACGGTCGCGCCATGCGTGCAACGCAACTGGTTCGACTCGATTTCCAGAATCGGTTTCGTGTCGCACCTGGCCTTGTCGCTGAGGACGAGGTTGCGATTGGCCTGGTAAGCGTTGGTGCCATTGGCATTTTTTTCGACCCTGATCATGCCGGCGTAACTGCTGACGGCGGAATCCCGCAGCACGTTCTTGAACATCAGATCGCTGACGGTGTTGCCTGTCTTGTGATGTTGCCTGGTGAACTGGCCAAATTGCTGGTGGTCATCGAGCACGGCGGCGGCGTACATGAAACTCGTGCCGCCCTCGCCTTCCATGACGCATTCGACGTCGTAGCGCTGGAACGACGCACCGAACATGCCGAGCACCCAGTCGATCTCCGCGTCGCGCGCGACGTGAGCCCGTTTCAGAGTGAAGTCGAAAACGTTCGGCGCGAAATTCTGCAGGCTGACGTAATGCAAGTGCGCACCTTCCTTGACGAAGAGTTCCGTGCCGCTGGCGTGGATGTTGGGCACGCCGTTGGCGCCGTCCTGTGGTCCTCCAATGAACTTCTGGACGAGCGTCGCTTCCGCGCCCGGTTCGAGGACGACCAGAGTGTGCGGGAACCCGGCGACGCCGTGACCGCTGAATTCATGCGCGGCCTCGAGAGGATCGGCGATTTTCACGCCCGACGGCACATACAGGAACGTGCCCGTTTTCCAAAACGCGCCATGCAGCGCAGCGAACTTGCGAGGTTCGCCGGGCGCAATGCTCTTGCCGAGATATTCGCGCACGATGTCGGCGTGTTTGGCAATCGCCGTGCGCATGTCGCACAAGACGACGCCTTTCCTCGCCAGCTCGGGCGCAAGTGGCCCAAGTTTTTCGGAAATCGTCGCGTGGCTGTCCGGGACGCCGATTTTATCCAGTTTCAACGCGCGGAGATCGAACCGTTGCCATTCGACATCCCGCATGGTTGGCAGCGGCAGCTTCTCGAACGTCTGCCACGCGGCGAGCCGTTGCGAGCGCAGCCACGGGGGATCGCCCGAGGCGATGGCTTCGACGGTTTGTCGAGAGAATGCGTTTGTCATGATTCGAATTCTGCGGCGGCGCGCTGTGAGCGCCGATTCCCCGCGACGGTCATGGACCGCCGCGACAGGGTTCATCCAACCGAACCTTCCATCTGCAAATTGATGAGGCGATTGATCTCGACGGCGAATTCCATCGGCAGTTCCTTGACGATCGGTTCGATGAACCCGTTGACGATCATCGACACAGCATCCTCTTTCTTGACGCCGCGACTCATCAGGTAAAACAGTTGTTCCTCCGAAACGTTGGAGACGCTGGCTTCGTGTTCGACCGTGGCGAGATCGCCATCCACTTCCATCGTCGGATACGTGTCGGTCCGGCTGCGTTCGTCGAGAATGAGCGCGTCGCAGTTGACCTGCACGCGGCAGTTCCCGGCCGGCGGGTTGACCTGGACGAGGCCGCGGTACGAAGCGCGGCCGCCGTGGCCGCTGATGGATTTGGAATTGATGCGGCCCGTGCAGTTCGGCGCGTAGAACACCATTTTCGCGCCTGCATCCTGCCACATGCCTTTGTCGGCGGAAGCGAGGCTGAGGACTTCGCCGTGGCCGCCTTCGCCCATGAAGTAGCACGACGGATATTTCACGGTGCGCTTGGAACCGAGATTGCCGTCCACCCATTCCATGACTGCGCTCTTGTAGAGGAACGCGCGTTTGGTCACGAGATTGTAAACGTCCGTGCTCCAGTTCTGGATCGTCGTGTACCGGCAACGGGCGCGGTCCTTGACGAAAATCTCCACGACGGCCGAGTGCAGCGAGTTGGTCGTATAAACCGGCGCGCTGCAACCTTCGACGTAGTGGCAAAACGCGCCGTCGTCGACCACGATCAGGGTCCGTTCGAACTGGCCGAACTGTTCGGCATTGATGCGAAAATAAACCGAGAGCGGAATGTCGCACTTCACGCCCTTCGGGATATAGACGAACGAGCCGCCGCTCCAGAACGCGGAATTGAGCGCGGCGAACTTGTTGTCCTCCGGCGGGATCGCCTTCGAGAAATGTTCCCGGAAGATTTCCGGATACTGCCTGAGGCCGTCGTCACAACTCAGGAACACGACGCCCTGTTTCGCGAGCGTTTCCTGAATGTTGTGATACGCCATCTCGCTGTCGATCTGCGCGCCGAGACCGCCCAGGAGTTTTTGTTCTTCCTTGGCGATGCCGAGCTTGTCGTAGGTGCGGCGGATTTCCGCAGGCACATCCTCCCAGCGGCGCGCTGATTTTTCGACCGGGCTGACGTAGTAGGTCATCTCGTTGTAATCGATTTCGTCGCGCAGCCCCGGCAGCCATGCGGGCAGCCCTTGTTTCAGGAACAGGTCGAGGCTGCGATGGCGAAAGTCGCGCATCCACCGCGGCTCGTCCTTCACGTCGCACATGTAGTCCACGACATCGTGGGACAAGCCCTTCGGCACCTTGTGGACGATCTTGAGATCGTCATGGAACCCCTCCTTGTACTGTCCGCGCAGGAGTTGATCGGAGGCAGTGCTCATCATTTTTCTCCCTTCGCTGCGACGGGTTCGACGTCCTTGACGATCCAATCGTAACCGTGCTCTTCGAGGTGCGCGGCCAGATCGGGCCCGCCGGACTTTGCGATCCTGCCGTCCACCATGATGTGCACGAAATCAGGGTTGATGTAGCGGAGAATACGTTCGTAGTGCGTGATGATCAGGATGCCGAGATCGGGGCCGCGCAACTCGTTGACGCCCCGCGAGACGATCTTGAGCGCGTCGATGTCGAGACCGGAGTCCGTCTCGTCCATGATCGCGAATTCGGGTTGTAGCATCATCATTTGGAGGATCTCGTTTCTCTTTTTCTCCCCACCTGAAAAACCCTCGTTGAGATAACGCTTCATGAAAGCTTCGTCGATTTCGAGGAACTTCATCTTCTCTTCAAGCTTGCTGTAGAAGTCCATGACCTCAAGCTCGCGCCCCGCGCGCGCGTTGCACGCGAGACGAAGGAAGTTTGACATGCGCACGCCCGGCACTTCGCAAGGATATTGGAACGCGAGGAACAATCCTTTGCGAGCGCGTTCGTCGGGCGTCATCTCGAGCATGTTCTCGCCTTTCATCAGGATTTTGCCCGCCGTGACCTCGTACTTCGCATTGCCCATGAGAGCATTGGCCAGGGTGCTCTTGCCCGATCCATTCGGCCCCATCAGCGCGTGCACCTCGCCTTTCGAAATCGTGAGGTCCAATCCCTTGAGGATTTCCCGCTCCTCAATCCGCACGTGCAAACCGATGATTTCAAACTTGTCAGCCATCATCTGAAGATTTTCTTCGACCTCCATAATTCAGACTGTTTTTGTCCTATTCTTCAGGCACTATACTAAGCCCTCTGGCATTGTCAAGTGTCCGCGAAGTTTTCAACAAGTCACGCCTTGGTCAGCAATTGCCGCAGCAGAAACGGCAAGATCCCACCGTGGCGGTAGTACTCGACCTCGATCGTCGTATCGGTACGCGCGATGATCGGTACCTTCTGCTCTGAGCCATCGGCGCGATGGATAGCCAGCGTCAGTTGCTGGCGCGCCCGCAGATCCTCACCGAGCCCGAGGATGTCGAACGTCTCGGAGCCATCCAGCTTCAAGGTTTGGGCAGTCGTCCCCTCTTGAAACTGACATGGCAAGACGCCCATGCCGACTAGATTCGAGCGGTGGATCCGCTCGAAGCTCACCGCAACGACGGCGCGCACGCCGAGCAATCGCGTGCCTTTCGCCGCCCAATCCCGCGAACTGCCCGTGCCGTATTCCTGTCCCGCGAACACGACGAGGGGCGTTCCGTGCTGCTGGTATTTCATCGCTGCGTCGTAGATGGGCAGAACCGCGCCGTCGTACTTCGTCACGCCGCCTTCGACGGCGGGCACCATCAGGTTTTTGATGCGGACGTTGGCGAACGTGCCTCGGGTCATCATGCGGTCGTTGCCCCGGCGCGCGCCATAGCTGTTGAAATCCGCGGGCGAGACGCCGTGGTCGATAAGATACCTGCCCGCCGGAGATTCCTTCTTGATGCTGCCGGCCGGCGAGATGTGGTCCGTCGTCACCGAATCACCGAAGATGCCGAGCGCGCGCGCGCCTTTGATGTCTGTAATCGTGCCGGGCTGCATCGAGAAGTTTTTGAAAAACGGCGGCTCCTGAATGTAGGTGCTGTTGCCGTCCCACTGGTACACCGCACCGAAGGACGGCGGGATATGGACCCACGCAGGATTCTGCGCGTCGAAATCCTTGTAGAGAGCGCGGAACACTTCGGGTTTGAGCGCGCCCTGCATCGCGTCGCGAATCTCTTGCTGCGTGGGCCACAGGTCGCGCAGGTAAACGTCGGTCCCGTCCCTGCCCTTGCCGATCGGCTCGTTTGTGAGATCGATGTCCACGCGTCCCACCAGCGCAAACGCCACGACGAGCGGCGGCGACATCAGGAAGTTGGCTTTCACGTTTTGATGGATGCGCGCCTCAAAATTGCGATTGCCGCTGAGCACGCTGGCGGCGATCAGATCGTTCTTTGTGATCGCGTCTTCGATGGGCGCCGAAAGCGGCCCGGAGTTGCCGATGCAGGTCGTGCAACCGTAGCCGACAAGGTTGAAACCAAGCGCGTCGAGATACTTCTGCAATCCAGTCCTGGCGAGATAATCGCTGACGACACGCGAGCCGGGAGCGAGCGAAGTTTTCACGTGGGCCGGCACCTTCAACCCGCGCTCGACGGCCTTCTTCGCGAGCAGTCCCGCACACAGCATGACGGTCGGGTTGGACGTGTTTGTGCAGCTCGTGATGGCCGCGATGACAACCGAGCCGTGGCCGATTTCGGCCTTGCCATCATGGGTCAGAATGAACGCAGTGACGTGGTCGGGCGCAGGATGTTGATCGCACATTTCCGATTCGCTCGGTGAGAGTTTGTCTCTTGCGAACCCGTAATGTTTGTCGGTTGTGGCAACCGTCGCGACCGATCCCGGTTGCACCTGCACCCGTTTCCCGAGGTCCGCTGCCGATTTCCCGTAGCCGCTCTCGGCAACCGGCTTCTCGAAATATTTTATGAACTCCTCTTTAAGGCTCGGCAGTTCGATGCGGTCCTGCGGACGCTTCGGACCGGCGACGCTGGGCCGGACGGCGGCAAGGTCGAGCTCGAGTTCGACGCTGTAATCGATCTGGCCCTTGTGCGGGATTCCGAACATTTTCTGCGCCTTGAAATAATACTCGAACGCGCGAACTGATTCCTCGCTGCGGCCCGTGGAGCGAAGGTAGTTGACGGCTTCCGTATCGATCGGGAAGAAGCCCATGGTGGCGCCGTATTCGGGCGCCATGTTGGCGATGGTGGCGCGGTCGGCGACCGTCAATGACGCTGCGCCCGGCCCGAAGAACTCGACGAATTTGCCGACGACCTTCGCCTTGCGCAGCATTTGCGTCGTGTGCAGTGCCAGGTCGGTGGCGGTCACGCCTTCGCGCAGCGCGCCGGTCATGTGCACGCCGACGACTTCGGGCGTAAGGAAATAAACAGGCTGCCCCAGCATGCCCGCCTCGGCCTCGATGCCGCCAACGCCCCAGCCAACGATGCCCAGCCCGTTGATCATCGTGGTGTGCGAGTCCGTGCCGACAAGCGTGTCAGGGTAAAACAATGGCGTGTCGTGTGTGGCAAGTTGAGCGGACAGGACTCCTTTGGCAAGGTACTCAAGATTCACTTGGTGAACGATACCGATGCCGGGGGGTACGACCTTGAAGGCCCTGAACGCCTGTTGACCCCATTTGAGGAGTTGGTAGCGCTCGCGGTTGCGCTTGAACTCCATCTCGAGGTTCTGCGTTAGCGCCTCAGGCGTTCCGAAGAAATCGACCTGCACGGAGTGATCGACGACGAGGTCAACGGGCACGAGCGGCTCGACCATCTTTGGGTTTTTGCCCAGATGCGCCACGGCGGAACGCATCGCCGCCAGATCGACCAGCAGCGGCACGCCCGTGAAATCCTGCAACACAATCCGCGCGACGATAAACGGGATCTCTTCCTGCGCCGGCGACTTGGCGTCCCAGTTGGCGAGGGTGCGGACGTCTTTCTCTGTCACCTTCTTGCCATCGACGTTGCGCAGCACGGATTCGAGGACGATGCGGATGCTGACGGGCAAGCGCGAGACTTTGCCGATGCCCGCCGTTTCCAACGCCGGCAGGGAATAGAATTGACCTTTGCCGCCGTCGCCAAGATCGAAAGTCTGCAGACTGTTCAAAAGATTATGGGCTGTGCTCATCACCGAAGCACATTATACGGCGCGGGAGCGTTTAGGCAAGCAACGCCAGGTACTCATCCTCTGAGATCGTCCGATTTCACGCAAGAGTGAGGAGGCTGTTGAAGAACCCAAAGCTGGACAAGCCAAAACCAAAAACTTTATTTCTTCTTGTCGCCATGGAAGCGATAGAAATTATGCCCTGCAAGGTTGCACATGAAGAAAGTTGCGCGTCGTGCACAGGATTCAAGAAACAGGGGACTAACTCCCAAAACAGCCCCTTTTTCAACGGCTTCTTAACAACTGACCGCCACTTTAGGTCGTACTCGTGAACATGTCGCTCGAAGCATCAAGGGCTGCCATCACTCGTCCCGGCCAAGAGCGGCTCTTCCCGAAGAAAGTTGCCGACAACTTCCTCGACTTCGCGGATGTTGAACGGTTTGCTGAACCAGCGGTTGCCCGTCCATTCGAGAAAGGCGCGTGATCGTGTGCTCACCGTGTCGCCGGTGACGAAAACGATGCGCTCCGCGAGTGCCGGGTCGCGGTCCCGTATGGTCTTGTAGAGAGTTTCGCCGTCCGTGCCCGGCATGCACAAATCCGAAATGATCAGGTCGTATTTGCCCGGTTCGATGCTTTCCAGAGCCTCGTTGCCGTTGCATGCCGTTTCCACGGTGTAGCCCTTCTCACAAAGAATGGTTTTGAGCACTTCGACAATCCCAGGTTCGTCATCGACCACCAGCACTCGATACTGCGCGGCATTCGGGTCAGGCTCGAATCGTTGAGGCACAGGCTCCCACGAATCCGGCCCGACGGGGCAGGACACGATCGGAAGCTCGATGAGGAACTTTGCGCCCTTGCCGCGCTCGCTTTGCACCCAGATTTTGCCGCCGTGTTCCTCGATGATGCTGTGCGAAATTGAAAGCCCCAAGCCCGTCCCCTTGCCCGGCGCCTTTGTCGTAAAGAACGGATCAAAAACCTTGCTAACGATCTCGGGCGGAATCCCCGCACCCGAATCGGCGACAATGATGCGCAGGAACTTCCCATTCGTTTCTGTCGCCAGTTCCAGCACGCGTGATCCCTTGCAGCTCGCGAGCGCGTGGACGGCATTGATATAGAGATTCGAGAGAACCTGCTCGATTTGATGTGGATCGGCCATGGTTCTGGGAAGATTGAGGGCGAGATGCCTGGTGAGCGTGATGTTGTTGTCCAGCAACTCGCCTTCACGCGACTCAAGGAAACTCGCTATCAGATGGTTGACGTCCACGACCATCATTTGCGGGTCTCGAGGTCGAGCAAACGTCAGCAGGTTGCGAACGATTTTGGCAGCGCGTTCACTTTCGTGCAGGATTTTTGCCACCTCATTCTTCACGCGTGTATCGGCGTTGTCCTGCTTGGCCAGCAGTTGCGCGTAGCCCATGATGACAGCCAGCGGATTATTCAACTCGTGCGCCACGCCTGCGATCAATTGACCGAGAGCGGAGAGTTTCTCGGACTGCCGCAGTTGCTGCTCCAACCGCTTGCGCTCGATGATTTCACGGACATTGATTTGCAGCACGGGCCGCCTGTTGTACTGAACGAGGTTCACGCTGCCTTCGCAGAGGATTTGCCCGCCATTTGGCCGCGCCATGTTGAATTCACTGGAAGGCTTGAAGATTTCATCGAACATTCGCTTGTGTTCCAACAGACTCCTCCCACGAGGTTGCAGGCTCGGACAGAGATCGAGAAAGGAGCGACTCGACTGATCCGCGGTCCCACAATCCACCAACTGGCGCGCGGATTCATTCGCTTCCAGGACTTCCAACGTCTCGAGGTCCACCAAAAAGATCGCATCGCTCGCCGAATCGAACACGGCTCGATACTTCTGTTCGGAGACCGTGATTTCCTGCTCGAGCAATCGGCGGGTGGTGACACCCTTCTTGAACTCGCCGAGCAACGTCTCGTTGCGTTCGCGCGCCTGTTCCAGCACCTGCACCATCATGCCCATGGCAATGAACAAAGCGAGAATCGCTGAGGCGATGTAACCAAGCGCCAACACGCTCGGCGTCAGAAATGGTTGGAAAGGATAGCCGATCAGGTGCAAACCCCACGCGACAAACCCCACGGCCAGCAGGTTGGCGCCGCGATAGCGTTTGCGGTACTGCAGATACAGCAGCCCCGTGAACACACTACCCGCAGCCAATAACACAAAAACGGGAACTGTAATCCAGATGTGATCGCGGACCCGGTACGCAGCGACATAGCTCCAGAGCACGATCATGACAACGCCGAACCCCAGTTCTCGCCGCGTCCGGCCACGATTGGTCAACTCGAAGCTCCCCCAAAACATGCAGAGGGCACTGATGCCGATACAGGCCCGTCGTGCCATGACCAATAACGGCTGGTCCGGAGATTCTTCCAGACCAATGCAAGCCGCCAGCCACAAGCCGTAAAACAGCCACGCAACAGTCCAGAGGCTGAAGTATTCCTTCCTCGTGTAACGGTTGAGGTAGGCGAAAACGCTGACTACAACCAGCGTGCTAAAGAGCGCCATTACCAGCGCAGCTTCGACCCACTCGGGAACAAAGAGGCTGTCAATCGCCTGAGTCATCCTGCCCAACAGTGCATTGCTCATATTCGCCGTCATATTTCAGTCGAGACAGCCATCATCCGCTATTCCCTGCAGGCTGACTGTCCAAGCACGAACTCTGCCAGCGAAAGCTGCCTGTTAGCCGGGCCTTGCGTCGCCACTTTCCGCGTTCACAGAGGGACTGGGTGATGTTGATAAAGCGGGCCACTCAGTGATTGCGCGCAATTTTGCCCGTCAGAATCGCACGATCCTATCCCAGCACTGTTCGAACCGTCTCTTCCACGTTGCGGATGTTGAATGGCTTGCCAAGCCAGCGCGTTCCCGTTGACTCCAAAAACTCGCGCGACTTGGGACTGACGGTGTCGCCTGTCAGGAAAATCATACGACGCGCAAGGCCTGCGTCTTTCTCCCGAATGTGGCGGTGAAGTTCCTGACCATCCATCTCCGGCATGCAGAGATCCGAGATCAAGAGGTCGAAATGATCGTTTTCGATTCGCTGCATGGCCTCCTGCCCGTTGGCGGCGGTGTCCACGGTGTAGCCCAACTCCGTCAGCAGTTCCTGCAGTACTTCGCGAATGCCCGGCTCGTCGTCCACCACGAGCAACCGTCGCGATGGGATGGAGACAGTTGCCGCCACTGGCTCCGGCGACTTCGTGGCAGGTCGCTCCTTGGCGGGCATCTCAACTTCTAGGGTCGGCAACTCGATGGTGAATGTCGCCCCCTGACCGACTTCAGTTTCCAGACGGAGGCGTCCGTGGTGCTCTGCCATGATCGTGTGCGAAATGGACAACCCCAACCCTGTCCCTTTGCCGGTCGGTTTCGTTGTGAAAAACGGCTCGAAGATCCTCTCGCGAATCGACGGTGGGATGCCCGGCCCGGTATCCGCCACGCCAATTCTGATGAAGAACCCGTTGCTGCCTGTTGTGACGGTCAATTTGCGCGGACCTTGCGCCTTCTCCAACATGGCATGGATGGCATTTGTCACCAGGTTGTTGAGAACCTGCTCGATCTGCACCGGGTCAGCCTTGGTTGGGGGCAGGTTGGCCGCAAAACGGGTCTCTAACTCAATGCCCTGTGCGCTCAATTCGCGCTCCCGAACCTCAATCACACTGCCCACCAAATGGTTCACGTCCACTGCGGTCATCTGGGGCTCGCACGGTCGCGCGAACGACAGCAAATCGTGCACGATCTTCGATGCACGCTCGCTTTCATGCAGAATTTTCTCCATATTGGCTTTGGTCTTCTCATCTTGGATCCCCTGCTTGCTCATGAGTTGGGCGTAACCCACTACAACCGCCAACGGATTGTTCAACTCATGCGCCACCCCGGCAACGAGTTGACCGAGCGACGACAACTTTTCCGCACGCCGCACCATTTGACCGAGTTTACGGCCTTTGTCTACCTCTCGTACCTTGATGTGCAACACCGGCACCGTCCGCCAATGGATTAGATTCGTGTCGCCCTCGCAAACCACGGGATCATCGTCGGCCCGCAGGATGTGAAACTCGTTATACGGCCTGAATACCGTATTGAACATGTTGCGATTCTGAAGCAGGTTTTTCCTGTTGCACTGCAAATCCGGGCACACCTCCGCCATACTCATCCCGATGAGCTTCTCAACGGAATGTTTTGTCAATCGATGCGCGGCGTCGTTGGCGTCGAGAATTTCCATCGTCCATAAGTCCACAATGAACACCGCCTCGTTCACGGAAGCCAGCACGCCGCGGTAACGCTCGTCGCTCAATTCAGCCTCTTCCTTGACGATGATTCCAATCGCGACCGCCAGCGTCAGCACCGCAGAGATGACGTGCCCCACCGGAAGCAAAATCGGCATCGCCGCCAGCAACGGCACCAACACGAGGTGCAGCGCCCACAAAAAGAACGCGCCTGACAAAATGCTTGCGGCGTGGCTGCGTTTGCGGTCGCGGAAATACTGCAGGCCGATGTGCACGCACGCGCCCGCCAACAACAAGAACACCGGCTCGCGCGTCCACCATTGTGAATGGAACTTGTAGGCGGACATCACACTCCACAGCAGAATCGGCGCAACCGCATAACCGAGCCGCCTGCCCCATTGGTTGCGCTGGATGATTTGCACGCAACCCCCAAACAGGCAGACTGCGCTGATACCCACGGCCGCCATCTGCACCGCGTGCAGCAGGCGCTCAGCAGGCATTTCCTCCAAACCGATCTCCGCCGCCTGAGCGATCGAGAAAAAAATCCAGCCGGCCGTCCAGCGCGTGAAGTAGGGTTTCTCCGTCGCGCGGCTGAGATAGGCGCACATCCCCACCAACGTCCACGCGCTGACCAACGCGACAATCCACGAGGCCAGCGCCCAGTCCGCCGTCATCAATCGCTTCGCGATCTCAGCCAGTTCGTTCATTTGCAGCGATCTCTACCGGCACACAACCCGGAGCAACCTGTCCTCCCTTCGCAAAGCACGCCGCCTGCCAGCCTTTGTTGATGCCCTCCTGCGCTTGTTTTCAACGCGACGGTCGTACGGATTTGTGCCTGGCAGGGCCGCAAATGGGCGGGATTCGCGGGACGCTCTAAACCCTCAGTTCAGACCGGCGTTTGCCTTCGAGGTGATGTCGATTGTTTCCTCGCGGAGCACGCTGCCGACGATTCTTTGCACTTCCGCGACGTGAAACGGTTTGCGCAGCCAGCGGTTGCCAGTCAGTTTGAGGAAGGTGCGGGTATCGGTATTGACATCGTCCCCTGTGAGGAAGATGACGCGGTTTGCCAGTTGGGGATTGTCTTTCTTGAGTGCCTCGTAAAACTGTTGGCCGTCCATTCCCGGCATCCGCAGATCGGAGATAATCGCATCGTAGCGGCGCCCGGAAATCTGCCGCATCGCGTCCGCGCCGTCGCGGGCCGTCTCCACGTTGTAGCCTTCTGACGTGAGAACTTCGGTCAACACCGCCAGGATTCCGGGCTCATCGTCCACGACCAACAGCCTGCGCTCGGACGCTTGCGGATCCGGTCGCAGCTCTTCGGCGGCGGCGGGTGTATGATCGGCCTCTTCCGTGCAAGGGACGATCGGCAACTCGACAATGAATTTCGCCCCTTTGCCGACCTCACTCTCAACCCACATCCGCCCCCGATGAGCTTCGACGATATTGCAGCAGATCGACAGGCCCAGGCCCGTGCCCTGGCCGGGCGGTTTCGTGGTGAAGAACGGCTCGAAAATCTTTGCCCGAATCTCCTTCCGAATGCCCGGCCCGGTGTCGGCGACGACGATTCGAATGAAGAGATCGTCCGATTCCGTGGTCACCTTGAGCACGCGTTTCCCCTCGTAGCCTGTCATCGCCTGGACCGCGTTGGTGATCAAGTTCGTCAGCACCTGCTCGATTTGACCGGCATCAACCTTTGTTTTTGGCAGATGCTCGGAGAGACGCGCCACCAGTTCAATCTCGCCCGCGCTGATCGCGCTCTTGCGTGCTCCCAGGACCGTCGAGACCACCGTGTTGAGATCGGCACCAACCTTCTGCGGCTCGCACGACCGCGTAAACTTCAACAGATCGCCCACGATTTTTCCTGCCCGCTCGCTCTCGTGCAAAACCGTGGCGAGTTTCAAGCGGGCCTTGTCACTCATCTCCTTGTGATTCATCAGGATCTGGGCGTAAGCTATCACGATGGCCAACGGATTGTTCAACTCGTGGGCAACGCCTGCGATCAGGGTGCCCAACGCAGAAAGTTTTTCAGCCTGTCGCAACTGCTGCTCCATCCTTCTTTTGTCCGTGATTTCACGGGCGCTGATTTGAAGCACAGGCCGTTTGTGGCAATGGGCGACGTTGGCTGTGCTTTCGCAGAGGACGCGCGTGCCGTTCGATCGCAGGAGACTCAAATCGACGGCTTGGCGGTACATCGCCGCGAATATTTTATTGCCATCCAGAACCCCCGTGCCCTCCTTGCGCAGATCAGGGCAGAGCGCCAGAAAATCATAGCCAAACAGTTCGGCATGGCTGCGGCCGGTCAGGCGCTGTGCCGACCAGTTCGCGTCGACGATCCGCAGGGTTTTCAAATCGAGAAGGAAGATCGCATCACTCGCCCAGTCGAACAGCACGCGATAGTTTTGCTCGGAAAGAACACCTTCCTGCTCGACAATCATGCCGATGGCGATCATGGTTGACTGAACTGCCGAGCCCAGATATCCGAGCGTCGTCACCGCCGGGGCGATATTCAAGAAGGGAAATCCCAGCAAGAGAAGTCCCCACAACAGGAATCCCGGCCCCACGATGTTCGCGCCACGATAACGTCGTCTCCGCCACATGTAGGCGAACCCGGTGTAAATTCCCGCCGCCGATAGCAGCGCAAACACCGGCACTGTAATCCACAGCCTGTCCCGTACGATGTAAGCCGCCACGCCGCTCCAAAGCACAAGCATGATGCTGGCTAACTGCAGTTCCTTGGGATCGCGCGGCGCATTGGTCAGTTGAAGGCTGCCCCAGAACATGAACGCCGCGCCGACGCCGATGCTGGCGCGCTGCACCATGATCAGGAATGCGGTTTCCCGGGAATCCTGCAAACCGATCGACGCCGCCAGATAGACCGCATAAAACATCCACGACACGGTCCAATAGCTGAAGTACAACTTCTTCGTGTTTCGGTTCAGATAAACGAAGAGGGCAATGACACCACACGTGCTCATTAACGCCAGCAGCAGAGCCGACTTCACCCACTCCGTGGGGAATGCGTAGGCCATGAATTCGTTCAGATAATTCAGAACTTGTCTTGTCATTTCAGCAATGGCGCCTTTCAAAAAAAAAAACGCAACAACCGCTTTGCGAAATGCCGCTGGCGCTGCCGTTAAAGCAGAAATGCTGCCAGTCCCGTCGTTGACGCCCTGCTCGCGCGCGCCTATAATCCGCCACCTATGAAGATTTCCCTGACCAACACATCGGTTTTCTCTCAGAAGCTGCCCGCCGTTGCACTTTTCGCGTTCGAAAAAGAACGCCTCGCCGGTCCAAACAGCTTCAAGAACCTCCTTCAACGCCTGACTGACAAGGAATTCAAGGGCGCAGAAAAACAACTGCTGCTGCTTCACACTGCAGGAAAACCCGGCATCCAGGCCGGTCGCGTCCTTCTCGCCGGGCTTGGCAAACGCAACGAATTCAGCCCGGAGAAAATGCGCCGCGCGATGGGGGCCGTCGTGAAAGAGCTTCGGGACATCGGCATCGACCGCGCCGCCGTCCAGATCGCTTGTGACGAGCCGCACTGCTCGATTGACGATTGCATTGCCGCCGTCGTAGACAGTGCCGAATTGGTCGCCTACAGGTTCACCAGGTACAAGGCCGACAAAGACGAACCCATTGAGTTCAGGTTGCTGACGCTTTGCCTCCCTGCCCAATTCGACCTTCGCGGAGCAAAGGAACTCGTGAGACGCACGCAGACCGTCGCCGGGTCCGCCAACTACGCGCGCGACATCGCCAACCTGCCCGGCAACGTCGTGTTCCCATCCGCCCTCGCCGATTACGCCCGGCAGCTTGCCGAGGAAAACAATTTGAAATGCACCGTCTTGGACAGGAACGCTCTCGATCAGGGCGGCTTCGGCGGTTTGCTGGCGGTCGGCGGCGGCAGCGCGCACGAGCCGCAGCTAATCGTCCTCGAATACCAGCCACCAGTCACGAGTCACCAGTTACCAATTGCCCTCGTCGGCAAAGCGATCACGTTTGACTCGGGCGGTATCTCCATAAAACCCAGCGACAAAATGGATGAGATGAAGTTTGATAAATGCGGCGGCGTGGCCGTTCTTGGCGCGATGCGCGCCATCGCTCAACTTAAACTCCCGCTCAGCGTCATCGGGGTTATCGCTGCCGCGGAGAACATGCCCAGTGCCACCAGCTACCGTCCCGGCGACATTGTCACCAGTTATCGCGGCGCGGACAACAAACGCGGCGTCACAATCGAGGTCCTCAACACCGACGCCGAAGGCCGCATTGTGCTCGGCGACGCCCTGGCCTACGCACGCGAACGGAAACCGCAAGCGATCATCGACCTTGCTACGTTGACCGGGGCCTGTGTCGTCGCGCTCGGCTGCTACGCGACCGGTCTTTTCGGCAACAACGAGCCGCTGCTGGAAAAACTTCGCGCCGCCGGCGAGCGCACCGGCGAACGCCTTTGGCCGTTCCCGCTCTGGCAGGAATACAAAGATAAAATCAAGAGCGACGTGGCAGATCACAAGAACACCGGTGGCCGCGAAGGGGGCGCGATCACGGCGGCGGCGTTTCTGGCGCGTTACGTCGGCGACGTGCCGTGGGCCCATCTCGACATTGCGGGCACGGCGTGGACGACGGAAGAGCGACCGTACATGGCCAAGGGCGCGACAGGGTTCGGCGTGCGTTTATTGCTGGAGTTGCTCGGGAACTGGCGCTGAGCGGTGCGACGTGCGCGCGTGGAAGATGACGATGATAGTGATGAGCACCACCAGAAGGCTGAGCGTGAAGAACCCCCACGCCGTCACGTTCTCTTTGAATCGGCGGCTCAACTTCATAGAATGCGCAGGATTCTAGGCGAGCGCGATCGTGAACACAATCACGCAACTCGATCTGGCCGGCGTGCGCAAATTGAAAAGCGGCAAGGTGCGCGAAGTGTTCGACCTCGGCGACGCGCTGCTGTTCGTGGCGACGGACCGGCTCAGCGCATTCGACGTGATCCTGCCGAACCCGATTCCCGGAAAAGGCCGTGTGCTCACCGCGCTCAGCGAGTTTTGGTTCAGCAAGACCAGCCACATCATCGAGAATCACGTCATCACGAGCGATCTTGACCGAATCGTGGCGCAGGCGTCCCGCCTGCGGCCGTTTGCCGATCAACTGCGCGGCCGCTCTATGCTGGTGCGCAAATGCCAGCCGCTGGCGATCGAGTGCGTCGTGCGTGGTTATCTAGCCGGCTCGGGTTGGAAGGAATACAAACAAAGCCGCACCGTCTGCGGCATTCGCCTGAGCGACGGCCTCGTCGAATCGGGCAGACTTCCCGAACCGATCTTCACGCCCGCGACCAAAGCCGAGACGGGCCACGACGAAAACATCGACTTCTCACGCACGGCGAAGATCGTCGGCAAGAAGATCGCATCGCAGGTGCGCAATTTATCCATTGCCCTGTACAAGTTCGCCGCCGACTACGCGCTCAAGCGCGGCATCATCATTGCCGACACAAAGTTCGAATTCGGTTTGGACGGCGACAAACTCATCCTCATCGACGAGGCGCTGACGCCCGACAGTTCCCGTCTCTGGCCGGCCGATTCCTACGCGCCCGGCAAACCGCAGCGCAGTTTTGACAAGCAGTTCGTCCGCGATTATCTGGAAACGCTCGACTGGAACAAGCAACCGCCCGGTCCCGTGTTGCCCGACGACATCATCCGCAAGACGAGCGAAAAATATCTCGAATCGCTGAAGCGACTTACCACATAGGACGCTGAATTGTTGCTGCTGAAGGAGGCGGGTACCGACTACGGCGAGCAGGGCAATCGCGGGTACGCGGTTGTGGATTACTCCTGCTTGTCTTGTGCTGCGGGTTGTGGTTAAAGTACGCGCATGCCGAGGAAGGTGAAGTACAGCGGGAAGAAGCGGAGGTCATTGCGAGTTCGAGAGGCGTCCAACAACAGCTATCGCCCCGTTAACTGCGTCATTGAGGGCGATTGCGGCGTTGAGCTTACGAAACTGCCCTCGGACAGCGTTGATCTCGTCTTTACATCGCCGCCTTACGCGGACAGCCGCAAGAAGACGTATGGCGGCATCGCGCCTGATCGCTATGCAGAATGGCTGCTTCCAATCACCGCAGAACTGCTGCGCGTGTTGAAACCAATCGGCTCATTTGTCCTCAATGAATCGTGATGAAACCCAGGATCTTTAAAATCAGCTTTAAGTTGTACTACCACGAATTGTGCGACTGGGGATCAGAATATGTGAGAGCAAAGAATAAGCGAGCGGCGTTAAGAAATTTCGCCAAGAGACACGGTCTTCAGACTGCAAGCGTGCGCTCTCCAGAAAGTTGGCGGTGGTGGGAACACGATTGGTACAACGCATTTCACGCGATTGAAGAGGTTTCGAATCGTCCCAAAATCTGCGCAGCGTGCAAGGGTGTTGGCACAGCAGGCGGATAGCTCACCGGATGGTCCCAGAGATGGCTGCTAAAAACCGAGAAATACGCGATCGTTTCATAGCGAAGATTCGCCCTTTCAAGCGAGTCGAGGCTGTTCCACGAATGTCGAGCGTCTATACGACGTTTAATGAAGTGTTATTAGACGTTCGCTACTCGAGCCTGATGGACAAGGATTACTACTGGTTCTTCATCGATACCCACAGATTAAACCAGTGGCGTGGCAGGCAAAGGTTTGTCGAATGTTTCATCTGCGGCGATGAAAACACCGTTGTTTTCGTTCCGGATGACAAGGTTTTCGAGTGGTACGAGAGAATCGAACCGAATCGCAAAGGGCATTGGTTCATGAAGATCGTACCTGATGGCGACCGTTTGATATTGAAGCTAGGTCACGGATGTCCCGAGATGGATGCCCGCGAATATCTGAATCGCTTTGACCTGATCTCGCCGTTAATCCCCCGCCCCATTCCTCAACTTCCGGTTACCTCGGCTTCCGCTCAAACTGCGTTTGAAGATGTGAGGAAAGCAATTCTGGCAGAGCCGGAGCTTAAAGGGGATTCGCTGCATGAGAGAGTCATCGACATGCTCGCTTACCTAGGCGAATGGTCTGGATGCAAGCCTCGAAAATCGTATGCGACCGAACCTAATTCGCCGTACGAGCTAGATATCGTATGGATGGATGGAGACGAAATCGACCTGGCCGTCGAGGTACACGATGGCGGGAACGAAACCGAAGCAAAAGATAGACTTCGGCATGCGTTGCGATTCGGAGCCAGAAAAGTTGTGGTCGTATCTGTCCCCTCAGCCATAGGCAGGTTGAAAAGCGTTTGTCAGTTCGAAGCCGACCTCAAACAATGGCTGGAGATTTGGAGCGTTGCACGCGTGTATAAAATGTACCGGAGTGGCAGGGAGTTTTTCGATGATTTTCGCCCATTCCGCAAACGCCAGCGCTCCGAAAATGTCGGGGAGTTCTTGTAGGATCGCCGTCAACCGATTCACACGCGAGTTCATGGCCGAATTCTGCACACCGGATGGCGCAATCGACTGGGAGAAGCTGGTCCAGTTCAACTCGTCGGCTAAGAAAAAGAAAAGAAAAAGATAGAAGCCCCACCGCTCGTCGCCCCTACGGCATGAAAAACGACGACGACATCGTCCGCAAGACGAGCGAGAATCCGCGGTTGGTTGCCATCGGCCCGCTTCCGGAACGCTTGCGGGGGACTGAACGGGCGAGACGCCCGCGCTACCGGGTTGTCTTGCGGCTCAGTTCGTACCGAGCCAAGACTTACAGTGCTCTACCGGTCACAACTTCTTCAGCAACCCGAGCCACCGCGTCCAGGCGGATTCACGCGCCTTCTTGTTTGCGTCGTTACCGTTGGGGTCTTCGCCCGCGCGCATGAAGCCGTGGCCAGCGCCGTCGTAGGTGACAGGCTCGTAGGTTTTGCCAGCGGCTTTCATCAACTCGACGGTCTTGGGAATGGCGGCGTTGATGCGATTGTCGTTGCCGCCGTAGAAGCCGTAGACGGGCGCGTTGATGCGGGCGATGTCGGCGGCGTTGTCGGGTGGCGGACCGTAGAATGAAAACGCGGCCTTGATACTCTTGTTGTTTGCCGCAAAGCGGAACGTCTGGCCGCCGCCCCAGCAGAAACCAGCAACGACCACCTTGCCATTGCAAGAAGGCAGTTTGGAAACGTAATCGACGATGGCGTTCAAATCGGCGGTGATCTGGTCGGGAGGGAGATTGCCGATGACCCGGCGCACACCGTCGTCACCTCCGAGTTCCGCCGTGCCGCCGCCGTTGGGTCCCATGCCGGAAAGAAGATCGGGCGCGATGGCGATGTAACCGGCTTCCGCCAGTTGATCCGTTACGCCGCGCACCCAGTCGGTGAGACCGAAGATTTCGTGGATGACGACCACGGCAGTGACTTTGTCTTTCACTTCGGGATAAGCAATGAAGCAGTTGACCTCGCGATTGCCGTGTTTGATTTTCACCCACTCCAAGTGGCGCGGGGATTTCTCAAGGCGGGCCTTCGCCCAATCCTGAGCGGAGACAGAAGTGCCTAGAAGTGCCAATGCAGAGATGACGGTGAATATTATTCTCATGGTTTTCATGCCAATCCTCCGCGGCAACGTAGTGGCGCTCCTTGCGCTGGGCAAGCAATATTTGGCATAATCGCGCACCGTATGCTTGGCGCAGCAGAACAAATCCGATGCGTCACCGGGGCCGCGTCTGATTATTGTTTATTCTGACCTGGCGCGCCAACACAGCCCGCAATCCTCGTTGATGGAAATCCGCTCATCTGGTTTCATCGGGGCCGGCCACCAGCCGGAGAGAAGAAGCGTATGACGAAGCCGATGACACAATGGGGTGCGGGTCCGCGCCGGGGTATCCTCGTGATGAGCGGGAAACCGAGCGTAGCGAGACGCCGAGGGGCGACTGGGCGGCAATGCGCGGTTTGGTTGCCGCCGGCCCGCTTCCGGAACGCTTGGGGGGACTGAACGGGCGGACGGCGAAATACCTGCGATGAAGGACGGGTTTCACCACGGTGGCTTCGATCAATTTGCGCTCAAGCATGATCTTTGCTATTCGGCTTGATTGCCCAACCTGCCCGTGATTGTGATGGTCCTGCCCTGGAGATTGACGCCGGTAATTATGCCGCGCAAAAACAGATCGCTGCTCAGATTTGGCGGCGGCTGATGTTGCTCCTTCGGAGGCGCGTCCCCGGTTGGCGGGGCGTGATCTATTGACACCATGACGACCCGGTCTGCGATCAGCATGCCGTTCGGCTTCCGGTAGCGGATGTTGACCGTCCCACCCACTTTAAGATCGGCGAGTGTTGCCCGTTTGCCGTTGACCACGATCCTGCAATTGTCCGACGCGGCGAAGGTCAAACCGGTCTCCAGTCTCTTGGCAAGCAACGCCGCGGGCATTATGATCGAAGCTCCTGCGATCAGACAGATGCCAACCGCGATTGGACGATGTAATCTGTTCATGTCGTTACTCCGGATCCCGGCGATTGTGTTCACTGAAAGGCGAAACACCGTAACCCGGCAGAAGTTTCACACATACTGAAAACGAATTGCAAGATGATTTGTCACCTCCTCACTCGGTCCTCGGCAGCGACCCAAACCGCAGTTCTCGGCCACGAACGCGGGTCTCCAAAGCAGCCGGCCGGGGCCGCGCCTGTTATTCTTCGTTCTGACTTGGCGCGCCAACACAATGTTGCATCGCGCCAAAGGCGGTTTCTGCGAAACGGACCCAAGTACTTCGGGCGGGCGCTCCGGGCGAATCAAACCAGATCAAACCACATGAAACGGATTGCAGCTACGATTCAGGGGCTTGTGGCGAACTTGTTTTCCCCGCCTGCGCGGCCCATCCTTGCGCCATCAATCCAATCAGATATTCAAACGCCGCCTCGTGGGAAATCCGTTTCCTCTCGGCATCCATCCGCGCCCGTTTGTCGAGTTGGGACGCCATGTCAGCAGATTTCTCAGGTGGGCAACCGAGGTTTTCGAGAAGTTGGGCAATCTCGGGGATTGTCATGCCTGATCCCCTGCCAACGGCCGTTACTTCTTGAGCGCTTCGGCGCGCGTGGTGATTGTGACTTTGGTCATCTCGACTTTGTCGTTGGGATTGTCACGCGCATCGCGCGGCACGGCGACGATCTTGTCCACAACGTCCATGCCGGCGATCACGTTGCCGAAGACGGTGTAGTTGCCGTTGAGGAAAGCGTTGTCGTTGACGTTGATGAAAAACTGGCTGCCGCTCGATGCTTTCTTCGGGTTGACCTGGTCGCCCGATCTCGCGGTGGCAACGGTGCCGCGTTTGTGCTCACGCTTGATCTCGGCTTCAACCGTGTACCCCGGTCCGCCCATGCCGTGAGTGCTGCGGTCCGGGTTCTTGCTGTTCGGGTCGCCGCCTTGGATCATAAAGCCGGGAATCACGCGATGAAATGTCGTGCCGTTATAAAATCCATCCCTGGCCAGCTTCTTGAAGTTCGCAACCGTCTTCGGCGCGTCCTTGTCGTAAAACTCGATTGCGATCTTGCCAAACTTCGTCTCGATCACCGCCACTTCGTCTGTTCCCTCCGCCATCGCGCACGCTCCATTCAAGAGCACGGCTGCCATTGTCGTCAACGCCGCCGCAAATGTTATTCGCCGCATCGTTTTATGACCTCCGCAGTTTGTTGATTGATTTTCAATTGCGTTCGCGTCTTCACGAACTCGCGCTGAACATATCCCAACGCCTGCAGTTTGCCAAGCCGCGCGGAATTCACCGGGCTGCTCACCCACCCCACCGTGCGTCGTTCCACAAGGATCTTCTCTCCGCGCTTCGGCAGGCAAGTGCCCTGCGCCTCGCATTGAATCAGTTGCCGATTCAGGTGTCCGTACGTCTTGATCCGCGCAATCGTTTCCTGTCCGATGTCACAGCCTTTCTCGTAGCTGATCGCCCGCGCTTCCAAGCGCGTTTCGATGGGGATGGTGTCTGTCCATATCCAGACCCCACAACGGCACCCCCGCTTCGATTCGAACCGCCTCCAACTCCTCGCGGCTCAACGTCGCCGTCATCAGCACCGCATTGATCAACTCCAGTCCCCAATGCGTGCGCAAATGTCACCGCACCAGCAGGCAACGCGACACGGCCGCTTCCGATGATGAGCCATTCGCCCGTCGCCCCGCTCACATCCTCTCTGATGATGAACTTCTCCAACGGCGGCAACAATCCGACGCTGGCCTCCACCAAGAACGAATCCTCAAGGCAGACGATGTAACCGTCGCCGCGCATCTTCCCTTTGGCGTTCAGGAACGCTGCATAACAACTCTGCCGCATGGCCAGCCTCTTCACGTCATTCGTGCATTGCCCTGTAGGAAGGCCACACGATCCGCTCCCGTGACCCCCAGATGGGCGCGCACACCCGACAAATGGGCTACACACAGACGATTCGTGATTTCCAGAGGTTGTTCCCGCAAGTTGCCATGCCAGCAGTGCCACTGGATAGTAGCGGACGCAGCACCTTTCGGCAAACGATTCAGCCGCGCGGTGGCTGCGACAGGCCGGCCAGACCATCGCGCGCCTTGTTGAAGGAGGGATCAATCTGTAATGCCAATTGGTACTCTAGGACCGCTTGGTCCACGTGCCCCTGTTTCGCCAGCGCAAGCCCTAGGTTGTAGTGGAAAGATGCGGACGCAGGATTTCGTCGCACCGCTTCGGACAACTTGCCAACCGCTTCAGCCAGTCTGCCCTGCATCGCCAACGCGATCCCCCAATTCGAGTACGCCATCGTATAACCCGGCATCACACGCGTGGCCTGCTCGTAATAAACGGTCGCCTCCGAGAACCGTCCCAATGCCACCAAAGCGGTGCCGACTTCGGTCAGAGCCCGAGGATTATACGGACGTTTCGACGCCGTATCACTCCAGATCGCCAGGGCGCTGCCATACTGTTCATTCCGACGTACCGACGCCGACCCGAAAATCGCCACCGCCAAGACGGCGCAAACTGTCGGCACCCAGCGTCTCGGCACAGCCTCCAGCGCTCTCCAAACGACAATCACCACCAACGCCACCACCGCAGCCAACGGCAAATACATGCGGCGTTCCGCCGCCACCTCACCCAGCAACGGCAAAAAACTGGAAGTCGGCGCCAGAATCAGAAAAAAACAGGCACCTAAAAAGCCGGTCGATCTGCCTGACAACAGTTGCCTGGCCGTCGCAGCCAACAATCCCAATACGGTCGCCAGACATGCCACCAGCGCGAGCGAAAAACGGGCAACCGGCCAGTCATAATAATCCAGAACCAACGGCGACGGCCAGAAACCGAGCCGCAAATAGTGCACGATCACTTCGCTCTCCGTCAGGCCATACTCCCATACCGTAAACGGGGCGCCACCGCCTCGTCTCACGCTGAACGTCGTTCCCGCTGATAACGGCACCAGCAGGAGCCAGGTTGTCGCCAGCCCAATGTACAGAGCCCGGCGCCGCCGCAGTGCTTCGCCAAACGAACGCGACAGGAAGATTCGGTCGTACAACAGCACGGCCAACGGGGCCGACACCATCACTTCTTTTGAAGCCATGCCCAGCGCGCAGGCAGCAATCGACGCCGCTGTCCAACCGGCGCCCCGCGGCGATTCGGCTCGGCGAATGGCGCAGTACAACGTCAACAGATAGAACAAACCCATCAACAACTCCGTGCGCGAAGAAATGTACGCGACGCTGACCGTGATCAAAGGATGCACCGACCAGATCGTTACCACTGCCAATGCCAGCTTGGTCGCATAGGGTCCGTACTTGGCTCGGAGCGGCTCCGTGATGAGAGTCCGACGGACAACGCCGTACAACACCAGCGACGCTAGAATATGTAGAAACGAATTGCCAACGTGATAGCCCCAAGGCTCCAGTCCGCCGAGCGCATAGTTGATGGCGAAGGAAAGGTTCACCATCGGGCGCGCTTGCACGGCGCCTTTCGGCGGCGGATTCAACGGTACCGTCAACGGCCAGAGACAGCGAATCTTGGCGTTGTCCCGAATCGATGGAATGTCGTCAAAAATGAACGGCCCGCCGAAACTGTTCAGATAGACCAGAAATGCAGCACCGATGATGAGCATCGGTGCCAGCCTTTCCAGAGCACAATACGGCGCTCGGTTCTTGCGTGGATGAAACATCAGTTCCGGTTAACAGAGCAATCGACTTGCCAGCTTCACACTCAACCTCTACTGTCTGGCTGATGATCCAGTCCCGGGAACCAGAGCCATCAGCAGAGCCACTAGCCATCGATCTGACCAGCGACGAGTACTTCATGGGCGAGGCGTTGCGGCAGGCGCGTTTCGCTTACGATGCCGATGAAGTGCCTGTCGGCGCGGTGATCGTCCGCGACGGCAAAATTATTGCCCGCGCTTTCAACCAGGTCGAACTGCTGAAAGATGCGACGGCGCACGCTGAGATTCTGGCGATCACACAAGCGGCCAACGTACTCGGCAACTGGCGTCTGGAAGGCGCCCAACTGTTCGTGACGAAGGAACCGTGCCCGATGTGCGCCGGTGCCATCGTGCTCTCACGGGTGAGGCGGCTCGTATTTGGCGTGCGGGATGAACGTGCGGGCGGCGCAGGCTCAGTGTTCGACATCACATCCGCGAAAGGATTGAATCACACTGTGGAAGTCGTGGCGGGCGTGAAGGAATCCGAAGCGCGCGAACTGCTGCAGAGCTTTTTCCGCCCAAAACGCGCCACTTAGGAGCGCTCCATGCTGGCGGCTTTCGGCGAAACCTTTTGCCAGAAGCAACCGTCCTCGCGCCAAGTTTTCAGTTCTCTCGTATTATGCCTTTAAGCAGGTATTTGGAAAATCGTAGAACGGGCTGGAAGCCCGTTCCCACGGCTAGCAGCCCGTTAAAGAACTCACTGATTTTGGAGATGGCGTGAACCGCTGATCGCAGTCGCCACACGGTGTGGATGGCAGCCCAAGGACAAACGGTTGGGTCAGCCAGTCTCCGAGTCGCTCCCAC
>Ga0326728_10002420_pt1 | contig 62187 bp, 58 predicted proteins | sample MB3enrmetagenome_FD_207602 | JGI IMG/M metagenome (GOLD analysis project Ga0326728, IMG submission 207602) | Lab enriched peat soil microbial communities from McLean, Ithaca, NY, United States - MB31MN | ecosystem: Environmental > Terrestrial > Soil > Wetlands > Peat | place: USA: New York... | reverse complement strand
ATGGCACGGATGGAAGTCGTGCGGTAGGAATCAGTTTCCCATCCGTGAAATCCGTGAAATCCGTGGTCCAATTCTTTTTGCTTGCACCTAGCCGCGCTCCGCCCCTTGTCCGTCCACTATGGGGCCAGCACGATACGCAAGTGGCTAATGCTCAGGCCCTTGTGAAAACACGCATTTTTTCGCATTTTTCCATTGACATCAGAACTTATTAGTTATACAATTTCCCGCGTATGGTAAGGAACGAACGGAAGGTTGCGGAAAGGAGGAACGCGGGATGCCCTGCAATGGCGGCCTTGCATTGGGTACTTCACACGGATTGTCTGCCCTCCGGCCTGCTCTCCGACCCGTCCGCCGTCCCGTCCACCGAAAGCCCTGTGAAGGTGGAAGGCCCGGCGAAGGAGGAAGGCTCTGCGGAGGAGGGCGGCCAGGTCAGATCGCGACAGGACGAAGAAGGGTGTGCCGTTCTTCGGCATCCACAATTTCTGCTTTCTGCTTTCTGTTTTCCAAATTTCGTTTTCACCGAGCCCTCGATTCGAGCTATTTCGAGCTATTTTGAGATATTTCGAGTTAATTCGAGTTCGGCATTCACTATTCAACATTCAAAATTCACTATTATCAGCACTCCAGACCCCCCTTCCAATAAAGGTTAATAAAGGTCAATAAAGGTTAATAAACCCAAAAAAATACTTTTTTTATGACGAGACGAGGTAAAATAGCACGCCTCCTCCGAGGCCAGAGGGGCCGGGACTGCCGCAAAATCATTGAGCGCAAGACCATGAAGACAGACCAGCGCGGCCGTTTTCCGGTGTTCGAGCCATTGTCTGGCTATGAAATTCCCGGCAAAACCCAGATGCGCCCCCAAAGAACGCGGGCGCGTAAAAAAACTTTGAACTTTGCAGATTTAACTTTACACTTTGATCCAGGCATGAGCGCAGCGAATGCTTGAAATTTGAATCGTGAACCTGAGACGTTGAACTTGCAAAGCAGACCTCCATCCCGGCAGCCCGAAAGCGCGGCCCAACCGGCCTCGACCCCGGTCGGCGCTTCCGATTTCGGTTTGGTCAACTCGCTGGAGGGGGTGATCGAAGCCGCCCTCAAGAATCTCGATCCGGAGCAGGCGGGGTTGCTGCGCAACGACTTGATCCTGCGCCTGCGCACGGCGGGACGGACGGCGGCGCGGCCGGTCAACACGCCCTATGTCAACACCATTCCGCCCGGAGCCGAGCCGCTTTATCCCGGCAACCGGGACCTGGAGCGGCGCATCAAGAGTCTGGCCCGGTGGAACGCCATGGCCATGGTGGTCAACGCCCAGCGCGATGGGGCCGAAGTGGGCGGCCATATTTCCAGCTATGCCTCCATGGCCACCCTTTACGAAGTGGCCTACAACCATTTCTTCCGCGGCGGCGACAATAAATGGCCCGCCGACCTGGTATATTTTCAGGGCCACACCGCGCCGGGCAATTATGCGCGCGCCTTTCTGGAGTATCGCCTGGAGGAGAGCCATCTGCACAATTTCCGCCGCGAACTGGCCGCGGGGGGCGGCCTTTCTTCCTACCCGCATCCCTACTTGATGCCCGATTTCTGGCAATTCCCCACCGTCTCCATGGGACTCGGCCCCATCCTGTCCATCTACCAGGCGCGTTTCGTCCGCTACCTCAAGGCGCGCGGACTGCTCAAAACGGAGATGGAACCGCGGATTTGGGCCTTCGTGGGCGACGGCGAATCCGATGAGCCGGAAACGTTCAGCGCCCTGACCCTGGCCGCGCGGGAGGGACTGGACAACCTCACTTGGGTTGTCAACTGCAATTTGCAGCGGCTGGACGGCCCGGTGCGCGGCAACGGCAAGATCATCCAGGAACTGGAAGGCGTCTTTCGCGGCGCGGGCTGGAATGTCATCAAAGTCATCTGGGGTTCCCAATGGGACGAACTGTTCGCCCGGGACGAATTGGGACTGCTGCAAAGGCGCATGGACGAGGTGCTGGACGGGGATTTCCAAAAATACACCGTCGCCCCCGGCAGCTACATCCGCCGCCATTTCTTCGGCAAATACACCGGACTGCTCCGCCTGGTGGACCATTTGACCGACGACGAGCTGACCCGCCTGGTGCGCGGCGGCCACGATCCCGTCAAAGTCTATGCCGCCTACAAAGCGGCGGTGGAACACCAGGGCGGCCCGACGGCCATCCTGGCCAAAACGGTCAAGGGTTACGGCCTGGGCGAAGCCGGCGAAGGCCGCAACATTTCCCATCAGCAGAAGAAGATGAACGAAAAGGAGCTGCGCGAGTTCCGCGCCCGCTTCGACGTGCCCATCAGCGATGAGGACATTGTTGACACGCCGTTTTTCCGCCCGGCCAGGACTTCCCGGGAAACGAGGTATCTGCTGGAACGCCGGAGGAAGCTGGGCGGATTTGTCCCCAAACGCGAAGTCAAAGCCGAACCGCTCCAGACGCCGCGCCTGGAGGCGTTCCAGGAATTGCTCAAGGGATCCGGCGCCGGGGAGGCTTCCACCACCAAAAGTTTTGTCCGCCTTTTGAGCGTTTTGGCGCGGGACCCGAACATCGGCCGGCGCGTCGTGCCGATCATTCCCGACGAAGCGCGCACCTTTGGCATTGATCCGCTCTTCAGCCAGATCGGCATCTATTCCGCCAAGGGTCAGCTTTACGAACCGGTGGACAAGGAGGCCGGGTTCAGCTTCTACCGCGAAACCAAGGACGGCCAGATTCTGGAGGAAGGCATCACCGAAGCCGGCGCGATGGCGTCGTTTGTCGCCGCGGGAACGGCCTACGCCAACCACGGCATCAATTTGATTCCCTTCTATATTTACTACTCCATGTTCGGTCCGCAGCGCGTGGGCGACCTGTTCTGGCTGGCGGGGGACAGCCGGACCAAGGGCTTTTTGCTCGGCGCCACTTCCGGCCGCACCACTCTCAACGGCGAAGGGCTGCAACATCAGGACGGCCACTCACCGCTGAACGCCTCCACCGTCCCGACTCTTTACGTCTATGATCCCGCCTTCGCCTACGAAGTGGTGGCCATCGTCTGCGATGGCATGAAACGCATGTTCGAGGAAGGCGAGGAAATTATGTATTACCTTTGCCTTTACAACGAAGGCTATCCCCAGCCGCCCATGCCGCCCGGCTGCGCGGAAGGAATCATCAAGGGCCTCTACAAATTCAAGCCCGGCCCGGAGGGGAAGAAACATCGGGCGCACATCCTGGGCAGCGGCGGCATCATCCGCTCCGCCCTGCGCGCCCAGGAAATCCTGGCCGCGCGCTACGATGTCTCCGCCGACGTTTGGAGCGCCACCTCCTACAAGAATCTCCGCAACGAAGCTCTCCTTGCCGAGCGTTGGAACCTGCTTCATCCGGCCCAGCCCGCCAGGAAACCCTTCGTCCAGCAACTGCTCGAAAATGAAACCGGCCCCTTCGTTGCAGTGTCCGACTACATGAAGCTCGTTCCCGACCAGATTGCCAAATGGGTTCCGGGCGGTTTGACCACCCTGGGGACCGATGGTTTTGGCCGCAGCGAAACCCGCGCCAGCCTGCGCCGCTTTTTTGAAAACGACGCCGAATGCGCCGTGCTCGGCGTGTTGCACGCCCTGGCCCAGCGCGGCGCGATCAGCCGCGACACCGCCGCCCAGGCCATCCGGGACTTGAACATTGATCCCGAAAAAGATTTCCCCAAGCTCGCCGCGTTTTGAAGACAGGCAGGTTGGTTGGCACGTCATGCTGCCGATGGAGTTGTTGGCGGGAACCAAAGGCGATGTCAATCACACATAGTGTTGACAGCAGCGGGGCGGGGGTTATTTCTTCGCCGCCTCGTTTTCGGGGTCGCCAATGAGACGGTGGATTTCGTCAAGGATCTGGGAGAGGGAGGCGGTCTTGTCCAGGTAGCTGGCGACTTTCTTCTCAATGACTTCGCGCACGGCGCCCTTGGCGAAAACGGCGCCGGTGAGGAGCATGAGGGGGATGTTGGGATAGAGCTTCTTGAATTCGTCAATCAAAATAAAGCCGTCGCTTTCCTCGATTTGGAAGTCGAGGATGATCAAGTCGGGGCGGTCGGCCTTGGCGATTTTCCGGGCTTCGTCGGGGGTGGCGGCGGTGGAGACGCGGTAGCCTCTCATGCCCAAACTTTCCTGGAGGAGTTCGCGGATGTCCTGTTCGTCATCAACTGAAAGAATGTGCTTTTTCATGGGTTTGCGGTGGGCCTGGTGTTACCGTCATCCCGGCTTCTGGGGCGCGCCCAGCCAGGGCCGGACGGTGACGACGCCGCCCACGACTTTGTTGTCGTCCCGCAAGGGGACGAGGTTGAAGCGGACCGGGATGGCGCCGCCGGATTTGGTGAGGACCACGGCCGGGCGTTCCTGGAGTTCGCGGCCTTCGTTCAAGGCGGAGAGGATGGGGTTGGCCGGGCCGTCGGCCGGAATTTGCAGGACGCGTTCGATGGATTGGGAAATGAGTTCTTGCGCCTCCCATTGGGTGGCATGGGTGACGGAAGGGTTGACGCGGCTGACGTTGAGAGCCTTGCTGACCACAAAAACCATTTCGCTGATGGCATTGACAATGAGTTGGTTGTAACGGAATTGATGATCGAGCGCCTGGTAGGACCAGCGGCGTTCCAAGTTTTCCTTCTTGAGGGATTGGTTGCTCTGGACCAGTTCGGCGGTGCGTTCCTGGACTTTGGCCTCGAGTTGGGCATTGGCATCGGCCAGGGCGGTGGCGGCAATGCGCCGGGCCTTGAGGTCGTCGCGGATGAGCACGCTGGCGAAGAGGAGCAGGGCGAAGTTGATGACGACCCCGGCACAAATAACGCGGGTTGTGTCCCGGGCTTGCTTCACGGCCTCATTATCGCGCTCTTTGAGGAGGTCTTCTTCCATTTTCTTGAGGTTGGCAATTACGCGGTCAATATCGTCGGTGGACACCGCGTCCGGATGGGCCAGGGCGGCTTGACGGGCGCCTTCCACTCCGCCTTGTTCCCGAGCCAGGACGAGGGCTTTGGAAACGGCGAGGTGCTGGAGGATGAGCTTCTCCAATTTCGACAACTCGAGGTGCTGGGCTGCCTCGGTGTGGTCTCCGCTGGTCAGGCGCTTGGCCAGGGTCAGGGTATCGAGCATGGGGTTGTAGCCATTGCGGCGATAATTGTCTTGATCGCGCTGGGCGCCGCTCAGGAGGTAGGCGCTCATGAAAGCATCGCCGGCGTGAAGTTCGCCGGAGATGTCGGTGGCCGCGGTGAGGACGGCGTGGGTGTGGTTGACCCAGTCTGATTTGTCCTTGGCTTGCTGGATGGTGTTGACAGCGAGCCAGGCCACGCCGGCCAGGATGACCAGCATCAGGAAAAAGAGGGCGATGACCCGTTTTTCAATATTCTCTTTCATGGCCCGGATATGGTTTGTTTAAAAATCAATCTGAAGGCTCGGGGTGGAGGCGCCGGCCGTCGGGTCCGAGCTGGCCGGCTCGGTTTCAACCACGGTGGCCAGGATGGTGCTGACGCCATTGGAATAGGCAAACTCGGAAGCGGAGGTCCAGTTCTGGCCGAGCCAGCTTGACAAGGTATTGGCGATTTGGCGGATGGTCGGATTGGAAGGTTGCAGGGCGAACGCGCAGTTGGTCGTGTCGTAAAACAGAAAGCTGTTTTGCGGCGCGACATAACAAACGTCGTCGGAGGCGATGCCCGGCATGCGGACGAGGACGAGGCGGTTGGTGTAGCCCTGGTTGGACAAGACGGCATCGGCCAGCACCATGTAATCGTACGGCATCACCACCTGATAGAATTCACAGGTTGGGGGCGTGGTGTCAACCACCATGTAATTTTGCGCGGCCGGAACGAAGGCCAGGTTGATGGTGGATGGAGCCGCCGGATTGGTCGCGGCGCCCGTGGCCGGGTTGGTCATGGCCAGGTTGGTGATCGTGGTCCAGTTGTTCTGGTTGGCGGGGTTGGTGGTGCTTTGGATCATCAGAGTGGAGCCCAGCGTGCCGGAAATGCCCAGTAATGGGTACTGATTAGTAAAGCTCAAAGTCAGAACTGGCGGAACCCCTGGAACGGAAACTTCGCCGGTGGAACTGCTCCCGTTGGCGGACCCGCCTGAGCCGCCTGAACCGCTTGAGCCGCCTGAAGCCCCTGAGCCGCCTGAAGCCCCTGAGCCGCCGCCCGAACCGCCACCGCTGAGGTTGGCAGTGTTCGTCGTTCCGGCTCCGCCGGGCGGAACGGGGGGCATGGTGGTCGTTCCGTTTCCGCCGGGCGGAACGGGAGGCGTGGTGGTCGTTCCGTTTCCGCCGGGCGGAACGGAGGGCGTGGCGGCCGCGCCGCTGGTGTAAACAACTTCGCTGGAATCGGCGCTTTGCGTGCCGTCTTGCGCCGTGGCCGAGACCGAGAAATAATAGACGGTGTTGTCTGATAAACCGGTCACGGTCAGGCTGGTTTGAGTGCCCGCATAGGCTTCCAAGATGTAAACGCCGCTGTTCGTCCCCCAGGATAACGTATAATTGGTGATGACGATCCCTGGCACGGGATTCCAGGCGAGGGTGACATCCGACTTGGCCGCAAAACCCTGGGCTGCGATCAGCAAAGCAACAACAGCTTTCAGACGGTTCAAATTCATGAAATTGGGAAAAGCAATTACCTTACCACTGTATAAAATCAGAACAGTTCTGTCCATTTATTTTACATAATTTCGCCCTGGCAGCCGTTTTCGCCTGCGTCCGGCAGGCAAACCCCGGCCAGACGGCCAAGCCATTGTATATCCGCCTGCCGGTCAACGTCAATGGCGGCCTCCGGCAACGGAATTCGCTCCGCGTCTTTCGCATATTTGACGATCACTGGCTTGGCGCCCCGGCTTCCGCGCAACGCCGCCAGCTCCGGATAATAGGCGCGGCTGAACAGCGCCGGCACACCTCCTTCTCCCCCATATTCGGCCGCGACGATGCCTTTCCCGCTGGAATGGTGGACGGCGACAAGGCGGTCCAGGAATTGGGCCGAAATAAGGGGCTGGTCGCACAGCATGATGACGACGGCATCCGGCCCCGTCCCCTCCGGGGCGAGGGCCTTCAGCCCGGCGCGAATGGACGAACTCAAGCCCTCATTCGATTGGAGATTCATGGCCACGGTGACGGGCAAGCCGCGCAATTCCTGGTTGAGCCTTTCAGCCAAAGCGCCCAGCACAACGACGACCGGGCGGCAGACGGAAGCCAGCGCCGTCTCGGCGGCGTGCCGCAAAAGGCTGCGCCCCCGGAATGGCAGCAGTTGTTTGGGCTGGCCCAGGCGGAGGGAGGCGCCGGCCGCCAAAATCATCAGGGCGCCGGCCGCGCCGCCGCGGGCGGGCAAGGGGTTGGGGGCTGCGGTGTTCACAGGGCGGAAGCAGGGGAATGGATGGAACTTTTCTTGGCGCGGAGCAAGCCGCCGGCATGGCCGGAAAGGACGGCCTGGATTTCCGCCAGGATGGCCAGGGCGATTTGTTCCGGATTCTCCGCGCCAATGTCCAGGCCGACGGGATTATGAAGTTGGCGCAACATGGCCTCGCTGGGGGCAAATCCCTCCTGGCGCAGTTCCTGGATCATTTTTTGGGCGCGATCTTTCGGCCCCATCAAACCGAGGTAGCGCAAGGGGAGGGGCAGCAGCTCCTTGAGAAAAGCGCGGTCTGTCAAGTAATTGTGCGACATGATGACCGCCGCGGTTCGTTCGTTGAGCGCCAGGCGGGCGATCTCCTCCGGGCGCAAGACCACCACGGCATCGGCCTCGGGAAAGCGGTCCGGCCGGGCGTAAGCCGGGCGCACGTCGGCCACGGTGACGTGGAAACCCACCTCCTTGGCCAGGCGCGCCAGGGGCGCGGTGTCGTAGCCGGCCCCGAAAATCACCAGGGGCGCAGGCGCATGGATCAGTTCCACGAAAACGTCGGCCTTGCCGCCGGCCAGCTCCAATTCCACGGTGGCGGGACGGCTGGCGGGGAGGGCGGCGCGGGCGGCGGCGAGGATTTTGGATTGGAGGGCCGGGTCGTGGATTTTCCCGGAGACTTCTCCCTCCGGGTCGAGCATGAGGCGGTCGCCCAGCCGCGCCTGCACGAGTCCCTGCAAGCGAAAGACCGTGGCCGCCACGCCGGAGCGCCGCCGTTGGAAAAGATGATTGACAAACTGGAGCAGCCCGGCCGCGGGCGAACCGGGCTGGACCGGCTCCACCAAAATATGGACGGCGCCTTTGCAGCCCATGCCCGCGCCAAAAACCAGGTCCTCCTCCGCCGTGGTGTCATAGGTGAGCAAGAGGGGCTGGCCATTTTGGATGACGCCCTGCGCCTTCTCGATCACGTCCCGCTCCAGGCAGCCGCCGCTGATCGAACCGACCGACGCGCCGTCGGAAGCGATGCACATGCGGGCGCCCGGGCGCCGGTAAGTGGAGCCGGACGTCTGCACCAGAGTGGCCAGGGCGGCGGTTTTATCCGGCTGGCGGGCATGGGCGCTGAGGATGGCGGCGAGTTCTTTCATGAGCGGAGATTATGAGACGCAAAATGAGAAATGCAAAATGGAATTTAAGGAATCGTCAGTTTTGGTTGGCGGGGAGAGCACTCCGCGCGCCCTGCGGCGGGCATGCACCTTCGCCAAGGCTCCGGCGCACAGGATGGAGTGCCCGCCCTGGCTTTCGCCGGTGGCGGGGATAACCAACCTGGCCATTTTTTGCCATGCCGAATCAAAAAACTTATTATTTTTACCTTTATTAGCCTTTATTAACCTTTATTAACCTTTATTGGAATGGGGGGGCCGGGAACTCAAATTATCTCAAATTATCTCAAAATAACTCGAATTAACTCAAAACTGAGTGTCGGAATATTGGAGGAGCGGAATGGGGTGGTGGAGTGATGGAGTGATGGGATTGCGGCTCCCAATACTCCAAGACTCCAATACTGCGCTTGTTTTTCCGGCGTCCACCACTCCACCACTCCAACCAGACCATGCCATTTTCCGCCATCGGGAACCGGGCATGGAGGGGAAATCCCGCCGGGCCGTTGCCATCCAATTCTGCCTGCCTTGTCCATGTTCACTATGGCATATTAGCACGTAAGGAAAATAGGTCAAGGAAAAAATGCGGAAAAATGAGGATTCTTGCAAGGCCCTCATGATTAGCCACTTGCGTATCGTTTTCGAATCAACTTGCTCAACGAGTGGCCGTCGTAATGGGGGAAAACAGCCGGCGAGGGCACCGGCTGTGACACGCGGGGGCGCGCGTGCTCCCAGGAAGCGGAGGAAAGGCACGGCTTGGCGGGGTTGCCGCGCCGGAAACCCGGGGGAAAGGGAGCCGAATAGGTCGCCCCGTACGGGGCTGGGGCGCGGGGTTTAGCCCGGATCTTTCATAGTGCCTGGGTGGCACGGGCGACTCGCCCGTGCCGCCGGGCCGCTGGCCCGGCGGAAGCGGGAATGCGACTCTTGGCAAAAGCGCTGCGTCGGAACTTCAGTCCGTCACTCTCGGTTCCGGTCGGCGAGTCGCCGACCGGCACAGGCGAGTCGCCTGTGCTACCCAACCAAAACGGCGCCGGGTATCAAATATCCGGGTTAGGGATGGGCGGAGGTAATTGAAATGAGGGGGAGAATGCGGCGGTCTCCATGCGCGGCGCGGCGGGCAGGGGACTGCCCGCCCTACCTTGCCGGCCCATGCAACATTGACGGATTAAAGGGACACGATCACTGCGGCGGCTGGATATCGAAGGCTTATGCTTTTGGGGTGATTTTGAAGACGATGGCGTGGTCGCAGGGTTTGTGGCGCGGGGGCTGGATGGTCAGGGCGGTTGGCGTCTGGGTCCATTGGACGGGTTCGTCGCTGCCCAAGAGGGTGATTTGGGCGATGGGCGGCTCGAGGAGGCCGGCGGCGGCGCCGAGGGATTTGATTTCGAGTGGATCGGCCGGCCAGCCGAGGGCGAAGGCGTAAATGGCGCCGCCTTTGGCGGTGAAACGGATGTCGCGCGCGCTGTAGGTGGCGCGGCCTTCGTTGAACATGCCGCCGGCGACCCGGGCCGGGCCTTCGCCGGAAACTTTCCACGGGCGGGAGGCGAAGAGGGCGCCGCCGTTGATTTTCATCCACTGGGCCAGGCCCTGGAGGAAGGCGGTTTCGTCGGCGTCAATCGTGCCGTCGCCGCGGACGGGGATGTTGAGGAGGAGGTTGCCGTTTTTGCTGACGATGTTGGCCAGCATGGCGACGACCTGGGTGACGGATTTGTAGGCGTGCCGCTCAAAAATGCCGCGGTCGTAGTGCCAGTCGCCGATGCAGGTGTCGGTCTGCCAGGGGGCGGGCTGGATGGCGTCGCTGGAGCCGCGTTCGTAATCCTCGACCACGGCGGAGCGGCGGGCGGGTTCGACTTTTTTGCAGTTGACAACCGCTTCGAGTTTTCCGCCGTGCCAAGCCATGCTGGCATTGTAGTAATGGGCGACCAGATCGAGTCCGGCCTGGCCGAGCGGCAGTCCGGTGTCGTCGAAATAGAGCAAATCCGGGCGATATTGATCCACCAGGTCCTGGCAGCGGAGGAACCAGTTCCTGGTGAATTCGGGATTGTTGGGCGGCGGGTTTTCGTTCCACTGGCGGTCGTTGTTCTCGTGCCAGGTGTTCATGGCCTGCACGGTGGCGATGCCGTCGGGGATGACCAGGTTGCGCCCGGCGTAAAGTTCCTGGGGATCGAGGCCGTCCCACCACTTGCCTTTGCCGTCGGCCTTGGTGAGGGTGTAGGCGTCATAGCGGAGGCCGGCCTTTGGCCCTTCGGCATCGTAACCGTAGGCGGTCTGGAACCAGTGCCAGGAGTGGCCGGTATGGTTGGTGACGCCGAAGCGCAGGCCGCGGCGGCGGGCGATTTTGGCCCAGGTGCCGACGATGTCTTTTTTGGGGCCGACGTTGACGGAGTTCCAGGCGTGGAATTTGGAATTATAGTTGTCGAAATTGTCATGGTGGTTGGCGCAGGAAACGAAGTATTTTGCGCCGGCGTTGACGTAGAGGTCCATGAGCTTTTCCGGCTCCCAATGTTCGGCTTTCCAGAGGCGGTCAATTTCCATAAAGCCGAACTGGGAGGGATGGCCGTAGGTTTTGACATGGTAATTGTAGTGGCGGTGGTTCTGGATGTACATCTGCCGGGCGTACCAGTCGCCCTGTTCGGGGACGCATTGGGCGGTCCAGTGCGCCCACAGGCCGAACTTGGCGTCGCGGAACCACTGGGGGCATTGGTAGTTTTTGGCGAGCGACTCCCAGGTGGGCTGGAAAAGAGGCGGAGCGGCGGCGCCGGGCGAGGAGGCGCAGGATTGCCACAAGGGGGCGGTCAGACCGGCCCCGGCGAGCCAGGCGCTTTGCTTGACAAACTGGCGGCGGGAAGATGGAGTGTTCATAATGAGAAATGGGGAATGGGTTATCGCTGTGCCGGGGCTGGTTCGGGCGGGAACTGGTCGAATTTTCGCTGGTGGTCAAGGCCGCGCAGTTGCTGGTCGGCGAAATCCAGGGCCGCCGTCCAATCGCCCTGGGTCAAGAAGTGAGAGTGCGGATCGTAATTGACGCCCACCCGGTTCGTGCTGACGCCCAAGAACTGATAGACCGGCCGGGCCGCCAGCACCGATTGCCGGACGGCGTTGGGCACGCAATTCTGGTCGTCCATCCCTTCCACCGAAATCCAGGGCCGCGGCGCGGTCAGGGCGATGAACCAATGAGCGTCAAAGGGCAGTTTCTGGATTTGCCCGGTGAACTCCTTGGCGCGCGGCACGAAGTACCAGGGGAATTTCCGCGTCATGTCCTCGAACCCCTCCTTGCCGCCGCGGCCCGGGCCGCAGAAACGGTAGGCGCCCGTGCCCGCGCCGCTGGAACCGGCGGGCGCGCCCAGCGCGATGCGTTCATCAAAAGCCGTCGCCACCATGGTGAGTTTTCCCAGCCGGGAATGGCCGAGCGCGATGAGCTTGTTAGTGTCGGCGAAGGGTTGCGTTTCCAGGTAATCCACGCAGCGCGAAAGACCCCAAGCCCAACTTGCCAGCACTCCCCAGTCGTAATCGGGATAGGCCGGGAAAAATGTGGACGAGCGGAAGGTGGCGTCGTCCGCGCCGCATTGGGTGTAACGATAGGTCAGAATCGCATAACCGCGCGCCAGCAAATTGGAAAAGCCGGCCGCGGCCCTTTCCGGATCTGGGGAGCCGATGGGGCCGGTCGGGAAATTCGTGGCGCTGGCAGAGGTTTGGGAGGAACGATTGCCGCGCGGGGGGACGACGGGCGCGTTGGTGCCCCTGGCAGCGGTCTGGGAGGAAGGATTGCCGGCAGGGGCGACGCCGGGAGTCGCACTGAACGATGGATTAATGATAGTGGGAAACGGCCCGTTGCCATTGGCCGGCGTGAAAATCGCCACATCAATCCCCAGCTTTTCGCCCGGACCAAACTTGAGGTGGACGAGGCGAAACCGGGCTGCGCCGGCCAGCACATCGCGGGATTGAAGGTCCTGTCCGGTGACATTTCCCGGCGGCGGCGGGGCGTGGCCCAGTTCGTAGAACTCCAGAATCTGTTTCATCTCCTCGCGGCGCTGCCGCCATTGCTCGGGCGTCGTCACCTTCGTTCCGTCGCACATCACCATCACATCCGGCATCTCCGCACGGATTGGCAGATCTTGGACGGGCACGAGGAATTTTGAGATGTCCGGCGCAGGGGATGGTTGCAGCGATGCGGATCCTGCGAGGCCCGCGCCAGCGATGACCACGAGAAAGCAACAAAGGTGCTTGTTGAATGGGTTTTTCATAGGCTTGGCGGCAGGGTGCATCGAATGGAAAGGAAAGACAAGCGCCGAGTCCCCGGTCGGTAATGGCCGGGAAAGCAACTGGAGTATGAAAGGCGCAGGTTGGGTGAGGCGAAACGAAACACATCCACATTGAAGTCTGGCAATGTGGATGTGTTTCATTTTAACAACGCGGCCACAAATGTCGAGAAAAAAATCGTAAAAAAATCGTAATGCTGCAATACTGGTCCGTATTGGGTGGGCCGGGCAAGACAGGGCGGGCATTCCGCAGCCCGTTGCGGCGAGGTAGGGAGCAAGCTCCCTACCGCCCAAGACTGAGAAGCGGTGAAAAGGTCAATTGTATGCGCAGAAAACCAAGAGTTTCCCCGGACGATTTGAGAGGTGTTCAGGCGCATTGGCAGTTTTTTCGCGGCTTCTGAAGCATTGCCCGAACGCACGCAAATCGCGGCAAGGGGGGGCAGTTTTTGCACAGTTTTTGGAAGACACTGCCCCGATAATGGACAGAAAATGCGGTTGGAAACGGTCGGAAGAGCCGATAGACGGCAAAATGGGGTGAAAATGAGGTGAAAAACGGCAAGAAAAACCACATTCAAGGCCATTTTCCAGGGCGTTTCGGGCTAAAGCTCCGACTTGGCATTGCCGATGCTATTGGTAATTGCATGACGACTATGACTAAGACAGCAACACCGGAAGTAGCGGTTGGCCTTCTGGCCATCTTCGCGGTGATGTTCGCCAAAGTGCGCGCCGCTTTCGAGGCGCTGGCGCCCATCGGCTACCAGGATGAGACCGGATTCCATACCGGTGTCAGACCGCGGGACGCGGAAGCCGCCGAGATGTCAGACTGGTAATCCGCCGCCGCCACAGCCACGCGGGCCGGGTTATCCAGTGAGGACAGCCGTGTGTCCAATGGAGAGCCGGAAGCGTGCCAGAGGCAGGGATGGATTATCCCGCAGGAAAGATTTACGACGCCGAAAGGCGTCTTTTTTTGTCTCAAATTCCTCCCCGCGATTGCGGTAAGGACAGGCGCAGCCAGGAAGGGAGGCCTTGATTGTATTGCGGAGACAATTGGCTCAAGCCACCGCCTTGAGCAGCATTGCGCCAGCGGCGGGCCGGGAAACAAACAAGGTCGCTTCGATGCCGGTTTTCCGTTTATACTCCGCGGCGATTCTTTTTGAGATGACGCCGACGGCGCTCGTTTGCACCAGGGCCACGGTGCAACCCCCAAAACCGCCGCCGGTCATGCGGCATCCGTAGACCCCGCCGCGCAGTCCGATGGCCTGGGCAATTTCCACGACGGCATCCAACTCGGCGCAACTGACTTGGTAATCGTCGCGCAGGGAAACATGGCTGTCGTGCATCAACTGGCCGGCCCCAAGCCAGTCGGAAGCGCTGATGCGGCGGGCGGCCTGCGGGGTGCGCTCGATTTCGGAGATGACATGGCGGGCGCGGCGGAAGAGGAGGTCATCCATGCCGGCTTTGGCCGCTTGGAGGGTGGCGGAGGTGGCATCGCGCAGGGAGGAGACGCGGAGGATTTTGGCGGCGGCATCGCATTGGGCGCGGCGGATGGCGTATTCGCCGTTGCCCAGTTCGTGTTTGACGTTGGTGTTGGTGATGAGCAAGGCGACGGAGGGATCGTTCATCGGCACCAGTTCGGGGCGGCGCGAACGGCAATCCAACAGCAAGAGATGATCCTTGCGGCCCATGACGGAAATGAACTGGTCCATGATGCCGCAGGGGACGCCGGCATATTGATGTTCGGCTTGCTGGCAAAGAAGAGCCTTTTCCACCGGGTCGAGCGTCCGGCCGGTGATGGCCTCCAAAAGTGTGGCGGTGGCCACTTCGAGCGCGGCGCTGCTGGACAATCCGCCGCCCGTGGGCACGGTGGAATGGATCATAGCGTCGAACCCGCCCAGGGAGACGCTGCGCGCCAGAAAGCCGGCGAGAACGCCCGCCGGGTAATTGGCCCACGCGCCCTTGGGAAAAGGTCGCATGGGCTGGGTGAGGTCCACGACGAACGGCTCGCCTTTGTTGCCGGTGGAACGCAGTTGGACGCGGGGCGCGCCCCCGGGGGAGGGAGCGGCGGCGATGACGGTGTAGCGCTCAATGGCCATGGGCAGGACAAAGCCATCGTTGTAGTCGGTGTGCTCTCCGATGACGTTGACACGGCCCGGGGCCGCCGCGATCCAGAGGGGCGCGCGTCCGAAGGCTTTGGCGAACTGTGCCGCGGCGGCGTCGGCTAACTTGGGCAGTGTCATGGGCTAGGGCTTGTTGCTAATGTCGGTTGGGGTGGATTTGGTTTTGCCGCGCCAGGCGAGGAAAAGCATGACCAGGCCGAAGAGGAGGAGGACAAGCCCCCAACGGAAGTCAATGTTGATGTTGAGCGAACGTTTGTACATTTCGGTGTCTGAATCGGTCATGGCGCCATAGCCGGTCAGGAGCGCGCCGATGAGGGAGAACATGAGGCCGATTGGCCAGCGAATATCGAGACCCATAAGTTATTGTTCCTTTTGTTTTGAGTTTACCAGAAAATCCAGTTAAGCACCGCGCAGCAGGCCAGGAGAATGACCCCCAGCACACCGGGCCGCAAGAACCACAACTTCTCGTCATCCTTGATCTTGGGGGTGAGAGAATAGACCAGCCCTTTGAGTTCCTCGTCCGTCTTGGTGCGGGCGGTGGCGAGAGAGATGCCGGCGGTGAGAAGGAAGCAGGCAGTGAAGGCGAAGGTGGCGAGCCAGAAGTTTTGGGCCATGGTGGAGTTGAAGGTGAACAGATCAACCCCCAACCAGCCGCCCTTGCCCTCGGCCATGGTCAATCCGTGGACCAGGACGGAGGTGCCAATGCCCCCGAACAGGCCCAGAAACGCGCCCGTTCCGGTGCATCGCTTCCAAAACATGCCGAGCAGGAACGTAGCGAAGAGCGGGGCATTGACGAAGCTGAAAACCAACTGGATAAAGTCCATGATGTTGTCATAGCGCCGCGCCACATAGGCGCAGAGAATACTGACCCCGATGCCGACGACGGTGATGAAGCGGCCCATCCAGGCGTAATGTTCGTCGCTCTTGTTGGGGGCGAAGTAGGCCTGGTAGAGGTCGTAGGTCCAGATGGTGTTGAAGGCGGTGACGTTACCGGCCATGCCGGACATGAAGGAGGCCAACAGGCCGGTCAGGGCCAGCCCAAGCAAGCCGCGCGGGCAATACTTCTTGATGAGCGAAAAGATCACGCCGTCGTAGTCATTGTTGACGGCGTCCTGCAGGCGGGTCTTGAGTTGATCTTCCGGGATGGGTGTCGCCGCCTGCTCCTTGAGCAGGGCCTCCACCTTGGGTTTGTTGAAACCCACGCCCGCCGCCGCGTGCAATGCTTTGGCGGCATCCTCCGGATTGGACTTTTGGGTGACGGCCTGATTGAGGGCGGCGATGGCGGCTGGATACTTGCCGGCTTCGATCTGGGCCTGGGGAATGCGATAATTCTTTCCAGGAATGGTGGTCAAAGCGACGGCGAGCAGGCCGGGAAGAATGACGAGGAAAGGAAAGAGCATCTTGGGGACGGCGGCGATGAGGGGAGTGCGGCGGGCGGCGCCCATATTTCTGGCAGCCATGGCGCGCTGGACGACCAGGAAATTGGTACACCAATAACCGAAGGAAAGGACGAATCCCAGACCGAAAACGACGCCGAACCAATCCACCCCCAGGGGATTCTTGGCGGGACCATCCAGGAGCGGTTTCCAGGCGCTGGACCAGGCGTAGGGGCCGTAGGTGGTGGCGGCTTTGTCGGCCAGATTCAGGGCGGCGGGATGGACGGAGACCGTGGCCAGTTGTTGTTTGGCAACATCCCAGCCGCCGACGTCCTTGAGGCTGAGGTAAACCACCGGGGCAAAGCCGAGGACAATCATGAAGAATTGCAGCACTTCAGTGTAGATGGCCGAGGTCAAGCCGCCTTTCAAGACGTAGACGAGCACGACGCCGGAGCAAATCAAGAGAGCCAGATCGTAATTCCAGCCCAAAAGAGAATGGAGGAGTTTGGCCAGCGCGTTCATGGAAATGCCGGAGGCGAAAACGGTCATGACGGCGAAGGCAACGGAGTTGAGGGCGCGGACCCGTTGATCGAAGCGCATGTTGAGGTATTCCGGCACCGAGCGGGCTTTTGAGCCGTAATAAAATGGCATCATGAAGACGGCGAGGAAAACCATGGCCGGGATGGCGCCAACCCAATAAAAATGGCAGGTGATCATGCCGTACTTGGCGCCGCTGGCGGCCATGCCGACCAGCTCCAGGGCGCCCAGGTTGGCCGAGATGAAGGCCAGGCCCGTGACCCAGGCCGGGATGGAACGCCCGGACGTGAGGAAGTCCGAGGAGGTCTTCATGAAGCGCGTCAGGGCGAAGCCGATGCCGATGACGAAGCCGACATAAATGAGCATGATGGCGTAATCCAGCGGGCCTAGGTCAATAAAAGATGAAGGGGGCATAGGGTTGGTTTTGGGTGTTCGCAATCAAGAATCGGCGGCGGACTTGGCGAGGCCAAGGTCCGCAGGCGGCACAAATTGCGCGTTCATGTTTTGCGTGCGGCAAATAAAACACGGAAGCGCCGCCGTTGGCAACAACGATTTTCGACAGGGCTGCTCTAAAGTGCCGCTAAACCGCTGGGGATGCGGAAAATCAGCGGCTTTCTGCCGAAAGCCGCCACGACTTTAGAGCGGCCCCGATTTTTCGATTTCACCTTGCCATCAGGCTGTCAATCGGGTTGAAGTCGTCGGTGAGGATGGTGGCGTTGGTGGCGTTGGGCGGGGGGGTGTTCCAGAAGTTTCGCAGGCGGGCGGCAAAGGTGGGCAGCTTGACGAGGCCGGAACTGATGAGGGCGTTTCCCTTCTGCTGCACTTGGGCCCTGGTAAGAGGATTCTTGGACTTGGTGGCGATAAAAACAACGTTCTGGCTTTCATCAGCCGGGAACATATAGACCTGGGGAAACACCTGGTTCATGGTGTGGTACAAGGAGGCGATGAGCTGGTCGCGGTAGCCGGTGATCTGGCCGATGACGTTGTAGCCGAGCACGCCGTTGCTGGTTAAACGATCATTGGCGATGGTGAAAAATTCCCTGGTCACCAGTTGCCGCGGCAGGGAGGAGCCGTATTGGGTTGTGGAGTAGGCGTCCATCAGGATCACGTCGTAGGGGTTGGTCGAAAGCCGCAGGAACTGGCGGGCGTCGTTGGTGTGAATCCGCGAGATGGGTGCCTCCTTGAGATTGAAGTAGGTTTTGGCGACCTCGACCACCACCGGGTCAAGTTCGACGGTGTCCACCACGACATTGGTGAAGTAATGCTGGTAGGCGCGCTGGGTGCTGCCGCCGCCCAACCCCGCCATGAGCACGGTTTTGATGTCAGGATTCCAGACGAAGGGCATTTGAAAATACTCGGTATATTCGAAATGTCCGGTCAGCGGGTTGGCCAGCGACATTTTTGTCTCCAAAGAACCGTTGAAGCTGAGGGTGCGGATGCCATTCTCATCATAGACCTGGATGTGATGATAGACGGAGACGCGCTCGAAGATGACCTGCCTCGGCTGGGCCTGGCCGCTCCAAGCGCAGAGCAAGGAGGCCAGACAAAGGAGCCACTTGGAAGGAACGAACGCGCCGGGCGATGCTTTGCGGCTCGGCAAGGCGTCAGTGACGGTGGGGAAAAAGGTAGGGCGGGCACTCCGCTGCCCGCCGCGGCGCGCACGGAGTGCGCGCCCTACCGTCCAAGACTGACGCATGACATGGTTCGTATAATTCATTTTGACAAAGTACCTTTCATGGGAAAAGACGCCGGGGGCGGATTGAAAGTTACGGCGATCCCTCTGCGGCTTGCGGTTCTGCCGGTGGTTGAGGCGGCGGGAGCCATTTGTCCATCGCCAGGCTTAACCCGGCCAGAAACAGCGTCACCAGGCCCGTCGTGCGGAAGATCTTGGTGACGGAGAAATGAGCAATGAGAATATAGCCGGAGATGAAAACGCCGGCGATGCTGCCGACCGTGCTGGCGGCGTAAATCAAGCCGCTGATCGTCCCAACGCGGTCCAGGCGGCGGGCCGCCATGCGGACCATGTAGGGAGAAATGATGGCCAGGACAAAACAAGGCAGAAAGAAAACCACGGCGCTGCCCAGGACCGGGTCCAGTTTTATCCAGATCTCCGGGATGTTCTGCCCCATGGGATGGCGCATGACGATGGCATCCAGCAACGGCGGGCTGAACTTGGGGATGAAAAAGATGAACAATCCGGCCACGGTCATGGGGATGGCGAGGAACCCGGCGCGTTGAAAGCGGTCGGCCAGGGTGCCGCCGATGGCGTAGCCCAGGGCCAGGGCGATGAGAATTACGCCGATCTGGCTGGTCCAAACATAGAAGGAGCCGCCGAAATCCTTGGCCAGATAGAGCGCGCCAATGATCTCCAGGACCATGACGGCGAATCCGCCGAGGAAAACGAACAAAGCGGTGGCGATTCTGAGCATGGCGGATTATGGCAGGGTTGGGGGAATTGACCAGTCTCGTTTTGGATTGCGGATTGCGGATTGCGGATTGGGGGCCGCGGCCGGCGCCGCCCGGCGGCTGGTTCTCAACCGCAAAAGACTTCCAGGCTCAGGATTTCGCCGGGCTCGCATTCGGCGGCGACCTCGAAGGGACGGCAGCAGATTTCGCAGTCGGTGGTGAAGCGCTGGGCGGGAATGCCGGTGTCAACCATTAAATCGAAGAGCTGTCCACAATAAGGGCATTGGACGGATTCAGAGACTTCCATGAGGCCAGTGTAAGCGGAGGCGGGGAAAAGGCACGAAAGAAATATTGAATTGCGAATTGCGAATTGCGAGAGAATAGGAGGAGGCATCTTGAGATGCGCGCCGAGACAGTAGAGTCCCGTAGGGACTTCCCGATAATAGCCCGGCGTTTCAACGCCGGGGAGGATGCCCAGTAATCACAAGTCCCGAAGGGACGGTTGAACATGGCCCGGCCTTTCAAGGGCGGGGATTTCATTCCCACAGATAGCGCTCGTCGTAATCAACCCGGTGTTTATGCAAAAAGGCCAAGAATTCCTCCTGAAAAGTCACCTTTCGATGATGTTCCTCCTGGCCTTTGATATAGAGCGCGATTTTGTCCAACTGCGACACGCTGGCACTGAAGGCCCCATATTCTTCTTGCCAGGCAAAGAGGCGGTGTTCGGGGAAGGTCTCATGCACCCATTTGGAGGAGCCGCCTTTGAGCAATTGCATCGCCTTGGCCACGGAATGAGTTGAGGGCAAGGATAGAAGGATATGGACATGGTCTGCCACGCCACCGATTTCGATGGCTTTCATCTTGTTTTGCCGCGCGATACCGCCCAAGAACGGCCAGAGCCTTTCGCGGAGAGAAGGCGTGATCAGAGGGTGGCGGTCTTTGGTGCTGAAAACGCAATGGAAATAGGAACTGACGTAAGACATGGCCGATCATTCAGCCGTCCCTTTGGGACTTGCGCAATAACGAAATTGGGTCCCGGCGTTCCATCCCGGCGTTAAAAACGCCGGGCTATTGTCATGGCGTCCCTACGGGACGTCCCGGCGTTGAAACGCCGGGCTATTTTCATGAAGTCCCTCCGGGACTTCGTTGACCGGGGGCAACGGGGCGTTGCAATTGGCGGAGCATTTGCTGTTCGTCGGCGGACCATTGGCTTTGGGCGAGGACTTTGTTCACGGCGGCGGCGGTGGCGCGGTCGTCCGCCGTGTGGCGGACGGCTTGCACCCAGCGATAGGCGATTTCATAGCGGTCCGGGTCGCAGGCGGTGGCTTTTTGCAGAAGCGGAAGGGCGGCCGGCCAGTCTTGCTGCCGGATGAACTGGCTGGCTTGCTTGAGGAGTTGGCCGGCTTCCGCTTGGGAATGCCGGCGCGGCCTGCCTTTGAGAAGCCGGGTAATGGCCTGATGCATCCGGGCGATTTGCCAAAGGAAGCCCTGTTTTTGAGGAACGGGAGGAGGACGCTGGACTTCCAGAACCGCTTCCCAGCAGGTGGCGGCATTGCCCCAATCTTCTCCGGCCAGTTTGAGCCAGCGGCGCCCGCAGTGGATGATTTCCCCGACTTCGTAGCTGCCGGGCGGAATGGCCTTGTAGAGCGAGCGGTCGGCGGCGCTGGGTTGGAAAAGGACCAACTCGTGGTGAATGCGCAGACGGCGGGTTCCCCCGACCAGCGGAGCAGGCGGACTTGACAGATGATCTTCAAGGCTGGAGAGGAGTTCGAGGACGGCCAGTTGTTGCGCCGTAGTACGGCTCAGTTCAATGGATTTGAGCAAGGCCGCCGCGCTTTCGTCCAGCCGGCCAAAGTGGTGGAGGAGTTTGGCGTGGAGGAGCAGGGCTTCGTAGGTGGGTTTGTGTTTCTTGAGCAGGGCGTCCAAGTCGCCCAGGGCCTGGTAGTATTGGTCGCGGTCAATCAATCGCTGGACGGGGCGGAGGGCGATTTCCTCTTCGGCAGGGGTCCAATCCTGGGGATCAAGGAAATTGGACAGGCCGATTCCAAGGTTGTACGCAATGCTGGGCGAGAGCATAATGGCTGTAAATACTATGATGACGATGACGGCCACGCCGCTGACGTAGTCAGGCCGGCCCCCTGTCTGCCGCAGAATCCAAAGAGCCAGGACCAAGGCGCCGGGGACGAGGATGAGTTGGGACAGCCGCCCGTTGCGCAAATCCGGGGAGCGGGTCAGGAGGTGGGCGATAAGCGTCCCCACGCCGGCCACAATCATGTAGGCGAGGATGGAATACACGTCAGGTTATTCGGTGACGAGCATGTCCAGCCGGGAGCCGTCCGGGCCGCCGCGATAGACGCGCTCGACGGCTTTCTGGAAATCAGACGCTTTGGCGGTCTTAATATCGAGGAACCGCTGGGGATTTCGATCGGTGAGAGGAAACCACGAGCTTTGTATTTGCAGCATGATGCGATGTCCGGGCAGGAAGGTATGCATGACGTCGGGCATGGCGAATTGGATTCTGGCAGGCTGGCCGGGTGTGAAGGGCACGGGTTGGGACAGGCTGTTGCGGAATTTGCCGCGGAACGGCTCGCCGCGCACCAGTTGTTGATAACCGGACATGGGGACGGCGCCGGGAGAATTGCGCCGGCCTCCCGCCGCCGCCGGCTGGGGATCGCGATAGTCGTTTGGATAAACGTCAATCAGTTTCACCACGAAATCCGAATCGGTGCCGGAGGTGGAGACGCGCAGGACGGGGGTGACCGGCCCGGCGATGGTGACGGCCTGTTGCAACGGCTCGGTTTCGTAGGTGAGCACATCGGGCCGCCTGGAGGCGAACCGCTGATCGCAAGTCATGTAGTCGCCGCCCAAGTCCACGACAATTTCACTCGAAACCGGCACGGGCTTGGCCGGATCGCTGACGTATTCGTCGAACTGGGCGGCGTTGCCTTTGGGAGGGGTGAAGGAAAGTTTTCCGCCGGCCTCAAGATAGAGCGAGCGCCGGAGGGCATTGGCCGGAGGCCAGGTGGCAAACCGGTGCCATTGATCGCTGCCGGTGGCGAAAACCCAGGCTTTTGGAATTTCCGGATCGGTTTCTGTCTTGAGGCCATCACCCTTTCCTTTGAGATACTGGAGGAAGAAGGGGAATTCGATCTGTTCACGGTAGAAAAGCCCGGTTTTTTCGGTGAATTTCAAGTTGCCCAGGGTGTCGCCATCGCCGGCCGACCAACTGCCGTGGGACCACGGTCCCATCACCAGCGTAGCGGCGGGGGCGCTGCCGTCCTGCGCGACGGCCTGGAAGAGCCTGGGCGTGCCGCCGAGATCCTGGGCGTCGAACCAGCCGCCGACGATGAGGACGGCGGCGGTGAGGCCGCGCATGTGCGGCGAAAGGGCGCGCGACGACCAGAACTGGTCGTAGGTGTCATGCGTGACCATGCTGGTCCAGTATTGGTTCTGGCGCTTGAAATACTTTTCCTCGGCGTCGGCCAGGGTTCCCATGCGGAGAAAAAAATCGTATTCGTCGGGCGTTCCCTGCCGGATGGGCGGAGCCTGCGGCGCGGGAGGAGCGGAGGCGGCTGGTTTGGGTTTGAAGCCAATGTAGAAATCAAAATTCTCGGCCAGGAAGAACGCGCCGTTATGATAGGCGTCGTCGCCGTTGCCCACGTCGGCCATGGGCGCTTGCGGGGAGGCGGCTTTGAGGGCTGGATGGGAGTTGATGAGGGTGAAGGCGGAAAAAAAGCCCGGATAGGAGATGCCCCAGGCGCCAACGCAGCCATTGTTGTTCGCGATATTTTTCACCAGCCAGTCAATCGTGTCGTAACTGTCGGTGCTTTCGTCGGTGTCCGCGGGGCCGCTGAAGCGGAGCTTGTGGGCGGGCGGATCGTCGAACACGCCATCGGATTTCCCGCGGCCGCGGACGTCCTGATAAACGAAGATGAATCCTTCCCTGGTGAACAAATCCGACGGGCCGAGCCTGGTGCGATAGTTGGTGGGGCCGTCGGGGCCAACGCCGGCGGGTCCGTACGGGCCGACGCCATACGGGGTTCGCTGCAAGAGGATCGGATAGGGCTGGGTGGTGTCCTTGGGCACATAGACCGAGGTGAACAGTTTGATCCCGTCCCGCATGGGAATCTGGTATTCGGATTTGACGTAATTGGAGCTGACGTATTGGACTTGGGCCGCTCTGCCGCCACGGCCCGGCGGCACGGCGGGGGCAATCCCATTGACGAGCGAGTTGCTGGTATTCGCGGTGCCGACGCTGCCCTGGGGGACCGCGGAGGCGGTCTCATTGACAAAGTATTTGCTGATATTCGAGATGCCGACGCCGCCCTGGGGCAAGGCGGATGCGGGGAGAAACAAGGCGATGGCCAAAAGCATGCCTTTTTGGCAACTCGCGACCGAGGGAACTGGAATTGCGATTCGGTTCATGGGGAGGAAGCTTACACGAATTCGGCCTCTTAATAAAGTCTCGACACGCCCGGCTGCGCTGCTATAATGAATACACCCGCATTGCGAGAGGTCAATGCGGGTGTATTCTTTTCCAGAGTAGCCAAGACGGACGCCGCACAGGATCCGGGCATTTCGGGTTGCAGACGGATTGATTAGCATATTTGATTGAGCAGACACACATTTCTAATAGTCCGCATAGGCGCCACAAATGATTTGAAATGAGCGGTTTTGCCGGTAATATCCCCGCCTGATTTTTGGAGATTTAGGATTGAGAGATGCGATTTGCTGTTTTCGACGAAACTAAGGATGGCGAAACCCGGGTCGCGCTCGTTCCCGATGCGGTCAAGATGTTGCTCAAAAAGCAGCATGCCGTGTCGGTGCAATGCGGCGCGGGCCGGGCGGCGTCCATCCCTGATGCCGAGTTTGCCGCCGCCGGGGCGCAAATGGCGGGCGACGTCCGCGAACTGGCGGCAGCCGCGGACTGCCTGTTGCGAGTGCGCGCGGTGACGCAGGAGGAGGCGGCGAGCTTTCCCGAAGGCAAGGCGCTGATCGGCTTTTTGGCGCCGCTGCGCAATCCCGGACTGGTCGCCGCGCTGGCCCGGCGGCGGATCACCGGCTTCAGCCTGGATGCCATTCCGCGCATTTCGCGCGCGCAAAGCATGGATACGCTTTCCAGCATGGCCACCATCGCCGGTTACAAGGCGGTGGTGCTGGCGGCGGACGCGCTCCCGAAGTTTCTGCCCATGCTCACGACGGCGGCGGGCACGATTCGTCCCGCGCAGGCCTTGATTCTGGGCGCGGGCGTGGCCGGGCTGCAAGCCATCGCCACGGCGCGGCGGATGGGGGCGGTGGTGGAGGCGTTTGATGTGCGCGCCGCCGTAAAGGACCAGATCAAGAGCCTGGGGGCGACTTTTGTGGAGGTTCCCAACCAGGAGAATCTGGAAGACAAGGGCGGTTACGCCAAGCAGGTTTCGGCGGAAATGCTCGCCAAACAGCAGCAGCTTTTGCACGAACGCGCCAAAGTGGCGGACTTGATCATTAGCACGGCGCAAGTGCCCGGCAAACCGGCCCCGCGCCTGATCACCAGGGAAATGGTGGCGGCCATGAAACCCGGCTCGGTCATCGTTGACCTGGCGGCGGAGAGCGGCGGCAATTGCGAGTTGACCAGGGCCGGTCAAACAATTTGCGCGCATGGCGTCACCATTATCGGCCCGACGAACCTGCCGGCGCGGATGCCGCTGGATGCCAGCCGCATGTTCGCGCGGAACCTGGCCAACTTCATCCTGGAAATCACCAACGAAAAGGGTTTTACGATGGACTGGAAAAATGAAATTTTCGCCGCCACCTGCGTCACGCACGGCGGCGAGATAACCGGAAAGGCCCCATGAGCGCATTGGCCATGATTTATATTTTTATCCTCGCCATTTTCACGGGCGTGGAAGTGATCTCGCGGGTGCCGACCGTGCTGCATACGCCGCTGATGTCCGGGGCCAATGCGATTCACGGGATTGTGCTGATCGGGGGTGTCATCGTTTTGGGCAGGGCAGGGGACCACGCGATTGTGTTCAGCCTGGGTTTCATCGCGGTGGTGTTTGGGACGTTGAATGTGGTGGGCGGGTTTGTGGTGACAGACCGGATGTTGGAGATGTTCAAAGCCAAGCCCACGGCAAAGGACAAAGACGCCAAATGATGACGATCCCGGAAGTCGCGTATCTGCTTGCTTCGTTGCTCTTCATTTTTGGATTGAAGCGCCTGAGTTCGCCGCGCACGGCGCGCTCGGGCAACCTGGTGGCGGCGGTGGGCATGGCGCTGGCTTTGGGGGGAACTTTCCTTCTGCCGGACATGGGAAATTTCGGTTGGATCATCCTGGCCATTGGCCTTGGCGCTATTCCTGGCTGGCTGCGGGCCAAAAGCGTGAAGATGACGGCGATGCCGCAGATGGTTTCACTGTTCAATGGCATGGGAGGGGCGTGCGCGATGTTTATTTCGCTGGGCGAATGGCTAAGGGGCATTGGGATAGGTTTCCCATGGACTGGCTTTATGTGGGGCCCGGAAGGTCCGCCTCCTTTGCCGTTTGAGCGTGTGCTCGCCTACTCGTTTCCCATGCTATTAGGGATTGTGCTCGGAGCAATTAGCTTCACTGGCAGTCTCATTGCCTTTGGAAAATTGCAGGGGTTGATTAGCGAAAAGCCCTTGCGCTGGCCTCTTCAGAAACTCATCAACGTGCTGGTTGTTTTGGGCATCCTCGGCGCCGCTGCCGCGTCCGTCAACGAGATTTCCTTCTGGCGCTACAACTCAGCCGAAATCTGGATCATCGTTCTCACCGTGCTGGCGTTGCTCCTGGGCGTTTTGCAGGTGTTGCCCATTGGCGGGGCGGACATGCCGGTGGTCATTTCCGTGTTGAATTCCTGCACGGGATTGGCGGCGGCGGTGACGGGGTTCGCCATGAAGAATATGTCCATGATTATCGCCGGCACGCTGGTCGGGGCGGCGGGTTCGCTGTTGACGGTACTGATGTGCAAGGCAATGAATCGGTCGCTGGCCAAGGTCATCTTCGGCTCGTTCGGCGGCGCGGCCCAGGGCCAGGCGGCGGCGGGCCAGGCGGACAAAACGCAGCGGGAAATTGCCGCGTCCGAATGCGCCATCATGATGGGCTATGCGCGCAAGGTGATCATTGTTCCCGGATACGGGCTGGCGGTGGCCCAGGCGCAGCACCTGGTGCATGAATTGGATGAACTGCTGGAGAAGCGCGGGGTGGAAGTCAAGTACGCCATTCATCCGGTGGCCGGCCGGATGCCCGGGCACATGAACGTGCTGCTGGCCGAGGCCGACGTGCCTTATCCCAAGCTGCTGGACATGGAGGAAATCAACCCGGAATTCGAGCAGGCCGACGTGGCGCTGATCATCGGGGCCAACGACGTGGTCAACCCGGCCGCGCGCACCGATCCGGGCAGCCCGATTTTCGGCATGCCCATTCTCAACGCGGACAAGGCCAAAAACATCATTGTCATCAAGCGGGGCCGCGGCACGGGATTCGCGGGGATTGAGAACGGTTTGTTTTTCAACGCCAAAACGCGCATGTTGTTTGGCGACGCCAAGAAAGCCCTCCAGGAACTGACCACGGAAGTCAAGGCGCTGTAACGGCGGCAAAGGGAACCAGTGGCACCCACTGGCATGGCGAGGGAATCAACTACCAGAGGGACGAAGTGGACACGGTGGACCCTGTGGACGATCTGGACAGAATAGGGAGCGGAGATTGAATATGCCTGAGCCGGAGAAATTGATTCCGATACATGGGGGCTATCGGCGCTTGAAGAGCTTCCAGGTGGCCCAGTTGGTTTATGATGTGACGGTGCGTTTCTGCGACCGCTCTATCGAAAAACGGAGCCGCACCCACGATCAAATGGTCCAAGCGGCACGTTCGGGGGCGCAGAATATTGCAGAGGGGAGCCAGGCGTCCGGCACCTCGAAGAAAACCGAACTCAAGCTGACTAATGTGGCGCGCGCCAGCTTGGAGGAGCTTCGGTTGGATTTTGAGGATTTTTTGCGGCAACGCAAGTTAAGCCAGTGGGAGCGCAATGACTGGCGGAGGGAGGAACTTATTGCGCGGCGTCCTGCCACCGCGGATGACGTGGCCCGCTGGGCCCGGGATGTGCGCGGATGGGCGGGTGGTGGACAGAGTGGACAGGGTGGACAATGTGGACGGTGTGGACAAACAAAGGCGTGCCGGTGTCCATGCAGTCCACGTCGTCCACATCGTCCACTTATGCGGAGATTTCTGCCAACGGGGCGCTGGCTCTGATCGCGGTGGCGTGCGCCTTGCTCAACCGCCAGATCGCCCGCTTGGGCAAAGCGTTCGTGGAAGAAGGCGGCTTCACGGAGCGTCTCTACCGGGTGCGCAGCGGGAGGAGGGACCTCAAGCCGCCCACCGGGTTGCGCGGGGGCTGGGGGCGGTGATGATCACGCTGACGGTGAAGCAACCTCAAGAACAAGGTGCAGGCTGGCTTCGGGGGTGTCCTTATACCGCTCTGGCCGGCTGGTCTTCGGACCGGGGATTTTCCTCCTCCACGCCCTTGAATTCCAGCCCCAATTGGCCGACCAGCCATTGGCTGAAGGCCCGCGCCTTCTCCTCCGTCCAGCCGCAGGGGGACAAGGCTTCGCGGCGCAGACCCGCCCCGGTCTCGCGCCACTCGAGTGACGGGAGATAACTGTAGAAACTGCCGCTGGAGAGCCGGCTCACCCGCCGCTGGACACAGACACCCGCAATCTCGCCGCGTGGAAAAGTAACGGACTGGGTCCGTCCGGCTGTCTGCGGCAGGGTGAGGGCCTGGGATTGCTCGTCAATCAACAAGTCGTACTTGCCGGAAGCATTGCGCAGGGCTGTCCAACAGAAGGCCGTCGCCGCGACCGCCAGTACCGCCACCCCGGTTTCTTCCATCGCCTTGAGGCTCGGAGCGAGACCGTTCATCGCGACGACCGGAAAAGTGGCGGCAAAGGCCGCGCCGCCCAAGGCATAAAAGCCCGCTGCCACCGCCGACAAGCCGGCGAGGCGGACCCGGATCTTGCCGTTCTGGCGCCAAATGCGCACGCCGCCCGCCTCCGGCACGCGCCACTTCTGCCGGAGCCATGACGCGATCCAGAGCCAGAGCATGATGAGGGCGACATTGACCGGGATGGAAAACAAGATCAACAGCAGATCGCCTCCCGCGACTCCCGTTGCCAGGACCGAGTTGACCGGGTTCTTGGGATCGTAATAGACGGGATGCTCCGTCCACGGCCGAAATTTCTGCACCACGGCTGCTCCTGGGATGCTGGAATAATCGTCGTCATACCGGTAGCGGGTTCCGCGGTATTCCCTGCCGTGGACGGTGTAAGCATACTCGATGGTGACGCCGGAGTGGAACGTGGCCAGGGGTGTCACCTCGCTCAAGACGATTTGGCACTGGGCGGCGGCAAAGTGGTTGGACAGATATTGGCGCAGCGTCGCGCCAAACACAAAGTAATCCGCCGCGCCAATCACCCCCGTCCAAAAGACTAGGACCACGAGGACAAAATAAGCCGTGGACTTCGACATGTCCGGCAATATGCGCCAGGACAGGCCGGCGATAAAGCCGAAAAAGCCGGTCATGCGTCAGTCATAATTGGTAGGGCGCGCACTCCGTGGGCGCCGCGGCGGGCAGCGGAGTGCCCGCCCTGCCTTTTTCCGCGTCGTCACTGACGCATCACAAAAGACGCCGATTTCCGTTGGACAAGGCGGCGGCGCGGCGTTTGAATGGAGGCGCTATGGCTCGCGAAAGTTTTGCCGATCAATCCAAACGCACCCTGGACATCTTGCGCCGGCTGAAAACCGCCTACCCCGGGGCGCATTGCGAACTCAATTTCGCCAACCCGCTCCAGTTGCTCGTCGCCACCATCCTCTCCGCCCAATGCACGGACAAACGGGTGAACCTGGTCACGCAATCGCTTTTCCAAAAATATCGGACGGCGCGGGATTTTGCGGAAGCGCCGGCGGCTGCGCTGGAAGAAGACATCAAGAGCACCGGGTTCTTCCGCAACAAAGCCAGGAGCATCCAGGGGGCCTGCCGGGCGCTGGTGGAAAAACACGGGGGCGAAGTTCCGCGCTCCATGGAGTCCCTGGTGGAGCTGGACGGCGTGGGGCGCAAAACAGCCAATGTGGTGCTGGGCAACGCCTACGGGCTGGCCGAGGGAATGGTGGTGGACACGCATGTGGCGCGCCTGGCCCGGCGGCTGGGGCTGACCCGGAACAGCGCGGCGGAAAAGATTGAAGCCGATTTGCAGAAGCTGGTTCCGCGGGCGGATTGGACGCTGGCGAGTCATTTGCTCATCTGGCATGGCCGCCGGCGCTGCGGGGCGCGCCAGCCGGATTGCGCGGGGTGCGAAATCAAGAGCCTTTGTCCGACGGGACGGAAGATGCGAGTGTGACGCGTGGAAACCTGGTATTTGATCGAGTCCGGAGCGGGAGCGCCCGCTTACAACATGGCGCTGGACGAGGCCTTGCTGGAATCGGCCCCGCAACTGGGGCGGCCGGTGCTGCGCTTCTACAGTTGGACAGAGCCGGCGGCGACGTTTGGTTACGCGCAAAAATACAGCCAGGCCGCCGCGCTGACCCCGCTGCGCCCGCTGGTGCGGCGCCCGACAGGCGGGGGCGTGGCGGCGCACGACCGGGACTGGACCTACAGCCTGATATTTCCGGCGCAACACGACTGGCATCGGCTCAAGGCGGCGGAAAGTTACCGGCGCCTGCACGAATGGATCGGCGCCGCCTTCGCGCGGCTCAACGTGCCCGCGGCGCTCGCCCCTTCGAGTCAAAAAGAAATTCCAGGGAACTGTTTTGCCGGCGCGGAGAAGTCCGATCTGCTCTGGCGGGGACGGAAGATCGCCGGGGCGGCGCAGCGGCGGGCGCGGGCCGGTTTGCTCATCCAGGGTTCCGTGCAGCCGCCGCCCCTGGCCCTGGACCGGGGCGGGTGGGAATCGGCGCTGTGCCGGGCGATGGAAGTGGAGTGGAGGCCCTTGCCGGCCGGGCTGCTGCCGGAAGATCTGGCCCGCCGGCTGGCAAAGGAGAAGTACGGGCAAGCCGGTTTCAACCAAAAACGGTGAGAAAATGCGTTGACATTTTCCACGAGAGCCGGATGTTATTTTATGATTATACGCGGCGCCATAATTTATTGCGGATGGCGGCGGGCAGAAGACTGCCCGCCCTGCCTCAGTCAGGAGAGGCAGGGCGCGCACTCCGTGCGCGCCGATGTGCGAGGTTTTATGACGTTCAGTATAGCAGGGCGCAAAAAGAGGAACCGATGGATGGGGCTGACGTTTCAAACCGATGGAGACTACCATGAGCCTGAAAGATGCCTATCGCCAAAAGATGGAAGCGAAGCTTGCCGAGCAACAAGCGCGCCTGGATTTGTTGAAAGCCAGGGCCAAAATGGCCGTGGCCGACGGCAAGATCATGGCCTACGAGGAACTGGCGGACGCGGAGCAAAAGCTCTCCTCCGCCAAAGTCAAATTGAAAGAACTGGCCCACGCCAGCGAGGGGGCTTATCAAGAGATGAAAGCCGGCATGGAACAGGCCTGGGATGCGCTGAAATCCGCCGGCAAAAAGGCCGCCCAGAAATATAAGTGATCCCCCTCACCGCAGCGCCTCAATTGAATTGATGTAGTGTCGGCGCTGTGCGCCGATGCCGAGCCACAGCCTCGACGCTACACTAAATTAAGGCAGTCCCCTCACCGCAGCGGCTTGACGGTTTCAAGGCCGGTGATGAGCCAATCATCGCTGATTTTTTTGAAGGTGAACCGGAGTTCCTCGAAGACCCAGTCCGGCTCTCCGCCCATTTTCGCTTTGACGGTGACGAGGGCCACGGCGGACTGCCGGTCCGGGTTGAGGCGGATGCCGATGTCGGTGCATTCGGCGTGAAGGTCCTTGATAGTCGAGCGGGCGGCCATCACGGCCTGGAGCAATTCCTCACGGTCGTCAAAGGTCTGACCCTGAAGGCCGGGCGCATCCAAAACCACATGGATGTTCCGGGCGAGAAGGAAACCGATTCTTTCGTTGTCCGCCAGCCGTTTGAAGTTGCCGTCCTTGGAGGAAAAAGAGGCCAGCCGGGCCAGCTTGAGGAGATGGTTTTCGATGATTTTTTGCGGAGTGGGAAAAAAGAAGCCCCACGACCAGACGGCGAGGGCCATCAGGCCGGCCAGCAGAATCAGGCGGACGATCCACTTCATGTTACAACTTCGATTTCGCGCCGATTTTCGCGCCGGCGCGGGACGAAAATCTTCACCTTCCAGGCAGGGCAGAGCTGCCGCTCTGCCCTGAAATCTTGGGCGGCGCAGCAGCGCCGCCCGACCGGCGATGTGAAGATTCTTGTCCTGCACCCTTCGCGCCGGCGCGGCCTACTGGTTTCCTTTTAATAAAACCCGGCCCACGATCTGCGAACGGGAGGCGACGCCATGCTCATGCTGGTCCGGAGGCATGGAGCGGTTGTCGCCCACGAAATAATAATCATCCGGCCCCAGCGTCTTTTCCGGCAGATTCCATTTGCCGGGTAATTTGAGATAAGGCTCCTTCTGGGCTTGGCCGTTGAGGCAGACATGGCCGTCTGAAAAGGAGATGGTGTCGCCCGGCAAGCCGACCAGCCGTTTCAGAAGCAGGACGTGAAAGGGGCCATTGGTGTCGGTGCGGAAGCGGAGGCCAATCACATCGCCGCGCTGCGGCTGTCCCCGGACATAGGCGAGACGGTTGACAAAATTGACGGCATGGTCGTGGAAAGTGGGTTCCATGCTGATGCCGGTGACGCGGATGGGAAGCAAGGCGAACTTGAAAACGACCACGCATGCCACCACCAGCACGGCCAGGCGCGCCAGCGTCCATTTCGGGCGCCGTCCGATGGCCGCGACGCGCAACCAGTACCAAGAACCGGAAGTTGGAAGCTGACTTGGCATTACAAACAGAGACCAATGGACAAACGGCCGCGTTCAAAGAAGCATCCGCTTGCCGGCGCCGGGAAACAAGTCTGGAATTTGGGCAGAGTTCTGATTTGCAGTGTCGAGCCTGCGGCTCCAAATCGGCGCGCGACGCCGAGGCTACAATAAATTAAGCCGGGCAACGCCGCTAACTCGTTTTCCTCGCCACCCAGTCCCAAATGAGGAAGGTGCAAGCGAAGAATGGATAAATGCCGTAAAGGGTGTCGCTGACCGAATGAGACCGGCGATCCACGGCCAGGAACACTTGGGCGCAGAAAAGCGCAGCCAAGCCGGTCACGATGGCACCCGGAACGGAGACAGGGAGATAGATCAGGCCGAGAGGTTTAAACCATGGTGTTTTCATAGGGCGATATTGTTTGCAGGCATCATTGCCATCTCACTTTGTATTACAAAGTATAAATTGTCAAATTGCTTTTTGCCAATGGGAGAGAATCATCCCCGGTAACGTGCCAGTCGGGGGCGGCAGGGCGCGCACTCCGTGCGCGCCGCGGCGGGCAGGGGACTGCCCGCCCTACCTGCCGTCCCTGACGCGTTACCATCCCCGTGTCACCAGTACTGGTGACTGGCGGGGAATGGGGGGATGGGGCAAACTGCTTTCGTTGAAGGTGTGAAACGCAGTGGTCCGTGTGTGTGAAATTGGCGTATGTCTGCGGCGCCGCACCGGCAACGCAAAGCGTTACAACTTTGTTCTCATACACAGAGGCCGGGCGAAAGCCCGGCTTTTTTGTTCTCCTCGCTCAAGCGCATCCTCAACAGGGTGTCACGACTCGCTTTTACGGGATTGAGTCACGGCTCGACGGAGTCTCGCCCTCCCGGGGTCAAACTTTTCCGCAGGCTTCCTCGACGACGGCGCGGAGGCTGTTTTCGCCGACGTTGACGATGGCCATCTCGCGGGCGGCGCTTTCTTCGGAATCGCTGGCGTGGGCGGCGTTGACCATGATGCTCTGGCCAAATTCGCGCCGGACCGAGCCGGGGGGCGCCTTGGAAGGATCGGTGGGGCCGAGGACATCGCGGATTTTGCGGATGGCCGACGCGCCCTCATAAACAAGCGCGATGCACTTTTCGGTGCCGGGCTGGCGCAGTTGGGCGGCGTCGCATTCGGCCTGGGTCCGGCCGGACATAAAGCGGACAATGTTGTCAAATTGGTTGTCGCCGAAAATGGGGCCGAGGAGGTCGCCGAGTTGTTCTTCTTCGGCGGCGGGAATCTTGAAACCAAACTCCTTTTCCAAAGCGCCCTTGGCGCGCGCGGCCACGATGTCTTTGAGGCGCGTGCGCAAAACTTCCCGCACCGGCCCGTAAAAATCGGCCGCCTGGGCCACGCTCATGCGGTGGACCTTGATGCCCACAATGTAAAGCCCGGTGCGCGAAAGGAAATCAATGACGTTGCCGGGGCGGCCGGTGGCGAAACGAAAGTTATCCGGTTTGATGAGGACGAGGGTGCGCTGGGGAATTTCGCCGGGCGGATAGGAAAGGGTGTCTTTGACGATGCCGCCGTCGCTGTCGGAATAATGAGCCCAGAGTTTGAGCTTTTGCACGGCTTCCTCGGCGCTGGGCGAGGCCAGAACGGCCGGCTCGAAATAGCGCACCTGGTCCTGGTCATCCAAAATCAGGTCGCCGTAGGTGTCGCGAATCGTTTCGCCGCCGCGCCGGTGGGCGCTGATGTTGCCGATGACGGAGCGGATTTTGCGCACGGCTTCCTCGCCGGCGAAAAGCAGCATCATGACGCGGCGGCGCCGGCCGGTCTTCACATCGGGGCTGAGATTGGCCAGGATGTAATCGCGGATCAATTCCTGGATGCGGCGGTCTTGCGGATCGGCGGCGGAGACGATCGCTTCGGAATAGCGCTGCACCAATTCGAGCGGGGGAGCGAACATGCGCGCGGCCACCAAATCCAGCCCGGTGCGCGTGATGAGGCGCGCGATAATGCCGCCGGTGCGGGACTTGTGAAGAGTGTAGGGGGTGATGAGGACGTACGCGAGTTGTTGCGCCATAGGAAATCAACTGGACTGGGTCGTGGGTTTGGCTGCCGTGGGAGTTGGGACGGCCGGTTTGGAGGCCGGCCCCTCCGCGGATTTCGGGGCGGCGGGAGCGGCGACGGCCGCCTTGCCGCCGAGAATTTTAAACATGACGACGCCGCAAGTTGGGCATTTGCCTTTGATCGCCTTGCGTCCGTTCTTCATGGTTTCTTCCACCGCCTCGGCAATTTCTTTCTTGGCCTTGCATTTAACACAATATCCTTCAGGCATAAAAATGGTCTGGGCCGGCGCTTCTGGCGACATGCCGCAGTGCGTGTAGGTTACTGGCGGCAGGCCAACAGCGTCAACATATAAACGGCCAATCATTCATAACCCGTTTATATTCAAGCAGATAAAACATGAAATCGCGGGGTGAAAACGGCCCAAGACAGGTCATGCAGAGGTGCAGGACAAGAATCTCCACGTCTTCCGGTAGGGCGGCGCTGCTGCGCCGCCCAAGAATTCAGGGCAGAGCGGCAGCTCTGCCCTACCATAAAAGTGAAGATTCTTGTCATGCGCCCGTCATTCTTCAGGCCAATGGAGCGCCGCCGGGCAGTTGGCCGGCGGCGAGCATTTGGCGAAGATGGGTCTTGAGAATTTTCCCGGTGGCGTTGCGCGGAAGGTCGGGGAGAATAAATATCTGGCGCGGCAATTTGTAATCCGCCAGGCGCTCGCGAAGAAATTGGAGCAGGGCGGCGGGGTCCAATGTGATGCCGTCGCCGGGGGAAACAAAGGCAAGGGGTTGTTCGCCTTTGCGCGCGTCGGACAGGCCGATGACGGCGGCTTCGCGCACGCCGGGAAATTGGTAGAGAATTTCTTCGATCTCGCGGGGATAAACATTGAGGCCGTTGACCAGGAGCATGTCTTTTTTGCGATCGGTGATGTAGAAATATCCGTCGCGGTCGTGGTGGCCGATGTCGCCGGTGAGGAGCCAGCCGCCGCGAAAAACCCGGGCGGTTTCCCGGGGCTGGTTCCAATAACCGAGCATGACGTTGGGGCCGCGCACACAGATTTCCCCCGTTCGGTCCGGGCCGAGAATGGCGCCGGCGTCGTCCTGGGTGGAGATTTCCACGCCGGAAATGGGCAGTCCGATGGAACCCGCTTTCCAGGGGCCGCGAATGGGATTGAAAGAAACCACGGGGCTGGCTTCGCTCAAACCGTAGCCTTCGAGAAGTGGAAAGGGGAAGCGGGAAGAAAATTCCCTTAAAATCTCCGCCGGCAAGGGCGCGGCGCCGCTGATGCATACGCGCAAAGGCAAATCGGCGGGCACGGCGGCCCGGGCGAGGGAGCGGAAGAATTGGGGGACGGCTGGCAGCAGGGTGGCGCGATGGCGGATGATTTCCTGCAAGATATTCTTGGCCGGATGAAGCGATTTGACGAGGACAATGGAGCCGCCGACATAGAGCGGAAGCAGAATCCCCACCGTCAGCATGAAACTGTGGAACATGGGCAGGAGCACGACGAAGCGGTCTTGCCCGACGGCTTCCAGGACGACGCGGCAGCTTTCCAGATTGGCCAGGAAATTGGCGTGGGACAACATCGCCCCCTTGGGATGGCCGGTGGTGCCGGAGGTGTAGATGATGACGGCCAGGGCGGAGGAGGGCGGAATTTTCCCTACGGTAGGGGGCCTGTCCGCCGTAGGCCCTGCGGAGGCGGAAGACGCCGTCGAGCCGCGACTCGATTGCGGATTGCGGATTGCGGATTGCGGATTGGGGGATTGCGCCACAGGCGCAACGCGACATGAAACTGGAGCGTCGGCGCTGTGCGCCGATAGCGGGGCCGCGCTGATTTGTTCGGCAAACAAAGTTCTTAGTTGCGGACGGGCGGCACGGAGCGCGGCGAGGGCGTCCGGCATGGCGTCAGTGATGAGGGTGGCAATGCCGGCGTCGGAGAGGATGAATTGGACTTCGCCGGCCTTGAGGAAATGGTTGATGGGGACGGCCACGGCGCCGGCTTGGAGGATGCCAAAGAGGGCCGGGATAAACTCAGGGCAGTTCTTGAGCCAGATCCCGACGCGATCACCGGGCTGGACGCCGAAATCCTGGGCGAGGCGCTCCGCCACCCACACGGAGCGCGACCAGAGTTCTCCGTAGGAAAACTCGGCGTCGCCCCAGAAAAGCGCGGTTTTTGGCCAATCCCGCCGGGCGGAGTCAAAAAAAGCGCGGGCCAGGTTCATGGGGAATTGCGGATTGCGGATTGCAGATTGCGGATTGATCCGCAGTTGGAGTGATGGAGTGATGGGGAAAACGCTGCCCAATACTCCATTACTCCAACACTCCGTTGGGTACATCGAAGAAAGGGGTTTCCATTCATTTCACTATTCAGAATTCACTATTCACCATTCTCGAGATCATTCATTTTCGCGAAGAGCTTACCACGGATGGCGCGGATGGCACGGATGAAATATTCGTTTTGTCATGACAAGGCACGACGCCCCATGGTAGGCTGATTGTCAGGCCGCTCGATACGTTTAGAATTATGAAGACACGTTTGCTTCCATTTGGATTGGCCGGCGCAGTTGCGCTGACCGGCCTTGTTGGCTGCAGCCGCTCCGACACCGTTGCGGAGGGGGTCATTTGGTCGGTCGAGTTTCAGAAGCCGGGCGGAGGCACGGAAGGCATCACGCGCATGAATGGTTCCTTTGCGGTTCCTGGCGGCAACGGCAGTTGGAATGTTGACGCTTACGGGCGGCTGACGCGCGAGTTTCTCATCATTACGTTTCCGCAGCATCCAGAGATGGGGCCGGAAGTCGTTCCGGTGTCCCGGCTGGTGAACATCAAGTTTGGCGACGGCGGCATCAAGCAGGTCACGGAAGGAAAGCCGAATCCTGGGAAGTGATATTTGAGGCAGGACCGTGCGGCTGATCTCTGGACATTGGGCCGCTGACAAAATCAGGATCTATATGACAAAAAAAGCCTCTCAAACAAAAGTCGCCGGGCAGAGCGTGAGCCACGAAGCCCGCGCGGCACGGATTGCCAAAAAGCCCGAATCTTTCGCGGTGCTTTTCGCCGGTTTGCGCGCGGAGAAGCCGGAGATCAAGTACGGGTCTTTGAAGAGACTGCGCGCGATCAGCGAGAAGGAGCCGGCGGCGCTTTATCCCGAATTCGGCCGGTTTGTGGATTTGCTTGACAGTAAAAACACCTTCCTCAGATGGGGCGCCATCATCATCATTGGGAACCTGGCGGCGGTGGACTCGCGCGGCAAGATCGGCCGGATTCTGGACCGATACCTGGCGCCGATCTCCGGGCCGGTCATGATCACGGCCGCCAACACCATCGGCGGGGCGGGGAAGATCGCGCGGGCCAAGCCGCGGTTTGCGGACCGGATTGCGCGCGCGCTGCTGGGGGTTGAGGCGGCCAATTATCAAACCCCGGAATGCCGCAATGTGGCGCTGGGGCATGTGGTGAGGTCGCTGGACTTGTTCTTTGAGCACATTGGCGACCCGGAGCCGGTTCTTGCCTTCGTCCGGCGGCAGCTTGATAACAGCAGAAATGCAGTCAAGAAGAAGGCCACCGCGTTTTTGAAGAAGCACGGGGATTTGAACAGCCATGGCCCGCAGATCACGCAGATGGACGCAGATACGGAGAAGAGAAAACCCGTATCCGCGGAATTCTCGGGTTTTCGCGAATTGTCCCTGAGAAAATAGTTCGCGATAAAGGCTTGACCGTTGGTTCTGGCGGCAGCATGGTTCCCAGCCATAGCCGAGAGAGACGGTTTCATAATTGTTCGGCGTCATCACGATTTATGGAAGCATTATCGCCTAAATTAGTTTGTCCAAGCTGTAAAGGGACGAGACTCGTCGCCGGCGCGTTTTGGGAGAAGACATATCGGAATTTCGCTCCCAAGGGCACGATGATGGTGCTTGGCTATTCTCCATTATCATTCGTTTGCCGCGATTGCGGCTATCTCGGGATATGTCTAAGCGAGAAAGAGCGCGGGGAGTTAGATGCGAAAATCGCCGGATCCTAATGGTTGCCTTGCGAGGAGTAAGTCTTGGCTTAGGGCGCGCACTCCGTGCGCGCCGCGGCGGGCAACGGAGTGCCCGCCCTACCTTCCTTGCCCACAGCAGACTGCGCCGGTTGCGCTCCATCGCGCTTGACTTTTCACCGAAGGGGTGCAAAGTGGTGCAAATGCGTAGAAGTGTGGATTTGGATGCCGAGTTGGAAACTGAATTGTCGGACGTGGTTTCCTTAACGAAAGAGAAGCCGGCCGTGGTCATTCGGCAAGCCTTGCGGGCGGGGCTGCCGACGGTCGCCAATCGTTTTCAGTCGCCCCGGCCAGCCGGCTATTTCGTCGGCGATTACGGACCGGACAAGGAGCGGGTGATGCTCGAATCGGCCATGAGCAAGGTCCGGCAGAAACCCGAACGATGAACCTGCAACAATGGCAGATTTGGAAATCCCGGCCACCGGGTTTCGCGCGCGATCATTGGTTTGTCATCCTCTCCGGCCAGGAACGGTTGGATAATCCGCAGCGATTGCAAGTCAACGGTCTGGCCTGTTACAAGCTCCAAGGCGACGCCAAGAAATTGGACGTCCGCCTCAATGGCGCGGATGGATTCGACGGCCCAACGGTGTGCCAATGCGATTTCATTTTCGTCCTTGACAAAAGAGACCTCCAATCCTGCCTTGGATCAGTGACATGGGAACGCCAACAGGCCATCAAATCCAAGTTGAAGGAAGTTCACAGGCTCTGACTCGCAGAGAAAGCGCATTAACATTCTGTGAGGCGCGGCTCAGCAGGAGCCTCGCGCTACCCCGATTTTGGCAGGGCGAGAATCCAGGCGGCGGCGGCGGGGAGGTCGTCCACGATGACGGTGGCGGCCAGGCGGGGGTCGCCGGAGTTTTCCACTTGCCGGCCGTAGCCGGTGCGCACCAGGATGCTCTTCTTGACGCCGGCGTTCCAGCCGCATTCCAAATCCATCATTTTGTCGCCCACCAGGAAACTCTCTTCCAGGCGGAGGCCGAATTCATCGCGGGCGTCGAAGAGGAATTGGGGGGACGGTTTGCGGGCGCGCGAGGGCTGGTCGGGCGCTTCGGGGGCAACATAAAACTTGTCGAAACGCACGCCGTCGCGCGCCAGCTCGGCGGCCAGGCGGGCGTGAACTTTGGCCACATCGTCCAGGGTGAACCAGCCGCGGCCGACGCCGGATTGATTGGAGACGATGAAGAGCCTGTAGCCGGCCTCGCGCAAGCGCCGCAAGGCCGCCGCCGCGCCGGGAAGAAGGGCGGCTTCCTCCGGGCGGCGGAGATATTCTTTTTCCTGGATCAGGGTTCCGTCCCGGTCGAGGAAGATGGCGCGCGGCTGGTTCAAGCTGAGGATGTATAACAAAGCAACAGCGAATTGTGAATGTTGAATTTTGAATTGAGAAAGGGGGGGTGCATTTCAGATTTTTGGGTTCCCCTCTTAATCTTACTCCTAATCTTAATCTCATCGCCCTCCTTCATTCGGATTAAGAGTAAGATTATGATTACGATTACGAAAGAAAACCCAAAAATGTGAAATGCACCCGAAAGGGGGATGTCTTCATTTCACTATTCAAAATTCAAAATTCAGAATTCACTATTCACGGATTGCGGATTAGCATTTGGCTGTCATGTCTTTTTCCTTTGTCTTTTTAGGTTCCGGCACGTCGCAGGGCGTGCCGATTATCGGGCAGGATTATCCGCCGGAATTCCTGGCCAATCCAAAGAACCATCGCACCCGCCCGTCGCTTTATGTGGCCACGCCGCAAATCAAACTGGTGATTGACACCACGCCGGAGTTCCGCCTGCAAATTCTGCGCGAAAAAATCCGCTGGCTCGACGCGGTGCTCTTCACCCATTCCCATGCCGATCACATCATGGGATTGGACGATTGCCGGCGCTTTTGCGATCTGCGCGGCGGGACCGGGCTGCCGATTTATGCGGGCGCAAAAACGATGGACGATTTGCGGCGCGTCTTCCAATACGCCTTCACCGGCCAGCCCATTCCCAAGGGCTATTTCATCCCCGAACCGCACCTTGTCAACGGCCCGTTCACGCTGGGGGATTTGGAAATCGTGCCGCTGGCTCTGCCGCACGGGCGCGCGGGAAGCAACGGCTACCTTTTTTTGCAGGCGGGCAGGAAGCGCCTTGCCTATATGAGCGATTGCAAGGAAGTGCCGCCGGCGGCGGTGGAGCAGGCGCGCGGGGTGGAATGCGCCGTGCTGGACGCCTTGCGCCGGACGCCGCATCCCACCCACATGTGCCTGGACGAGGCGCTGACCGCGGCCCGGCGCCTCGGCGCGGGGCAAACGTTTTTCACCCATTTGACGCACGATTTTGATCACGACACGGCCCAGGCGGAATTGCCGGCCAGCGTGCAGTTTGCCTACGACGGGCTGCGGGTTGACCTGGCTTGAGTTCAACGCGGCATCGCCCATGCGCTGGAGCGCATGGGTGATGCCGTCAGCCAAAGTGGCTGGGGCAGGCCGCGGGTATTCACCAGCCGCTTTTTTACTGGGAGTTTATCATGCAAACTGAAGCAAAAAATGAATGATTTTGAAGTATAGAAAGATGAACGAGGAAAAAGGATTTGTGTCTGTAACCAGCCAGTGTCTTGTGTTTGGGCAGGGTAGGGCGGGCAGTCCTCTGCCCGCCGCGGCGCGCATGGAGCGGGCGCCGTGCCTCCCAAGACTGACACATTGGTTGTGCCTCGGACTGCTGGTGGCGGGGGGCGCGGCGGGGTTGCTTGCGGCGGAACCGGGCGATGCGGTGGTGGTGGTTTACAACTCGCGCCTGCGGGAATCCCAGCAAGTGGCCGCCCATTATGCCGCTGTCCGGCGCGTGCCGGCCGGGCAGGTGGTCGGCCTGGATCTCCCCGCCGGGGAAAACATGACGCGCTCCGAATACCGCGAGCAACTGCAACTGCCGCTGGTGAAGTTCCTGGAAAAGGAAAAACTGTTCGTCTTCGAGGCCGGCGGGGACGCGCCGGACACCAACACACCAGCGCAGAGATTGAAGGAAGCGAAAATTCGTTACGCGGTTTTGTGTTTTGGCGTGCCCCTGCGCATTTTGGATGATCCGCAACTGGAGGAACCGGATTTGGACCAGCTCCGGCCGGAATGGCGCGGCCGAAACGGCGCGGCGGTGGATTCGGAACTGATGCTCCTGCCGTGGAGCCGCCAAAAAATGAGGCTGGCCGGGCCGCTGGGCAACCCGGGTTTTGCCGTGACCAACGCGGCGCTGCTCAACCCGGTGCGCGGCGTTCTCATGGTCAGCCGGCTGGACGGGCCGGACGCGGCAGTGGCCGGGGCGCTGGTGGACAAAGCGATCCAGGCCGAAACCGATGGATTGTGGGGCCGCGCTTATTTTGATCTGCGGGGCCTGACCAACGGCGCTTACAAGGCAGGCGACGACTGGCTGCGCGGCGCGGCGGAAGCGGCGCGGCTTTTTGGTTTTGAGACGGTGGTGGATGAGCGGCCGGAAACTTTTTCCGCCGCCTTTCCCATGAGCCAGATTGCGCTTTACGCGGGTTGGTATGACGGCCAGGTTTCCGGGCCGTTCACGCGGCCCCGGGTGGAATTCATGCCGGGGGCGTTTGCCTTCCATCTTCATTCGTTCAGCGCGCACACCTTGCGCTCCACCAATCAATACTGGTGCGGCCCGTTCCTGGCCGAGGGCGTTACCGCGACCATGGGCTGCATTGACGAACCTTATCTGGGAGGCGAACCGAACATGGAAGTTTTTATCAGCCGCTGGCTGCAGTTGGGATTCAGTTATGGCGAGGCGGCCTGCGCCGCCCAGCCGGCGGCTTCCTGGCAAACCACGGTGGTGGGGGATCCGCTTTATCGCCCCTTCGGGCGAAATCCGCAAAAGCTGCACGAGGAACTGCTGCAGCGCCACAGTCCGTTGATTGAATGGTCCCATTTGCGTTTGGTGGACCTCATGTTGGCCCGGGGCGCTCCCGTGGCCGAGGGGGCGCGCTATCTTGAAACGGAACCTACCACCCAACGCAGCGCCATCCTCGCCGAAAAACTGGCCTGGTTGTATCAGAAGGCGGGCAAACCGGAATTGGCGATCAAGTCTTTCCGGCAGGCGCTGGCGCTTCGTCCCACCCCGCAAACCGCCGTCCGTCTGACCCTGGCTTTGGGGGAGCAATTAGCGGCCGCCGGGCAGGGAGCCGAAGCCCTGAAGCTATACGAGGATTTTCTCAAGAACGCTCCAGACTGGCCCGGGGCCTTGGGGCTTTACCAAGACATGGAGGCGCTGGCCGGCAAGCTGGGGGAAAAAGTCCAGGCCGCCCGCTACGCCGCCGAAATCAAGAAGCTTGCCGCGGGCCAATAACATCCCACCATCCCACCATCCTTGGCGAATTCTTTTTTCTCGACACGCCCGATTGCGGCGGTATAATGAACACACCCACATTGCGAGATTTCAATGTGGGTGTGTTCGTTTCAGATCACCGAACCTATACCTGCTATGAGATCAACCGGTTAAACCAGAGAGATAGGCGAGGATCAATTGCGGCAACTCCTCGCTGTAGCCGCCTTCCAAAATGCTGAAACAGGGAACAGCCAACTGGCGCATGGTTTCACCCAGCCAGTGGAAGTCCTCCGCTTCCAGGGTGCCGTCGGCCAGCGGGTCGCGGCGATAGGCGTCGAAGCCGGCGGAAACGGCCACCAGATCGGGCCGGTATCTCTTTAGCCGCGCAAGGGCTTCTTCCAATATGGCGCGATACTCCGGGCGCGGGGTCCCCGGCGGCACGGGGAAATTGAAACAATTCGCGCCGCGATCGGCCTGCCCCGTGCCGGGATAGCAGGGGTATTGATGGACGGAAAAAAAGGCGCAGCCGGGATTGTCAAGTAGAATATCTTCCGTGCCATTGCCGTGGTGGACGTCGAAATCGAAGACCGCCACGCGCTCGAAGCCGGCGGCGCGCGCTTCCAGGGCGGCGATGGCAATGGAGTTGAGGTAGCAAAAACCCATGGCCCGATCCCGGGTGGCGTGGTGGCCCGGCGGCCGCATCAGGCTGAAGGCCATTTCGCCGCCGCGGGCCGATTGCAGTGCTTGGAGCGCGCCACCCACGGCCCGCCGGGCGTGGGCGGCGATTTGGGGGTAAGCAGGCGTGTCGGCGTCCAGGTCCACGGGCAGGTCGAGCCGTTGCAGGTGTTGCGGGGAATGGGCGCGGAGGAGGGAAGCGTCCTCGATGGGCAGGGGATCGGCCCAGGCGAGGGGGAGCGCGTCCTGGGATTTGAGGGCTTCGAGAGTGGCGAGGATGCGCCCGGGGCGTTCGGGATGGCCGGGGGAGGAGTATTCGGCGCAACGTATGTCAGTTATAATTTTCATGCGAAGCGCGCCCGGCGGGAAAGAATCCTGGCCGGCGCGCGGCCCCAGTGATACTGTGGGCGAGGAAGTGATTCCATGAAATTCGGAAAAATCAGCCGCCGCCGATTCTTGTTGTATGGGGCGCTGGCCGCGCCGGCGCTGGCCTGCGCGGAGGCGGAATGGTTGGAGCCGCAATGGGTGAGGGTGCGGACCTGGCGAATGAGCCGGGAGAAGCCGGCCCATCGGCTGGTTCATTTTACCGATCTGCACCACAAGGGAGACCGGGTTTATCTGGCCTCGGTGGTGCGCCGGATCAACGCGCTGGGGCCGGACGTGGTCTGCTTCACGGGGGATTTGGTGGAGAAGGCCGGTTTTCTGGCGGAAACACTGGAACTGCTCGGCGGGATCAAAGCGCCGCTCTATGGCGTTCCCGGCAACCACGATTATTGGAGCCACGCGAATTTCGCGGAGATTGGAAAATGTTTTGCGGCCACGGGCGGGGCGTGGCTGCTGGATGAGGGGGTGAGGACGGCGGACGGGAAAATACACATTGGCGGGGCGACTTGTTTGCGGGGATGGCCGGAGAGAATTCCCGCGGCGGCCGGCGGGAAGAACATCCTGCTGCTGCATTACCCTTTGCTGGCGGAACGGCTGGAGGCGGAGAGGTACGATCTGATCCTGGCGGGCCATTCCCACGGCGGGCAGGTGCGGATTCCGTTTTACGGGGCGCTGATTCTGCCGTATTGGGTGGGCAAGTACGACATGGGAATGTTTCGTCTGCCTGCCGGGCCGCTCTATGTGAATCCGGGCATCGGGTGGCTGGAGACGCCGGTGCGTTTCAATTGCCGGCCGGAAATCACGGTGTTTGAGATTTGACGAACGGGAAACAGAACGCTCTTGCCTGTAGCTACAAATGTGCTACACTTAACGCATGACTAAAACCGCGACCATCCGTGCCCGAATTGAGCCGGACCTGAAAAACGAAGTGGAGGACATTTTGTCCCGCCTCGGATTGAGCGCCTCCGAGGCGATCCTTTTGCTTTACCGCCAGATCCAATTGCGACGGGGTTTGCCCTTTGCCGTGACGATGCCAAATAGTTTGACGGAGAAAACGCTGCGAGCGAGCAAATCGGGGAAAAATGTCAAAACGTTTGGAAGCAAGAAGGAACTCTACGCTGATCTGGGCCTGTGAGAACCTTTAGCCGAACCACCCAGTTCAAGAAAGATGTCAAACGCGCCGGGAAACGGGGCAAAGACTTGGCGAAACTAAAGGCAGTTCTTGAACTTTTAATTGAAGGCGCGCCGCTCCCGCCGGAATACAAAGATCATCCTCTGCGCGGCGAGTTTACCGGAAGCCGGGACTGTCATATTGAACCGGATTGGATTCTGATTTACACTCTGGCGGAAAAGGAAACCCATGTGCGTCTTGAGCGAACGGGAACCCATAGCGATTTGTTCCGATAACTTTGACCTGGGATTTGTTGCTTCCGAATGGCTGATCAAAACTCGCCGGCGTCTTGCAGGCGCTGGATTTCGGCGGCGTAGCCCTGGCGGAAGGTGGGATAACGCAAGGAATAGCCCAGTTCCATCTTGAGCTTGCGGTTGAGGATCTTTTTGTTGGTTGCGCCACGTTTGCCAGCGGCGGCGGCGGATTCGGGAACGAAGGGCGGCATGTTCCGGCCCAGCGTTTCGGAGAGCCAGCGGAAGAAATGGATTTGCGGAACCGGCTCGTCGTCAACCAGATTGTAGATTTCGCCCGCGCGGCCGCGCTGGAGGGCCGCGATGATGCCGCCGGCGACATCGTCGCGGTGGATCATGTTGAGGACATGTTCGCCCTGGCCCGAGATCTCCGCCCCGGCCTTGAGGAATTGCTGGAAGTAATGGCCGCGGCCGGGACCGTAGATTCCGGCCACGCGCAGGAGGACGGCGGGAAATTGCCGGGCGCGCGCGGCCTCGAGCAGGAGCTTCTCTGTGGCCAGGAGGATGCGGCCGGTTGGGGTGGCCGGTTCGGCGGGGCTGGTTTCCATGACATGGGAGGCGTCGGTCTGGGCATAGACGCTGGTACTGCCGGTGTGGACGTACTTTGTGGGCGGCGCCGCGGCCAGCCATTGGAGCAAATTCCGCGTGCCCTCGAAATAGACCCTCCGATAATCGTCCGCCCCGCCCTTGCCGGAAGAAATAGTGTTGACGATCCAATCGTAGGGGAGGGGCAGTTTGGGCAGATCGCCGGGCCGGGTGATGTCGGCGGTGAGGGGCTGGAGGCCGGCGCTGCGCAGGCGGGCCGCGCCCTCGGCGGAGCGGCGGACGCCGGCCACGGCATGACCCTGGCGGAGCAATTCAACGCCCAGAGCCAGGCCCACATAGCCGCAACCAATGATGAGCACGCGCACCGGGCAATCCTTCGTCAGAGCGGGTTGTGATGGAGCTTGGCGCAGGCGGCGGCGATGAAACCTTTGAAGAGCGGATGGGGCTGGTTGGGTTTGCTCTGGAATTCGGGGTGGAATTGGCAGGCGAGAAAGTAAGGATGGGACGGCATCTCGATCAGTTCCACCAGTTTGTTATCGGGGGAAAAGCCGCTGAAGACAAAGCCCGCTTTTTCAAAAGCGGCGCGATAGGCGTTGTTGAATTCGTAACGGTGGCGATGGCGTTCGTTGGCCACGAAGGCGCCGTAGAGGCGGCCGGCCTGGGAACCGACGGCCAACTGGCAGGGCTGAAGGCCCAGCCGCATGGTGCCGCCTTTGCGGGTGACGTTTTTCTGCTCGTCCAGCAGGGCGATGACGGGGTGGGGTGTTTTGGGGTCAAATTCGGTGGAGTGAGCGCCAACCAGCTTGAGGACGTTGCGGGCAAATTCGATGGTGGCAATTTGCATGCCGAGGCAAAGGCCCAGATAGGGCACTTTTTTCTCGCGGGCGTACTGGGCGGCCAGGATTTTGCCCTCGATGCCGCGCTGGCCAAAACCGCCGGGGACGAGGATGCCGTCCAGGCCTTTCAACATGGCCTCGGCGCCGAATTTCTCGATCTGCTCGGCTTCGACTTTCTCGATTTTCACGCCGCAATCATTGGCCACGCCGCCGTGAATGATGGCTTCATAGACCGATTTGTAGGCGTCGTGCAACTCGATGTACTTGCCGACCACGGCAATGTGGACGCGATGGCGCGGGGCGATGAGTTTGCGCAGGATTTCCTGCCACTGGGCCATGTTGGCCACGGGAGTGTCAAGATGAAGGTGCCGGCAAACCAGGTCGTCCACCCGCTCGCGCTGGAGCATGAGGGGGAGTTCGTAAATGGTGTGTTCGACATCGAGTTCCTCGATGACGGCTTCGTTGGGAACATTGCAGAAGTGGGAGATTTTTTCGCGCACGTCCTTTTCCAGCGGTTTTTCGCAACGGCAGACCAGGATGTGGGGCGTAATGCCGATTTCTCGGAGTTTGGCGACGGATTGCTGGGTGGGTTTGGTCTTGAGTTCGCCGGCGGCCTTGATGAAAGGGACGTAGGTGAGGTGGACGAACATGACGTTGTTGTACCCCTCCTTCAAGGCGAAGGCGCGGATGGCTTCGAGAAAGGGCAGCCCTTCGATGTCGCCAGTGGTGCCGCCGATCTCGGTGATGACGACGTCGGCCTTGGAAAGTTCGCCGGCCAGGCGGATGCGGCGCTGGATTTCGTCGGTGACATGGGGGATGACCTGGACGGTGGCGCCGAGGTAATCGCCGCGGCGCTCCTTGTCGAGCACGGCTTGATAGATCTGGCCGCTGGTCAGGCTGTTGAAGCGGGTGAGCTTGACGCTGGTGAAACGCTCGTAATGGCCGAGGTCCAGGTCGGTTTCGGCGCCGTCATCCAGCACATAGACTTCACCGTGCTGGTAGGGGTTCATGGTGCCGGGGTCCACGTTGAGATAGGGATCGAACTTTTGCAGGACGATTTTGAGGCCGCGGTTTTCCAGGAGGGTGCCGAGCGCGGCGGCGGTGAGGCCCTTGCCCAGGGAACTGACCACGCCGCCAGTGACAAATATAAATTTCATAATAATCAAATCTAGCTGCCGCCCAACAATTTTTCCACCCGCTTCACGTCCGCCGGCACGTCCACGCCGACGCTCTCATAACTGACCCGGACCACGGCGATTTGCAGGCCGTTTTCCAGGGCGCGCAGTTGCTCGAGTTTCTCGGCCTTTTCCAACGGAGAAACCGGCCAGGCCACCAGGCGCAGCAACGTCTCCCGCCGGTAACCATAAATGCCCAGGTGTTTCAAAAACGGAAACGCCGCCAGCGGCTCGGCGCCGGGAGCGGCGTCCCGCACATAGGGAATGGTGCGCCGGGAGAAATATAAGGCCCGGCCGGCGGCGTTGACAACGACTTTCACCACGTTGGGGTTGGCGTATTCGGCCGGGTCGGTCAGGGCGGTGGCGGCGGTGGACATTTCCGCGCCCTCCAAACCGCGCGCCACGGCGTCCACCACGGCGGGATCCAGGAGCGGTTCGTCGCCCTGGATGTTGAGGACGGCGTCGCAAGGGTAATTGCGCGCCACCTCGGCGATGCGGTCCGTGCCGCTGGCGTGGTCCGGGGCGGTCATCTCCGCGCGGCAAAAATTCTGCGCGACCTCCCAGATACGCGTGTCGTCGGTGGCGACGATGACTTCCGCGAGGGATTGGGCGGCCTGGCAGCGTTCCACCACATGCTGGAGGAGGGTTTTGCCGGCGATGCGGGCGAGCGGCTTGCCGGGAAACCGGGTGGAACCGTAACGGGCCGGGATGATGCCGATGATTTTCATCGCGGGGAGTGTAGGAGGAGAAGGGAAAATGCAAAATGAAAAATGCAAAATGAAGAAATCCCCCATTAAGAAAATGTGACCGGTCAATACTGGGCGTCTGGGAAAAGGCAGGGCGGGCAGTCCCCTGCCCGCCGCCTGGCACTGGCTTCACCCCGGCGGGCAGGGACTGCCCGCCCTACCAGCCACGACCGGGGCATTACAAAAAAAGTTGCAAAAAACTTCTTGCGCTTTGGGGGATGATGTGTTCTAGTGTTGTATAACACTATGTTTATTCATCTCAATCCGAACAGCGGGATGCCGATCTACCGGCAGTTGTTCGGCCAGTTGCGCCAGCGCATCGTCAGCGGTCAACTGGCGGCGGAGGAGCAGTTGCCCTCCGTGCGCGATCTGGCCGCCGACTTGAAGATCAACCTGCTGACGGTGGCCAAGGTCTATCAGTTGCTCGAAGCGGAGGGGTGGGTGGAAACGCGGCGCGGTCTCGGCACCTTTGCGCGGGGCGGCCATGAGACCCGGTCCCTGACGGAGAAGCGCAAGTTGATCGCGGACGCCGTGGAGCAGGTCGTGGCGGAGGCGCGGCATTTGGACTTGGAGGAAGGCGAAATCATTAAACTCATTCACCAGCGATTTGAAGAAACCAAAAGGAAACCCTGAGCTATGGACTCATACGTGATCGAAACAACCAACGTGTCGCGGTCATTCGCAAAAAGCCCCGCTGTGCGGGATTTGAACCTGCGCGTGCGGCGCGGCAGCATTTATGGCTTCCTCGGACGCAACGGCGCCGGCAAGACCACCACGCTCAAAATGCTGGTCGGCCTGATCTGGCCGGACCGGGGGGACATCCGGGTGAATGGGGTTGAACCGGCGCGGTTCACCGTCGAAGACCGCTGGAAGATCGGGTATGTCTCCGAACGGCAGATTTTGAATCCCTTCATGCGGGTGGATGCGTTGATTCAATTCACCTCCAGCTTCTACCCCCGCTGGGATTTTGCCGCGTGCGACCGGATTCTGCAACGATTCAAGATTGACCCGGCCAAGAAGATTCGCGCGCTTTCTTTGGGCATGGCCCGGCAGGTGGCCTTCCTGCTGGCGTTGGCGCAAAAGCCGGATTTGCTGATCCTGGACGAGCCTGCGGCCAACCTGGACGTGGTGGCCCGCCGTGATTTCTTGGATGAAGTGCTGGACTTGCTGCGCGAGGATGGCAAGACGGTCCTGCTTTCCTCGCATATTCTCAGCGATGTGGAACGGGTGGCCGATGAGATCGGCATCCTGGCCCAAGGCAGGCTCAAAATCAGCGAGCCGCTGGACCGGCTTAAGGACACGGTCAAGAAAGTCCGCTTTTACGGATTCGAGCAGGGGACGAACGGATTTGAAATACCGGATTCGTTTCAATTCACCAAAACCAGCGGCGAGGTTTTGGCCACCTTGCGGGTTGAGGATGAAGGCAACCTGCAAAAACTCGCCGCGGCCCACCGCTGCCAGTATGAGGTGATTCCTCTGAACCTGGAGGATATTTTTGTGGAAATTGTCCGCGAGCCGAAGGAGCCGTCATGAAAGCACGAACGCCTTTCTGGCCATTGTTGAAAAACGAACTGGCGTTGCGCCAGGGCGGTGGAGCAGGGCCGATTGCCGCCATCCTGGCCGTCTATTGGCTTTGCGTCGGCTCCCTCCCTTTTCTGGTGTTGTTTGGCGACCCGTTTGGCGACCTGGTTGGCGGCCCCCACTCACGCGGCAATATCGCCTCGCTGTTTGACGCCGATTTCCTTCCGATTATGACGTTCGAGTTTCTGGGCGTTCTGACATTGTGGATTACTTACGCCACCGTCCCGGCTTTCTGCGATCTCCTGTCCCCGGGCGGGGCCGTCCCCGGGGCGGTTCAGCACGCGGGCGACTTTGAGTTTCTGTTCACCCGGGCGGTGGATCGCAGAATACTCTTTCGAGCCAGGGCAACGGCCTTCTTTATATTAGCCCTGACGCCGCTAATCCTGAACGTGGTGGCGTCACCCTTTGCGCCTGACCTCACCTTCAGCCCGGTCGACGCCGCATCGGCTGAGGCCGTCAGGCGGTATGATCGCTACCAGAGCACCTTTCCGGCATGGCGCCTGCAGGTAAACGCGCCGCGGATGTACAACGGGGGGTTCCCGACCGTGCAAATGGCCATTCCCCACGGGGCGGTGGCCTATACCGCGTGGCTGGCTTGGAGCGGCACGCTGGCCGTCCTGCTTTTGCAAGCCTATGGCACCCTGATCGCGCGCCGGGTCAAAGCAAACCATTGGTGGACCGCCTTTTACCCTGGGGCGCCGATGATCATCGTGCTCCTGTTGCTGATACTCGCGGCGCGGGTTTCTCTGAGAAGTCACATCAACCTTTACGAGAACAGTTTTCTTTTCTTTTCGGCGCATCCGCTGGCGATGGTGACGGCCCTGGCGCTGCTGGCGGTGCTGATTCAGACCTGGTGTGAACGGAGATTCAGCCAATTGGAAATTCTCTAATACCTCAATGGAATGCCGCCATGAAAGAACCACGCCCATTTTTGCCGCTGCTCAAACAAATGCTGGGAATCTACCGCTGGGGACCGGTCCCGCTCCTGCTTTGGTTTATCGGTTGCGGAATCGTTTTGTATTTCAGCGCGATCTTTTTTCCATTGGAATGGATGAGCGGACACGATGGGTCTGCCTTCGCAGAGGCGCAATTCCCCACGGCAATCGTGCTGTGGTTCTTCCTGATGCTGGTGTCCACGCCCTTGCCCTTCCAAATGCTGGCCGGCCCCACCTCCCTGGAATTCCTGTTCAGCCGCGCGCTTGATCGCGCCCTGTGGCTGCGCGCGGAACGCCTGGCCGTGATCATTCTTGCCGCCGGTCCGCTCGTCATCAACCTGGCGCTCTCTCCGTGGGAGCCAATACTGGCCTTCGATCCCGCTCCGCCCGGATCGCCCGCCGGCGAAATCCAGGCGCGATATATGAGCGCGTTTCCCGGCAGCCAACTGGCCGCCGTTGAAACCGGGCACGCTGAACAACTGGTCATCCGGCACGGGACGGAGATGTTTGCGGCCTGGCTGGTCTGGTCGTCGCTGGCCTTGATTTTCCTGGTGGCCGGCTATTTCGCATGGTCTTTCACCGCCTGGCAACGCGCGGGGTGGCATCATTCCAAGTCCAAGTGGCGGCCCTGGCTCGGCGGGGCCATGACCGGCGCGCCCATCTTTTCGGTGATCTTTGTATTCCTTGTTTGCCTGGTGTGGCGGGTCAACCTTTATGAAGAAAGCTTCCTCTTCTTTGCCCGCCATCCCGCGCCGCTGGCCCTGGCGCTCGCCGCGTTGATTTTCGTGGTCCAGCCTTTGAGCGAACGGAACATCAGAAAACTGGAATTTGAATTTCTTTAACTTGAGGCGGACACGAGAATTAGGATTAGGAGGGCTGCCCAAGAAAGTGAAATTGAGCCCGTTGCGATTGTGCAGGACAAAAATCTCCACCTTCCTGGCAGGGCAGAGCTGCCGCTCTGCCCTAAACTCTTGGGCGGCGCAGCCGCGCCACTCTACCGAAGACGTGAAGATTTTTGTCCTGCACCCCCGTTGCTGGGCTGCTCTAAAGTCGCCGCCAATCCGCTGGGGATGCGGAAATTCAGCGGCTTTCTGCCGAAAGCCGCCACGACTTTAGAGCGGCCCTGGCAAGCCGGGCGGTTTTGCGCTTGTCATCGGGCGGGGCTGGTCTAAAGTAACGGGGCCATGAAACGAAAAGAGATTCGCGGCACTAACTTCAAATAGAACCCAGGAGAACAGGAATATGAATACATTGAAACACGCATTGATTGTCACAGCACTGATAGCCGCCACGGCGTTGCCTTCGATGGGACAAATGGGAGGCATGGGAGGAATGATGCCCGCGCGCGGGGGAGCGCGGCAAAGCCCGCATGACGCCATCAACACGCGGGTTGGCGGCAGACTGGTCACTATTTATTACGGGCGCCCTTTGAGCCGGGACCGCAAAATCTGGGGCGGGCTGGTGCCGTGGGACGGCGCCTGGCGATTGGGCGCGGATGAAGCGACCACGCTCATGCTGCAATCGGGCATCGTCATCGGCGGGGTCACAGTTCCCCCCGGCGCTTACACTCTCTACATGATTCCTTCCGAAACCGGCACGTCCAAGCTGGCCATCAGCAAGACGATCGGGGGGTGGGGGATTCCGGTGGATGTGCAGAACGACTTGGCGCGGGTGGACCTCAAGAAAGAGGCTTTGGATCCGCAGGTGGATCAGCTCACGCTGTCTCTGGGCCGCGGCTCGGCCCCGAACGCGGGGGTGCTCAAGATTGCGTGGGAAAAGACGCAGTATTCCGTCGAGTTCACTAACGCCCCATAGGCCGCTCGAAGCGATGTTCTCTCCCTTATTTTCGCCGCAGCCGCGAAGCGGTTGCGGCGAATCCAAACACTCTCACAGCTATGAATCCAGGAAAATTTCCGTTGGCGCTCGTGCTGGCCTTCGTGCTGGCCCCGGTCGCTGGATTGCGGGCGCAGGCGCCGGCGACCGCGCAGCCGCTGCCGCCCATAATCCGGTTTCCAGCGCTTCCCCAGTCCAGCCCGATCTGCACGAACATTCAACGCGTCGGTTTCACTGATATTAAGATAGTTTATTCGCGCCCGAGCATGAGGGGGCGCCCCTCCCCTTTCGGTGACATCGTTCCCTATGGCGACCTCTGGCGCACCGGAGACAACGCATCCACCAAGATCAGTTTCAGCACTCCGGTAAGATTGGGAGGGGCGGACGGAAAGGAAGTTCCCCCCGGGACCTACGGCCTTTACACCATCCCGGACGAAAAGGCTTGGACCGTGATCCTCAACAAGGACGCGGGCCTTTGGGGCACGGAGCTTTATGACATCAAAAAGGAGGCGGTGCGCTTCAAAGTGCCGCCGCTGAGGCTGACCGATCCGCCGGTGGAGTCTTTTACGATTGATGTCAACAACGTCCAGGACGATTCGGCCACGATCAATCTCACCTGGGCCAGGGTGCGGGTTCCGATCAAAGTGGAAATGAACATCGTCCCCGATCTGCTGATAAAGATCAAGGCCTCGATGGATTCCCCGATCCCAAAAACCCCGGATACTTATCTGCGGGCGGCGACTTTTTACATGGACCACGCCCCCAAGGATCTGGACCAGGCGTTGTTGTGGGTGAAGGCGGGACGGGCCAACCATCCGGCCATCGAATACCAATTGCTGTATCTGGAGGCGAAAATTCTGGCAAAGAAGGGAGACCACCAAGGCGCGATTGCCGCCGCCCAGCAATCCTTTGATCTGGCCAGGATCCAAACCCCGCCGGACATGATCTATCTCAAGATGGACCAGCAAATTATTTCAAGCCCGCGCTAATGACACGCCATGCGTTTTTGCCTTTAGCCTTTGGCCTTGTGCCTTTCCTGGCCCTGGCCGGGGCGGAACCTTCGCCGGCCATTCTCCAGGAGTTGCGCAGCTTCCGGGAGATGGGAAGCGTGCTCTTGGTCGCGGCGCATCCGGACGACGAAGACTCCAGCCTGATCGCCTTCCTGGCGCGGGGCCGCTATTGCCGCACCGCCTATCTCTCGATCACGCGCGGCGACGGCGGGCAGAACGTGCTGGGACCGGAAATCGGGGACGAACTGGGGGTGATCCGCACCCAGGAATTGCTGGCGGCGCGGCGGATTGACGGCGGCCAGCAATTTTTCACGCGGGCCAGGGATTTTGGCTATTCCAAAGATTACCGCCAGACGTTCCAAATCTGGGGCGAAAAAGAAGTTCTGTCCGACGTCGTGCGGGTGGTTCGCACCTTCCGGCCTGACGTTGTCATCTCCGTCTTTTCCACCAATCCTGCGCCGGGCCAGCACGGGCATCACACCGCCTCAGCCATCCTGGCGGGCGAAGCCTTCAAGCTGGCAGGCGACACCAATGCCTTTCCCGAACAACTGGGCGAACTCAAGCCCTGGCAGCCCAAACGGCTTCTCCAAGACCGCGGAAGCGCGCTGAGGATGGAAGTGGGCGCGGAATTTGGGACCATCGCCAGCCAGAGCCGTTCCATGCACAAGACACAGGGTATCGGCGCCTTTGGCGGGCGCGGCGGCGGCGCGGCCAGCGCGGGTTTTACTTTCCTGGCCGGCGCCCCGGCGACCAACGATATATTTGACGGGGTTGACACAACCTGGGGCCGCGTCCCCGGCGGCGCGGAGATTGGGGTGATGACCGACGATGTCATCGCCCATTTCGACCCGGCGCACCCGGAAGCCAGCGTGCCCACGCTGATCAAGATACATCACATCTTGGCCGGCCTGCCTGCGGATGTTGTGTTGGATGAAAAGCGCCATCAATTGGATCACATTTTGCAGGAATGCCTCGGGCTTTCGGTGGAAACGACGATTGCACAAGGTGAAGTCGTGCCGGGCGAGACACTCCAATTGGAGCATCTTGCGGTCATCAAGAGCCAATTGCCGGTGCGCTGGCTGGGAGTGCGTTATCCAGGCGAGACCAACGAAACAGGCCCAGCACAGGATAAGGAGGTCAACGCTGGCACCACAGCTTTCTACCACCGCGTGAACCGCCTGCTGCCGACGAACACGCCGCTAACGCAGCCATATTGGTTGCGCGAAGAGGGCACGATCGGGCTTTTCCGCGTGGACGAAGCTTCCCTCATCGGCCGTCCGGAGAATCCCCCCGTGTTTCCCATGGAGCAGGTCTTTGAGGTAGGCGGCGAACAATTGCTCATTCCTGACGAGCCGATGAAAGAGGACATTGCTCAGGGCAAAGGACCAACCTATGTCCCCTTGCGAGTGGTTCCGCCGGTGTCGCTCAAGTTTGTGGATGATGTGGAACTTTTCCCGCCGCGTGTGGCCCGCGCCGCTGTGGTGGAAGTCACGACGACGCGGTCCAATTCCGTCAAGGCGATCGTCAACATTTTAGGTCCCTCCAACGTGGTGGAAGTCCCGGTACTGCGGTCCAATGTCACTGGCACGCTACGGCTGAACGTTCCGCCGGGTTGGCAGGCGACGCCGCCCGCGCAACCATTTTCTGTCAGCAGCCTGGGCGAGAGCGCGCGGTTGACGTTCACCATCACCGCACCGTCCAAGACCGGCACGGCGGAAATCCTTGCCATTGCCAATGTCGGCGGGGTGGACTGGCACACTCGCCGCGTCGAACTTAAATACGATCACATCCCGCCCCAATTGTTGCAGCCGCCCGCGCGTCTGAAAGCATTGAGCGTCGAAGTGGCGATTCGCAGCCACAAAGTCGGTTACATTGCCGGCGCGGGCGACGATATTGCGGAGGCGCTCGCGCGGATGGGCTGCGAAGTGACAAAACTGGCGGGGGAGGACCTGACGCCGGAACGATTGCGCGGGCTGGATGCGGTGGTCTTGGGCATTCGCGCTTTTAACGTACACCCGGAACTTGCAACGCACATGGCGGCGTTGTCGGATTTCGCCACCAACGGCGGCAACGTCATCGTGCTCTACAACCGGCCCGCACAAGGGCGCCAGAGCGTGATGCAACTTGCGCCCTATAGCCTGACCATTGCCAGCGACGTCCGGGTGACGGACGTGACGGCCGAAATGACGCTGCTCGTGCCGGAGCATCCCGTGTTCAACACGCCCAACAAAATTGTCCCGGCGGATTTCGACGGCTGGGTGCAGGAGCGCGGCGCTTACTTTGCCAGCCAATGGGATCCCCATTTCACGCCGCTGCTCGCCTGCCACGACCCCGGCGAGGCGCCTCTCCAGGGCAGCCTGCTGGTGGCGCCGTGCGGCAAGGGCTATTTCGTCTATACCGCCCTGTCCTGGTTCCGGCAATTGCCCGACGGCGTGCCCGGGGCCTACCGGCTGTTCGCAAATTTGGTCTCCCTTGGAAAATGAAGTCCTCGGGAACTCCAGGCCCGCCCGGCGCGCCAAAATCTATTGTTGACGAAAAGGCGACCGGCCTGCCCGTCTTCAAAACCTGGCCGGCGGTTTACCTGTTTGTCTTCGCCACGTTTGTGGTCTGGGTGCTCTTGCTCGCGGCGCTGACAGGAATTTTCTCGTGAACCCGCTGGATTACCTCGTCCTCCTTGGCACGATGCTGGGAATCGCGGCCTACGGCGTCTGGCGGACGCGCGGCCAGCGGGGGTTGAGCGGCTACCTCAAAGGCAGCGGCACGACCGGCTGGGTCACCATCGGGCTTTCCGTCATGGCCACGCAGGCCAGCGCCATAACTTTCATGTCCACGCCGGGCCAGGGGTATGAGGACGGGCTGGGTTTTGTGCAGAACTATTTCGGGATGCCGCTGGCCCTGATCCTCATCGCCGCGGTTTTTCTGCCGATGTTCCGGCGGTTAAACGTCTATACGGCATACGAGTTTCTCGGCCGGCGCTTTGACACCAAGACGCGGCTGCTGGGGGCGGGGCTGTTTCTCCTGCAACGGGGCCTGGGCGCGGGCATCACCATTTACGCGCCCGCCATTGTTCTTTCCACCGTGTTCGGATGGCCGTTGGAACTGACCATTATTCTCAGCGGATTGCTGGTGATTATTTACACCGTGACGGGCGGCAATGAAGCGGTGAGCGTGACGCAGAAATACCAGATGCTGGTTATTTTCGGCGGCATGGCGACGGCTTTGGTCGTGCTGCTGGCGCGGCTCTCCGGCCACCTGGCTTTCACCGACGCGTTGACGCTGGCCGGGACGTTCCACAAACTCAACGCCGTTGATTTTTCGCCGGACCTGCGCCGCCGCTACACCGTCTGGTCCGGCCTGTTTGGCGGGTTGTGTCTTTCGCTTTCCTACTTCGGGACGGACCAATCGCAGGTGCAGCGTTATATTTCGGGAGCGTCGCTGCGGGAGAGCCGGCTGGGGCTGATGTTCAACGCGGTTTGCAAAATCCCCATGCAGTTTCTCATTCTGTTGCTGGGCGTGCTCATGTTTGTCTTCTACCAATTCGAGACGCCTCCCGTTTTTTTCAATCAATCCTCATGGCAGGAGGCGGCGGCGCGCGATGGCGCAAAATTTCACGCTGTCGAGCAAAAATTCGCCGCCGCTTGCGCCCAAAAAGAGCAGGCCATCCGCGCCTGGCTGGAGGCTCGCCGCCGCCACGACCCCGCCGCGGAAACCGCGGCGCGCGCGCAGACGCTGGCCGCGCACCGGCAAAGCGAAGAGGCGCGCGCGGAAGCCGGGACCGCGCTGCGGCAGGCCGATGTCCATGCGCAAACCAACGATGGCGACTACGTGTTCATCACCTTTATCCTGGCGCAACTGCCGCATGGGGTGATTGGGCTGCTGGTGGCGGCGTTTTTTGCGGCGGCCCTGTCCTCCAAGGCGGCGGAACTCAGTGCGCTCGGCTCGACCACCTCGGTGGATTTTTACCGGCACCTGCTCAAGCGCGACGCGGGCGAGGCGCATTACGTGAAGGCGTCCAGATGGTTCACGGCACTGTGGGGAGTGGTGGCGCTGGGCTTTGCGCTCTTCGCCCATTTGCAGGAAAACCTCATCCAGGCGGTCAACATCGTCGGGTCGGTTTTTTACGGGGTGGTGTTGGGATTGTTCCTGGTGGCGTTTTTTGTGCGATGGGTGCGCGGGACGGCGGTTTTTTTCGCGGCCCTGCTGGCGCAGGAACTGGTCTTCTGCCTCTATTTCACCCTGAACATCAGTTATCTTTGGTACAATTTAATCGGCTGCGCCGCGTGCGTCCTCTTCAGCCTCCTCATCCAGGCGGCCGGCTTTAAGAGGAAAGAGTCAACATAGGGTTTCCGGGGCGCATTTTGATCCCACCACCATGCGATTTGCCAATGCCCTCGCCCCACGAAATGGGAAGGGGGCCAGGGAGAGGGCGAGGGAAAGGGCCAGGGAGGAGAGTTCGTTCCATCCGTGGTGGTGATGTCAAGAAGCGCCCAGTTTTTAAGTTTTTGCTCCCTAAATTATTTTCTCGACACGCCCCTTCGGTGTTGCTAAAATGAATACACCCACATTACGAGATTTTAATGTGGGTGTATTCCTTTTTCAGCGCACCCAACCTGCGCATTTCACACCCCGAGGCAAACGCCAACCGCGCGCTATGTGAGGTCGGGGCGCATTTTGATCCCACCACCATGCGATTTGCCAATGCCCTCGCCCCACGAAATGGGAAGGGGGCCGGGGAGAGGACCTGGGAGTTCGTTCCATTCATGGTGGTGGCGTCAAGATGCGCCCGGGTTTCCGGGCGGCCAAAGAATTTGCTCCTTATTTGGCGGGCTTCGATTAAAACATCACCGTGCCGTATGATCAACAACGGGCCGCGGGCGGGGGGGGCGGCGCGGGCGCGCAGGCCCACGTCCCGGCGGAAGCGCGCATGGCCGAATGCACGCCGCGCGCCCTCATCCTGGGAACCGTGCTCGGAGTCATTTTCGGCGCCTCCTCGCTTTACCTTGTGCTCAAGGTCGGCATGACGGTCAGCGCCTCCATTCCGGTCGCCGTGATTTCGCTCACCCTTTTCCGGCTCTGGGCAAAATTGTTCGGCGCTTTCGGCGCCAGGGACGCGACCATTCTGGAGAATAATATCGTGCAAACCGCCGGCTCGGCGGGCGAATCCATCGCCTTCGGGGTCGGCGTGACCATGCCAGCCATCCTGATTTTGGGCTACGATCTGGAGATGGCGCGCGTCATGCTCGTCGCCCTGCTGGGGGCGTGGCTGGGCATTTTGATGATGATTCCGTTGCGCCGGGCCTTGATTGTGCAACAGCACCACGAGTTGAAATACCCGGAAGGCACCGCCTGCGCCGAGGTGCTCAAAGCGGGCGAGAGCCGGACGGCGCTTCCGGGCGTTCCCGTGGCCCAGGCAGAGGCGGGCGCGGGCGGCGCGGCCATTTTTACCGGCTTCGGCGTGGGCTTGCTTTACAAGGCGGCCATGTCGGCCTTCAAAGCGTGGAAGGACATTCCGGAAAAAATATTCGGCCCGCCTTTCAACGGCGGCTCGATTTCCGCCGAAATATCCCCGGAACTTCTGGGGGTCGGGTATGTCATCGGCCCGCGCATCTCTTCCATCATGGCCGCCGGGGGGGTGTTGTCGTATCTGGTGCTGATTCCACTGATCAAGTTTTTCGGCGAAGGCGCTGCCGTGCCGATCGCACCGGGCAGAATGCCGATCAAGGATATGGCCCCGGATGACGTTCGCGGCGCCTACATTCTTTACATCGGCGCGGGGGCGGTGGCGGCAGGCGGCGTCATCAGCCTGGCCCGGTCTCTGCCCCTGATCTGGCGGGGAATTCGCGCCGGGCTGACCGATTTTGGGGCCTCGGCCAAGCAGACGCGGGCCACGGCGTTGCGGACAGAGCAGGACCTTTCGATGCGGTTTGTCGGCTTGGGATGTCTGGCCCTGGTCGCGGCCATTCTGGCCGCGCCCACGCTCCACATGAACCTGGCGGGCGCGGTCCTCATCATCGTGTTCGGCTTCCTTTTCGTCACGGTTTCGTCACGGCTGACCGGCGAAATCGGCTCCTCCTCCAATCCCATTTCCGGGATGACGGTGGCCACGCTCATCATGACCTGCCTGATCTTCCTCGTCGTGGGCTGGAAAGGCCCGGCCTATTTCGTCACCGCCCTCTCCGTGGGAGGCATCGTCTGCGTGGCGGCCTCCAACGGCGGCGCCACCTCGCAGGACTTGAAGACAGGCTTCCTCCTGGGGGCGACGCCCCGGCTCCAACAGATCGCCATTTTGATTGGCGCGGGCGTATCTGCCGTGACGCTGGCGCCCATTCTTTTAAGCCTTAACTCCTCCGGCACCGTTTACGTTCCCGCGGCGGTCGCGGCCCCGGGATTGCATGTCCCCGCCGGAGTGAGGCTGGGCGGACCGGAGAAACTGCATGGACCCCAGGCAGCGGCGGATGCCGCCACCTACCAAGTCTGGCAAAAGACCGATGAGGCCGGCGGGAATTCCCTCAAATACCTGGTGGATGATTCCGGCGCGGTGGTCTATCTGGTTGACCCCGGCATCAATGGACAATTCAAGAAGCGGCCGGACGGAAGCGAGGCCATAAAGTATTCGGCCCCCAAAGCCGTGCTGGTGTCCGACATCATTCAAGGCCTGCTGGGCGGCACCCTGCCCTGGGGCCTGGTCTTGTTCGGCATCATGATTTCCGTGGTGCTGGAACTGTCCGGCATTCCGGCCCTGGCCTTCGCCGTGGGAGTTTATCTTCCGCTTTCCTCTTCCAGCCCGTTGTTCGTGGGCGGGATGGTGCGCTGGCTGGTGGACCGCCGCCAGCGCCACGCCCTGCGCGACGCCGGCCTGACCGAGGCGCAATTGAGCGCCGAAAGCGACAAAAGCCCCGGCGTCCTTCTGGCCAGCGGCTACATCGCGGGCGGGGCGATTGCGGGCATCGTCATCGCTTTTATGGCCGGGGTGTTGACCGGCCAGGACGCGGCCATCACCAATTGGGCCAAATTGCACAATCCGTTCTATGCCGGCGCGTATTCCGATTTGCTCGCGCTCCTACCATTTGTCTTCCTGGCCGGTCTGTTGTATTGGGTCGCGCGCCGGGCCGCTGCAAAATCGCGCTAAATCGCTGCGCGTGTGATGCAACTGATTCTGGTCAATCGTCGCTCTTGGCCAGTCTGGCTTTGGCATTCTTCAGAATGGCTTTGCCGTATTCGCGGTTCATTTGCGCGATGAAGTCAAGACTAATTTCCTTGGGGCAAACCGCTTCGCACGATCCCGTCACCGTGCAGTTGCCGAATCCGGCCTCCTCCATCGTCCGAACCATGTTGAGAACGCGCCGTTCGCGCTCGGTCTTGCCCTGCGGCAAAGCCGCCAGGTGCGAAACTTTGGCGGCGACGAACAGCATGGCCGAGGCGTTTTTGCAGGCCGCCACGCAGGCCCCGCAACCGATGCAGGCCGCCGCGTCCATGGCCCGCTCCGCCACGGTCTTGGCAATGGGAAAGGCATTGCCGTCGGGCACGCCGCCGGTGTTGACAGAAACAAATCCGCCGGCCTGGATGATGCGGTCAAAGACGCTCCGGTCCGCCACCAAATCCTTGAGGACCGGAAACGGGCCGGCGCGCCACGGCTCGATCAGGATCGTCTGGCCGTCCTGGAAATGGCGCATGAACAACTGGCAGACCGTCGTGCCGCGCCGTGGCCCGTGCGGCCGGCCGTTGATCACCAGGGAGCACATCCCGCAAATCCCCTCCCGGCAATCGGAATCAAAGGCAATCGGTTCCTGGCCCTGGGTGATCAATTCCTCGTTCACCACATCGAGCATTTCCAAAAATGACATGTCGCTCAGGACATTTTTCGCCTCGTAGCTGGCGAACCGGCCCTGGCTTTGCGCGTTTTTTTGCCGCCAAACTTTGAGGGTGAAGTTCATTTGTAGCTCCTCGTGCTCATGTGGACTTCCTCAAAGACCAGCGGTTCCTTGTTCAAGATCGGCGCTTGGCCCGGCCCGGCGAATTCCCAGGCGGCGACATAGGCAAAATTCGCGTCGTCGCGCAAGGCCTCCCCGTCGGGGGTTTCATATTCCGCGCGGAAGTGTCCGCCGCAGGATTCGCGGCGGTGCAGGGCGTCCAGGCAAAGCAACTCGGCAAATTCCAGGAAGTCGGCCACGCGCCCGGCGTGTTCCAGGGTCTGGTTCAATTCCTCGTTTTGACCGGTGACCTTGACGTCTTTCCAAAACTCCCCGCGCAAGGCCGGGATTTCACGCAAGGCCGCTTGCAGGCCCTTCTCATCGCGGACCATGCCGCATTTTTCCCAGAGCAGGCTGCCCAGTTGTTTGTGAAACCAATGGACGGTGCGCTTGCCGTTGACCGCCAGGAGCCGCCGGGTCAGGTCCGAGACCGCCGCCACGGCCTTCTGAAATTCCGGCTGGGTTGGGGATGCCTTGGGCTGATTGGAGGTGGCGAAGTAGTCTCCGATGGTGTAGGGGAGGACAAAATAGCCGTCGCCCAAACCCTGCATCAGGCCGCTGGCGCCGAGACGGTTGGCGCCGTGATCGGAAAAATTGGCCTCGCCCAGCACATACAACCCGGGCACCGTGCTCATCAAGTTGTAATCCACC
>Ga0326728_10002419_pt1 | contig 62226 bp, 61 predicted proteins | sample MB3enrmetagenome_FD_207602 | JGI IMG/M metagenome (GOLD analysis project Ga0326728, IMG submission 207602) | Lab enriched peat soil microbial communities from McLean, Ithaca, NY, United States - MB31MN | ecosystem: Environmental > Terrestrial > Soil > Wetlands > Peat | place: USA: New York... | reverse complement strand
CGGATCATCAGCCAGGCAAGTAACGATAGCAGTATGGCCAAGTTATCGAACTGTGAATGGAAACCGGAAATTAGCAGACTAATGGGGGAAAGGAGGAATACCATCGCCGCAATCCATGAATAGGCTTCTGCAAGAATAACCCCGATTATTACGTCGATGATGCTCAGGAACGCCGCTATCAATACATGAAATCCTTCCCCTGTGTTGCAGCTTACGAGGTGCCCGAATCCAGAGACCAGCCACGCCCATATTGGGCCGTAGTTGTAGCGGTCGGTATGCGCATATACGCTTTTGCCCTGTTCAAGGATGTTACTCACGATGCAGTATGAACTGACGTCATAATTGTGCCCGAATGCAGATATCATGATCCTGGCGATCACCGAAACCAGGATGGCATTGACTAGCATCTTCTTTTTACGAGGCTCCAGTTCAAGTTTCTTTAGAATGGTCAGCGCGACAACTACGCCAACAACTAGTAGGAAAACGACAACAATCGCCGCTGCTTCCGGAACTGACACGATCCACCCCCTCAAATTACCGCACTCGATTCATTCAACACGGACTACTCTATGGAAAAGAGATTTCAGCTCGGCACCACGGTCTATAGCGGAATCAGAATTGGTGTCCCCAAAACTATAACACTCAAGTTGACGCGACCAGCAGTGAGAGTCACCTTTCCTCGTATCCCAATAGGGTATAGGGATTCAGGTTCCGCTCCAGCCGACACGCTTCGCCCGCCAGGAATAGATCGCGAACAACCGCCAACCGTGAGTTGATTGAAGGCCATCGCGATTGCAACCGCGATCGAGAGAATGGTGAACCCAGGGTGCATTTGAAGCAGCCGCTGTGATAAGCGTATCTTGTCTTGGCAGGTAGTTCACTGTCGAAGCGGCCGAGAAGGTCAGAACCTCTGAAATGAAGTAACTTGCATAAGATAGTGTGACCAGACGCTAAGAGGGACGAACTCAAACAGTGCCGCGGAGACGACAATGAGGTAAAAGCTGGCCACCTCTGCATTCAGTGCCCCTTTAAGCCGTGGAGGCGCAAATCCAGCAATTGGAGCAAACATTGCGTTCCGACTTTCATCCACTTCCACAGCCCGCGAAGCGACTGCTCACCACCGCTGCGCGGCAGGTGCTCGACCGAAACCTCCGTTACGCGAAACTTCATCTTACGACACAAAATCGACAACATGACCATCGGAATGAACGAATCACGCGGCACCCGGGCGAGCACTGCCATCATGGGCCCATGGCGCATCAGCTTGAAGGGACAATTGGCGTCGCGAATCCAGAGGCCCCAGAGAGCGAAGTTCGTCAACCGCATGACAGAGGTGATTAAGATGCGGAAAAGGCTGTCGGCGCGTGAGGAGCGGACGCCTAGCAGGAAATCGCTGGTTTCCCTGAGGTCCCAAAGTTTCCAAAAATCGGATGGTGTGTGTTGGCCGTCGCTGTCGGTTTGAAAAACCCACTTCGTGGCGACGTGGTCAAAGCCAAACCGTAGCGCTTTTCCGTGGCCGCCATTATGTTCCGGCTGTAATGGGCGAAGAGTTGGAAATTCCATTGCTAACCGCGATAGCACTTCACCGGTTTGGTCCTTGCTGCAGTCATTGACCACGACCAACTCCGAGCCGGGTAATCGCGAAATTACCGCCTCATGCCATTCACGTACGGTTCTTTCGATGATCTCAGCTTCGTTGTATGCGGGCATGACGATCGATAGCATCGTTCTCACTTCGTACCTCAGAAATCGGTTTCGATCAAAATCGTGAACCAGGGAATGCCAGAAGGTCAATCTCGGTGTACCAAAGGTGAGATGATTCTGGAGTGTGCCCATTACGAGCGGCTCACCCACTTTTTGTACTGCAGAAGAACCGGCGTAGCGCAGCTATGATTGAGTGCAGTCGGACGGTATTGTAGTGGCGACGCCAGTAACCTGTCAGCACTCAAGTACCCAAGGAACGCACAAATGGCCAGTGAACAGTATATTCTTAGCCTTATCGCCCCTGTCTGATTGAACAACCCGCTGGTGCGGAGCCTTGCAGCATAGGTTCTCAGTCGGCGTCAACGAAGGAACCAGCCTGTCGCCGCCGCAACAATCAATAGTTTTACCAGCCACCCGGTCGCGTAAGAGACCACAAATACCCGGTGCAGCTTGATGAATGCGGCATTGGTGAGGATCAGCGGCAGCGGACCGATCATCCACATCGCAACAGCCAGTTTGACCGCTGCCGATACGGAATGAATGCCCAGCCGGGCGGCGACCAGGGCAAAGACGCCGCAGGTCAGAAACGGCAGCGGACTGGTAAGGGCAATCGCTGTGCCTTCGCCGCCCTTACGCCAGATTTCGGGATAAGTGAAGTGCCGATGAATCCAATCGCCGGCAAAGAACCAGTCTGTGAGCGACGCGACAATGCCCGCACCAATAATGATCGCAACGAGACGCATCCAGTTCATGCAGCCTTCCTCCGAATATGCAGGCATATTACCTATAGAAAGGCGTTGGCGCAAGAGAATTCAACGGCTTGACTGCTTCCCTCTACCGGTTGACCTCCTGCGCCTCTCCCGCAATCAATTTGAGGGTGATCTGCTTGCGGCCGCGATAGAAGGTCACGCTGATCGTGTCGCCGGCTTGGTGCTTTTCCATGATGACATCGACTTCCTGGGAATCGCTGACCTGCTGGCCGTCGATGGCCACAATGAGGTCGCCGCCCAGCAGGATGGGAGTGTTGCCCACGTACGCCGGCTGATTTCCGCCGTGCAGCCCGGCCCGCTCCGCCGCGCCGCCGGGGATGACCTTCTGGATCAGGATGCCGGAGTCAACCGCCAGGCCCATCTGCGAGGCCAGATCGGGACCAATCGCATAGGAGACGATGCCCAGCGAGGGCCGCTTCACGCGCCCGTAGCGGGTCAGGTCGCTCAGCACCGCCTTGGCGGTGTTGATGGGAATGGCAAAGCCGATGCCGGAGCTCTGGTCGGCGCCGTTGGAGGCGATCATCGTATTGATGCCGATCACCTCGCCGCGCGAGTTGAGCAGCGGGCCGCCGGAGTTGCCAGGGTTGATTGCCGCGTCGGTCTGGATGGCGTTCTCGATGGGCGCGTCGTCGGCGTTGCGAATCGAGCGAATCGAGCTGATGATGCCGCGCGTCATGGTGCCGGCCAGGCCAAAAGGATTGCCGATGGCGTAGACCTTCTGGCCCACCGCCAGCCCACTGGAATCGGCCAGTGTCACCGGCTCCAGATTGGGCGCGTCAATCTGCAGCAGCGCCAGGTCATGCACACGGTCGGTGCCCACCACCTTGGCCGAATAGGTGCGCTTATTGCTCAGCTTCACTTCGATGCCGCGGTTGGCGCCCGCGATGACGTGGTAGTTGGTCAGCACATGGCCGGCCTTGTTGAGGATGAAGCCCGAGCCCTGGCCCTGTTGCGGCACCGGTTCAAAGAAGAAGTTGTAGACCAGAGACTTGGAGGTGATGTTGACCACCGAGGGCAGCACCCGCTTGTAGATGGCGATGTTGTTCTGCTCCTCGGCGTCGTAGGAGGGCGCAGCTTCGGCCTCGGTGAGTTGAAGCGCAGAGCTCTCAGCAGAGCCTGTGGTGTGAAAAAGCTGGCCCAACGAGGAATGGCCAAGGCTGGAGGGAAGATGCGTGGTGAGGAACCAGAATCCACCCACCAACAGAACAACCAGAAGAAAACGGCGACTTTTCATAGGGTTTCAACCTCTACAACTGTTAGAAAGCAGCGATTTCGCGGAAAAAGCGGCGTTAGCGGGGTTAGCATAGCCAGGCGATCGCCGATAACACACGCGAAGTGCGGCTGACTCCGCCAACTCCACTATGAACAATCCCTGTTTCCTATTCTAAAGACTCTTTCTGCAGAGATTTGTTGCTCTCGGCCTGAAGTTGCGGCCACAGCGCCTCAACCTGGGCGCGAAGAGCCGCCATATCCCCTGCATTTTCCAGCACATAGTCGGCGCGAGCAGCCTTTACCGCGTCGGGAATCTGATGCGCGAGGCGTCGGCGGGCATCGGCCTCAGCAGCCTCACGGCCAACTCCATCCGGGCAGAGGCGAGTGGCATAGCGGGCGATCTTCACCTCGTCAGGCGCGGTGACCACGATGACCCGAGCCATGCGCCGCCGCCAATCCGCCAATACAGACTCGCTTTCGCCACGGACGCGGGCGTCGCGTTCCACTTCAAAGATTAGCGCCGACTCGATCACGGCCACGGCGGCTGGATTGCGCGTAAATACCTGCTCCATCCAGCACTCTTCGGCGGCGATTACCGCCGGATGGACGATGGCATTCAGTTCCTGGAGACGGCCTTCCTTGAAGGCCAGCTCCGCCAGCCGCGCGCGATTCAGTCGTCCGTCGGGGAGGACAACTTCGGGGCCAAAATTTTCCACAATCGAGGAGAATACCGATTGCCCTGGCTCCATCAGCTCCCGGCCCAGCTCATCGGCCTCGATGACCTCCGCGCCCAGTGCGCGCAGAAAAACAGCAACGGTGCTCTTGCCGCTGCTTAGACCGCCGGTAAGGCCAACTCTCAGCATTGGCTATAGCCCCCGCCGCATCTTGGCGGCGTGCACGGTGTTGGACATCAGCATCGCGATGGTCAGCTTGCCCACACCGCCGGGTACGGGCGTGTACGCTCCTGAAATCTCAAAGGCCTTCGGATCCACGTCGCCCATCACCACCGAACCGTTCTTGGCGAAGGCCGCCTCGCGCTTGGCGTTGCCCGCGAAGAAGCGCTCGAACTCGGCGCGAGCGGTAATGCGATTCATGCCCACGTCGATAATCGTCGCGCCTGGCCTGACCATCTCCGGCGTGATAAAGCCGGCGCGGCCAATGGCGGCCACAAGGATATCGGCCTGGCGAGTAATCGCGCCCAGTTCGCGGGTCTTCGAGTGGCAGATCGTTACCGTGGCGTTCTGGTGCAGCAGCAGCATCGCCGCCGGCTTGCCTACAATATCGCTGCGGCCCACCACCACGGCGTGCTGGCCAGCGATAGGAATCCCGCTGCGCTTGAGAATTTCGATAATCCCGGCGGGGGTACAAGGCACAAGCGCCGTTCGCCCCGCCATCAAGCGGCCCGCGTTCACCGGGTGAAAGCCATCCACATCCTTGGCCGGGTTAACCGCGTCCAGCAGCGCTTTCGTATCCACCTGCGCGGGCAGCGGCAACTGGATCAGAATGCCGTCGATCTCGTCGCGGGCGTTGAGTTGGGCCACCAGCTCCAGCATCTCTTCGGTGGTGACGGTTTCAGGCGGCGTAATCAAGTCGCTGAAAATGCCCAGGTCGGCGCAGCTTTGCACTTTGCTGCGAACATAGATCTCCGAGGCGGCCACGTTGCCCACCAGCACTGCCGCCAGACCGGGTGTGATCCCCTGTGCGGTCAGCGCCCACACCTCCTCGGCCACCTCCTGCTTGATCTGCTCTGCAACCGCCACGCCATCGAGTATTCTCGCCATCTTGCGCTCCTCAGATCATCGTATCGCCTCTCGCCTCTGCTGCGGAGCATTCAGCGCTTCCCACGCTGAAACGAAGAGAGGCTCCGTTCTGGCGAGCACCCCGCATTCTACCCTTGTGTGATTTCCCTCACATACAACCATGCCCTTCCTTGGCTTAGGGTTAAAGTTGTGAACGGTGATCTGGCTCACATTGGATGCCGATTCGCTTCCGTCCCCGTCAGCAGCGTTTTGTGAGGGTTGCATGAGCGTCTTCAAGGATGCAGGGCATCTTTTCCGATTTGCGGGGCTCTTTGTCCTCGCCTTTCTGGTCTTTCTGGTAGTGCGCCACTACGTGGTCCCCAAAAGCTTTGGGCAGTATGGGCACTATCGCGGAGCGGCTATCGGCGAGATTACACAGCACCCGGCGAAGTTTGCCGGGCACGAGACCTGCGAGACCTGCCATTCGGACGTGGCTGATAAAAAGAAAGCCGGCAAGCATGCGCACGTGAACTGCGAAGCCTGCCACGGCGCGATCTTTGAGCGCTTGCCGGTTGCGGAGCAGCCCAGGCCGAACCTCTACCAGCGCGCTGTAGCGTTGATTGTTCATCCGATTCCGCCAGACCCGCCGCTCCTCCGCCATGCCGAGGATCCAACGGTGAAGCCGGTCTTGCCGGATACGGCGGTGCTCTGCGCCAGTTGCCATACGGCCAGCGCCGCCAAGCCCAAGGGCTTTCCGCAGGTGGTTCCCGCGGAGCACTCTAACGGAATGCCGTGTGAAACCTGCCATCAGCCGCACTCTCCCGGAATGGATGCGCCGGTGGCGGCTGCGGCCGGAGGTGCGAAATGAATCTATCGCGGCGTCAAATGCTGATTCTGTTGCCGGCGGCGGCGGTGGCGTGGAAGTCCGTACTGGCCGGTAGCCCTGAGGAGTCGCCCAACTACAAAATGACGGATCACTGGTGGGGAATGCTGATCGACATTCCCAAGTGTATCGGCTGCGGCAACTGCGTGCGCGCCTGCGCCACCGAGAACGACGTGCCAGACGGACACTTTCGCACCTGGGTGGAACGCTACCACAGGTCGGACTGGCCGATGACCGAATCCGGGGAGGTTACGGCCAACCCCTTGATCGTCCCCGAAGTCATCTCGCCCGACGGCGGCAAAGAAGGATTCCCGGTAGCCACCGATGAGAGCGGAAAGTACTTCTTCGTTCCCAAGATGTGCAACCACTGCGCGGATTCGCCCTGCACGCAGGTCTGCCCGGTGGGCGCGACCTTCATCAGCCCGGACGGCGTGGTACTGGTGGACCAGAAATACTGTCTGGGCTGCGCCTATTGCGTGCAAGCCTGCCCTTATGGCTGCCGTTACATTCATCCCACCAAGGAGGTGGCGGACAAGTGCACGCTCTGCTACCACCGGATTACCAAGGGGCTGACGACCGCTTGCTGCGAAGCCTGCCCCACCGGCGCGCGTCAACTGGTCGATCTGAAGAATCCTAACGATCCGATCCACGAATTCCTGAAGACGCACAGCGTGCAGGTATTGAAGCCGCAGATGGCCACCGGCGCGAAGCTCTTCTACAACGACCTGGACGGCTCGGTGCGGTAGAAACAGCTATCAGCTTTCAGCTTGTTCGTGCTGCTTGAAGCTGAATGAGATTTGCGGAACAGTTATGAAGGTTTGAGAGACACAAGGGAATTGAAGAAGCGGGGTAAAGCTGACAGCTGATAGCTGAGAGCTGCCGTCTTGAGTGAGGGGTTATGAACGGTGTTGAAGGCTACATGTATCCCAACGAAATCACACTCTATTGGAGTGTGCTCATCGTGTTGTATCCCTTTATCACGGGGCTGGTGGCGGGCGCATTCATTCTGGCGTCGCTGGAGCGAGTCTTCCGTGTCGAGGCGGTCAAGCCCACCTACCGGCTGGCGCTGCTGACGGCTTTGGCCTTCCTGCTGGTTGCGCCCCTGCCGCTGGTCTTGCACCTGGGCCACCCGTTCCGCTCGCCGGAGATGTACTTCACCCCCCACAGCACCTCGGCGATGGCTATGTTCGGCTATGTCTATCTGTGGTACCTGATGGCCGTGCTGGTCTTCGAGATTTGGCTCGACTACCGGCGCGAGATCGTGCTGCTCTCACAGTCGAGTACGGGCCTGCTGCGAATGATCTACAAGGTGATGACGCTGGGTTCGAGCAACATCAGCCCGCGCTCGCTGGCCATCGACGAACGGGTATGCTGGATTGTTACTTTGATCGGCATTCCCTCCGCCTTCCTGCTACACGGCTATGTCGGCTTCATCTTCGGCTCCATCAAGGCCAATCCCTGGTGGTCCTCGCCGCTGATGCCGGTGGTCTTCATCTTCTCGGCGATGGTTTCGGGGATTGCCGGGGTGATGCTGCTCTACATGGCGATCACCAAGCTGCGCAAGCAGACGATCGACATGCGCTGCGTGGACTCCATCGCCATGTACATGTTTTATATCTTCATAATCGACTTCAGCCTGGAGATGCTGGATCTGGTCCACCGCATCTACGAGGCCGACGAATCCTTCAACAGCCTGAATTTCATGGTCCACACCAAGCTCTACTTCTCCCAGATCGTCCTCCAGATTTGCCTGGGCACCATCACGCCGCTGATTCTGCTCTTCCTGACGCAAGTGGTGAAGCTGCCGGAGATCGCCCGCAAGTACATGTATGTCCTCTCCGGATGCCTGGCCATGATCGGCGTTCTTGCCATGCGCTGGAATGTGGTGATCGGCGGGCAGTTGTTCTCCAAGAGTTTCCTCGGCTACACGACTTACAAGATGGCCCTGGTGACGCGCGAAGGTCTGCTGGTGGCGATTGCGTTGACCCTGCTGCCGCTGCTCTTCCTGTGGGTGCTGACCAAGCTGCTGCCGCCGTGGCCTGAGAAGAACGGAGCGGCGCCGGCGATCGGGGACTAAGGGTTCTCTTATTCGGGTGGAGGCTATGGACGTTCTTCCCGACGCACTCGAAGAGCTCACCGCGCGCCTGCAATCCCTGGAGCGGCGCGTCGCAGCTCTCGAACACCCCTCCGCACCTCTGATCGCCCCGGAGCCGGTCGCCTCACCAGCGGCCGTAGTCAGCGAAGGGTTCTCTCTGGCGCAGAGCGGCAGCGTCCTCTCCGTGCTGGCCTATGCGCTGCTGGGCATTGCCGGCGCTTACGTCCTGCGCTTCATCGCGGAGTCCAGTTCGCTGCCCAAACTGACGATTGCTGCCGTCGCCATCGCCTATGCGCTCCTGTGGCTTGTGGGAGCGGCCCGCGTTTCGGCATGGTTTTCCAGCGCCGTCTACGCCGGAACGTCCGCCCTGATCCTTGCTCCCATGCTCTGGGAACTGACCCTGATCTTCAAAGTGCTGCCGGCGCAGGCCACCGCGGCCATCCTCTGCGTGTTTGTGATTGCGGCCACCGCTCTGGCCTGGAAGCGGGATCGCGCGCCGGTCTACTGGATGACTAACGCGACCGCGGCCGCGGCGGCGCTTGCCCTGTCGATTGCCACGCACCAGTTCCTGCCCTTCCTTGCGACGCTGCTGATGATGGCGCTCACCTGCGAGTACGCGGCCGCGCGAAACCACCTGTGGAGTGTGCGGCCGTTGGTGGCCGCCGCGGCCGACCTGGCCGTCTGGGCGCTGATCTTCATCTACTCCAGCCCGCAGAGCACGCGCACGGATTACCCGGCGCTGGGCGCGGCAGGATTGCTCTTGCCCGGCTGCCTGCTGCTTCTGATTTACGCGGTCAGTGTGGTTCTCCGGACCACGCTACAGGGGCAACGGATCACCGGCTTTGAAACAGTCCAGACGATCATCGCCTTTCTGCTGGCTGCATGGAGCGTGCTGACCTTTGCGCCAGGCTGGAGCGCAATCGTCTTGGGAGCGGTCTGCCTGCTGTTTTCGATTACCTGCTACGCGGCGGCCTTTCTGCTCTTCAGCAAAGCTGACGCTAGCCGCAACTTCCACGTCTATTCCGCATGGGCCGCCTGCCTGCTTCTGGCCGGATGCCTGTTATGCCTGCCGCCCTTCTGGCTGGCGGCGTACCTCGCCTTCGCCGCGCTGGCCGCCTTCCTTGCGGAATCCCGCCGGACGCTCAAGCTGCATGGCCTGGTCTTTCTGCTGGCGGCGGCAATAGCATCGGGACTGATCGAGTATGCCTTCCATGCTCTCGTCGGAACCCAGCCCATGAGCCTCACGGTGAGCGTCTGCCTGGTTGCCGCTTGCGCCTTCGTTTGCTCCGCTGCCGGCAAGCGTGGCTCTCCGGAGAGCTGGCTACATCAACTGATCAACCTGGCAACGGCGGCTTTGGCGGTCTTCGCGCTGGCGGCGTTGCTGGTCGAGGGCCTCTTGCGCCTGGTCGCACTGCGCTGGCCTCCCGAAGCCCATCACATCGCCTTCATTCGCACGCTCGTCCTCTGCGCTCTAACCCTTGCGCTGGCCAAGTCCGGCTCCCGCTGGCGCCGCTCCGAGCTGACGCGCATCGCATACGCAATGTTGGGGCTGGTTGCGGCCAAGCTGCTGCTGGAAGACCTGCCCCTCGGCCACCTGGAAGTCATCGCCGCCTCCATCTTCCTCTTTGCGATCACTTTGATCGCGGTTCCGCGCCTGGCGCGCATCGAGCAAAAAACGTAGAGCGCGGCGGTAACGGCGATTGAAATCGTCGAAAACTGGTAACCTCATTACTAAATAAATCTGAGTATTTTCGATTCTGAATAGCTGCAACTGCCAGTGTCTTTATAGGTAAGGGTTTATCGAGTGGCTATGTTATTTTCGAGCAGAAGCAATCCGCTCAAGAATCTCAGCCAAGTTAGCAGATTGAATATCCGATACGTCTACACCGTAGATTTCCTTGATTTTAGTGATATATGCGTCATTGTTTTCATCCGCATGGAAATCCCACAGGCTTGATTCATCCGAGATCCAGGCTGACTCCAGTTCCAGAACACGATGAATGAAGTCTTCAGCTAACTCGGCGTGCGCTTTAACTCGCTGTTGAGACACAAATTCAAGCGGAACCCGCGTTCCGGGCCGGGGAAGCGGCTTGCCTGTTTCTCTCTTATGCGACTTGATGGCTGCAAATATGCTGCTCAGATCCTGGCGCGCCTTCTCGCGGGTATCGCCGCACCCTGTTATGTGCCAATTCACGATTTGGGCAAAATAACGGTGTAATTTAAATCGAGGATTGTCGAAAGCAGAAGCAAGGTCTGATTGCTGCGAACGAATATATACAGGGTAGTCCTCCAGTTCCCAGTCGCGCTTACGAAAGGAAAGGAACCACTTCCAGAGAGCATGGAATTGATTCGTCATGCGCACGATCCGAGACATTGAAGCCATGAGCCTTCCTGATGTCACTGACGATTTGCTGCCCGATGAATCGCCAGCAGCTTTTCCAGCAGCGGCTTGAGCAGCTTCAGATCCAGGGCATTGGCGCCGTCGGATTTGGCGTTGGCGGGGTCGTCGTGGACTTCCAGAAACAGCCCGTCGATGCCGGCGGCTACCGCGGCCCGCGCCAGCAGCGGAATGAACTCCGGCTGGCCGCCGCTGACGCCATTGGCCGCCGACGGCTGCTGCACCGAATGCGTGCCGTCAAAGACCACCGGCGCGAGCGCGCGCATCACCGGCAGCCCGCGGAAATCGACCACCAGCGTGTTGTAACCGAAGCAAGCGCCACGTTCGGTGAGGAAGACGCGCTCATTGCCCGTCGAGCGCACCTTTTCGACCGGGTAGGTCATATCCCACGGAGCGACAAACTGGCCCTTCTTGATGTTGATGGCGCGGCCGGTCTTGCCGGCGGCCACAAGGAGATCCGTTTGCCGGCAGAGGAAGGCGGGGATCTGCAGCACGTCCACGGCCTCGGCGGCCACTGCGCAGTGGGACGGCTCATGCACGTCGGTCAGCACCGGCAGGCCGGTATCCTTGGCCAGGCGGCCCAGAATGCGCGTGCCTTCAACCAGGCCCGGCCCGCGATAGCTCTTCACGCTGGTGCGGTTGGCCTTGTCGTAACTGGCTTTGAAGATGTAAGGAATGCCGAGGTCGGCCGCGATGCGCTGGATCGCCTCTGCCATCGTGCGCGCGTGGGTCTCGGACTCGATAACGCAGGGGCCGGCGATCAGGAAGAGCTGGCCGGCGCCCACATGGACGGGGCCGATTTCGAAGGAGTTGCTCACGGATTCGATTGTAATGGCTTTGGGAGTCGTAAACTTGTTTCACAGAAGTTTTCCGGCAGTCCGCAACTCCCCTGACCTTCTCACCCGATTTTTAAGGCATACCACGATGAAAGACATCTACATCGCCGATCTGGCCAATTTTGACGAAGGCAAGCTCTTCGACGGCTTCTTCCTGGTCCTGCTCAAGCAGCAGCGCACCACTAAGTCCAACAAGCCCTACCTCAATCTGATCCTGGGCGACAAGACCGGCCAGCTTGAGGGACGCGTCTGGGAGCCTGGAGACCCGCGCATCGCTAAAGACTTCGAGCGGGGCGACATCGTCAAGGCGCGCGGCTCGGCCTCGCGCTTCGACGACCGCCTGCAGATGAAGATCGACCAGCTCCGCGTGGCGCTGCCTCACGAGGTGGACAAGAGCGATCTGCTGCCCTCGACCACCTACGATGTGGCCGAGCTCTGGCGTCAGCTTCTTGGCTTCGTCGAGAGCTTCACCAACCCCGACCTCAAGCTGCTGCTGACCACACTGCTCGCCGATCCGGCGCTGGCCCAGGCCTATCGCGAAGCCCCCGCCGCCAAGCAGCTCCACCACGCCTGGCTGGGCGGCCTGCTGGAGCACGTTGTCAGCCTGCTCACGCTGGCCGACCGCGTCGCGCCCAGCTATCCCATCCTCGACCGCGACCTGCTGCTCACCGGCGTCATCCTGCACGACATCGGCAAAGTGCGCGAGCTGAGTTGGGAGATCGGTTTCGAGTACACCGTCGAAGGCAGCTTGCTGGGCCACATCCAGATCGGCACAGCGCTGGTGGAGCGCGCCATCGACAGCCTGCCCAGCTTCCCGCCGAAGCTCAAGCTGCTGGTCCTGCACATGATTTTGTCGCACCACGGCAAACTGGAGTTCGGCTCGCCCAAGCTGCCGATGATTCCCGAAGCGTTGGCGCTCAGCTTCCTTGACGACCTCGACGCCAAGATGCAAGCCGTGGCCGGCGAGTTTGATAAGTGCATCCGCGAAGGCAAGGGGCCGGACGAGCTGACCGGGAAGGTTTGGGCGCTCGATCAGCGGCAGTTGCTGAACACCAAGCGCTGGCTGGGAGAGCCATAGTGGCAGCAAGTCAGCAGAACAGGGGAATTTGATGGATCGTGAAACGTTCAAGGCTTTCGTGAATAGCACTCTTGATGATGTTGTTCAATTGGCAGAAGAAAAGTCAAGTCGAAAGCTATCGCGAAAACTCGCATTTCAATGGTTGGGCAAGAACAAACCCCGTATAGCCCAGGACATTGCCGAATATATTGTTGAACGAGTTTTCGTTGATGAGAATCACATTTATCCTTGTGTTGATATTGGTGTAGGAGACCTGCTAGAAGACGGGACCGTTCTAATCGTAGGAAATGTGGCTGGCTATGCGCCACGACCGTTCGGGAAGAATTGGACCGGCCGCGAAGGGCCGTTCGTGCATATTGTCGGAGCACCATTTTTAGCGAGAGCATCCGGGAAGCACTTCGAATGGTCACCTGAAATAGGCGTATTCGCGTTTAGTATACCCGAGATGAAGAAGCTCAAATAAGTTAACGGCGTTGACCAGTCTCTATATCGGATATGAGAACGAGAAGTCCTGTCAATCGGATCATGGGTGCTCTCCGCCGCCAGAGACTCTGCTTCGGTAGTTCTCCGGCGTCTCGATGACAAACTCCGTCTGCCCGGCCAGCGCCAGCAGGTCAGTGTCTCCTGTAACCAGTAAGTTGGCCTTGCCGCTTTGCGCCAGATCGAGAAACGCCTGATCTTTCGCGTCCCGGCAAAGAACCGGGCACGACTTCACGATCTCGACTGCCTCGCAAAAAGGGATATAACTGGCCAGGGCTTCCAACTGTTCGTCGGCGGTAAACCGGAACTTTGGGTACGCAAGGATTCTCGTCAACTCCTCTGCCGCCGCACGTGAGATAAGCGGCACGCAATCTCCTGCTTGCCAATGCCCAACCAGCCAACTTAGTCGGCCGTGCGTAAACAGGAGCGCGGAGAGGACGGCATTGGTGTCGAAGACGACTCTAGCTTTGGCGGCGGCACTCACGGGTTTTGACGCGCCCAGGCGATTGCGTCGGTCACATCCTGCTCGGTGATGCCAAGTTTGGCGAGTTTGTCGCGCACTTCATCCAGACGGCTGCGCTGCAGCGGCTTGAGCGTAATCGCGGAGCCGTCCGTACTGACGTCGAAGTACTCCACTCCACGGAAGCGTGTCACCACTGCCTTTGGCAGGGTAAGTTGATTCTTGACGGTCAATTTGGCCAGCATGAAATGCCTCTTTCAAGGATACAAGGAAATCTTACCATACTATAATTCACGCCACAAACCACTCCCACTGATCCTCGGTCAGCGGCACTACCGACAGCCGTCCGATGAGAACCAGTGGCGAGGCGGCGAAGAGCGGCTCAGCTTTGATGGCAGCCAGAGTCTTGGGCTGCTTGAGGCGCTTGCCCACCTTGACCTTGACGACGGGAACCTTGGGGTTGGCCGGGTCCACGCTGACTACGGTTCCGGTGCCAACGGCGGCGCGCTCCTCGCCGGTGTGGTAGAAGATCCACTTCGTTCCTGCTTTCATCTCGCGCAGGTGTTTTACGGCGGTGGGGTTGGTCACGCCGTCCCAGACAGTCTCCAGGTCGCGCAGGAAGTCGTCAAAGGAGTAGACATCGGGCTCGGTCTTGAAGAGGAAGAAGCTCATGCAATTTATCGTACACGTGGGCCCAGGGACCAGAAAATAGGGACCACACGGCCTCACTCGTCTGACTTGCTCAACCACTCGCGTAAATTTTTAGTGGAGCCTTTCGGAATGCGGTTGACCGGCGCGGCCTTGCGGGGCTACCATCCGATACGATCATGCTCGCAGCCGCGATCAACCCAAACAAGCCTCTCCGCCGGAGACTGTATGCCCTGGCGCTCCTTCCCGTTGTTGCCGCGCTGACGCTCACCCCTTGCGCCGCCCTTCAGCACAACGGAATGCCACGCACGCAGCGGCACGAGAGCCACCACGAGATATTCCAACTGGAAGAGACTTGGCGGACTGCCATGCTGAAGGCAGACATCCCCGCCCTGGATTCTCTTCTGGCCGACGACTACATGGCCATAACACCTAACGGCACCTTGCAATCCAAGGAGCAGTCGCTGGCCAATCTCCGCAGCGGCACAACCCATTTTACGGCCCTCGAAATCTCCGACCGCAAGGTGCGCTTCTACGGGACTACGGCGCTGGTAACCTCGCGAGCCGATGTGACGGGCACGAACGCCGGGGGAGACTTCTCCGGGAGCTATCGCTACACCCGAGTCTACGTGCGGAATGCGGAGGGCAAGTGGAAGGTTGTGAGCTTTGAAGCCAGCCGGATACGCTTGCCCGGCGAGCGCAAATAGCCGCAGACCGCGCCGGAAGACGGATTCACCTACAATAGACCGATGCCCGAGTTGCCTGAGGTCGAAACCATCGCCCGTGGCGTCGATGAGCGCCTGCGCGGTGACCACATCGTCGAGGCATGGTTCGGCAGTCACCGGGAGCCCTTCAAGACGCCGCCAGGGAGTCAGGCCAAAGGGCTGGAAGGGCGCAAAATCCTGACCGTACATCGCTCCGGAAAGCACATCGTTTGCGAATTGAGTGCTTTGATCGAGGATTCTGGCACGCCAGCCGCCCAATGGATTGTCCATCTGGGAATGACCGGCAGGCTGCTGGTTACCACTCCCGATGCTCCACTAGCGCCCCACACTCACGCCCGGCTGACCCTGGCCAGCGGCCGTGAGCTGCGCTTTGTGGACCCACGCCGCTTTGGGCGGCTGGAGTTCCGCGACCTGCGCCGCGGCCCCGCCTTCAGCGCGGCGGGAGCCGACCCATTGACCGTGACCACGGCAGAGTTTGCCGCGCTCTTCCACCCCCGAAAGCTGCCCATTAAGGCGGCCCTGCTCAACCAGAAGCTGCTCTCCGGGGTAGGCAACATCTACGCCGACGAAAGTCTCTTTCGCGCCGGCATTCGCCCGCGCCGGCTCTCTGGCCGGCTGACCAGGGCCGAACTCGAAGCTCTGCGGCTGGCCCTGCGCGAGGTTCTTGAGCACGCCATTCGGCTGGGCGGCTCTTCGGTCTCCGATTACGTGGACGCCGACGGGGTGCGCGGCTTCTTCCAACTGGAGCACTTTGTCTACTTGCGCACCTGGCTTCCCTGTCGCCGCTGCCAGACGCCGATCAGGCGCATTCTCCTGGCTGGCCGGGGAACACATTATTGTCCGCAATGCCAGCGGTAGAGTGAAGATTCTATGGTTTTCAGAATATCTCTCGTAATCGACGTTCCATAATCAAGACAATACCCGTATTGAGAAAACCTCAAATCATTGAAAATAAATAATGTATAAAATGGTACAGCAATTGCTATTAGTCAAGCGCCAGTGATGAACAGGCGCTGGAAGAATTCTGCCAGCCCAGACAATGCAGATGCCCGGCAAGAGCAACCGCCAATGCAGCGGCCCTCAAAAGGGATCAACCGGCCGGGAAGATTTGCAAACAGGCACGATGGATCACCATCGGCTATACGATAGCTGGGAGGCCAGTGACCAGCACAGAGATAGAGAAACGCCACTCTCGGAAGTGGCGTTTCTTGCGTTTGGCCCTTCGTTGAGGAAGGCATCCATCGGGGCTGGACTCCGGCATACATTTGGTAACTTGCCAGCCGCAGGAGTTCGCTGTAGTATCAGAGTTGCCTATCAAGCGGCTGACGCGAGCCACCCGAAAGGGGCAGAGCAAGCTCGCCGCATGCAAGGAAACTTTGCCAGCCATTCATTTCATAGCATCTACAGGCGGCGAAGCTTCCCATAGGAAGGGCATCACCTGAGGAAGGCGCCGCTCTCACCGTCACGATTCTGACAACCGGATAAGTTTCCCCGGCTCTTGTGTGCGCGGCGGCAAGAATGCAAATTCGCAGAGGTCTACTAAGATCGTTCCGGGCAGCAGAGGCTGAGTCGGCTCCGCACGCTGGAAGCGCCGGTTGATGGGTTTTCCGGATACGGCGGGAATCTGTGAAGTGCACAAGGCCTCTGGGAATCGCTGTTGATTGCGCGGAGATCGGATCAGGCGCAGTTTGCAGGGGTTCCCGCAACGATTTTCCGCCGCATTCCACCGGATTCCCCGTCCTGAATAGGCGGCGGCGGACAAGGGAACTTCGGCGCCGGCAATAAGGGCTGAACCAGGAAACGCAATGCAGCAAAGCGCAAAACACCAGGAAGTTTACGCATGACGACAGAATTGACGCAGCCCCAAACTGAATTGGGGCCGGACCCGGCCAACGGCCAGGGACAGTCGCAGGGGCATCGGCGCCGCCGTCGCCGCCGCAAGAACAAGAGCAGCCAGGCAGGCGCGGCTCCCGCGCAGCAGCTTCAGGCCCAACAACCTCCGCCTCAGGCGCAGCCACAGGCTCAGGCTCCGCCGCAGCCTCGTCCTGCAAAGCACAAGCAGGCTCAGCCGCACCAGGGTGGACAATCGGGCGGCCGCCAGGGCGGACACCAGAATCAGGGCCGGAAGAAGAAATACTCACAGAAGGGATCTTCTTCGGCGGCGCAGCCCGGCAACAGCATCTCCTCTCCGCCGCAGGGCAAACGCAAGATGAAGCAGAAGGGGCCGCGGGAGTTTGTCGGCCCGATGGACCACAGCTATCGCATCGTCAACGGCAATGTTGCCGACGGTCCTCCCTCGACCATCCAGATCATGAGCAACGGCCACGGCGACTCTTACATGGACGACTACCCGCCGCTGCCCCCGGTCGCAATCCGCGCCGACGCGCCCACACGCATCTATTGCTTCATTGACGATCTCTTCTTCCTGGCCAAGATTCAGGAGACGGCGCGCAAGCTGGGCGTGAAGGTGGAGTTCGTGAAGGGCGACAAGGACTCCGTTGCCCGGCTGATTGATCTGCCTGAGGCCGAGCGGCCCAAGCTGGTGGTCTTCGACCTGAACAATCTGAACGCCAAGCCTTTGGCGCTGATCCCCAAGTTCAAGACTAAGTTCAAGAAAGCGACCTCGGTCGTCGGCTATCTCAACCACTTGCAGGGTGAACTGAAGGCCAAGGCCATTGAGGCAGGCTGCGACGCGGTAATGCCGCGGTCGGCTTTCTCGCAATCCCTGCCCACTCTTCTGCGCCGCTATGGAGTGGAAGAGGAAGAAGACAACACGCCGCAGCCGATGTAGGGAAAGCAGACGCCGTGCAAGGGGACGCTTCCATGGCGGGAGCGCCTTCTTTGTGTGCGAGAATTTATCCCGGCGGCCAGATGAGCGAGCGGCCGCCGAGCAGGTGAACGTGGAGATGATCCACGGTCTGGCCGCCGTCCTCGCCGGCATTGACCACCACGCGATAGCCTTTGGTAAGGCCCTTCAAGCGGGCGATCTGGGCAGCGGTCCACAGCAGGTGGCCGAGCAGCGCGCGATCCCCTTCGATGCAATCGGCCAGCGAGCCAATGTGTTCGCGCGGCGTGATCAACACATGCACCGGCGCCTGCGGGTGAATGTCCGCGAAGGCGTAGCATTGCTCGTCCTCGTAGACCGCCGTGGAGGGGATGCTTCCTTCAACGATCTTGCAAAATAGGCAACTCATGGCGACACCAGTGTACAGGAGAGCGTTTCGTTGCGCGGATCGGGTTCCGAATAAATCCCTAATCGGCCGACGCTAAACAACACTTTAATGCACGGGGAGCCTTCCTGGGGTGTATAAACATGTACGCGGGCTGTTCGGGACAGAATACCTGTGTTTGCGGCTCACTCTTTCCCGGCATATAACACTTCGGCTCGCATGGAGGAGATTATGTCGTCGCGTACGATCTTCCTGAGCAGGCTGATCGGCCTGTACCTCATTCTTGTCGTGCTATCTCTGGCGGTGCACAAACAAGCCACCGTGGATTCAGTAACGACGCTTTTTCACAGTCCCGAGATGATGTTTGTGCTAAGTATAATCATTGTGGCCGCTGGGCTGGCGATGGTTCTGGCACACAATATCTGGTCGGGCGGCGCGCAGGCGGTGGTTGTTACTCTCGTTGGATGGTTAACGCTAATCAAGGGCCTGCTGTACCTGCTTCTGTTCCACGAGATAGTCGGGGAATGTATCCTGAGTTGGCTCCATCATCCGCTGGTTTTCTACCTGTGGTTAACTCCGTCCTTGCTGATCGGCATTTACCTGACCTACGAAGGGTTCAGGTCGAGGCCAGCTTGATAAAACGTCTCTCCGGCCTCATCTTCCGTAGTCGAGGATGATCTTCAAGCTGGCATTGCCCTAGCAGAGAGAGCATCTAAGTTGTTCTTGTTTCCGAGGTCGCGCTTTGACCGCACGCCTTGGCAAGCCGCCGGAAAGCCCAAAGCGTTAGAGCCGTAAAAACTATCGTTTGCGCCCCGTGGATCCAAAACCAGATGTCAGCCCCACCGTCCCAGACCAGCCGCCGCGCAGTATCGAACGGCCACACCAGCGTGAAGAAGATCAGCAGCCCGATCATATGCCCAGGAATGGCCGGAAGAATGGACTTCGTAAGGTAAGCTGTCGCGCCGAAGACAACACCGACAAGAAAGTAGAAGAGGAGCTTGGGCCACAGAAAACCCTGCGTCGGTCCGTGAGCCAGCGCAAACAAGGCCGAAGAGATCAAGACGGCAGACGGGCCGCTGAAGTTGCGTTCCAGGACGACCTGGCAATAGCCGCGGAAGGCTGGTTCTTCAGTGAAAGGCGCGGCCACCGAGCCCATCAGAATCATCGCCACCACGGTGGGCAACGGGTAGCGGGAAAAGTCGGGAAGGGCGTTTCCCGGCATCTTGACGAGTTCAACCATCACGATCCATAGCCCCGCAAGGGCCACAACCGAAAGCGTACCGGCCAGCATAGCCCAGTAAACGACCGGGGTTGGCACGCGGCTGGCTCGCAGACAAAGGCGGCGCGCCTGTGAGGTGCTGTGCGGCCAGCCCTTGCCCCCCAGGTACATCCACATCAGCCATAGCACCAGAAGCATGGCCGGTACCGCCCAGGGAACTGCCGGACTGGCGCTGAGATTGGTTGCGACCAAGGCAGACCAGACGCCCGCGCCGAAAAAGATGATAAGGAAGCCCAGGATTCCCGCCCAGGCTATCGCCAGGATGCGGCCAAAGAATGTGTGGATACTCATAACGCCTCCTTACTGGCGCCCAACCCGAGGATTGGCTTGCCTGCCCTCCAGAGTTCCTCCACGGAGGATTCAGTCTTCTGAAACATTTTGAGATACGAAGGGAATTCATTCATTGTTCCAACATTCTGGTTGTGGTTTGCGGATGCGGCAACCGCACAGTTCGCGTGTTCGAACGCGATCTTCCAATCCTGCGTCTCTAGCACCTGAGGCAGAGAGAAACGCTGCACAGCAGTCCTGTCTCCGATTGCACAGCGCGCCGTGCAGCTGGGTGTAAGACTCCTGATGCAAGTGTTCTATGCGCTTGCCTGAAAAGGAGAAGACCTTGCCCCAAAGTGAACATTCCCAAGCAGCGGAACTCCACAACCACGCAGCTCACGCGCACGCGGTAGCCGCCTGCGGGCACAGCACAGGCGATCATGCTACCGATCATGAATTGACCCAGCAGGCCTTCGAACGCTCCCAGGAAGCCGCACTGCTTTCAAGAAAGATTGCCAAACAGGAGCCGGAATCCTGGGCGGCCTGAGCCGCGACAACAAGGCCGTAAAGGCATGCGACACCGGCCTTTCGCAGTAGGCCGATGTTGCGCACGCTCTCGAAATCCATCTTCCCTCCCATTATGCGGCTAGCCCCTCTTGTCCAGGCTTACAATGGCAGCTGTCAGCCAAACGGCAAAATGGAGAACGAGGATGAGGCGAATACTTCTGTTGTGCGGAATATTGTTGTGCAGCCTGGTTTGCTCCGCGCAGACCGGCAGCGTAGCGGGAGAGTGGCGCGGCATATGGACCGACCCAACCGGGTATGTCTTTACCGTTACGATGACGCTGGAGACCGGCCCCGGTTGCAAAACCTGCGCGCCAGCGGGCAACGGATCCATCCGCGGCAAGATTGTGTGGACGCTGCGCAAAACGCCCGCGAATGCCACTCCGGAGCTGGTCGCCAAGGTGGGCATGAGCGGCACGGAGCTGGTGAAGGGCGAGAGGAAGGGCGAAGGCCTGCTGGTGCTGAACGGCTATCAGAAGGACGACCCGAACAGCATCATCGGCATCGACCAGTACCGGCTGGCCATCTCCGACGATGGCAAGGTCATCGGCGGCATCACGCTGAATTACGGCCCCTGGACGGGCCAGCTCTTCGCCGTGCGCGCGCAGTCCTGAGCGCGAAAATATCAGGACGCGGGCCGTGCCAATCCCCCACCCGTGCTGATAGAATCTCCGCATGGAAACCATCCAGTACAACCTTCCGCCCAACCGCATTCCCCTTGCCTGGTACAACATTGCCGCCGACTTGCCCAAGCCGATGGCCCCGCCGCTGCATCCCGGTACGCTGAAACCTCTCGGACCCGATGACCTGGCGCCGCTTTTTCCGATGAGCCTGATCCTGCAGGAAGTAAGCCAGGAACGGGAGATTGAGATTCCCGGCGAAGTGCGGCAACTCTACGCGCAGTGGCGCCCCTCGCCGCTCTTCCGCGCGCGCCGCCTGGAGAAGGCGCTGGATACGCCGGCGCACATTTACTACAAATACGAGGGCGTGAGCCCGGCCGGCTCGCATAAGTTGAATACCGCCCTGCCGCAGGCTTATTACAACAAGAAGGAAGGCACCAAGCACCTTTCCACGGAGACGGGAGCTGGCCAGTGGGGATCGGCGCTCTCCATGGCCTGCTCTTTCTTCGGCCTGGATTGCAAGGTCTACATGGTGCGCGTGAGCTACGATCAGAAGCCCTATCGCCGCGCGCTGATGGAGGCCTTCGGCGCCACCTGCATCGCCAGTCCAAGCGATACAACCGACTCGGGCCGCGCCATTCTCGCCGTGCATCCGGACTCGAACGGTTCACTGGGCATTGCGATTTCCGAGGCTGTGGAAGTGGCCGCCAAGGATCCGAACACCAAGTACGCGCTGGGCAGCGTGCTGAATCACGTGCTGCTGCATCAGACGGTGATTGGCCTGGAGGCGATTGAGCAGATGGCCCTGGCCGATGACGATCCCGACGTGGTGATCGCCTGCGCGGGCGGCGGATCAAACTTTGCCGGCCTGGCAATGCCCTACCTGGGACGCAAGCTCAAAGGTCAAAGCAAGGCGCGCGTGATAGCCGTGGAACCGGCCGCCTGCCCCAGCATGACCAAGGGCAGATTCGTTTATGACTTCGGCGATACCGGCCACCTGACGCCGCTGGTGAAGATGCACACCCTGGGCTCGACCTTTGTTCCTCCGGGAATTCACGCCGGCGGGTTGCGCTACCACGGCATGGCGCCGCTGGTCTCGCACGTGCTCGACCTGGGATTGGCCGAAGCCACCACCGTGCAGCAATTGGACGCCTTTGCCGCGGGAATTCAGTTTGCCCGCTCCGAGGGCATTATGCCAGCGCCGGAGGCCAACCATGCCATCGCCGCGGCCATCTCCGAAGCCCTGCAAGCCAAGCAGGAAGGCAAGCAGAAGACAATCCTCTTCAATCTCAGCGGCCATGGGCACTTCGACATGCAATCGTACATTGCCTACCAGGCGGGAATGCTGGAGAACTACGAGTATCCGGCGGAGGAGATTGCGATGGCGCTGGCAGGGCTGCCGGTTGTTGGGTAAGCACGGATCACCGGAGTTACGGCAAACGGACAACAAAAAGAACCTGCGGATGGCTTGAAGCCGCAGGTTCTTTTTGTTGTCCATCGCTCATCAGCACAGCGTGCGAGCGGCTTTCCAAATGCAGTCGGGCGAAACCTAATTGACCGTCAGCACGAACGTCGTGTTCTGGGAGATGGCCGTGACGCCGTTGTTAGACTGCGCGCTGACGGTGACCGTGTACGTTCCAGCCGGAGTCGGTGGGTTGGGAATTGGGCTGTGGTGTTCGTAATAGTAACGCGGATTGCATCCGGTTGTGCCCAACAGCGTGACCAGGCTGACCAGCGCCACGAGCGAAAGCTGGCTAAGCCAGCGGCGTCGCCGCGCTCCCCAGGCGAGACCGCCCAGACCCAGAGTGCCGGGCAGCAGAAACGCCCAGGCGATGGGAGAGGAGCCCTTGCCCGGCCGGGTTGCCGGCGAGGCCATTGCGGTGGACTGCGCATAGGTTTGAAGCACCATTGAGCTGGTCACTGCCGCATTCTGGCCAGGCAAGATCTCGACGCTCTCCGGCGTATAAATGCAGGAGGCTTGATCGGGCAGGCCGGAGCAGGAGATAGAGACAAATGCCGGAGTCGTCAACGTGGAAACAAACTCCTGCAAAGGTGTAACGCTGATCGTGCCCGTTCCCGCCTCACCCGCCGTCAAGGTCAGTGTGTTCGCGGCACTCGTCGGCGTCAGATTGGAGACCGTCACCACATACGCAGAATCGCACTGATTGCTGATGGTCACGGATGCGGCTGCGGAAGAGGAAGTGAGGAAACTGTCGTTGCCGGCATAGACCGCGCTCAGGGAGTGAGCGCCGTCCGTCAGGGCAAATTGAAAACTGGCCTGGCCTGTGGAATTGAGATCCGCGCTGGCCAGTGGGGTTGAACCGTCCTCAATGTTGACGGTTCCGGCAGGCACTCCCGCCGCGCTGGCCACGCTCACCGAGAAGCTGGTCAGCGAACAGGTCTGCGCATTGGATTGCGTGATTTGCGTGGTCTGCGGCGCAGTCAGCGTCGTTGTCGTGGCTACGCCCGCGGGCGCCGCCAGCGCGGGCAAGGCCAGCGCGATACCGAGTCCCGCAACCAATTCAAGCCGCAGACCGCGGCGGACAATGCCTTTCACGTGTACCAGCTCCAAAACTCAGAATCGTCTGCCGCCCGTCTGCCGCAGTCCAAACCCTATTGTATCCGGCCAAGGCGGACCGGAGCCATTTCTGGCCTGTTCTTTGGACGCGAGGTAGAAAGAATAGTGTTCCTTGAGCGGCCGGGGTGGGCTAAGCAGAAGTAGGACAGGGCTGACGAAATTACCGGGAGAAAGAGATGCAAAGAACGACGATTGTTGGATGTGTGCTGGCTACGGCGATAGCTGTCGCGGCCTCGCAAGCCCTGGCACAGCAGGACGAGGGGCCGATTCTGCGCCCGAAGGTGCAGCCAGCCAAGCTGACGGGCCCAACTCTGCTGGTACTCTGCGATCTGGCCTGCAATTGGAAGCTGGACGGCGAGGCAAAGGGCCACATCGAGGCCGGAGGCTCGGCCAAAGCGAAGGTCGTGCTCGGGCAGCACCTGGTTGTTGCTACAACCGAGGACGGCCTTGACAAAGTTCAGCAACTCACAGAAGTGAAGACCGCCGAACAGTCGGTCGTAAACATTGAGCTTCAGCCGGTGCGTGATGCGCGCCTCAAAGCCGAGAAGGATGCAAAGGACAAAGCAGATCAAGAGGCGAAAGACAGGGCTGCGAAAGAGGAGCGTGATCGGGTTGCACAAGAGGTACGGGATAAAGTAGCACAAGAGGAGGCCAGCAAGACCTGGATAGACCCAGCAACAGTCCTGATGTGGACAAATATGGACAATGGAGCTGGTATAAGTTGGTACGAAGCGGTGGATTATTGCCATTCGCTGAAGTTGGCCAACCATTCGGACTGGCGCCTGCCGACGATTGATGAATTACAAATTCTCTATGACCCAGATGCAAACATTGACGGCTGGCACGTGAGAGGCAAACTGAAATTGACAGGTTCGGAATGGAGCAACTCTTTGGGAAATGCTATTAGTGATGCGTGGTTTTTTAACTTTGGTAGTGGAGAGAGACGATCTCTTCGATTCGGCGCCAGTATCAACCTACGCGCAATCTGTGTACGCCGTTCCGGAGAATGATGTCGGGACCTTGGTTATCTATGCGAGTTTCTGCCGGCTAGCGCGGAGTTGCTTCTCACAGCTCTTTCATGTACACTTTGAATGTGTACAGAAAAGGAGTGAATCACGCCATGCCAAGAGTTGCGGTCGAAGATAATAGCCGGATGTCGTTGCGGATTCGCGCCGGGGAAAAGACGCTGCTGATGCGCGCCGTGGCGCTCAAGCACACTGACCTGACGGATTTCGTCCTTCGCCATGCACTGAGCGCGGCCAAGGCCGTCGTTGAGGAAGCCGATCATCTCCAGCTTTCCGCCAGGGACAGTTTGCGAGTTTTGGAACTACTGGAGAATCCGCCCGCGCCGAATGCCCGGCTGCTGGACGCGGCGCGCGCCTTGCCGCAGAGGCCATAAATGTTGACGGCATGGCACGAAGAGCCTATCGGCAAAAGGCACGACAGGGAAGCTTTCGACTGCGGTGAAGAGGCGCTGAATGATTTTTTGCGCCGCTATGCCCGCAGGAGCCACGAATTAGGCGGCGCGAAGACATTTCTTGCCATCGGCGATGCCGGCGACACAACCGTTCTCGGCTTCTACAGCTTGAGTCCCGCGTCAGTTGAATATGCACGCGCACCGGAGATTGTGCGGCGCGGGTTGGCTCGCCATGACGTGCCCGGCTTCCGCCTGGCGCGGCTGGCGGTGGACCGCAAGTTTCAAGGTCAGGGACTGGGCGGGCAACTTCTGCTGGCGGCCGGACGGCGGTGCCTGCTGGCGTCGGCGGAGGTGGGCGGGGTTGTGCTGGTCATCGACGCCAAGAATGAACGCGTGGCCGGATGGTATGCGAGCTATGGCGCCGTTCCGCTGCTCGATGCGCCGTTATCCCTGTTGCTTCCGCTGGCGACGATCAAGACGGCGATGATTGCTGCTGGAAAATGGTCTTAGCTCGCGGCGGCTGGAGATTCTAAGATAGAGGCATCATGATCGCTCACTTGCGCGGAAAGCTCATCTTCAAACAGCCCGGCCAGGCCATCGTCGAGGCGGCCGGGGTGGGCTATGACGTCACCATCTCTATCCCCACCTTCACGGCGCTGCCCTCGCTGGGCGCAGAGGCCGTGCTGCACATTCATACCCAGGTCAGCGAAGACCAGATCGCCCTCTTCGGCTTTCTCGATCGCGAGGAGAAGCGCCTCTTCGAGCGGCTGATCACCGTCAGCGGCGTCGGTCCCAAGCTGGCGATCAAGATGCTCAGCGGGCTTTCGCCGGAGCGCACCGTGCAGGCCATTCGCGGCCAGGACCACGCGCAACTGACGCGGATTCCCGGCGTCGGCAAGAAGCTGGCCGAGCGGCTGGTGGTCGAACTGAAAGACAAGCTCGACGACTTTGCCGTTGCGCCGGCGCCATCGTCGGTTCGTGGGGCCGCGGTGGACGATGTGCTCTCCGCGCTGGTCAATCTCGGTTATCAGCGCGTTGCCGCCGAGAAGGCCATCGAACAGGCCGTCACCAAAGACAAGGCCCTCGCCGCCGATTTCGACGGCCTCTTCCGCGGCGCATTGAAAGTCATCCGCTAACTTTTTCTGCTTCGATGCTCGGACAGAAGCACACTTTTGGCCGATTGACTTAACAATTCGCTGGCTGCTACTCTTGCGTTCGAATTGGAGCAAGCACGAAATGGATCGCAGAAAGTTTATCCAAAGCTCTCTCATTGCGGCTGGCGCACTGGCGGCTCGCAAAGGATTCCCGAAATCTCCCTCTCAACCACAGATTCCTGGCGAGGTCTCGTCGGCTGCAATTGCCGCCGCGCGCTTTCCTAAGGACTTTCTCTGGGGCACGGCTACATCTTCCTACCAGGTGGAAGGCGCATGGAACGCGGACGGCAAGGGCGAATCGATCTGGGACCGGGCGGCGCACACGCCGGGCAAGATTAAGGATGGATCGAATGGCGATGTCGCTTGCGATCAGTACCACCACTACAAGGAAGACATCGCGATCATGAAGCGGATGAATATGAAGAGCTTTCGCTTTTCCACTTCATGGCCGCGCGTTCTGCCCAACGGTACGGGACAGGTGAATCAGAAGGGACTCGACTATTACAGCCGCCTAGTCGATGCTCTGCTGGAGGCGAACATTCGCCCCTTCTGCACCATCTATCACTGGGAGTTGCCGCAGGCTCTCGAAGACCGCGGCGGCTGGCCGAATCGCGATCTGGCCAGCTACTATGCGGACTTTGCCGCGATTCTGGCCAAGTATCTCGGCGATAGAATCACCGTCTGGGCGCCCTTCAATATGCCCGAGGACTTTACCCGCAGCGGCTATGGAACCGGCGGGGCGCCTCCTTTCAAAACAAACATCGATCAGTTTCTCAAGGCGGCGCACACTGTCAATCTGGCGCAGGGCCTGGCCTTCCGCGCCATCAAAGCGGCCTCCTCGAAGGCTACCGTGGGCAGCGCCTACGGCATGGAGCCGGTCTATCCCAAGACCAACTGCGAAGCCGATCGCGCCGCCGCCGCGCGCTATCACAACTACCACAATCTCTTCTACATCGAACCGGCCTTCCATGGAACTTATCCCAAGGCATTTATCGGCGAGATTCCCTATGACGCGATGGGATTCAAGCCAGGCGATGAGAATATCTTGAAAGTGCCGCTGGATTGGGTTGGTGTGCATTACTATGTACGCGTCCTTGCCTCAGACTCAAGCAACGGAGCGCCGCCGGACGTATCGAGTCACGATCCATATGCGCAAATCCGCATCGAGTTAGCCAACGAAGGCCCGAAGACCGACGGCGGGCTGGAGATGTGGCCTCAGGGCTTCTATGACCTGCTGATGCAGCTCACGCGCGACTACGACCATCCCATCATCGAGATCACCGAGACCGGCGGCGTGTTTATGGACTCACCCGGCATGGATGGTCGCGTCCACGACCAGCGCCGCATCGAGTTCTATCGCCAGCACCTGGCCGAGCTGGCGCGCGCCATGAAGGACGGCGCCAGAGTGCGCGCCTATCACGCCTGGAGTTTGCTGGATAACTTCGAGTGGGGCAGCGGCTACACGCAGCGGTACGGTCTGACTTATGTGGACTTCGCCACGCAGAAACGCACCATCAAGGACTCAGGCCTGTGGTATGGCCGCGTCGCCAACGCAGGCCGCCTGGATGTTTGATCCGTTAAACTAGCTCCATCATGGCTCACACCATAAAACCCGTCCTCCCCATTGCCCACCTTCACCCCGAAGGTCTCGCCTTCCTCCGCAACCTCGCCAGCCACAACGACCGCGAGTGGTTCACGCCGCGCAAGGCGGTCTTCGAGGCCGAGCTGAAGGAGCCGATGCTGGCCATTATCCGCAAAGTTAACGAGGCGATGGAGGGTTTTGCGCCGACCTGCGTGAGGCCGCCGGAGAAATGCCTCTTCCGCATCTATCGCGATACCCGCTTCAGCGCCGACAAAAAGCCCTACAAGACGCATGTCGCTGCCTGGTGGATGCCTGAGAGATTTGTGAAAACCTCCGGAGCTGGTTTCTACTTTCATGTCAGCGCCAAAGAAGTGGTGATCGCCGCCGGAGCGTGGATGCCGGAGAAGGATCAACTGGCCGCCATCCGCCATTGGCTCCTCGACCACCACGCCGAGTTCCGCAAACTCTTGCAGAAGCCCTCCGTTCGTAAGACGTTCACCGAATTTGAAGGCAACGCGCTCACCCGCCCTCCCAAGGGCTTTCCCTGTGAGCATCCTGCGCTCGACCTGATCCGCTGCCGCCAGTGGGGGCTGAGCACCACGCTGCCCGCCTCGGCCGCCCTCGACCCCGGCTTTGCCGCCGAATTGATTCGCCACTTCCGGCTGGCCGCGCCGGTGGTGGATGCGCTGAACACACCCATCGCCGCTGCTCTCGCACCCCGCAAGAAGGTGCTTTTCGGACTGGATTAGGCGCCGCGCACTGCTGCCATCCTGAAGAGTTTCCTCGTGCGCAACCCGATAAAAACCAGCAAATCTCTGCAAAAACAGGCAAAAATAGACGAAAAATGCACAAAAACCTAAGAAATTTGTGGAAATCGCGGTTTTTTCCTTGACTTTATACCCTCTGAAGCCGCATTGTAACGAACGACGGGTACTCCGACCCGCATGAATACAGGGGATTCGTGCATGCTTTGCCTGACTCCCTCCATGCGGCGCAGTATGCGGCGGAAGCCCAGGCAACACCGGCGCGCCCAAGGGTACGCCCGAGAAGGAGAGCAACACATGGCAACTGGATTGACCAAGACCGCCCTGATTCGGCTTCTGGCCGAAAAACTGGAACTGACCAACAAGCAAGTCGCAGCCTTCCTGGACCTGCAGGCGGATACCGCCGTGAAGGAAACCAAGAAGAACGGCGTCTTCGTAATTCCCGGCATCGGCCGCCTGGTGAAGGCGGAGCGCAAGGCCCGCATCGGCCGCAACCCCCAAACCGGCGCGGCCATCAAGATCAAGGCCAAGACGGTGGTCAAGTTCCGCGTGGCCAAGGCCGCCAAGGACGTGATCGCCCCCGTGAAGAAGTAGTTTCGCTTCAGACCAGAACCCGTTCCCTGGACTGCGGACAGCAAAGGGGAGGAGCTTAGGCTCCTCCCCTTTGTATTTATGCCCATGGAGCCAACCCCTTGTTTCCGCAAACGCTCATACTGCCAGCTCGTTCGAAGCGGCTTCCTGCGGCGCGCAGCGCTACTCCGTCCGCAGCGACTGCATCGGATCGATGGAGGCCGCGCGGCGTGCGGGTAGCCAACTGGCCGCCAGAGCCACCAGGATCACCAGAGCCGAGCTACCTGCAAAAGTAAGTGGATCGGTGGGCCTGACGCCATAGAGCATGGTCGATAGCAGCCGCATCGCCGCGAACGAAGCCACCAGACCGATTCCCGCTCCAATGGCGGCCAGCGTCAGTCCCTGGCCGAGCACCAGCCGCAATACATCCCGGCGCTCGGCGCCCAGCGCCATGCGGATGCCGATTTCGCGGCTGCGCCGGTTCACTGTGAAGGCAACCACGCCATAGAGTCCTATGGCTCCGAGGAAGATCCCCAGCAATCCCAGCGCTGCCACAAAGCCCGCGGCCATCTGGTCGGCCCAGAAGGCCTGTTGCATTAGATAATGCACGGTGCGAACCGAGACAGGAACATTGCGATCCACTCGCTGAATCTCGCTCAGTATTCTTGCCGTCAGGGCCTTGGGATTGCTCTCCGCCTCGACGATGAGCGTTCCTTCCTCACTGGGCATCTGCGCAAACGGGAAGTACATATAGGGTTCCGGGGTTTCATGGATGCTGTAGATCTTTGCGTCCTCGACAACGCCCACGATCTGGCAAGCCGTCCCGTCGGCCACGATCTGCCGCCCAAGAACCTCCTGGCCCGGCCAGAAGCGTTGCGCCATTGTTTGGCTGACGACCACGACTCTGCCAGTGGAAGGATTGTCGCCGGAATTGAATTCGCGCCCCGCGATCAGGCGCGTTCCGACAGTACGGAAGTAGTTGCTGTCGACTGCGTCCAATCTGATGGGAACGCTGAGCTGTCCTTGCGGCAACTCCACGCCGGGGATGGAAACCCGCTGCGTCCATCCGCCCCCCGAATCTGAGAGCAGTACGCGCCGCGCCATAGCTGCGTGGCGGACCCCCTGCAGCGCCGCCGTTTTCTCTTGCACTTGGTTGAAGAAGTTCGCGCTGCGCTCCGAGTTATATCCAGCGATCCCAGGGACCAGATCGAAGTAAATCAGTTGCCTTTGCCGGTCGAAGCCCAGAGGAAGCGAACGGCTGTAAAGCAGGCTACGCACCACCAGCCCTGACGCCGTCAATAGCACTACCGACAGCGCAATCTCGCCCAGCACCAGCGCGTTGCGCATCGTCCATCGCCGCACACCGCGCACTGCGCCCGTTCCATCGCCCTTGAGCGTCGAGACGAGACTCGTTTTGGAGGCCTGAATTGCGGGCGCCAGGCCAAAGACCAGAACCGACAGAAGGGCGGCGGCTGCGGTAAAGGCAAGGACCGACGCGTCGAGATGCAGATCAAGCCCTAGCTCAAACTGTGCCGGAGGCATCAGCGCCGGTTGCAACCGGAGAAGCCCTACTGCCAGAAGCAGGCCAAGCGCCGCGCCCAGCGAAGCGAGCAGCAAGCTCTCCGTCAACAACTGGCGCATCAGGCGCAGGCGTCCCGCTCCCAGCGCCAACCGCATGGCAACCTCCTTGCTCCTTGCGTCGGCGCGTGCCATCACCAGCCCGGCGACGTTGGCGCAGCAGATCAGCAGGACCAGTCCGACAGCAGTCATCAGGATCAATGTGGGCGTCATGGCTTCGCGCAGTCGCTCGCGCTCGGAAATCATGGTGACGTTCCTGGCTTTGTCGATGGCCGGATAAGCCAGCGCAAGACGATTTCCGAGAATCTCGAGCTCAACCTTGGCCTCCGCCGGAGTCACGCCGGGCCGCAGGCGTCCGAGCACCTCAAACTCGCGGCTCTTCCGGTCGGCAAGCTCCTGGCTTGGGTATTCGGTCGCGACAGGGAGCCACAGGTCCGTGGGAACCATGCGCTCAAGGCCGCGAAAACCCGGCGGCGCAATGGCCAGAACCGTGTAGGCACGGTTGGTAAGCCATATTTGCTTTCCCACCAGCGACGGATCCGCATTGAAAACCCGATGCCAGAGCGAGTCGCTGATCACGACTACCAGTTCATCGTTCGGCCTAGACCCCGCGGAGAAGAAACGGCCGAGTTGGGCATCGATCCCCAGGACCGAAAAATAGTTGGTAGAAACAACATCATCCAGCTCCGCCTGGGATTCCGCACCCACGCGCAGTATCTTTACGCGGCGATTGTAGGCAAGAATTCCTTCAATCGATCTGCTTTGTCCGGCAAGATCCTGGTAATCCGCGTAGGAAAAATTGATTTCCTCGCCTTGCGGCGTCGTGGCGATCAGCTTGGCCAAACGCTCTGGCTCCCTGGCCGGCCAGGAACGCAGCAGAGCCGCCTGAGCAACCGTGAAGACCGCGGAGTTCGCCCCGATTCCGAGCGCCAGAGTGAGGACCGCGACGGCCGTGTAGCCGGGATTCTTGCAGAGAATGCGCAGGCCGAATCGAATGTCCTGCCAGAGCGTTTCCAGCCAGGGCAGCGTGCGGCGCTCGCGATAGGCCTGCCGGGTCTGCTCCATGCCGCCCAGGCGGATGAGCGCCTGCCGCCGCGCTTCTTCGGGACTCAAGCCCGCGCGGATGCCGTCGTCGGTGTGCATCTCCACGTGGCTGGCCAGTTCGGCGTCGAAGTCTTCATCGCCGAGCCGGGGGTGGAACAATTCAAGAATTCGAAGCCAGAGTGCTCTGAGTTTGGACATCAGTAATCTCCTATTCCGTTCGCAGCGCCCGCATGGGATCGATGGACGCCGCGCGGCGTGCGGGAATCCAGCAGGCAACGAGAGCCACTGAGATTAAAAACGGCGGAACCATCGAAAACGTGATGACGTCGTGCGGCTGAATGCCGTAGAGAAAGCTGGAAGCGAGTCTGGACAACATCCATGCGGCAGGCCAACCGAGGACCACAGCGATGAGCGTAAGTACCAGACCCTGGCGCAGGATGAGGCGCTCGACCGTGCCGGGCTGCGCGCCCATAGCCATGCGAATGCCGATCTCGCGCGTGCGCCGGCTGACCGCGTAGCTCATGACGCCGTAGAGGCCAACGGCGGCAAGAACGAGGCCGATGAATCCGAATGTGCCGAAAAGAGTCGCGGCAAGGTGGGGAAGAAAGTAAGCAGCGCGGACATGTTCTTCCATCGTCTCCTCGTTGAAGACGGCCATCGCGGGATCGAGGGCGTGAATCTGGCGACGGATGGGTTCCATCATTGCCGCAGGGTTTCCCGACGTGCGGACCACCAGTGTATAACCCATGAAGGAAGGTTCGGCGGCGATGTATTGCTGGAGCGAACGATAGAGCACCGGTTGAAGGTCCTCGCCCAGGCTGAGCGATTTCACGTTGCCGGCCACGCCGACGATCGAGTAAGTTGCATGGCTGTCGGCCACTTGCTGACCGATTGGGTTTGCGCCGCCAAAGACACGCTCAACGAAGGCCCGGTTGACGATGGCGGTCTTTGGGCCGGTTGCTGTTTCTCCGCCGAAATCGCGGCCTGCAATACGCGGAATTCCCATGGTCTCGAAGTAGCCCGGCGTCACCGTGAAAAGCGCGGCTCTGGAATCTTCCTTGTCGGTGCTTTTCTGGCCGATGGCGTGGAATGAGTCGAAGTCGCCCAGCGTGGAAAGTGGAGCGATATCCGTACTTACCGCCGAGACCACTCCCGGCAGAGCCGCCACGCGTTCCTGCAACAGGCTGAGAAAGTCGACTGTCCGCTCCGCCGTGTAGCCATGAACCCGCGGATCGACAGACATCATCAGCAATCCTTGCGCGCGAAAGCCTATGTCGATGCTGGCCGCGCTCTGCAGACTGCGCAAAAAGAGTCCGGTGATGGAGAGCAGAACGACGGACATGGCGATCTGCGCGACGACGAGAAAATTGCGCAGGCTGATGCGGCGGCCGGGACGGGCCAGTGCATCTTCGCCCTTGAGGGCATTGGCAAGCTGAGGCCGCGCGGCAGCCCACGCCGGAGCCACTCCCAGCAGCAGCCCACTGGTCACGCTTAATGCGAAGGTAAAGAGCTGTACGTGCCAGTCAACGCGGAAACCTATATCGATAGGAATCGCAACGGGTAGATGGAGTGCCGAGAGCGCCCGCGTGGTCCACACTGACAGAATCACGCCCAGCACGCCGCCGCCCAGACCCAGCAAAACGCTATCCATCAGCATCTGACGCCGCAGCCGCCCACGCGTGGCTCCCAGTGCCAAACGCACAGCCATCTCCCGCTGCCGGCTGGCGGCTTGGGCAAACTGTAGATTGGCGACATTCGCACCCGCAATTGCCAACACTAGCAGCGCCACGATGGCTATAGCAGTTAGGAAGATGATCAGTAGTCCTCGCGAAGTCGGGGGAAGAATACCTGCTTCCTCAAGCACAAATGCATCGTCCTTGTCGGTCTCCGGATAACTGAGAGCGGCACGTTTTGCAAGTGCATTCAGCTCCGCGGAAGTGTGCGTGCGAGTTTCACCGGAACGCAGCCGTCCAACAACCCATACGGTAGATGCGTTGCGGTCATTCCTCTCGGCAAAAGTTGGGGCCAACTGGTCCGCGCTGCCGAGCGGAACCCAGAACTGGCCATAGAATAGCTGGTCGATACTATGAAAAGCGGCTGGAGCGATGCCGACTACAGTAAATGCGCGGCCGGAGATCGTGACCGTCTTACCGACAAGCTCGGGATCGCCGCGGAATTGGTGCTGCCAGAGGCCGGCGCTCACCACAACCACAGGGTCGTGATCCTCGCCGCTCTTGAAGCCGCGACCATGCACCATGCTCAGTTGAGCAACGTCGAAGAAATTGGTCGTGACTGCCTGGCCCCACACGCGCTGCGGTTCTCCGTTGCCAACGATCGATGCCGGCACCATCGGGAGGTAACCTGCAACGCTGGAGAAGGACTTTGCCTGATCGCGAAGATTCTTGTAGAGCGGCCACGAAAAGCCGCCTACTCCGGAACCTGGGTAGACGGCCAATAGGCTGGATGGATCGCCGACCGGGGCGGGGCGCAGAACGAAGCGGCTGACCATGGAGAAAATCGTGGCGTTGGCGCCGATGCCGAGCCCGATGGACAGAATGGCTACGGCAGTCGCGACGCGATGCTTGCCCAGTGTGCGCAGGCTATAGGCAAGGTCGCGCAGCAGTGTTTCCAGCCACGGCAACGTGCGCCGCTCGCGATAGGCCTGCCGGGTCTGCTCCGCGCCGCCCAGGCAAATGAGCGCTTGCCGCCGCGATTCCTCGGGACTCAGGCCCGCGCGTATGCCGTCTTCGATGTGCAGGGCCACATGGCTTTCGAGTTCGGCAGCGAAGTCGTCGTCGTTGCGGCCGCTGCCAAACAGGCCGCGGAGTCGCACCCATAGCGCTCTCAGTTTGTGCATCACGCCTCCTCTGCCGGGGTCAGGAACCGCGCCAGAATCGCGGTGGTCTGCTCCCACTCGGCGGCGGCCTTCTTCACCTGGCGCAGCCCTGCCTTCGTCAGCTCGTAGTATTTGGCGCGGCGGTTATTGTCTGAGAGGCCCCAGCGTGAACGGATGAACCCCTCCTGCTCCAGCTTGAGTAGCGCCGGGTAGAGCGTGCCATAGTTCAACTGCAACCGGTCGCCGCTGATCTGCTCAATGCGCCGCGCCAGGCCATAGCCGTGCAGCGGCCCCATGGATTCGAGCGTTCTGAGCGCCATCAGCGCCAGCGTCCCCTGCCATACGTCTGACTTCTCGCCCATTCTCCACTCCTCTTGGAAACCAATAGGAGAAGTATATTCATTCCTCTATGGGAATGCAATACGAATATTTCCACACTTTAGTTCCTGGCATAATACGAATTTTCACATCTCCATTTACAGTGCTTTCTTGAGCTTCTTCCTGTACCGTTGAAAGGCTTCGCGGCCGGACGCCGTCAGACTCAAGAGCGTTTGCGGCACCTTGCCGCGATAGGTCTTCTCCACCTCGACGTATCCAGCCTCTTCGAGCCGGGAGAGATGGCTGGACAGCGTTCCCTTGTTCATTTCAGTCTCGTGTTGCAGATACAGGAAGTCGCATTGGTCGATGGCGAACAAGAGGGCGACAATCATGAGCCGTCCCGGTTCGTGAATCACACGATCGAGCTCATTGAACGTCTGCGTTTGCCGGTTCATTGGCTTCCTCCGTTGGAGACTGCGTATGGAGAAGATAGAGCGAAAAACTGATAGCGCCCGAAATCAATAACAGCGTGCCATACAGTATCAACCAAAGCAGAAATGCCCCGGCGCTACTGGCTGAAAACCCGGCGGGCACCGATGGGCCGTAGGCCAGAGCAGCAGACAGATCTTCAGGAAGTAAAGCAATCAGCAGCGAGCCGATCACCTGCGCCAGAACCACTACCCATTTCCATCGAAATAGTGCATTCACACCACCAGACCTGGCGATACCGAAGACGTAGCCCGCTGCAAAAAAAAGGCCAATGAAAAAGACAGGCATCACAATGTGCCTGTGCGAATGGGCGGCAAGAACCAAACCCACGACAGACAACGCTGACACGACGGATGCAACGATCGCCGTCCATATTCTGTTTTGTTTTCGGTATGCGACGAATCCGGTGCGAGGATAGGTGATGTGATTCTTGATCGCCCTGGTCCCGAAGTAAATCATCGCGACCATTAACCCAACCCAAATGAACAGCACATACTTCTGGTTCCAAATGGAGTCCTTGGGCGTGTGCAGCTGCAACCAGATGAGCGGCGCGAAAGCCAGGCACATGAAGCCCATACCCAGTTCGCCAGTGCCGTCGATGTTGCCGTAGGCCTTGGGCCGCTTCAAAAGACTTTCGACTCGATCCATATTCGTTCCTCCATGATCGCCAAAGGCAGGCCTTCGTTGCGCTTAGCAAATCCGCTGCGCCGGGCCGTCATTATCTATGTCAACTAGTTTGCAATACCAACTAGTTGTTGTCAACAACTTTCTTCATCATCGATCATTTTCTGTAACGACGGCTTCCCGGCGGCAGCTTAACCCTGGTCGAAGCCCAACGTCCGGCTGGAGACTCTACACTAGGAGCAGCGAATGACCATGCCCAAGCCAACTACGGACACCATTGCCGCGATCTCCACACCGCCGGGGCGCGGGGGTATCGGGATCGTGCGTTTGAGCGGTCCCGAGGCTGCGTCGATTGCCGCGCAGTTGGTTCACCTACGCCAGCCGCTGGAACACGGCCGCGCCCATCTGGCCGATGTGCTGGATGCGGCCGGCGACGATGCGGGCCGGATCGACGAGGCCGTAGTCACCTTTTTTGGCGCTCCGCATTCCTATACTGCCGAAGATCTCGTGGAAATAGCCGCGCACGGCTCGCCGGTGGTGCTGGAGCTGCTGCTGGGCCGCGCGCTTGCCCTGGGCGCGCGATTGGCCGAGCCGGGCGAGTTCACGCAGCGCGCCTTTCTGGCCGGCAAACTCGATCTCACACAGGCCGAAGCCGTCCGCGACCTGATCGCGGCACAGACGCTTACACAGGCACGCCAGGCGGCCAGCCAGATGGGCGGCGCGCTCAGCCGGCGGGTCGTGCCAGTAAAGCAGGCGCTCGTCGAGTTGATCGCGCAGCTCGAAGCCGGCATTGATTTTGCCGAGGACGATGTGGAGGTAACGCCACAGGCCGAGATTGCTCGCCGCATCGGCGAACTGACGCCGCCGCTCACGGCGCTCGAAGCCTCCTTTGCACTTGGCCGCATCGTCCACGACGGGCTGACGCTGGCGATTGTGGGCCGGCCCAATGTTGGCAAGAGCTCGCTCTTCAACCGCCTTGTGGAGCGCGACCGCGCCATCGTGACCGCAACCCCCGGCACCACCCGTGACACGGTCTCCGAACGCATCTCGCTCGACGGCATTCCGCTGGAGCTGGTAGACACGGCCGGACTGCGTTCGGGCCTGGGCGACGAAGCGGGCGAGGGCCAGCGCGTGCATTTGCAGGAGGCCGAGCAGTTGGGCATCCGCCGCAGCCGCGAGGCGCTGGCCGACGCAGCGCTGGTGTTGATCGTGCTGGATGCAACCGAACCGCTCAACGACGAAGAGCGCCGGCTGCTGGCCGCCGTTGTGGGACGTCCGGCGCTGGTGGTGGTGAACAAGAGCGACCTGATCGAACCAGGCCACCCCTTGCCCGATTGCGCCGGAATGCCCGCGCTGGCCACCTCGGCGCTCACCGGCGAGGGTATTCCCATGCTGCGCGAGCGCATTCTGGCCCTGGCCACGGGCGGAGCAGCAGCCGAGCCGGGAATGTTGACCAGCCTGCGCCACCAGCAAGCCATCGCAGCGGCCATCTCGGCTCTCGCCGACGCCGCGCGGGCCAACGCTGCCACCATCCCCCACGAGATGATCCTGATAGACCTTTACCGCGCCCTTTGGTCGCTCGACTCCCTTACCGGCCAGACCACCCCCGACGATATTCTGAACCTGATCTTCTCCACTTTCTGCATCGGAAAATAGGATTCCAAGACGTTACTGTGTGATACAGACCACACGCAACCGCTCGGCAGGCAGGCTACCATGCGGAGTGGAATATAATAGCGTGAGCCAGCTTGCTACCGGAAGGCAGGCAGACGCACTCTATTGCCGGCTCCATGGCCCAATGATCGGACGCAAGTTTTTGATCGCGGCGCGGCGCGCTGTGCATTCGGGTTTGCGCTCTTGTGTTGAGCAGCCGTTGGGATTTACCTTGAGTTCTATGCATAATCGCTGTCCATGAGCCGGTTTCCGTACCGCGGCTCTCCGGTTTTCAGAGGCAACAGGCCACCGGGGTTCTGCCGGCGTGTTTAGGCTGGCAACAAACGATTTTTTGAGCGCGCGAGCTGCCTAGTGACCGCCGCTCCCAAGGAGAAGATGATGAAACGCAACCTATCACTTTGGCTGGGCCTGCTGGCATTCGCCCTCTTGCCCACGCTTGCGCAAACCCCCGCCGACATGGGCAAGGTACACGGCCATGTAACCAATCCGTCCGGGGCGCCTGAAACCAAAGGCACGGTAACAGTTGTGAAGGTTACCAAGCCCGCTGGCCCCGGATCAGACGTACTCACTGATATCGCCACTTTACCGGTCGATGCAAATGGCGACTATTCAGGGGATGTTATCCATGGCATTTACAAGCTAGTCTTCCGCACGCCGGATATGACACACGACCGGGAAGCCGACCATGTCGACAACGTTCATATAGTAGCTGGCCAGGAAATAACCCAGGATATCGATATGTCCCGCAAGGAATACATCGATAATTTGTCAGCGGACGTGAGAAAGAACCTTGATGAACTCAGGAAGAAAAACGCCGAGGCCCTGAAGAATAACACGATTATCAAGAGCCTCAACGCCGATCTCAAGACTTGCGACCAGGACTTCAAGGATGTCGATGCCGCGCACCAGTCAGCTGCCCAGATGCTGGGCGCCACCGCATCCAAAGCGGATCTCGATGCCAAGGAAGCCGAGATCAAGACCGCGAAGTATACCGAAATCGAAACCCTCATGCTCAAAGACACCGCGGCCAAGCCCGACGCGTCGATTCTCTGGGCTCAGTTAGCCCAGGCGCAACTCGGTCTGAAGAAGTTCGACGAAGCGGAGGTGAACTACAAGAAGGTGATTGAGCTGGATACGGCGTCGAAGAAGCCGAATCCTCAGGTACAAGGGGCTGCCTATAGCGGCCTGGGTGAGATCTATGCGCGCTCGGGCAAAGTTCCGGAAGCGAATGCGGCCTATGACTCGGCCGTCAAGGCCAATCCCCCAGGGGCAACCTATCTGAAGAACGAAGCGGTGATCTTCTCGAACGCGGGCAACGGCGACGCTTCGGCCGCGGCTGCCGACGAGGCAATCAAGATCGATCCGACCCAGGCTCTCCCTTACTACCTCAAGGGTCAGGGTCTAATCCAGAAAGCCTCCATCGACCCGACTACGGGGAAGATGATTCTTCCTCCCGGCTGCGCGGAGGCGTATCAGAAGTACCTCGAACTGGCCCCTAACGGCCAATATGCCGCTGACGTGAAGGCTATTCTTGCCGAGGCTACGCAGACTCACAACACAGCTTACGGGACCGAGAAGACCGAGAAGACCACCAAGAAAAAGAAGTAAGCCGATTACGCTTGTTCCACGAAAGGCGCTCCTGGAAGCCGGGAGCGCCTTTCGCTTCTGTAATATGACTGTACCTTTGCACCCTATTTGTGCGCCTTCTTCCATTCTTCCAGCAGGGCCAGCACCTCTTCCGCGTGGCCCGCGGGCGTAACCTTGGGGAAGATGTGCAGCAGGGTCTGGTCCGGACCGATGACGAAAGTGGTCCGCTCGATGCCCCACACTTTCTTGCCGTACATGTTCTTTTCCTTCAGCACGCCAAACTGATTGCAGACTTTCTCGTCTACATCAGCAAGGAGCGTGTAGGGCAGGTTGTACTTGGCGCGGAATTTGGCCTGATCCCTGGGAGTGTCGCGGCTGATGCCCAGCACCACAGCGCCGGCCGCCTGGAGTTTCTTGAAAGTGTCACGGAAGCCGCAGGCCTCGATAGTGCAGCCGGGAGTGTCCGCGCGGGGATAAAAGAAGAGGATGACCGGTTTGCCGGCATAGGCGGAGAGGCTGACGGTCTTGTCCTCGTCGGTTTGCAGGGTAAAGTTGGCGACTTTCTGGTTAAGTTCCATGGGGAAGCACCTCGTATGTTGATTGGAGGGCCGCAGGTGGCCATCAGGTTCGATTATTTCCGAATCAGGCGGCAAAAGGCCTGGCACGGGAAGGTTTTTTTGTCGATGGGGCGAACCGCGCTGGCGGCCGTGAGCCTGCTGATCGCGCTCCCGGTGTGGGCGCAATACCCTGGGCAGGTAACCAGGACGAGCAAAGATGCGCCCGAACTGCGCGCCATCGCCGTACTCGAATGGACAGGCGAAGCAGGCAATCCCAAGACCAGCCGTCTGGTGCCCGTAGCCGTGCTCGACGACGGCCAGCTTCAGGATGGCGGCATTTACCTGGCCCGGCCCGAACCGATGGCCCTGGCCGGTGAGGTCGAGTATGAGTTGGAGCAGAACGGCAAGCCGGTGGGACTCTTCGAGATCAAGAACGCCGGCCAGGAGCAGGGCTCGTGGGTTGGCTATGGATCGTGGAAGCCGCTCGCCAGGCCCAAACAACCCAAGCCGTCGATGGACGAGGTAGCGCGGAACAGGATCGAAGACGAAGAGAGCGACCAACCCATCCTGCATCGCAAGCATCACGCAGATGACAGCCCCACACCAAGCAACGACGACGGGAGCACAGGCGGCAACTCCAGCGGAGGCTCAGACACAAGCGCGCCAGCTCCAGCCAGCGATCCCGACCGGCCCACGCTGCACAGGAAGACTACGAGCGACAGCACAGGCGATAGCGGCACGAATGCTGGATCGGGAAGTACGAGTACGAGTTCGAATTCAAGCCCGGACACTGCATCGAGTACAGCTTCAGGCCATACTCCCGATCCGGACCGGCCCACACTGCATAAAAAGGAACCCACTGACTCGACGGCCAGCAGCGCGCCGCCGGACGATCCCGACCGGCCAGTGCTGAAGAAGATCAAGAAGAAGCCCGCGGAAGAGATTGGCCACGTGGATTCGCTGCCCGATGTCACCGACCCCGATCGGCCCCGGCTCAAGCGTGGCAAGTCCAGCGGCAACGGCATCGATGTGCTTCCGTCGCTGATGGGTCTGCCCGCGGATATGCAGCAGGCAGTGGCCGTCTCTGATGTCAAGAACCGCCCCGAACATACCTGGAACTACAGTTGGGCTAATGCGGACGATGAGTCCAGGATGAAGTCGGCTCTCGAAGGGATCGCCCGGGATGCCCTGGGGCTGAATCCGCCGCCGCCTCCACCCGCTCCAGCGCCCAGGAAGACTGGTTCACGGAAGAACGCCAAGCCCACGCCCCCTGTCGAGCCTCCTCCGCCTCCGCCGCTGATCGACGAGCAGTTTCGCGTCTTCGAACTCGCCTACGGCTCCGGCGCAACCCTGGTGCTGACGGCCCACAGCGATGCGCCCCTGGCCCAGCAGAAGTTTGTCACGCTCATTGCGCAACCGGACCTCTACGGAAACGTGTTGGTGCTGCTGAAGTACGTGGCCGACGGAGCCAACCTGGACGATACCCCGCGGATGCGGCTGGTGGACGCCGTGGATGCATTGGCCGACAATCGCGGTGAGCTGCTCTTCGAACTGCGCGGCGCAACCCAGCGCCAGTTTGTCCTCTACCGCGTCCTGCGAGGCCAGGCCGAAAAGCTGTTTGCCTCCGGCGGCGGCGAGTTCGGGATCGAGAGCCGGTAATAGGAACAGGAAAATCGATCAGCGAGCCTATCAAACCGCGCGCCTCTAGGGCCTGTTCATACTACCCCGGTGGGCGGCGACGGGAGCCAATTTTTCTCAGATCGAGGAATGAGGAGTGACGGATACCGGGTGTATCCGAGCGACGATGGACGAAGAGCTGGGAAAAATTGGCCCCGTCCCTGCGGACTGCTGCGAAAATCCGGCCATACTATATTCTCGCCCTAGACGGTGGACCCGCCACAGCCTTCGGGCTCGGCTTCGTCTGGCCGGATTTTCGCTGACAGCGCCACCCGCCGGGGTAGTGTGAACAGGCCCTACATCCCCGGCGTATCAGCCCATGTAACATAAAGTTTCGGAACTATCCATGGGTTCGCGTGCGGCCGGCTCATACCGGCTGAAATATGAGAGGGGTGCGGGAAATGAGATTCGTTGCTTCTCCGCTGCGCCTTGCGGCACTTTGCATGGTGTTTTTCCTGAGTGTTTTTCCAGCGGTTTGCCAGAACAACTCACCGGCCGCTCCGGCGCTGCCGGGAGTTCAGCGCATCCAGAACGGCGTCCAACTGGCAGCCGGCGATCTGAACGTGAAGGTGCAGTTCTATGCGGAGGACATCGTACGCGTCGTGAAATGGCCGGCCGGCGGCACCAGCGAGAAACTCAGCCTCTCTGTTCTCAAAAAAGCTCTGCCTGATCTGGATGTTCATGTCGAGGAAAACGAAGCGCATGTGACTCTGAGTTATGGGCATGTCAAGCTGCATATCAGCAAGAGCGATGGCTCGATTCAATATCTCGACAGCGGAGACCGCACACTTCTCAGGGAGCAGGGACGGGCTATCTTCACGCCTTCACAGATTGCGCGCGAAAAGTCAGCCTTCAGCGTTCAGCAGAACTTCACGCTGAGCGCGGATGAAGGCGTCTATGGCCTGGGACAGCAGCAATTAGGGGTCATGAACTATCGCGGACGGAGCGTAAAGATTGTGCAGGCCAACAAGTGGGCTGTTACCCCCGTGCTGGTTTCAACCGCGGGATACGGAATCTTCTTGGATAACTACTCCAAGACAATCTTCGACGACCGCGGCGGCAAGACCTCCTTCTGGTCCGAAGTAGGCGATAACATCGATTACTACTTTTTCTACGGCCCCACGATCGATCAGGAAATCGCGGGATACAGGCAGCTCACCGGCGAGGCACCCATGTATGGCAAGTGGGCCTACGGCTACTGGCAAAGCAAGGAGCATTACGCCACGCGCGACGAACTGCTGGGCATCGCGCAGGAGTATCGCAAGCGCCGGATTCCGGTCGATAACATCGTGCAGGATTGGAATTACTGGGGAAATAACGATAACTGGGGTGGGATGTTCTTCGATGAAAAAAAGTATCCCCGGCCCAAGGAAATGATTGACGAACTGCACCAGCAGAACTTCCATCTGATGATTTCGATCTGGGCCGGGCTAGGGCCGTCTTCGCAGATTCACAAGGAGATGGAGAAGGACGGGTTTCTGTTTCCCACCGTGGGCTGGGCCGGATTCAAGTACTTCGATGTGTACAATCCAGCCGCCACGGATTTGTACTGGAAATATGCGAACGAGGGACTCTTCTCCAAGGGCGTCGACGCCTGGTGGATGGATTCGACCGAGCCGGACATGGTCAACGCGCTGACGCAGGAGGGCGAAGAGTATGAGATGAAGCGAGTGCAGGACAATCATCTCGGAACTTTCGCCAGGTATCTTAACTCTTACTCGCTGCTCGACACAGAGGCCATTTATAAGAATCAGCGAAAAGAGACAGACCAGAAACGTGTTTACATTCTCACGCGCTCGACCTTCGCCGGCCAACAGCGGGCCGCGGCAACAACCTGGTCGGGAGACATCGGCGCAAGCTGGGAAGTGTACAAGCAGCAGATAGCCGCCGGGGTCAACCACAGCATGTCCGGCATTCCTTATTGGACCTTCGACATTGGCGCATATTCGCTCGGCTGCCAAGGCGGTGTCTTCATGAACGGCGGCAAGGATCCCGCCTACCAGGAGTTCTACACGCGCATGTTCCAGTTAGGCGCGTTTTCTCCTATCTTCCGGGCGCACGGCTCGGAAACTCCGCGCGAGATATGGGAGTTTGGCGAATATACTCCCGTGCTGGAGAAATACGACAATCTGCGCTACCGCCTGCTGCCCTACATCTATTCGCTGGGCTGGCAGGTTACGCACAACGGGTACACGATCATGCGCGGCTTGCCGATGGATTTCACCAGCGACCGTAAGACCTATTCGATCAACGATCAATATATGTTCGGCCCGGCGATTATGGTCTCGCCCGTGACGGAGTATATGGAGCATCGCCCGCCCGAGGATGGCATTCTGGTAACTCCCGAGCACTTCAAGACGAAGGACGGCAAACCGGGCCTGAATGCGACCTACTATTGCGACGACGAGTTCAAGAACGTGTGTCATGAAGACGTGGAGCCGGATGTGAATCTGGACTGGTACACGGGCTACGGAAGTTTTGTCACCGGGCCCAAATTCTCCATTCGCTGGGAAGGCAAGCTAACTCCCTCGGAAACCGGGAATTATCGTTTCAATCTGAAGAGCTTCGGGGCGCGACGGGTGTATCTGGACGGCAAGGAAGTACCGCATAACTACGAATCGATGGAGTCATGGACCGTGCCCATAGCGCTGGTTGCGGGCAAGGAATATGACTTCAAGTTCGAGACAACGAATAGTTCGCTGGGCGCCTTCCGGGCCAAGCTCTACTGGAAGACTCCGTCGATTCACGCCAGGGAAGCGGTGGTCGTTCCCAGGAAGAAGACAAGAAGCGTTTATCTGCCGGCCGGTGCCTCCTGGATCGATTTCTGGACGGGAGAGAAGCTGGACGGCGGTAGAACTATTGTCGCGGATGCGCCGATTGAGAAGATGCCGCTCATGGTCAAGGCCGGATCGATTGTGCCGATGGGACCCTTCCTTCAATACTCGACCGAAAAGGCCGCCGATCCCATCGAGCTGCGCATCTATCCTGGGGCCGACGGCAGCTTCACGCTCTACGAGGACGAGAACGATAACTATAACTACGAAAAGGGCGTCTATGCGACGATTGCGTTTCATTGGAACGATGCCAAGCACCAATTAACAATCGACGCCAGGAAGGGCGACTTTCCCGGCATGTTGAAGACTCGCACCTTCCAGATTGTGCTTGCGGGAAAGAGCCATGGCGTTGGCGTGGAAGTTACCAATAATCCGGACAAGGTGGTTTCGTACACGGGCGAGGAGCAGAAGATTCAGATGACCCGGTAATAGTTCGCCCAGAGGCTGTCGCCATCATGCATTGGCAGGCGCGCAACGCAAGCGAGGGCTGGGATCGCTCCCAGCCCTCATTTGTTTGCTCGATTCTGCCGTTATCCGGCCTATGGGCTTAACTAACCGGCTGCACGTCAGAAGCCTGCCAGCCCTTGGGCCCCTTCACCACGTTGAACTGCACGGCTTGACCCTCTTGCAGACTCTTGAAACCGCTGGAGCTGATTGCAGAGTAATGCACGAACACATCTTCGCCGTTCTGGCGCGAAATGAAGCCGAAACCCTTCGCGTCATTGAACCACTTCACTGTACCTTGTTCCATTTTGATCGTATTTCCTGAATTGAATTGCGCTGGATGAATCGGAGCGACCACTGGCAGAATCTTGCTTGTTTGGGCGAGTACTGCTCACGCCCGCTTCGGTCTAACGCTGAAAGCAGTGTACCATCCCTTTTCTGAATAAAGTGCGAAAATGTTGTCTTCCGCAACACATTTTTCATTTTCAAATTTGGAACTTGTTGAATTGGAAGACCTTAATGTCGTACTCTTGCTGTGTTACCGCGGAAGGTTACCATGCCGGCTGATCCCGTTCCAGGACTGTTGTCGCGCGCCACCGAGCTGCTCGAGGAGCAGTTCGCGGCCTTGCCCGCCTTCGACTCCGCGGCCGACTCCGCTGCGATGGCGCGGGTTCTGGCAGACGTCGCGCGCCATCTGGGCGACAACTACCCCTACTTTCACCCTCTCTATGCCGGGCAGATGCTCAAGCCGCCTCATCCGCTGGCGCGGGCGGCCTACGCGCTGGCCATGACGATCAACCCCAACAACCACGCGCGCGACGGCGGCCGTGCCAGCTCGGAGATGGAGATTGAGGCAGTCCGCGAAATCGCCGCTATCTTCGGCTGGACGGAGTTTCTCGGCCATCTGACTTCGAGCGGAACGCTGGCCAACCTGGAGGCGCTGTGGGTGGCCGGGCAACTGGCTCCTGGCAAGAGAATTGTCGGCTCCGAGCAGGCGCACTACACCCACCAGCGCATCTCCGCCGTGCTGAAACTGGAGTATGCGCACGTTACGGCCGACCGCCGCGGACGCATGAGCATGGAGGCGCTGGAGGACGAACTGCGCAAAGGCGACGTGGGCACGGTGGTGGTGACGCTGGGCACCACGGCCATCGGCGCGGTCGATCCGCTGGACAAGATTCTTGCGCTGCGCTCGCGGTACGGCTTCCGCGTGCATGTGGACGCGGCGTATGGCGGCTACTTCCGGCTGATTCCTGAGGCCCTTGATCTCCCGGCGCGTAAGGCCTTTGCGGTCATCGACCAGGCCGATTCGATCGTGATTGATCCTCACAAGCACGGCTTGCAGCCCTACGGCTGCGGATGCGTTCTCTTTCGCGATCCGTCGGTGGGGCGCTTCTACAAGCACGACTCGCCCTACACCTACTTCACGTCCAATCAGTTGCACCTGGGCGAGATCAGCCTGGAGTGTTCGCGGGCCGGAGCCTCGGCGGTGGCTTTGTGGGCCACGCAGCAGCTCTTGCCGCTTGTGCCAGGGGGCGAGTTTGCCCATGGCCTGGCGCGCGGCCGTGCGGCGGCCCTGGAGCTTGATCGGCGGCTGAGGGATGACAACTCCGGGCGCTTCCAGGCGCTTGCCGGCGGCGGACCGGAGCTGGGTATTGTGGTCTGGAAGATGAACGCCGAGACGCCCCAGCACCACCCCACGGACAAAGACCTGTCCGTGGGGACCCCGGCACAATCCTCCGAGCTGGCGCAAAAGATCTTTGCCGCCTGCGCCCTTCGGGATTTGCATCTGGCCCTAGTAGAATTGCCGCTGAGATGGTTTCAGCCCGCGACTGGTTCTGAATCGGCCATCGGCGCTGGCACGGTCACCTGTTTGCGCTCGGTGCTAATGAAGCCCGAGCACGAGGCGTGGCTGGACGCAATCTGGGAGCGATTGAACGCGGCCTACGCAGATGTCTTGGAAGCAGGATAAATATGGATGCCCACCCTCGCCACGTTCTTGTTTTTGTGGCTAGGGTGGGATACCACGAATCTTAAGTGTAATGATTCATGAGGAGAGTGACTCACCATGCATGATCCCGCAGTTTTGCACAAGGAACATATTGCCCGCTTCCACGCGGACCCGGCCATCTTTGTCGCCCCCGGCCGCGTCAACCTGATCGGTGAGCACACCGATTACGCCGAGGGCTTTGTTATGCCCGTGGCCATCAACTTCGCCACACTGGCGGCCATCTCTCCGCGAACTGACGGCAAGATTGTGATCTGGGCCGAGAACTACGGCGAAGAGAAGACCTTCGACGCCGCCGCGAAGCCCGTCTCCGGCAAGCACTGGAGCGATTACCCGATGGGCGTCGTCGCCATTCTCGCCGGCGAGGGCCACAAGATTCCCGGCTTTAGCTTGAGCATCTGGGGTGATGTGCCGCTCGGCTCCGGCCTCTCCAGCTCCGCCGCGCTGGAAGTCGTCACCGCCCTGGCTGTGCTTTCGCTGATCGGCGCAAGCTACCCCGGCCCGGTCCTCGCCCGCCTCTGCCAGCGCGTCGAAAACGAGTTTGTCGGCGCTAACTGTGGCATCATGGACCAGTTCATCTCCGCCAACGGCAAAGCGAATCACGCGCTGCTGCTCGATTGCCGCGACCTCAGCTTCCGTCTCGCGCCGCTCCCGGCTGACGTGGCTCTCGTCATCGCCAACACCATGGTCAAGCATTCCATCGCCGGCGGCGACTATCCCACGCGCCGCCGCCAGTCCGAGGCCGCCTGCGCCATCATCAACGGCCATCGCGGCGGCGTGCCCTTCCTGCGCGACGCCACGCTCGAAGACCTCGCCAAATGGGGCCATGAGATGGAGCCGAAATCCTACCTGCGCGCCAAGCACGTCATCAGCGAAGACCTGCGCACCGTGGCCGCCAGCGAGGCTCTGCTCCGGGGTGACATGAAGGAAGTGGGCCGTCTAATGGCCGAAGCGCACATCAGTTACAGCAAGGACTTCGAGGGCAGTTGCGCGGAGGCCGACCTGATGGTTGAGTTAGCGAATGAGTTACCCGGCCTGATTGGCGCGCGCCTGACCGGCGGCGGCTTTGGCGGCTGCACAGTTAACCTGGTCGAGCAAGACAAAGCCAAAGCCTTTGCCGAGGAGTTGGGCAAGCGTTACGACGCCAAAACAGGCATCAAGCCGGAGATTCACATCTGCCACGCCTCCGACGGCGCTCACCGCATCTCTTAGGCACACGCGGTGCGGCAGCCGCTCGCTCTCCGCTCGCGCGGGTTTCATGGGCTCCCAGGTCCCAAAAGCGGGATCTGGGGCACCCAGATCACTTACTCCCGGATCTGCGCCACCCGCCGCCTGGCAGCGGCACCCGCTCATTGCAACCCTTTGATCAAGGAATCCTACTCGTAGGCCAGCGCGTCGATGGGGTCCTTGCGGGCGGCCATCCAGGCCGGGTAGAGCGCGCCGCAGATGGAGCTGACAAATGCAATGGCCGCGCCCCGGGCGATCCAGGCTGCATTCATATCCAGATAGAGGGTAGGTATCCAATGCGCCAGCGCTGATTTGACGGCAAGCGAGGCCGCAACGCCTACAGCGACTCCGATGATGGCCAGCAGCGCCGTCTCGCGCAGCACCACGCCGACGATGGTCAGATTGGAGGCGCCCATCGACTTGAGGATACCGATCTCTCGCGTGCGCTCCAGCACCGACGTGTACATGGATTGGAAGATCACCAGGAAGCCGATAACGACCGCAATCCCAATCACCACGCGCATGGCGATATTCAGCGCGGGAATATGGTCTGGAGTCATCAGTGAATACCATTCCTCCATGGTCATCACCTGATACTCTTCCAGGCCGCGGACGGCATGAATTTCCTTGGTGATCAGCGCGATATTTTCCGGAGAGTCCGCCTTCAAATAAAAAGCCGAGGCCTTCTCCGGCGTACCGGTTATATCGTCCATGGCGTCGATGGAGATCAATTTGCGCCCGCCTTTGCCGTGTTCGAAGATGCCCGCGATTCGGAAGGGACGCCTTTCAACAAGAATCGTTTCGCCGACACGATGTCCATTGCCCGTGGTTGCGAAGACATCATCCACGATGACATCGTCCGGCTTCTGCGGCGGACCTCCCGACACAAAAACGAATGGACTCAGTTGGCTGTACGTCGGGTATTCAATTCCCCACAGCACCTCCAATCCATCGATCATGGAGAGCTTTTGATTCACCGGCGTGGCCACGGTGACATGCGGCAGCGCCCGTAGAATTCCCTCCATCTTGACGGGAATGACCGCTCCGTTGATCCCGTTGAAGATCATGGCATTGCTGGCGCGCACAATCAGATCGGCGCCGATTCCGTTGTTCATCCGCTTCTGCCCGGTCAATTGCCCCACCATAATCGCGATGATCGTCAGCATCATGATGACTTCTATGGCCACGGCGAATACGCTGATTACCGAGCGCAGCGGCCGGTGCAGCAGATTGGCGAAGATGAGCTTGTTCATTCCCGTCCTGGCTTCCAGAGGCTCGAAGGCGCTTGAAAATCGCCCTCGCTTTCAGGGTAACAGCCCTGGACTGCGGAGTCTTTGTCAGAGGCGGCACTCAGTCGCTTTGCTGACGTTCTTGGCATCGGGAGTGAACGGCTCAATGGTTGGGTTCCATTGACCTTTTCCCACCCACTTGGCCTTGTAATTCGGCTTTATCTGATAGTTTTCCCCGGCCTTCGCGTCAATGCTCAGCGGCATTTTGTACTGGGAATGTACGCCAAAGGATGGGTCGGAGTATACCACCCACATTTCATGCTTGCCGGGAAGCACTTCGACAATGTGAAAATTGCCAAAGCATGGATTCTGAGGCGCGGGCGGCTTGGTGAAGGACGCGCCGTCGAGATCGGTGATTATCACGTCGTAATCAAGCCATATCCACACCACCTCCGAGCGAGGCCGCGCCTCGCCGCTGTAGAACTGCCGCAAATCGTAGCGATGCATCCCCGCCATGGCCGATGCAGCGCACATCAAAATCAATACCAGTAATACGAACGGCTTCCTCATCGTGCGTCTTCCTCCGAAGAATTCGATTCAGGGCGCATCCCGCCCCCAAGGTTCCACAACCTTGGAAGTTTACCACGCCCGATAAGTAATTGAATCCACGCCTCCACTGCGATGCTGCTGCGCGTCGACGAGTGCCTTCAAAATCTCGCTGTGGGCGTCAGGCCGCTACCCCGCGCACATCTTCTACCGGGAACCCTCCACACAAGTACGTGGTGAATACTTAATAAACATCTTCCAGCTCCCAAAAGCGGCAAACCGATTCGCTCCGAAATAATCCGTAGCTTTTTGAAAAGAAAGGGGAAAGTTAACAATTCCTTTGACCGGAGCGGCTTCGGGGTTTATTGTGAATGGGTATTCATGCTCTGCACTAGAATCGGTTTCTGGTAGGCGATGGGCAACTTTGGAGAAGACCTGCGCATGGAGCGGATCTCCCGCGGCATAGCGCTGGAAGACATTACGGCGGTCACTAAGATCAGCCACCGGTACCTTGAGGCGCTGGAGCAGGAGAATTTTCGTCTGCTGCCCGGCGGGATTCTGAATAAGGGCATCGTGCGCGGCTACGCGAGCACCGTCGGCCTCAACCCGAGCGACTGGACGGAGCGGTTTCTCAAGGCCTACGCCGCCAGTGGGCAGATGGTCGAAGAGGAGCGCGACTGGCTGGAGTTTGCCTCGAACGTGGGCAAGGCGCGCATCCAGCGCAGTGAAGCCATAGAAAATCGCCTGCGCTGGTTCGGCGTGATTCTGCTGGTATTGGTGGTGGCCGCGGGCGCCTTCCTGGCGGTGCGCTACTATGGCCTGCGCGCCCATTGGTGGCCCTCGATGCTGCCGCTGCGCATGGTGATGACCCGCTTTGCGATGGCCACAATCAGTATCCCCTCACGCATCGAAATGGAAGCTGGCCCGCATGAACGCTGTTCTCCGGGCCTTTGTCGAAGCGCAGAAGCATTGTACTTAGCAGCCCCTGCGTTCCATATGTCTTCCATTGAATTGATTTGACGCAGTCTCCGCTCACCGCTCGAAAATCCCGCCTCACATGCCTTTGCCGCCCGTTCGCTGCAAGCGATTGCCCCCGCCCACTCGCGGCAATTACCATAGAACAATGCATCCCAAGGCCCAAGCCTGACGGTGCTGGCGTCTCCTGTGCGAGAGTGGGTCCGATGCGTTGAGCAGCTCCTGCTCCTCGCGCCGGTGATCCAGCATGAACCGGTCCTCGCTCCAGGCCGCCCAAATTGAATTCCCTGCAATGGGAGGAGAGTTTCTACATTGAGCGACCGTTTTCTGTTTACCTCTGAATCCGTGACCGAAGGCCATCCCGACAAGATTGCCGACCAGGTCTCCGACGCAATTCTCGACGCCTGCCTGGAGCAGGATCCCTACAGCCGCGTCGCCGCCGAGACCCTTACCGCCACCGGCCTGGTAGTCATCGCCGGCGAAATCACCACCAAGGCCTACGTCGATTTCCAGAGCCTCGTCCGCGGCGTCGTCGCCTCCATCGGCTATGACAATGCCCTCTACGGCTTCGACTCCAACACCTGCGCAGTCATCTCGTCCATCAACAAGCAGTCGGGCGACATTGCCCAGGGCGTGGACACCGGCGGCGCCGGCGACCAGGGCATGATGTTCGGCTACGCCTCGAATGAAACCCCCGAGCTGATGCCGGCCCCTATCTCGCTGGCTCACAAACTCTGCCGCCAGCTTACAGCCGTGCGAAAGTCCGGCAAACTGCCCTACCTGCGCCCCGACGGCAAGAGCCAGGTGACCGTCGAGTACGATGAAAACGGCAAGCCCGCCCGCATCGACGCCGTGGTCATCAGCAGCCAGCACTCGGAGAGCGTCACAAACGAGGAGTTGCACGCCGACATCCTCAAGTACGTGATCCAGGCCGTGCTGCCCGCCGCCTGGCTCGACGAGCACACCAAGTACCACATCAACCCCACCGGCCGCTTCGTCATCGGCGGACCCATGGGCGACACCGGACTCACCGGTCGCAAGATCATCGTGGACACCTACGGCGGCGCGGGCCGTCACGGCGGCGGCGCTTTTTCAGGGAAAGACCCGACCAAGGTGGATCGCAGCGCGGCTTACATGGCCCGTTACATCGCCAAGAACATCGTCGCCGCCGGCCTGGCCGACCGCGCCGAAGTCCAACTCGCCTACGCCATCGGCGTCGCCGAGCCAGTCAGCGTGCGCGTCGATACCTTCGGAACAGGCAAGGTTGGCGAAGCCAAGCTGACCGAGCTGATCCGCAAGAACTTCGCGCTCACCCCCAAGGCCATCATCGAGAGCCTCAACCTGCGCCGCCCCATCTACCAGAAGACCGCCGCCTACGGCCACTTCGGCCGCAACGAGCCGGAGTTCACCTGGGAGGCCACCGACAAGGCCGCCGCCCTCGCCGAGCAGGCCGGGCTGAAGGCCATGGCCAAGTAGCCCCACCGCAGCGCGCTCGCAACACCATGGGACTCTTCACCAGAAGGGTCCCATTTCGCTGGAGTGCTGTTTCCCGTTGGCCGGTAAACCGAAGTTACTTGCGCGGCATCTTTATTCTGCTGAAAGGGACAATGGACGATTTTGCCTATGTGTTGGCAACCGGGTTGGAGCTTGGAACTTTTTTATTCCGTCTGCGTAAAAGGGTTCATGAGAATCTTCCCCTTCCTCGCGCTATCCACTCAGCTATTCGCCGTGATTGCAGGATTCGCACAAACCCCTTGCAAGTCTACGGTCGTCGGAGACCTCCGCATCGAGCACTTTAAGAGCAAGATGTACGGCGACTCGCGGACCGTACGAATTTGGTTGCCTCCCGGATATGCTGACTCGGCCAATCTCAATCGGAAGTACCCAACCCTATACCTGCTCGACGGGCAGACCGCATTTGACGAGTGCACTGCTTTCCAGGGCGAACATGAATTGCAGGCCGACGAAACGGTGACACGTCTGATTGCTGAGCACAAAATCCCGCCGATGATCGTGGTAGGCATTGACAGCACCGAGCACCGCAACTACGAATATTCCCCATGGAAGAATCCGATTACCGATGCCAAGGAGCCAGAACCCATCGGGAAGCAGCTCCCTGCCTTTTTCGGCGACGAACTCATCCCCTTCGTCTCTACCCACTATCGCGTGACCGACGACGCCGCACATACCGGCATCGGGGGAACTTCCCTGGGAGCCGAAGCGGCGTTATATGTCGCGCTTATGCGCCCTGACCTTTTTGGATTAGTGCTTGCCGAGAGTCCAAGTGTGCTGCTTGGCAACGGGCAACTGTTGCGCGATACCATGATGCTGGCGCGGGCTCCGGATAGAGTGGCAATCGGCGTAGGGGCCACGGAACTGAACTTTCCAAAAATCGAGGATTACCTGGCGCCATTTCGTCTCACGGAAAAGGATTCGGAAGCTGCCATCGTGAAGATGACGGAGATCCTGGCATCGAACCTAAGGGCAGCCTACATTAAGAAGCCGGCGGTGATGCTGGTGGTTGAGCCCAACGCGAATCACAGCTCGGCGTTCTGGGCCGGCCGACTCCCAGAAGCCGTCACATTTCTCTATGGCGAGCCCGCAACGGCGCATTGAGAACCCCCGGAAAAGCGCCATAGCTCCCACAGGCCTATCCCAGCCGACGGCGCTAGCCCCTTCACTGTCCTGCAGCCGAACCCCTGCGCCGTAGGCGTTCGCCGTGGCGAATTCGTTAGCTGATGCGAAGGACTTTATTGCCATGAGTTCTGGACCGAAAACGACCGAGTTCTACGATGCGGATCATGCGTTGAATGCAAAGGTTCGCATTGATCGCGACATCTTTTTAGGGAAGACACTGAATTTGGTCCCTAAGTTGACCTTGATCCAGGCAATCCTGATTCCCGCGCGGTAGGGAGATAGGTCCTCACACGCACAAGGGCCCAGTAAAGGGGTTGTGTATGGATGGTCGGACATTCGTAAACAGCATCGCTCCCTCTCATTCCTTTTTACCCTCCCCGTATCCATACCCCGCTTGGCTCCCCGCTGTTGAACTCCCTCCCCAGCAGACTGCCTCCTTTGCGCCCGAACTCTTGAGCCATTCATGGAGCCATTCTTAAAGCCTTCCAATGCTTCACCAAGTGCACAACTATGCCCCAACACGCTTGCAGATAAATACGAGGCGACAACGCATAATGATCGTATGTATAACCTCCGTCTAATCGACCCACGCGCCGAGGTCTCGGTCCAATCTGTCAGGGATGTGCCCGGTCTGAAATGTCAACCATCCGACCGGTCTATACCAACCGGGTACCCCCACCCCCCTCCCCCTGTGTAAATCGTTTTTCGACCCCTCTGATCGCTTGTAACTAGCACGGAATCAACCGTTTGTAATTATTACATAGTGACGAATAAGTAACGGCAAACCCCGGATTTTGCCCATTTTTAGGCCCCAAAAGCGCTGTTTTCAGCCGGAAATGGCCACTTTTTCGCGTTTCTTGAAAGCCTGTGTGGTTGCTCGAGTGCAGGATTCTCAGGCTTAAGCTTCCACAAACCATTCGCCGCAACTCCGCGCCGTCCACTACAGCGGCTGTTTGCCGATAGCGCGCATCCGGTTTTCAATGGACATGCGGTCCAGCGTCTCCAGCGGCAGACTGAGAAACAGTTGTACGCGGCGCTGAATCTGGCGCAGGGTCTGCGCGAAGGCGGCGCGCTTCTCTTCGTCCGTGCCTTCGACGGCAACCGGATCGGGAAAGCCCCAGTGCGCTGTGACCGGTTGGCCCGGCCACAGCGGGCACATCTCGCCCGCCGCCTTGTCGCAGACGGTGACGACGAAGTCCATCTCCGGCGCGCCGGGCTGCGCGAATTCGTCCCAGCTCTTGCTGCGCAGGCCATCGACTGGGTAGCCCAGTGCGCGCACCTGCTCGATGGCGAAGGGATTCACCTTGCCGCTGGGATGGCTGCCCGCGCTGTAGGCCTGGAAGCGCCCCGCGCCCATGGTGTTGAAGAGCGCTTCGCCCATAATGCTGCGCGCCGAGTTGCCGGTACACAGGACGAGAATGTTGTAGGGTTTCCGCATAATCTACTCCTGTCTCGAATCAGTTGCAGCAGCCCGGACCGATGCAGCCGCAGTCCGGTTTGGTCGCCCGGATAAAGGCGCTGATGAACTTGTTTTCGACCAGCGGCGCAATCGTGTCCACATCGATGCCCGCCTCGATCAGGAAATGCCGCGCATCCTCGATTGAGTGCACGCGCGTCGGCTCGACGGAGATGCGGGCAAACCCGGCCTGGGCGAGCTTGGCCACGTAATCCTTCTCCTCCAGCGCTCCGGCAACGCAGCCCACCCACAGCAACATGCTCTGGCGCACCTCGGCGGGAACCTCGCCGCGCACCACGATGTCGGAGACGGCGAAGCGGCCGCCCGGCTTGAGTACGCGAAAGGCCTCGCGCAGCACACGGCCCTTGTCGGCAGAGAGATTGATGACGCAGTTGGAGATCACCACGTCCACCGAGCAATCGGGCAAGGGAATCTTCTCGATCTCGCCCTTGAGGAACTCGACGTTCTCTACCCCCGCCTGCCGCTGGTTCTCGCGGGCCAGCGCCAGCATATCGTCGGTCATGTCCAGGCCGTAGGCCTTGCCGGTTGGCCCTACCCGCCTGGCCGAGAGCAGCACGTCGATGCCGCCGCCGGAGCCCAGGTCCAGCACCGTCTCCCCCGGTCTCAGCTCAATCAGCGCGGTCGGGTTGCCGCAGCCCAGCGAGGCCAGCACCGCGCTGGCCGGCAGTCCGCTCTTTTCGGCTTCGTTGTAGAGGTTGGTGGTGATCGGGTCGCAACAGCGCAGCGCCGGATCGCCGCAGGCTACACTGCCGCTCTTGCGTACTTCCCGCGCCGCGGCCCCGTATTTTTCCTGAACCAGTGTTTTCGTATCCATCTCAGCGCCTCACATACGCTAAAACGAATATATTATGCCCGCTCATATTTGTCAATGCGTATATAATAATATTATGGGCTGCTGCTCGAAATCGATCGGCCTGGACAGCCTCTTCGCGGCGCTGGCCGACACCACTCGCCTGCGCCTACTAAACCTGATGGCCGGCCGCGAGGTCTGCGTCTGCCATTTTGTTGAGATTCTTGGCCAGAGCCAGCCCAAAATCTCGCGCCATCTTGCCTACCTGCGTAATGCCGGTATCGTCGCCGCGCGCCGCGAGGGCAAGTGGATGCACTACAGCATCTGTCCTGTCGCCGATGCACCCGCTTCCGCAGTTCTCGCCGCCGCACTGGCAGCGCTCGAGAGCGACAAACAGATGCAGGTTGACCGAGCCAGACTCGACCGCGTCTGCTGCGTGCCCCATAATGAAAAATTCCGTCTGCTTAAGGAAGGTTGAATTCGCATGGTGCGTTGGTTTGTGCATTGGCTGCTGCGAGTGATTGTTGTGCTGACGGTAGCGTTTGTGGCCGCTTATGGCAGCGATTGGGCTGTCTTCAAGCTACGCGGATCGCCCACCTCCAAGGTCACCGTCAATCGCTACCTGACGATTCCGCTCAAGGGCAACAAGCAGGAGTTCGACTACCTCGGTTCCATCGACGTGCCCTGCTCGGTCTCGCTCTTTCCCCAGGCCGGCCGTAGCACGTGTTGGCAACTGCGCCGCAACCCTAACCAGGGCATTACCCTATAAACGTTTCCTGGGAAGATATTATCCGCGACAGGGCGGCAATCGATTCTCCCGTGATACGGGTCACGTCGGAGAAAGCCAATGCCGTCTAACATCATTCCATCTTCCGGCAGTTTCCGAGGAATGATGTACAGCCGTACGCAAAACGAGAACGGAACCTACAACACCCGCTGCCTTTACTGCTTCATGACCATCGCCTCGGCGGTGGAAACAGAGAAGGAACTGGCTCGGTTGGAGTCCCGGCACATCTGTCCGGAGCGGGCGCTGGCGGAATTGTTGGCGATGGAAATTGCCGCAGAATCCCGGAGCCACGCAAACTAAGCCAATTCTCGAACGAGTTCATCCTCCCTATCTCTATTGCATGCGCGCCTGATCCCGCAGTTGGCGGGCCGTGACTTCCAGAAAAGTCTCCACGCTGGCGCCGGCGGGCTGCTCCAGTCCGGATTTCGCACGGATCGCCTGGGCGATCCGTTCAGCCAGCGCTTGGCGCGTGTGCATGCTCATGTCCAGCCTGCGCGCGAAAAACCCCTCCAGCACCTCCAAATCCGTGGACGAGAGCCTCGCAATGCCGGTAACCGGTAGAGAAAATGCCAAATGCGGCTCCAGCGCCGGGGTACTGGGAGCAAAGCTCTGCGCAGTGAAGGTTCGCGCTCCTGAATCGCCCCACGCTGGCTCTTCCAACGCGCGATCGCGCACCACCACCGTGCCCGCCACCAGGTCGCCCAGTCGCTGGTGCTGGCGGGTGACGAAGATCGCAATCACTCCCACCGCGTAGAGCGGGAAGGGTTGCATATCGATATAGCGGACTAAGTTGCGGGCCATCGACTCGAAGAGGCCTATGGCACGGCCGGAGCGCTGAATCACGCGAATCCGGGCCACGCGCTTACCCGGCGTGCGCCCGTTCCAGAAGGCTTCAAAGAGCGTGAAATAGCCCCAGAAGAGCAGAAAGATAATGAAAATGACGATGGCGACAGCCCATTGCTCGCTGATATTTGAAAAGGCTCCGATCCCCGGCGCGAAGACGGCGAAGAGGATCACAATAAGGATAAGGCCGGCGAACCAGATCAGCATATCGACCAGGAGAGCAATAAAACGGCTACCGATGCCGGCCAGCGGCATCTCGATCTCCACCAGTTCCGGGGTGTCGATGTTAAGCTGGTCTGAATTCATCTCCATGGTGCAAATCCTCTCCAACCAGTGGATTCTCAAGCGCCGGCCCCACTGGGACCGGCTCTCGGCTCTGTTGGCCCAATGCGACGCAAGCGGCCTGGGCCAACTCTCCCGCGCGGAGTTGCAGGAACTGGCTCTGCTCTACCGCCAGGTGGCAGCCGACCTCTCCGTGCTGCGCCAGGACTCAACCTCGCGCACCTACGCGCAGCATGTGAATCAATTGTTGGCTCGCGCTCACCATATCATCTATTCCGGCCGCAAGGCCAGTCTTCTCACCCTCTTCCGCTTTTTGCGCGACGAATACCCCGCCATCTTCCAGCGCCAAATCGGCTATGTCGCGGCCGCGCTCGCCGTTTCCATGGCCTTTGGACTGATAGGCGCGGCACTCACCAGCGCGCGGCCCGAGTTCATGCGCCACTTCGTCGGCCCGGAGATGATCGCCACCATGGAGCGGCACACCATGTGGACCGAGTCCGTGGTCAGCGTGGCGCCGATGGCTTCCAGCGCTATCATGACCAACAACCTTTCGGTCTGCTTTATCTCTTTTGCCGGGGGAATTGTCTTTGGCCTGGGCACCTTTTTCTCGCTCTATGTCAATGGCATGATGCTGGGCGTGATCGGCGCGGCCTGCCACCATTACGATATGTCGCTACTGCTTTGGAGTTTTGTCGCGCCGCACGGCTCGCTGGAGTTGCCTTCGATCCTCATCGCCGGCGGGGCCGGATTCCGACTCGGCCATGCCATGCTCTTTCCCGGCACGCTGCGCTGGAGAGAGTCGGTCGCCCGCGGCGGCATCGAAGCGACACAGCTGGTCAGCGGCATCATTCCGCTGCTGGTGATCGCTGGAACACTGGAGGGCTTCTTCTCGCCCTCGCACGTCCCCATCTGGCTCAAATTCACCGTCGGCGGGCTGCTCTTTGTGCTGCTCAACCTGTGGCTCTTCCGGCCAGTCAAGCCAGCGGCGCAAGCACTTTAGAGCAAAACCAGGGGTACTGTAGCCTGAATAGTCTCGTCGAAGGTCGCCGCTCCCTGTTGGTCGCGTCGACTTGAGTGTGATGGTTTCGGAATACGCCATTCCTGGTTTTGCTCTAGCGGCAATTTCAAGGCTTCCCGGCATGAAGAAAAATGGAGGCGCTCAATCGCTCCAGCGAATCAGCGCCCCCATTCACAAAACAAAAGCCAGGTAAAGTGTGGGCATTAGTTGTTTCCCAGCCCGTCGTTCTTGTGGTAGTTCGGGTAGGGCGGAATGTGAAACTCCGGCACGGGATGGGCCTTCAGCTCATCCAGCACCAGTTGCACGCCGGTTTCGAGTTGTCTGTCGTGGCCGGCGGCCACGTCCTTGGGCAGCTCCTCGACAGGCACGTCGGGAGCGATGCCGTGGTTCTCCACCTCCCAGTCGCCGTTGAGGCCGTAGATGGCGTAGCGTGGGGCCATTACGTAGCCGCCGTCGAGCAGGGGCGGATAGCCGCCGATGCCCACCAGCCCGCCCCAGGTGCGCGTGCCCACCAGCTTACCGATGCCGGCCTTGCGGAAGTACCAGGGCATGGCGTCGCCACCGGAGCCGGAACTCTGGTTGATGAGCATGACCTTGGGGCCGAAGATGGCGCCCACCGGGTCGTGGATCGGCTTGCCGTCGCGCTCGATGGCTCCCGAGAGCGGGGAGCGCTTGAGCACATCCACCACATAGTCGGCGATATAGCCGCCCTCGTTATACCTTTCGTCGAGCACCAGGCCCTGCTTGTCTAGCTGTGAATAGAAGTAGCGGTTGAAGTTGGTGTACCCGGAGCCGCCGGTGTTGGGCATATAGACGTAAGCCACCTTGCCGCCGGAGAGTTCGTCGACTTTGCGGCGGTTGGCTTCGATCCAGTCCAGGTTACGCAGGCCGTCCTCATCGGCTATGGGAACCACGGTTACGTCGCGGGCATCCTTGCCCTCTGCGTTGTACGCAATATGCAGCACGGTCTGCTTGCCGGCGGTGCCATCGAAGAATTCGTAGAGATTATCGCTCGCGTGCAGTTCCCGTCCGTTCACAGCCAATAGATAAGCGCCCTCATGGACGTAGACGCCAGGCATGGTGAGCGGCGAAGCCAGGCCGGGGGTCCAGTTCTGTCCGCCGAGGATTTTGGCGATCCGATAACGGCCGTTCTCCACCTTGTAGTCCGCGCCCAGCAGTCCGGTCTTGTGCTCGGTGTCGGGCTGGTGAGGCCCGCCCACGAACATGTGGCCGATCGTGATCTCGCCCAGCATCTCGGTGGAGAGATAGGTGAACTCGGAGCGCGAGGCGAGGCCCTCGAGGTAGGGCTTGTATTTGGCCTCGATTTTGGGAATGTTGAGGCCGTGGGTGTGCGGATCGTAAAGGAAATCGCGCTCGATGCGCCAGGTTTCGTGGTAGATCTGCCGCCATTCGGCTCGAGGATCAACGACAGTTTCAAGCCCATTCAGGTTAAGCGGCTTGCCGGGAGCGCCGTCGCCGGGCTTCAGGTCGTCGGCGGAGGCGATGGTCCATGCAGTCTTGCGCGCATAGAGCACCTTGGAGCCGTCCGCGGAGACAATGAAATTGTCCAGGTCGCTGAGCACGGTCTCCGGCTTGCGCTTTTCCAGCGTGAAGCGCCAGAGAGCGCGAATGCCGGGGCCGCCGTCATAGCTGCTGGGACGACCGAAGGGCGCCGTCTCAGCAAGGTAGAGGACGCCGGTTTTGCCGACGGAGATACCTCCATAGTTGCGCGTCGGAATGGGCAGAGCCAGGATGCGGTCGCCGATCTTCTCCAGGTCCACCTTAACCTCGACCGGCTTGTCTGCGTCCTTCTTGTCGGTGTCTTTCTTGTCCTTGTCTGCATCCTTGGCCGCGTCGTCTTTCTTCCCGGCGTCCTTCTTGTCGGCGTCTTTCTTGTCCTTATCCTGATCTTTATCCTTGCCCTTGTCGGTATCGTTCTTCTTGGCTTCATCCTTGATCTTCTCGTCGTCGCTCTCCGGGGGCAGAGGCGAGGCGCCGTCCTTGGCCAGCACCACCACATAGGCGGCGTTCGTTTGCGCGCGGTCAAGCGAAGAAAGGTCGATGCCTGCGCGCGATGGCCCGTCGTCGGTGGAAGCAATGAAGTATAGGTACTTGCCGTTCAGGTCAAAGGCCGGGCTGGAGGCGTCGCTCATGCCGTCGGTGATCTGGGTCGCTTTGTGTGTCTCCAGCGAATAGAGGAAGATGGCGTTGAGCTGGTTGTCGAGGTCGCGCTGATAGGCGAGCCACTTCGAATCCGGCGACCAGACGGCGCCGAAGCTGGGGCCCCAATTGCCGTAGATTTCCTTGTCCACCAGCACCGGCTTGCCCGCCGGAACGTCCACGACCCACAGGCGCAGGTGCTTGTCGGTGTAAGCGATGCGCTTAGAGTCGGGCGACCATGTAGGTGTGTAGAAATAGCTTGGTTCGGGGCCCAAGTCGATGATCGTGGGCGGCTTGAAGCCGGTCTGGTCGTGCAGGTAGAGCTGGTACTCGCCGGAGGCGTCGGAGAAGTAGGCGATGGTCTTGCCGTCCGGGCTCCATGCGGGGTCGCGCTCGGCTATGCCGGGGGTCTGGGTCAGGTTGCGGGTGTCGCCCTTCTCGGCCGGAACGGTGAAGATCTCGCCGTGCGCCTCAAAGACGGCGCGCGCGCCGGTGGGCGAAAGCTGGGCGTTCTGAATCTCCTCTGGAGAAAGGTTGACCCGGTGGGGCGCAAGGCTGGCCAGCTCGCCGTGAACCTGAATCGGAATGGGCATGTTCATGCCGGTAGCCGGGTCCACCAGAAGGATGCGGCCAAACTGCTCCACGATCAAGGCGGTCCGGCTCGCCCCGCTGATGTCTTTTGCGGGCCCGGCCTGGAAGGACTTCAAATCCAGCTCGCGGTTGACCATCACCTGCGTGACCTGCTCGCTCTTGGTGTCATAGCGATAGAGCGTGACCGGGCCGCTATTCTTTCCCGCGCTGTCGCGGTCGGAGAGGAAGTAAACCTGGTCGCCCACCCACACCGGGTTGGAGTCGTTGGAGTTTTCGCGGGGAACTTTCTTGAGGTCAAGGGTCTTGAGGTTGACGATCCAGATGGGGGTGGTCTGACCGCCGACGTAGCGCTTCCAAGCCGGCTGCCACTTGGTAAAGGGCTGATAGGCAAGCGACTGGCCGTCGGGCGAGAACGAGGCCTGGAAGCCGGAGGGCAGCGGTAGCGGCTCAGGTACGCCGGAGCCGTCGGCGTGGACGCGGAAGAGCCGGTCATAGTGCCGGTAGCTCGCTGCGCCGCTGGAGATCATCACATCCTTGCCGTCTTGAGCCCAGCCCACTACGATGCTGCCGACCGGGTGCCAGGTGAGGCGGCGGGGTACGCCTCCTGTAGCCGGAATGACATAGGCGTCGGTGTTGCCGTTCAGATGAGCCGAGTAGGCAATCCACGTGCCGTCCGGCGAGTAGAACGGGCCTGCGGCCACCTTGCCGTCCGAGGTAAGCCGCACGGCCTCGCCGCCATTGCGGCTGACCGTCCAGATGTCGTCGGCGTAGCGGAAAGCGATCCGGTCTTGCGAGAGGGAGGGCGAGCGCAGCAGCAGCGGCGGCTGCGCGGGAGCGGCCGGGGAAGAGCCTTGGGCGGATGCAAAGACGGGAAACAGAATGGAAATCGCAAGCAGGGAAATCGCAAGCCGTGAGTTGGCGTGGATCATGGGGCCTCCGGTGAGTAGAGTCGGTTGTAGATTCAGATGAATATATGGGCGCTAAACTGCGCGTCCATCCAT